>Ga0310694_10007150_pt1 | contig 10512 bp, 8 predicted proteins | sample 174DNAGHGhighgp2_FD_203884 | JGI IMG/M metagenome (GOLD analysis project Ga0310694, IMG submission 203884) | Sheep rumen microbial communities from Palmerston North, Manawatu-Wanganui, New Zealand - 1742 DNA GHGhigh gp2 (v2) (version 2) | ecosystem: Host-associated > Mammals > Digestive system >... | reverse complement strand
CGCCGGCCACGACCTCCGCTACGCCATCGACAGCACCAAGCTCCAGCGCGAACTGGGCTGGGAGCCGTCCCTCCAGTTCGAGGAAGGCATCGAGAAGACCATCCGCTGGTACCTCGACAACCAGGCGTGGCTGGACAACGTCACCAGCGGGGATTACCAGAAGTATTACGAGGAGATGTATAAGGGAAGGTAATGGAGATCATCAGCTTTGATACACGAGGATCCGCCATAGCCAAGAATGCCTTCTGGGGATTCTTGTTGCAGGTGTTGCTCAAGTTCAAGGGTGTCATCCTTCTTCCCATCGTCGTCCATTTCCTTTCCAGGGACATCCTAGGGGAGTGGAAACTGATTACGACGACGGTGTCGGTCTTGCTGCCTGTCATCTCCCTGAACCTTTTTGACGGGAGCGGGATGTTCTTCTCGTCCGACGTGGACAAGATCTCCGTTCGGAAGAAGTATTACTCGGTCTTCAACCTGGCTCTGATGCTGGAAGCCGCATCCCTCGTGCTGTGCATCGCCGCCGCCTGGCTGTTCAAGGGGCTCGACGCCCGTTTCATGCTGATGGTCTTTGTCTATTTTGCGGCGATGTATAACTACAAGATGGGTATCATGCTCCTGCAGACGTATCAGAAGTCACGGTTCCTGATGATCTTGAACCTGACGGCGGAATACGGGAGTTTCCTCCTTTCCTTGGCGCTCATTGCCCTGGGATTCCGGGACGTCGTAGTTCTGCTGGCGCCGCCGGTCATCCTGTATTCATGCCTGTTCGTCTTCATGTTCTTCCGGATTCGGAAGGAAATACCCTATTGGGGGGGCATTGACAGGGATTTCATCCGGACGACCCTGCCCATCAGCCTGTCCCTGATGCCCGTCTATCTGGCCGAATGGGTGCTGATGGCCATCGGGGTCTATGCCCTGGATTATTTCTACGGGGAAGGCGAGGTAGGCTTCTACTCCGTCCTCACTTCGTTGGCCAGCCTGACGCTGGCCCTCCGGGCCACCTTGCAGTTCTTCTGGTTCTCGACTTGCAGCAACATGATCCGTAATGGGGACGAACAGTTCCCTCGCTTCTTCCATATGGTTATCAAGGTATATCTTCTGCTTATCGCCGTCGCCTTGGTGCTTTATGCCGGTTTTTCGCGCGAACTCATCCTCATCATGTCCAAGGAGGAGTATCTCCCGATTGAGAAAGGCCTGTATGTGGTCGTTTTGGGCAACTGCTTGATGGTGCTCTCCTGTATCTGGAACGGCATCATGTATGCGCGTGGGGAAGGTGTCAAGATCACCACCTCCTACCTGATCGCCGGGGCCGTTGCCGTGCTCCTGTCTCCCTTCCTTGTGAAGTGGATCGGCCTTCTCGGAGCAGCGTTTTCCTACCTGGCCGCCAATGCGACCCTGTTCGTGGTGATGATGCGGAAGGCCGGAAACGTGGGGTTGACGTTCACCCCTGGGGAGCGGCGTTTCGGTCTTGTGCTCCTGCTCACCGTTTGCATCTGCTCGGTCTTGGTCGCGGCGCACGTTTCGCATTTGTGGACAGCCATCGTCTGCGGAGCCGCCCTTGTCTTGATGCTGGTACTGAACGAGGCGACAGGATTCATTCCGCTCCGTTCGGTTCGCGTTCTGTTTGAAAGAAAAGGATTCTAGATGGACATCGTCATCGGTGCCGGCATATCCGGTCTCTCTTTCGCCGCTTTCAGCCCTGGGCGGGATTGTCTGGTCCTCGAGTCGGACCGGCGGATCGGCGGCTATTGCAAAACGACCCGGCGGAACGGGTTTGTCTGGGACTATTCCGGTCATTTCTTCCATTTCCGAAATCCGGAGATCAAGGATTTCGTGATGGACGGCATCCCGGAGGACCTCCTCCTGACCGTCCACAAGTCCACTCGGATCCGCTATAAGGACAGGTTGGTGGACTATCCGTTCCAAAAGAATATCCACCAGCTGGAGAAAGAGGAATTCATCGACTGCCTATACGACCTGTTCAATTGCGGAGGTCCTTACGGGACATTCAAGGAGATGCTCTACGCCAAATTTGGCAAGTCCATTTCCGAGAAGTTTCTCTGTCCCTACAACCGGAAACTGTACGCCTGCGACCTCGATCTTCTGGACAAGGATGCCATGGGTCGTTTCTTCCCCTATGCCGACCCCTTGGAAATCGTCCGGAATTTCCGCAAACAGGAGAACGGCGCCTACAACGAAACTTTCATCTATTCGAAAGAGGGAGCCCAGTCTTTCGTCGATTCTGTCGCCTCGCACGTGGATCCGGACCGGATCCGGACGGGCGCGCGGGTGGTGTCCGTCGATCCGGACGGACATCGGGTATGTCTCGCTTCAGGGGAAGTGCTCCCGTATGACAGGCTGGTCAGCACGCTTCCTTTCCCGCGGCTGCTTGACCTGTGCGGCATCCCGTATGAGGCCCCTGTCTACACCGCCAACCAGGTTCTGGTGTTCAATCTGGGGTTCGACACCAAGGGACCGGACAAGACGGACCATTGGATCTATTTTCCTGAGGAGAAATACTGTTTCTACCGGGTTGGTTTTTATGACAACATCCTGGGACAGGACCGGACTTCTCTCTATGTGGAGCTCGGTTTCCCGTGTGGGGACCGGATCGATCCGGACGCCTGGCTGCCCCGCGTCCTGTCCGACCTGGTCGCTGCGAGCGTCGTCAGTTCGGAACAAAAGCTGGTGGACAGCGAGGCCATCCTGATGAATCCGGCCTATGTCCATGTCAACCGCAGGTCACAGGAAGACGTCGTCGCGAAAAAACGGCTCCTGCGGGAGAAGGATATCCATTCCATCGGCCGCTATGGCAGTTGGACCTATTGCTCCATCGAAGACAATATCGCCGAGGCACGCACGTTGGCCCAAAAACTGAATGGACGATGAGGCTGCTTTTGATCTGTGACAATCCGGCGGAGGTCGGAGGCGTTTCCAACTACACCCGCCCTTTGTTCCGGGAACTTCGCAACCAAGGGGTGGACGTGACACTGCTGTGCACGTCTTCGATGTTGCGTCGTTTCCACTTTTTCCGGCGGAGCGGCATCCATATGCTGGAGGAGGGGGTCTTCGAGTATTACAACTGTCCGATCCTGCCTACCAACTACAGCCATCCGGCGAATGATCTCCGCCATGCGCGCATGGAAAAGGAAATCCGCCGTTTCCTGGATGCCGGCCGTTTTGACGTGGCCCACATCCACAGCATGGTGGGGATGCCTGTCTCGCTGTATGGAGTCCTCAAGGAAAGCGGTGTCAGGATTCTCACGACCGTCCACGAGTATTGGTGGCTGTGCCCCTACCGGGTGATGGTCGATTTCAACAACCGGATTTGTGACGGACCTGAGGATTTCACCCGTTGCGCCTATTGCACCCGTCGGCGTGGCCGCGTCAAAGACGACCGGTATCGGGTGTTCGTACTCAAGTTCGAGAATACGTTCCCGCGCCTGCATGCCGCCTTGTTCCGCTTGTACCGGAAATGGAAGCCGCTTCCACCGCCTTCCGGCGTCAGTTCGCTCGAGTTCGGGTGCGACAAGGTTCCCGCCGGCTTCGAGCCGGCCCTTGCGGACGCCTGGAAGACCCGCCTGGAGGCCTGCATCACCGGCCTGAACCTGTGCGACAGGGTTATCGGCGTTTCCGAAGATGTCCGGCGCATCCTGGTCAAGTATGGGGTGGACGCCGACCGGATCCTTGTCCAGCATATAGGCAGCGTCATTGCGGAAAAGACGATTCCCCATACCCGCGCCGTGAATCCGGACGATGTCGTCTTCGGTTTCATCGGCGGCGTCGGGTTTTACAAGGGCGTACACCAGTTGGTCAAGGCCTATGCCGGGCTTCCTTCTTCCCTGAAAGAGCGCTCCCGGTTGGAAATCTTCGGGAAATATGAGCAACCGTACGTGGACGCCATGACGAATGCCTATCTGGGTGACGGAGAGGACCGCCGCCGCGTTACCTTCCACGGTCGGTTCTCTCCAGACGACATCCCCGGCATCACCAACCAGATCGATATCAGCGTCCTTCCGTCTTTGTGCGCCGATACCGCCCCACAGACGATTTTCGAGAGTTTCAACGCCGGACTTCCCATCATCGCGCCACGCGTGGGCGGTTTCCCTGATTTCGTCGTCGACGGTGAAAACGGTTTGCTGTATACGGCGGGGGACGTGGACGGCCTCAGAGCCTGTCTCACCGCCATCCTCGAGGACGTCTCTCTGATCGGACGCTTCCGGGAGCGGATTCCTAGGACCAAGACGATGGTGGAAAACGTCCGGGACCTTCTCGCGCTGTACGGCACTTTGCAATGAGGTACAAGGGATACGCCAAGAAACGGAACAGTTTGTGTGTCGAGCTTCTTTTTCTGATGCTCGTCTCCTCTCGTTTTTTCGACTTCATACCCCTCGAACCCCTACTGGATGGCGGCGGACAGATCTTTCTCATGCTGGGCACCATGGCCGTCATCTATATGACCCAGTTGGGTTTCCAACTGAGGACAGGGATCTTGAAACATATGAATACGGTCTGGTGGATCCTGGGTGGTCTGGCGCTTTCCTACATCGCGGCTTATCGTTATTATCATCAGCCTTTCTATTTGTCCTTCGTCGTCAATCGTCAGTTCTTCAGCCTTGTGCTGTTCCCGCTGTTGTTGGCGGTGAGACCGACGTACCGGGAACTGAAATGGGCCTTGTACGCATTCAGCATCATCTGCGCGGTCGCTACGTTCTATGTTTCTTTCGTGGACCAGACGCTTGTTCCGGTCAATGAATTCATGCCTTTCATCGAGGATGGCGATTTCGTCCATAAGCTTTCCGGCCTTCATTTCGTCTTGATCGCCTTCATTTTCGCCCTGTATGAATTCCGGAGCACGCAGACAATCCGGAAACTGGTTCCCGTATTCCTTCTGTTCCTGTTCATCTTCATTGCAAGGAACCGGACCTTCCTGATTGCGTCCTGTCTCATCATCGCGCTCTCCGTCTTGTCGAACCGGTCCACCCGTTCCCGCTTGTATGCTTTCGCCATCCTGTCCTTTACCGTAGGCTTGGTCGCCATCGTTCTTTTCGACACCATCACTTCGCTGGCTTACGAGACGATGGACCAGTTGGCGAATCCCGAGTACAACCGGGTCAAAGCCATCCTTTATGCCTTCTCGCTGCCCAATGGGAAGGCCTCCATCCTGATTGGAAACGGTTTCATCTCCGGTAATTTCAACTCCATTGTCAACGACCTGCGGCAAGAAGGCATCTTCTATTCTGACATCGGGCTGATCGGTTTGTGGCACGTATATGGCCTGCTGCCTGTCATCGCCATCCTTGCGAGCGTCATCCGGGGCCTGTCCCGCAACCATTCTCTGGAAGTGCGCGGAAACGCCCTGCTCATCATGACCTGTTCGTTGACTATCGGTTATTTCGCATCGGTCGAGACCTTGACCTGGCTGTGTTTTTACCTGTATTTGTTATACTCCGACCAGGAATACGCAAAGGCGGTTGAACGGCGTCGGTACGAGATCAAGAAGAAACTGATGCGACGGTATCGCTCACTTGCCAGTTGACTTGTATCCTATGGTCGGCATCATTGTCGTCAATTACCGTGAGTACGGTCGGACTGAGCGTTTCATCCTGGATGAAATTGCCCGGATCCGGGTTCCGTACCGGCTCGTGGTTGTGGACAATGGCGGCGATCCGGCAAAGGCGGAAGCCCTCCGGGAGCGGACGGGCTGCGAGGTTCTTGTCCGGGAGAACGATGGCTATGCGGCGGGTTGCAATGCCGGCGCCTCGTCGCTTTGCGCCTATCCGGACGTGGATGTCCTGCTCTTCACGAACAACGACCTCCATTTGCTCATGGACGATGTGGTCGACTCGCTCGTCGACAAATTGAAGGAGCATCCGGACATCGGAATCATCGGTCCCGAGATTGTAGGGACGGATGGGAAGCGGCAGTCGCCGGAACCGTATATGGGGCTCTGGAAACGCTACGTCTGGATGTACTTGTCCACCCCTTTCCTGAGCAAGGATGCCAAGCGGCGCATCTTCCAGCTGGATGCTGCGGAACAATCGGAGGAAGGGGAGTGCTATCGGGTGATGGGATCTTTCTTCCTATGCCCCCGAGAGGCTTGGGAACAGGCTGGCGGGATGGATCCCCATACGTTCCTTTATGCGGAAGAGCCCATTCTCTCCGAACGTATGCTTCGCGTGGGACGCAAGACGTATTTCCTTCCGACCGTCACGGTTGTGCACGAACACGGAGCGACGATTCGAAAGCATATGGGAAGCCGGAAAGCCGCCTGGCTCCAGTATCGGAGCAATGCATATTATTACAGGAGCTACAGAGGTTATCCGGCCTGGCAGACTACCCTTGTCGGTTGGATTTACCGGTTGATTTTGTTGCTGAAGCATTGACATGTTCCTGACCTTGCTCCTGACCAGCTTCCTCCAGGTGACCGGCCAGCGGGATTTTGACCGGCTGGACGAACGGATCGACTCCGTCCTTATGGCGGGGGAGCGGCAGCTGGAAGTTTGCTTTGAACCGGGCACCTATTTCTACCGGGAAGGCCATCTGCGTCTTTCGGACGTACAAGCTTCGGATGTCGATTTGCTCCTGAAAGGGAACGGGGCTGTCCTCATGGCCGCTGGAAAGGATTTCGTCCTGGATGCGTCCAACGGCCGCAGAATGCCCTACGACGGGGATTTTTCCCCGAAGGAGGGCTTCGTCTCGCTGACGCGGATGGAGACGACGGACCTGCGGGATTCCGTCCGGCAGGCGTTCACCCATCCGATTCCAGTCAATCTGTTCAAGAAACTGTACTGCATCCGTTGCCGCGAGCAGGACCTGTCGGAACAGGATGCCAAGGACGCTTACATCATCTTGACGCAGTGGTATGTGGGGGCGGTCTACAAAGTCAAGCGGATCAAAAACCGTTGGCTCTATTTTTACGCCGACAAAAAGTATCAGACCCGCCTGTATGAGGAGCTTCGTTTTGGCCGGTGCAATCCCCGCTATGTCCTGTACAACCAGCGGTCCGACAACCATCCTTCGATCATCTCCGGGATGCTGGAAAATCCGGTCGACGAGGCTGTCCATCGATGCGAGGCGTCCAATTTCCTGACGCTGGACCACGCCTCGCTCCGATCGTTTCGGATGGAGGGATTCCGTTTCCTGGGGAACCGGGAGGCCGATGCGCTGCTCCGGTTCGAGTCCGTCCAGGCCGATTCGCTCGTGATTTCGGACTGTGCGTTCGAGGGCATCAAGAGCCATGCGGTTCTCTTTGGCGCGACCGAGCATATCCGCGTCCGGAACAACCGCTTCGAGAAATGCTATCTGCGGGGTGTCCATGCTGATTACCGCTGCCGGGACGTGGAGGTTACGTCGAACTTCTTCCGGGACCACGGCATGATGGTTTCCACGGCGCCCGCCGTCTATTGCCAGGCGGACGGCTTCCTCGTCGCGGACAATGTGTTTGAGGATTTCTCCTACTGCGCCATCGGCCTGGGAACGCATTATGTCGAGTCCGACAAACCCTATACGGCCGGCATTGTGGAGCGGAACGAAATCTATCAGACGGAGCGCTTTCGGAGAAAGCCGATGCGAGTTTTGGTCGATTCCGGGGCCATCTATGTGTGGACCCTGAACAAAGACCTGGTTATCCGGAACAACTATCTCCACGACATTTCCGGCCCCCACGGGAACCGGGGCATTTTGTGTGACGACGGCGCGATGAATGTCACGATCCACGGGAATCTCGTCTTGGCCGTCGACCGGAATGCCTACCGGATCGACCTCCGGAAAAACCACGCCATCGAGCGGATGAAGAGTTGTCCCGTCCCGCGCGTGAACATCGGCAACAAAATGTGGGGGAACTGGGTGGACGGCCGCGTCCGTTTCCATGTCCGGCAAGGGGATCCGGATTCCTTCCGGAAGGAGAATGTGGTCCTGGCACCCGGTTATGACCGGGAAGAAGTATATCGGCGCTGGCTCGCCACGATTGAAAAGTCATGAAAGTCCTGTTCGTGACATACCACTATCTGCATGGACACGGCGGAGGCATCTTCGCCTCCCGCGGTTTCATCAATGCTTTCGCGGCCTTGTCCGACGAAATCACCCTGCTGTATCCCGTCAAGGAAGGAAAACAGGCGGAGGGCTTGTCGGAGAAAGTACGGACAATTCCCGTCACCTATGAGAAACCCCGTTTCAGCAAGTTCCTGGATCTCCTTGCGGGGCGGCTGCACCGGTATTTCGGCCTTTTCGACCGGGTGCTTGCGGCGGGGAATTTCGACACGGTGGTGTTCGACAGCTGCTATGCTTCCTTCCGTCTGCTGGAGAAAGCCAAGAAGGCAGGCTGTCGGACGGTCGTCATCCATCATAACTACCAGCTCGAGTATGTCCGGGACAACTACCGTTTCCCGGTCCGGATTCCGATGTTGTTCTGGACTTGGAGAGCGGAGAGGTGTGCCGTTCGGAACTGCGACCTGAACTTGACGGTGACCCGGCACGACCTTTCCCTGCTTCAGCGGCACTATGACCGGTCCCGGAAAGCGAAATTCGGCATCATCGGTATCTTCGAGTCCAAGCCGCTGCCGACAGCCCTTGAAAGTGAGCTGGTCACCGATTCCGTTTATGTGATCACCGGGAACCTGAGCATGCTCCAGACCGAGCTGTCGCTCCTTCCCTGGCTGCAGGAAGAGTATCCTGTCCTCCTGGAAGAAGAGCCTGAGGCCCATGTGATTGTGGCTGGTAAGGCTCCGACGGAGAAGGTTCTTTCCGAGTGCCGGAAGCGCGGTGTGGAAGTGGTGGACACGCCGCCGGACATGGAATCCGTCCTGTCCCGCGGACGCTATTATCTGTGTCCCACGTCGCTGGGCAGCGGTTTGAAACTGCGGATCATGGATGGCCTCAAGAGCGGGATGCCGGTGCTCACGCATCAGGTATCGTCGCGAGGATATGAGGCTTTCCTGGACCGGTATGTATTCAGTTATACGGATCCGGATTCTTTCCGCGCCGCATTGCGGAAAATGAAGTCCGTTCCGTTCGACCGGTTGGAAATCGTCCGTGCCTACAAGGAGGTCTTCTCCTTTGAGGCTGGTGTTGAAAGAGTACGGAAAACCTTGCAATGAACCTTTTTATCCGGACCAGCATCGCCCCTTATCGGGTGGACATCTATAATGCCCTGCATGAGCGCCTGAACATGCGGATGTGCTTCTATTACCGCCAGGGCGCAGACCAGCAATTCGATGAAGAAGCCCTTGCAAAACGTCTTTCCTTCGCGCCCACCTACCTGGGCGGCGTCCGCCTCGGGCGCGACAGCCGGAAATTATGCACGGGGCTCTGGAAGCTCGTAAGGGAAGAGGCCCCGGAGCTGGTCATCGTCCCCGAATTCCAGCCGGTCCTGTACCAGCTGCTTCTCATCCGTCTTTTCCGACGGAAGAAGTTCCGGCTCGTGTCCATGTGCGACGACAGCATCGACATGATCGAGCGGAAGAATGATTTTTCCCGGCTCCACCGTTTTCTCCGCAGCTGGGCGCCGCAACTTGTGGACGACATCATTGTCGTGTCCCCGGCCGTGCAGGCGTGGTATCGGAAGCATTTCGGGAAAGGGTTGCTGCTGCCCATCATGATGGACGACCGGAAGGCCCGTCCGTACTACGCGGAACTGCTTCCCCGCAGCTCGGCTCTCGTAGGGGAGCAAGGCCTCAAGGGCCGCCGTGTGTTGCTTTTCGTCGGCCGCCTGGTCTCTTTGAAGCAGGTGGACCTCCTGATAGAAGCCTTCTCGTCGATGGAAGGGGACGACGTCCTCGTCATCATCGGTGACGGTCCGGAGCGGGCGCGGCTCGAACAGCTCGCCGCGGCCTCCGGAAAGGACATCCGCTTCACAGGACGGCTGGAAGGCGACGCATTGTATGCGTGGTATAACGTGGGGCAGGTTCTCGTCCTTCCCAGCGCGCAGGAAGCGTTCGGCGCCGTCGTGAACGAGGCGCTTCTCGCGGGCGCCCGCACCGTGGTCTCCGACCGCGTTGGCGCCGCGTGCCTCGTCACCCCGGAGAATGGCGCTGTCGTCTCCGTCAACGCTCCGGACGATTTCCGGGAGACCCTGGAGATGCAGCTGGCCGCCTCGGGACCCTTCGACGGAACCCTCCGTCCGGATTTGATGCCATTCGATTTCGAGACGATGATTTCCCGACTGATTGACGACCTGAAATGAAATCCATCATGACGCCTCGCGGGCGCTTCCATTACCAGCCCGTGTATCTGTATGTCGGACGGAAAGTGATCGACCGGCAGGTCGCTTTCGACAACTTGAAGGAGCTGGTGCCCCTTTTGGACGAGATGGGTATCCGGTTCGGGCCCTTTCTCGGCACGCTGCTGGGCATCGTTCGGGAGAACGATTTCATCGAATGGGACGAGGACATCGACCTGTACGTGCTCGCGGAGGATGAAGCGAAACTGCTCGACGGCCTATGGACGCTGCGGGAGCACGGTTTTGAACTGGTCCGATACGACAAGCGGGGCTTGTATTCCGTGATGCGGAAC
>Ga0310694_10007149_pt1 | contig 10513 bp, 5 predicted proteins | sample 174DNAGHGhighgp2_FD_203884 | JGI IMG/M metagenome (GOLD analysis project Ga0310694, IMG submission 203884) | Sheep rumen microbial communities from Palmerston North, Manawatu-Wanganui, New Zealand - 1742 DNA GHGhigh gp2 (v2) (version 2) | ecosystem: Host-associated > Mammals > Digestive system >... | reverse complement strand
GCGTTGATGGCACCCGCATTGCGGTCGATGATGTCGCGGATCTGCTGGCGCGACAGCGGCTTGAGCGAACGCCCGGCCAGCGCCTTCGGCGCCGTCTCGTCGGGCGCCAGCCCCAGTTCCTTGCGGATTTTGTTGATTTCGACCATGTCCACGCCGTTCGCGGAAAGCGCCTTCATGAAGGCGTTCTTGATCGCCAGGACCTCCTCGTGGGAAATCGACTTCGTGTTCGCGCTCAGGCGATGGACATGGTTGTTGATCTTGGTGAGCTTGGACTCGCTCTTGAGCGCCACTTCGCCGGCGTTGTAGTCGCCAGTCGCCATCTTCTGGAACTGGTCGAGCGAGATGTTGAGGTTCGCGAGATTGATTGCCATAACTTTGTTTGACTCCTTGAAAAGTTGAAAGGTTGAAAGGTTGAAAGGTTGCCGAGCGACAAAGCACGGGGTTTGTCGTCAGGTCGGGTCGGCCCTAGGGCCAAAACTCGGCGAAGCGGCGCTCCTTGGCTTCTCCGGCGTTTCCGTTGTTGTTGCCGATTATGCCGTCGTTCGTGAGGTTCGTGGTCACCGTGCGGGCGGAACCGGCGCCGAGCGCCTTGAGTGACGTGAGGATGTTCTGCTTGATCACGGCGACCATGCACTGCATCATGGACATCGGCCTGTGCGTGTCGGCCTCGTCGAGCTTCGACTTGAGGTCGGTAAGGCGGTCGCGCACGTCGTCGGTGATCCCTTCCGAAAGCTTCTTCTCGATGTAGGCGAGGGCGGCGGCCTTCTTCTGCTCGAAGACCTGCGCCACCGGGACGTCCTTGCCGAAGGCTGGCACCTCGACGCCCTCCTTCTTTGCGGCGGCGAGGATCACGTCGATGCGGGCCATTTCGGCGTTCGTCATCGTGCGCAGCATCGACTCCATCGCGACGGCAAGGCGCTCCTGGCTGGACTGGAAGCCGCTGATCGCAGGCGGGACCTCGATGGAGAACTTGGTCTGGAGCAACTTGAACACGGCGGTCATGCGCTTCCCGGCGTCGTTGCCCGTGCCCTTGGCCAGGATCGATGTCACGATGTCCTTGACCGCCTCGCGGTTGTCCGCGAGCTTCTGCTTGCCGTCGGCGGAAAGCATTTCCTCCAGGCCCTTAAGGAAGAGCGACGGGTCGTTGCCGGCGGCGCCGGCGATGATGCGGATCACGTTCTTCTGCTCGGCGTTCGTCAGCGTGGTGGTGTTGCCGAAGTCGATCATCGTCACACCGTTCGGGACGTTGTTCCTGACGTCCTCGGCCGTCGGGACCATGATGTTGCCGGCGTGCAGGTCGCCGTGGTAGAAGCCCGTCTTCGTGAAGAGACCTTCGCGGATCCAAATCGTCGTGAGGTTCGAGAGCGCGTCGTGCTTCGCGAGCGTGTCCTCGTAGGTCCGGGTCAGCTTCTCGGCACCGTCGAGCATGCTGATGACCGCGTCTTCGGCGGCGCGGTTGTCCATTTCGTTCAGCGCGGTGGTCTTGTCCACGTCGATGGACTCGTCCGTCCGCTTGAGGAATTTGTCCATCGGCACGCCGGGGGCGCGTTCGAGAACCATCAGCCCCTTGGTCGGTGCGGTTCCCGGAATGTCGCTCAGGCGCATGGACGAGACGTTGTTGAACGTCTTGTTCACCTTATGCGTGCCGGCGTCGTAGACGTCGAGGCCCTTCTTGACGTTCTCGGCCTCGATCGTGAGGTCTAGCTCCTTCATGATCCCGGAGAGCCTGCCCTCGAAGGTCTTGGACATGCCCTCGATGCCCTTCGCGACCTCGCGGAAGACCTCGGCCTCGCGCAAGGCGCGCAGGTTCGCGTCGGGACGCAGCATCTTGATCACGCACTCGCGGCTCTCCGCCTCACCGCGCAGCTTGATGGAGCAGAGGAAGGTCTGCCCGACGGACGCCGCGCCGAGCGAGTTCTTCACGGTGATGGACTCGATCTCGCCCTTCGAGCGGGCGATCATCTCGGCGAACTGCGCCTTTACCGCCTTTTCGGGGATCGGCGCAAGGTTGGAGCGCATGTCGTCAAGCGCCATGCGGAAGTTCGAGTCGGTGAAAGCCTTGGGGTCGAGACCCTGCAGCATCTTCTGCAGTATCGGCCCCGCGCCCTTGAGCAGCTCGCCGAAGCGGATGCCGTCCGCCGCGCCGTTGACCGTGTTGCGCACAAGGCGCGCCATCATGTTGCGCTTGTCGGGTACGCCCATCTTCTCGAAATAGACGTCGAGCGTCTGCTTGAGAAGTTTCATCTGCGGGTCGCTCGCGCGGTCAGCCACGATCGTGTCGAGCGGGGAATTGACGTCGTTCGCGGCCGGGTTCTCCTTGGGGAAGACGTTCTGGATCATCCGCTTCACCTCGGTCTGCACCGTGCCCTTCATCGCCTCGTCGATGCTCTTCCCGAGCTCGATGTCGAGCTGGGCGAAGAAGTTGGCCCGGCCGTGGCGGCGGTAGTCGAACGCCTTCTCATTCTGCTCGAGCTCCTCCTTGGCCACGATGATTCCGAATTCGTCATCGGGCTTCTCTTCCTTCAGCTTCTGCTCGAGCGAGAACGCGTCTTCGGGGCTCGTGCCGATTCCGGCCTTCTCGAACTGGACCTTCTTCGAGAGGTCATCCACCTCGAGCTGCCCGGACTTGTTGCGCTCCTGCGCGATGGTCCTGTCGAAATCCGAGACGAGCCATTTCAGGAAGAAATCGTTGTCCTTGCCGGTGCAGTTGATGTCCTTGGCCTTCTGTTCGGCCAGCGAGTCGAGCAGCTTCACGACCGCGTTCTGCATCGTCGGGTCGAGGCTCTTCAGGGCGGCGGGCGTCTCGCCCGGCTTCTCCGCGCGTGCGTCCATCAGGGACTTGATCGTGTCGTGGTGCTTCGCGAAGATGTTTCGCAGGCGCGTGCCGTCGAGATAGCCGGACTTGCCGATGTCCTTGTCGTATTCCGACAGGTCCTCGCCGAGGATCAAGTCCGCCGCGAAGTCGTGGACGCCCTTCTGCGCCTCGGTCGGGCGGCCCTCGCCTGGCTTGGCCTGCGGCGCCGCGGGGGCGAGGTGGATCTTGTTGTCGATGGCGTCGCCGGCCTCGTCAAGTTTGGCGTAGAGCGAGTTCATGTCGCAGTCGACGAGGTGGCGCTGCGAGACTAGCTTGTCATAGTGGGCGTCGAGTTCAGGCCCGCCAGCGATGTTCCCCTTCGTCGCCTGTATGGCCAGCTGCTTGGCCAAGTCGCGGTCGAGGTAGTTGAAGCGCTCGGGCGACATCCCGTAGCGCGTCATGAGGATGACGAGGCTCAGCTCCGTCTGTCGGTTCTTGATGGTCTGGCGGACCGGCGCGCCGATGATGTTCGCCCCGTTGGAGGTCTTTTCGAGCTCGAGGCGCTTGTCGTAGCGCGTGAGCATCTTCTCGACCATGTCGCCGCCGAAGACGTCCGTGTCGCGCACGATGTCCTTCTCAAGCGCGTAGAGCGCCTCCTCTACGTTCGGCAGGTCGATGATGGCATCCTTGCCGCGTCCTTCCCCGTCCTTGATGCGGACCTTCGCCCGACCGCCGCCGCAAAGACCGATATCGACCTCGACGCCGCCCATCTTCGTGCGGACGAACTCCCCGCTCGGAAAAACCGGGTCCGAGTTTTCCGGGACGAGGACAAGCTTGCAGTTGGCCTTCGCGAGAAATTCCCTGTCCTCTTGGGTATAGGTGTTGAGCTCCGGAGCCTTCTGCGCGAAGCCCATGCCGAAATTGTCCATGTTGCTGCCGAAGCCGCGCTTTTGGATGTCGCGCTGAACGACGGTCGATAGGAAGCTGAGCGCGCCGTGCACGTTGCTCACGCCCTCCTTCAGCGCGGCGGTTGTCGCGCGCTGGTTTTTGGCGCTGATGCTGTGGCAGAGGTTGTAGATGCCGAACGTGAGAAGGCCGAGGAAGAACTTCTTGACCGAGCTGGCGTGGAGATGGCCCGCCTTCACGTCCGCGACGCGCGAACCCAGCGCGCCGCCCTTGCCGGCCTCCTCGAGCCGTTGCGTGTTCTCGTCGGGAACGCCCGAAATGCTTTTGAACACGTTCGCGTCGAACTTGTTCCAGTTGCCGATTGTTGGTCCACTCATCGTTTTTCTCCTATTTGGTTGTCTAAACTCTTTACACGCCGCAAGCCGAAAGGTTACACAATGTCACCATCCGAGCGCCTTTCGCTCCGCCGGGGTGATTACACCGGATTCCACACTTATCTTTGTGCCCTTTGTGCACTTTGTGTTAAAAATCTTCAGCTTTTCAACCTTTCAACTTTTCAACTTCTCAACTTTTCAACTTCTCAACCTAGACGCTGATGAAGCCGGGGCCGTTCCCGCCGAACTTCATAAACTGGGCCGCTTCCTCGTCACGGACGGCGGCTTCTTCAGCGGCGGGGCGGAAATTCTCCACCGTCTCGCGCCATTCCTCGGCCTTGTTGATGAACTCGTCAAGGCTCTTGCAGAATTCCTTCAACTCCAGCCCCTTGAACGGAAGACCGCCAATCAGCATGATCTCGCCGGTGTCCGGCGATTTCCCTAAGGCGATGCCCTTTGTCCCGTACAACTGCGTATTCGCCTCCAGAAGCATCTCGTAGAAGGCTTCGCGCTTGTCAGGCGGCGGTTCGCCGACGACGGCGGCCCCAATCACGGCCTCTCCGCCAGGCGACTCCGTAAAGTCCATCGGGATGTCGTCGATCGTCATGGAGCAGATGCCCTCCTTGACCTCGATCCCCTCGATTCCCAGTGTTTCCGCGAAAGCGGTCATCAGTTCGTTCAGTTCCATGGTTGGTTCCTCTCGTAATTACTTAAGTTCTCCATCTTTAAGGCAAGATGCCGTCAGCCCGGATGCTACGACTCGTAGTTGGTGTGGTCCACAACTCGCTCGGCGTTCAGCTCCTGCGACTTGTAGAAGTTTTCCTCCACAATGTCAACCATCTTCCTGAAGCTTGATTCGGGTATCGTCTGATTTTCATCGACGCCGCCAAGCGAAATGTCTTCGCTCTGCACTCCCAATGCCTTGTTGGCCATATCGAACATTGTCTCGAGCCCCACCATGTTGAACATGCTGCAGTAGCCCGAAATGCCAACACGGACATTCTGCGGAATCTTGCAGTCTTCGGGGAACTTGAGGTTATCCATCCTGGCCAGGCCAGCCCTCATCTGCTTGCACTTGTCGGAGGACAACGTGTCCCTGACGGCCGTGAGCGTCTTCTCGTCGCATTGCGCGAAGACAAGTCCGAGGACCAATTGGTTTGCGGCAGAGGTCTCCTGCATCCCCACTTCGTCAAAGGACGTCAGAACCTTCGCCTCTCCGCGCACCTTGAGCATCAGGTTGTTGAGCTTGCAGACGTTTTCACAGATCTTCTCCGGAGAAGACGATGGGGAGAAACCCTTTAGCCAACCGAGGCCCTCATTGGCGGCCAGTTCGCACAATTTGGAAATCATCCCGCTCCTCAAGGCCTTGCCACCGAACAGCGTAAGCTGCTTCAGCCCCGCGTCGAGAATGCGTCTGTCGCCTTTCGAGGCCATGCGCAGTTCTTCTACGTTCGCGCGCAGGGCCTCGACGTCTTTGGAGATCTTTTCGGCGGATCGTATATTCCCGGCGCCATTGATCATGAGCCCCTTGGCCACAGTTTCGTCTTTCAGCAGAGCCAGCAAGTCACCGTCCGCCTTGGCTTGCGAAACGACCGCGTCTATCGTCTGGTTCAGAAGTGCTTCCTTTTCCGGTTGCCCCTTCGCTTTTCCCATTGCCATGTTTTTCATCATTTCGGTGGCGGCGGACACTTCGGCCTTCAGCGTCGCCTCGTCGGTGAAGCGCAGCGGTGTGGTGGTGACGTAACCGTCGGGGCTGACCGTGGCAGTCCACTCGAACGAGAACGGCAGCACCTTGGGGCTGGAGTAGCGGACCGTGATGTCGCCCGTCTTGTCGTCCTTGGTGATGGTGAAGTCCACCGCCGAGTGTTCGTAGGACTTGATTCCGTATGCGGAGAGCGCACCGCGGAGCGGACCGAGGCCGGACTGGCTTGTCATCATCAGCAGGCTGGAGGTCTGCCGCGGGTGGACCTTGCCGCAGAGCTCCTCGAGGCCGGCCACGACCGCCTTGCCGCTGTCGTTGACCTGCCCGGATTTGGTCGCGACGAGGCATTTGCCGCCCGGCAGGTTGAATCTGAAGACGCCGTCATTGGCGCCCAGGAGCTGCTTCCCGTCGGTATCGTAAAAGTAGCCTTCCGCGCGGTGCAGGTCGCCGGCGAGCTGGTTGCGCGCCTCGTCGAGCGATCCGCCGAACGAGGCGAGCGACAGCGTTCCCGACGAGTAGTACTGCAATGTCGGCAGTTGCTTCCTGCCCATGACCATCTCGTAGGCGTCCTCGATCGAGCAGCCGGTCGCCTCCATCGTGTCCTGCAGCGGCGTGGAGAGATCTCTCGGATACCTGTGAGGCGGCTCCTCCAACGGATCTTCGGCGGTGCAGTCTTCCCACTGGCCAAACAGAGCCTTCAGTTTCGCCATCGGATCTTTGCCGGGCTCTGGAATCTCCGGGAAGCACGTTTTCACGAGATTCGCCTGCGTGAACTTGCCCGAGTCTTGCAGGTTGGCGATCTGGTCGAAGTTTTTAAGCACACGAGCCGTCAAGATGCCAATCTGCCGCGACAGCAAGGTATTGCGCTGGCTGAGGGAAACGCTCGCCTCCGCCGCGTTGGAGGCGGATGGCGGCACCAGAACGGTCAGCGCCTTCAGAATGAGCGAACGCTTCTCAGGCGGAATCTGCGCAAACGTCTGGGTGCGGGACGAACTGAAGCCTCGCAGGATGCAGCTCGCCGCCGTGTTGTTCTCGATGCCAAAGTTCTTGTTCGTGTCGGTCTCGGTAAGGTCGATCGAATCGTTTACCGCGAATTCCTCGAAAACGAACTTCTCCGTCGCGAGCAGGGTTTCATCTCTGAACGCCGACTGGGAGGTGTTGAGGATCGTCATGGACATGCCGTCCTCGTATTTGAAGTCCCTGCCGTCCTTAATGCTTTCGAACTTCGCATGGTTTTCGGCAAACCAGCTTTTGAGAGAATCCATGAGACGCAGGCCGTTCTTGAAGTTGTCCGCGCTCTGCAGGAATCTTCCGCCGTAGTTCATGAGGCGGTTTGCCTTCGAACCGGGCGTGGAGACTTGTTCGAGTGCCTCGGCCTCGGAGCAGCCCGAGGCCTGCGCGTAGAGGTTCACGGCCTTTGCGAGCTTGGGAAGCTCTCCCTTCGAATAGCCCATGGAGAGCGCCTTCGTCTCCATGCCCGCCTGGTCCTTGAACTTGGAGATGCTCGCCTCGAACGCCTTCTGCTCCAGGAAGCCGCTTTTTTCGATTGCGTCCTTGACGGCGAGGATGCGCCTGGCGGTCAGGGGCTTGCCCTTCCCGTAGTCCTCCAGCTTCATGGCATCCTTCACACTCGCCGGAATATGGCTCTTTCCGCCGAACATGTCGGCGACCGCCTTCATGAAAGTGTCGCGGGTCGTGTTGTTGGCCCTCTTCAGGCTGGCGAGACGTCCCGCCCCGATGCCGACCCAGTCGCCGGACCCGGGCCTGATGGTGCGGTTGACGATCCCGCCCAGTTCGCCCGCATCGACGCGGGCGATCGCCTTTTGCTTGCCGGCCGCGGCCGCAGCCTCGGCGAATTCCACGAACTGCTGGAATTGCGCGTTCTGGAAAAGATTCTGGCTGTTGACTTCTAGTGCCATGGTTTTTTGTCCTTTAAGTATTTAGACTTTCCTCTATCATTTATACACGCAACAGTTCAAAAGGTTACAAACAACATCATCGTCCGAGAGCCTTTCGTTCGGCTGGGGTGATCGTCCCCTCTTTGACCTGCTTGTCGAGGTAGCTCTTGAGCGCGGATTCGGACTTCGCGCAGAAGGCGTCGCTTTCCTCCTGCGTACAAAGCCCCTTCTCCGCGCGCTTGCGCGACCGCGCCATCGCCTTGTCCGCCCCGGCGATCGCCCGCTTCACGGCAACCGGCAGACGCGGCTGACCATAATCTGCCGCGATCCGCCGCTGCTCGGATTCGGGGAAGATCGAGAGCGGGTATGTGGTAGGTGGTGGTGGGTTGTTGTTGGTGGTGGGGCGAGGCGTCCCGCCGAGCCGCCCTGACGAGCCGCCCTCCTGCAGCACCACGTGCGTGGCCGTGAGCGCGACCGGCCACCCGGCAATCGCGTTGCCGGCGTGGTTGGTGTAGGCGGGCTCCGCAAGAGCGGAAAACGCCACGAAAGCCAGAATGAGCGACGCGACATGCGACAGCCGACAGCCCGGCGACATTCGACACTCGACAGCCGACAGCCCGATTGTCGCCCGTCTATCGAGTGTCGACTCCCCTGCCATCACTTCCACTCCCACTTTCGTGTGCCGTTGCAATTCGGATACGCCTGACAGCTCCAGAACGGATTTCCAGCGTTCGTGCCTTTCTTGGCAACAACCTTGCGCATCGGGCCACCACACTTCGGGCACTTCGGCGCATCGCTCGCGGCTATCGCAGCATCCCGCGCCTCCAGACGCACCTTCGTCAAATGCTCGGTGAATCCGCCCTGCTCGCGGAAATCTTCGCCAATCTTCTCAATCTGGCGATGCAGCAAGGCGCAGGCGCGATCAATCGTCACAAGAATCGCGTTCGCCGCAACGATCGGATCTTCATTTTCAAGGGCCGGCGCAAACCGCGCGCGCATGGCAAGAAGGTGTTTGCCGTATTCGTGACGCAAATCGCCGGTGGACACGAAATCGTCAAAGGCCATCCCCTTGACCTTGATGTACTTTGCATCTCTTTCGCTCCACGGTGCTTCGCCCGCATCGACGATAAACGCCTCAAAATCGCCCGCAAGCTCCTGTAATGAGGCCTTCGCCACGTCGAGCAGCTTAAGCTCGGTCTCCTTTGAGGTCCCGGCACGGGACGAACCCTCGACGATGTTCTGCCGCGCCGAACGTGCCGAGCCCTCCATTTGGCCGACGGTCTTGCCAAGGGCGTCGTTCTTGTAGTTGTAGTTGCGGCGGCAAAAGAGTGTGGTTGCGTGATAGACGAGACACGTCAGGCCAAAGGAAAGCGTCTTGCGGTAGCCGCCGTAATGTCCAATGACTGGTGTCATTTCAGCGGCCTTTCAGATGGGTGGTTGTGAGGGACATTCGACTGCCGGCATCCGACAGCGGGGCACCGGTTGTCGACCGTCGGCCGTCGATTGTCGCACCGGCTGTCGGGCGTCGGCTGTCGAATGTCGCAATCACCGGCCTCCCCTCAGTTCCCCTGCCGCGAGTAGGCGCGGACGCCGATCTTGATGTCCTTGACGCCCGACTCGATGAGGTTCATCGCCCTGTCGCGGTCTGCGTCGATCGCCGAGGCGGGGATGACGATGATCCAGCTGTCGTTCCAGGCACTGCGGCCGACGAGACGAGTCGATTTGAAGTCCGCCCCGGCGCGGAGCGTCGAGTGGCGGCGGATCGTCGCGGTCGCGTCGCTCGTGCCGTCAAGACCCGAGAACGTCGCGATCCAGTCCGTCGCGTCCAGCTCATCCGAACCGACGGTGTACGGGAGCGGCATCACCTGATCGACGACGGTCCAACTGAGGAGCCTGCGCTCGGTGCCCGCCGGCGAACGCATGTAGTCGAGGCCCACCGGCACGAGGTAGATGTTCGGCTCCACGCCTTCGCCGCCCGGAAGCTGATCGAGGCCGACGAGGTCCACGCCCACCGCATCGATCTTCGTCGCATAATCGGAGCTCGAGAACTGGTGGTCACCGAACTGCAGCATCTTGCCGAAGAAGTTCTCCGCGTTGTTGATCGATGTCGAGAACGGGATGATGTACCCGGGCTCGCGGCAGACGACGGCGTTCACGCTTGCCGGTGGCTGGCAGTGGCGGATGAACCGCGAATCCGTGAGGATGTTCTCCACGCGGTACTTCGCCAGCTCCTTCTTCCAGGCCGCGTCGCCGTCCGCGCCCTCCTTGATGCGGAAGAGCTCGCGCCTGAGCGAGAACCACTTCGCCGACTTGTCCGGATTGTTGATGCCGAGGCGCGGCTTCAAGACGTCCCAGTTCGCCTTCATGCGGTTCACGACGTCGTAGAGCCCGCCGTCCGTTGTCGCGCTGTTGATCGAGACGCCCGGCTGGCCGAGCGAACGGGTCGCGATGATGTCGGCGAGGAACTGCTTGCCGGCCTGCGGGTCGGTGGAGAGGAGTCCCGTCTCGTAGTCATAGACCTTCGCGAGCTCCCACACGTAGCGCTGCGCGGTGTCGAACGCCGTCGTGTACTTCGTGAGCGCGAGGTTGCGCTGCACGCGGTTGTACATGTCGAGGTAGCGCTGCTCGGTGGCGTTGTTGGAGACCTGCTGGCGCCACAGCGCGCGCTGCTCCTGGAGCTGTTCGCCTATCTCCACCTGGGCGCGGTACGCAGCCTCGGCCGCCGAGAGTTCGGCGAAGGCGGGCTGGATCGCGAGGATCGAGAGGTTGAGGTCCATCGCCAGGCCATCGATCTTCTCGTAGATCTCCTTGTACGCACCCCGAATCTGCTCTTCGAGAT
>Ga0310694_10007147_pt1 | contig 10516 bp, 3 predicted proteins | sample 174DNAGHGhighgp2_FD_203884 | JGI IMG/M metagenome (GOLD analysis project Ga0310694, IMG submission 203884) | Sheep rumen microbial communities from Palmerston North, Manawatu-Wanganui, New Zealand - 1742 DNA GHGhigh gp2 (v2) (version 2) | ecosystem: Host-associated > Mammals > Digestive system >... | reverse complement strand
TGTTCGAACCAATAGGCGTAGGCAGAGTCGGTAGGTTGTAAGTGCTCCAGATAATAGGCGGCAGAGTCCGTAGCGTGTTGCGCCAAGAGCAGTTCGACGATCTCCGAATAACGCGTAGGAATGTGGTACTCTTCTGCCAGCTGCTTGCAGACCGCCAGGCGGTGGTCTACGCTGTCCGGATAGCAGAGTTGGTAGCGATAGGCATCTATATCGAGTAAGAGCAAAGGACTGTTGGCTGCGCGCGCATATCGCTCTGCTTGGGCGAAATACCAAAGCACACTGTCTTGTTTGCTGCCCGCTATAGCCATCGTACGTGCGATGTCACGGTAGGCACAGGCTAAATAAACTGCATTACTGTCGGGATCTAACATCGGGATTGCTTTGCGGTAATAGTTTTGCGCGATGTCGTACAGCATCTCGCTTTCCGAGGTGTTGCCTAAACGAAACCAAGTCAGGCCTAACAACTGATCTCTTTGCGCTGACTGCGGAAGATCCACCAGAATCTCCTCCGCTTGCTTTAAATAGGCGGTAGAACTTTCGTACTGACTACTGCTGTTAGAGGAGATACCTTGTTGGTATAATTCCTCTGCTTCTTGGAGCCGATTTTGGGAGTTTTGAGACCCGGAATGACAACTTTGCGCACACAAAGTCAAGCCCCAAAGGAATAAAAAATATACGCGTACAACTTTATTTTTCATATAAAATTATAATTTGCTTATTTACAATAATTTACAAAATGCGCAAAACTCCACTCGTACAACTGCTAAATTTGCACATGTCAGAAAAAAGCAGTACCTTTGCACCGGATTTCAAAACATAAATCACGTCGCAAAATTAGTAAAACTTTTTAACATATGCAAATTATGGAAAAGAAAAATCAAATTTGTCTGCTTTTTGTTGCAATTATGTTATTAAAAGGAACGTGCATGTACGCACAACGAGTTTTCATTGACAGCGTTTATTATACGCTGGACACTACAGCTATGACGGCACAAATTGCGGTACAGAGTAAAACTACCGCTGTTGGTGACATTGTTATTAATGACACCGTGACGTACGAGGGCGCGAATTACGCAGTTACGGGTATGGCTAACGCTGCATTTTCTGGATGCAATCAACTGACATCCATTGTATTGCCACAAACCCTGCGTAATTTAGGGCGAGAAGCATTCCTGAAATGCACGAATCTTACATCGTGTATCATTCCGGACAGTACGATTACAGAGATTCCGTTTGAGGCGTTCTGGGGGGCCGGTCTCATTGAGTTCCGCGTGCCGGAAGGCGTGACGTATATTGAACAGCGTTCGTTTGAACAGATGCCCAACTTACAACGCGTACACCTTGCTAATTCGGTTCAGTCTGTCAGTCCGTGGGCGTTCTATATATTGGATGCGTTGCAAGATCCTATCTATAATGACAGTCTGTTTGTGCTGATGCCGGAAAATTACCAAGGTGCCTATACGATACCTGCGGGCATTCAGGTGATTTACAAGAGTGCATTCTACGGCTGTACAAAAATTACGAGCCTTACCATCCCGGAAGGCGTGAAGCGTATTGAACACTACGGACTGATGTTCAGTCTCAATGCTGTTATTAAAACGCTCCATCTACCGGCTTCGTTGGAATATGTTACTCCCGGGGCGATTTTTGGCGGCTCATTGCGGAAAATCTCTGTTGCTGAAGGCAACACGCACTACACCACTTGGAACGACATGCTTATGACTATCAACATGGATACCGTAGTATGTTGTCCGGCGGCAATAAATGCCGCTTACACTTTGCCGGAAAGTGTCGTGCATGTTGCTGCTAGTGCTTTCTCTGTTTCCGCAGTTGATCTGACCATGCCCAATGTGCGCTCTATCGGCGAATACGCTTTCGAGGCCAATAGTCTTGGAAAGTATGACAGCAACAGACATTATGTCATACCGGAAACGGTGGAAGAAATAGGCGACGAGGCTTTCTATCGCTCTTATTCCATGGTGCAGGTAACGATACCTTCCTCGCTTAAACAGATGGGTGAACAGGTATTTGCCGACAGTCCGAAACTCAAGAAAGCGGTCATCAACAGTCCCATGATCGGTACAGGACAATTCCGAATCTGCAATAATCTGGAAATTATTGAGATAGGCGTCAGTCTCAGAGAGATAGGCGCTTATGCTTTCCATAAATGTCCCGCACTCTGGTATATCCGGATGCCGAAAGCCAACGCGCACTTCCGTGCGATAGACGGCGTTCTCTATTCGGCAGACACGACGGCGTTGGCGCTCTATCCGTGCAAGCATGACGGAGAGGAGTTCGTGCTACCGGAAGAAGTAAGGGCTTTGCGCTCCTCTTCGCTCAGAGCGGTGAATCTTCGTAAACTGGTATTGCCGAAAGGTCTGAGTCAAATAGAGAACGAGTTGTTCGGCGGCTATTACTTGGGGAATGATGACACCCCGCTGCTTGATACGATCGTAGCGCCAATGATGTCGGTTCCGGCAACTCAGGGCAATCCTTTCAATCTGCTCAATCAAGTGCAAACAGTCCTTTTGGTGCCCTGTGATTCGCTCGCTGCTATCTACCGCGCCAACAACACCTGGAAGGGCTTTAATATCCAAGTGGACAGTACACTTCTGGAGCTGCCGGAAAAAGAGCCGGAAGTAGAGACGCAACCCGACGAACACAGCGTGCAGTTCACATGGCCTTCTGTGGAAGGTGCCAGCTACTACACGCTCATCATCTGGGCGAACGAGGAGCGCACGGAGAAGATTTGTACGCTGACATTCAACTCCATGGGACAACTCATCGAAATCGACTTCTCCAGACATGCCCCTGCACGTAGGGCGATGAACACCGCTGCTTCCTTCTCGTTCCGTTACAACGGTTTGGATGTGAACACCGACTATTGGTTCACGATGACCGCTTCCGATGCCAATGATACGGAACTCTTCTACGCCTCCGGATCCTTTGCTACGCTCGGTGCAAACATGCCGACAGCTATCGAAGAAATATCCGATGAAACCGGCACTTTTGAGGGTTCGAACGGAAAGATCCTCCGTAACGGACACATCTATCTGATGTACGAAGGACGGATGTACGATATACAAGGAAACCGAATCAAATAATATACGATCATGAAAACGAAAGTATCTATTATTCTTGTTTGCCTGATTGGGATGGTAAGCAGCATGTTTGCACAGGAAAATGCAGGCAATGACTACGCCTGGCGGTTGGACGAGGCGGCTTTGATCCTTGACGAGAAGCAGATGTCCGATGAGGGAGACACTATATACACCGGCTCTCTTGTGCGGTATTTTTATACGGACTCCAGTTTCTATACGGTTCAATACCCGGCGATGACTAAGATCAAAGATACCATAGAGGTGGCCCGTCTGATCAATAAAACCGAATATAACCGAATTGGGGCGAATGGCAAGCATAGGGAGAAGAGTTATCAGATCCGTATCCGCGGCGGTAACCGGACCATCCGTTTTATAGACAGTATTCCGCAGATTGACCCCTTTGCCGACACGATTATAGCACCCTTGGAATATCGGGACTATGCCTGTGACACGTACCGCAATGTGTATGACGGCGAGGGAAACCTCCTTCGTCAGATTCGCAATTATGACTATACGCGTTATTATATAGACACAGATTCTTTGGTGAAATTCATAGAAAAATACAAAGACAGTACCGAGTTTCCTATTTCGGAATTCAATCAAATCCCCTATGAGGTGTTTGACCGTAATGTGCTGATTCAGACAGACAGCAGCAGTCTTGAAATGAGGTTTCTGAATACAGCGGTATATTCCTATCTGCCTGTGGTTTGGGAATTGCAGAGTCCTATCCGTGAGGAGCGGTATGCGGACCATATTCTGTCTATGAAATCGGAGACAAGTATCAAACCGTACAATAAAAAACCGTCCCGCGTGACGAAAAGCACCCGTTATAACAAATATGGTATCCAAACCGGAACCTACGAACTGACGGAGCGGTGGACGGAAGACTCCGTTCCGACGTATTATGCTATGAAAGACGTGACCTATTTGGGCGGCGACAGTGTATTGGAGATCAAAGAGTCGCGTGCATGGCCGGTTGATGCGGAGGGGGAGCAGCATTCGAAGATTACCCGCGAGCAGCGTCTGTATGACTCTTCCATCAATCAAACCATCTATGCCAAGAAAACGATTACTACCGATGGAATCGAGCAAATCTACAATGAAGAGCAATGGATGATAGAAGAGACGGCAGACGCTAAAAAGGCGCATTTGCTCTATAAGGATGAGCTTTATCCGAAGGTGCTTAGGATATATATAACTGTACCCAATGGTAACTATATAGAGTATATAACCATCAGGTACGATACCGTTTATCTGGAGAAGCACCAGTGGTATCGTTATGATGAGCGATTCAATATATTGCTGGCAGGTGATTCCGCGCAAGTGGAAGTATCTTATAGGGACACCATCGAATGGGAAGGAACCAAATATCCTTACTGGCGATATCGCCCAACATGGGGAACCTATTCACTCAAGGAATATGTGTATGCGGACGATAATACCATAGTTGACGAAAAAGAATATACCCATGGTTTCATAGATACATGGTATCTGACCAAAGAGAAACTGGTGACGGACGAATATACATGGTCGATGAGCGTGAATACCAAAGACAGCACGCGGACGACTTCCAAGAAATACAGCAATGGATGGGACAGCGAGAACACCACAGAGAAGTTTGATATTTCCTCGATGAAATGGGAAATAACGGAGAGTAGCAAGTATGTAGTGACGTTCGACATGACCGGTGAGCCCGTATCTGCTATCTCTGCCACCACCCAAAACAACAACACAAAAACCGATAGAGATTATTACCTGTTCCACCGTTGGGACGAGGACGAGCAACGGTACGTCTGCCAGCGTGTGGCATGGAGCATGTATGACACAGCGGATATCTATTCTAAAGAAACCATTCATCCCTATGACTGCGAGGACTATACGTATTATGACCGTGAGGGTAATTACCTGGGCTATTTTGTGAACTGCGTATCGCATTATTTACCCATAACGCACGTGAATGTGAACGGTATCTACAACAAACGTCATTATGATGCGCAAGGACGCATAGATACGTTGTACCGCTATGCCTTCTGCGGGGAGTGGAAGCTTGTGCGCTATTTCGTCTATGAATATTTCCCTGAAGAAGACGGGAAAGCTGTCATTGCCAAGCGTCACAGTTATTCGCTGGCTGATACATGGACGGACTATGGAATTGATTCCGATGATCCCACCCAGAGCAATTACAGTTCATGGAGATACTCTAATCTCGGAGTGGATTGGCACAACCGTTTGTCAGGAGCAGACACCATTCATGCTCCGCTGCATGAGATGCGTTTAGTCGGCACGAAGACATACAGCCACACCTTCAAAACATACAATGAGGACGGATGGCTGCTGGAGACGCGCACCTATAATGAAGGAAGCATGGCTCCTGTGACGCAGATACATAATGCCTTCACTTACGATGCAGAGGGGCGTGTAGCTGTTCATGTAGCGTACAAAGACAGTGTGCCGGACACCAAGAAGATTTATTTCTACAGTGAGCAGACCGGCGAGTGCGTAGCTGCTATCACATGGTCGGGCTATAACAAAGAGACAGAGGTGTGGAGCAAGTTTGCTTTTGCCAACAGTGGCGAACATATATCGGACAGCGAGGGTCGTCTGGTGACTTTGACCAACTATGCGGCTTCCGCAGACAGTACCGGAATCGTGCCCGCCGAGCAATATGAGTATCTCTATGAGCCGGGAGAGAAAGACTGGTATATATCTTTCCGCTCCGTATGGCAGGAGCCGGAATGGGTGTGCGCCGCTCCCACGTACCGAGGGAACAAACAGAAACACTATACTTTTGACGAAGACGGCAATATCGTTTCCCGTTCCGCCCGTCAGGTGAATTGCGGCGGTTTGGTCGATGCCGAGACATGGTCTTTCTCCTATGCTTCTCCGCTGAGCCAATACAGCCTTCTTTCTCCGCAAACGTATAGTGTTGCCGAGGCTACCCTGGCTTCTGTTTTCACGAACGAAGACTGGCTGGCGCGACCGCTGGAGGCTTACTATGCGAATGTTTCTGCTGGAGGAGCTCTCAATTATACGATGTCCTTCCGCTATACGGCGCAGCGCGAGGAGCCTGTAACCTTCCGTGAGCCGGTTACGGTGGAGCCGGAAGAGGAGAGTGCGTTCTTCACCTGGCCGAAAGTGGACGGCGCAACGGGCTATTCACTGACCATCTGGGCGGACGAGGCGCATACCGTCAAACTGTGTACCATTCTCTTTGATGCCAAGGGTACGGTTCTGGCGATTGACTTCTCGCATATGCCGGCACGGAATCAGCCGTCAGCCATCAGTTATCAGTATTCAGCTATTCCTTCTGTAGCCCTATGGCAGACGGAGTTCAGCCATCGAATAGAAGACCTGTCGCCGGGCACGACCTACTGGTACACGCTGACAGCGTCAGGCGAACAAGGCGGCATTCTGGACAGCCGTTCCGGCTCGTTCCGCACACTCGGTGAGAGTGGAACGACTACAGGCATCGAGGATGTGCACAGCAACGATGTGCGGTGTACAAAGGTGCTGCGAGACGGACAAATTATCATCCGTCGTGGTGACGCAGAATACAGTATTCAAGGAACCCAAATCAAATAATATACGATCATGAAAACGAAAGTATCAATTATTCTTGTTTGCCTGATTTGGATGGCAAGCAGCATGTACGCAACAGTCTATAACGGCGTGTGCGGAGAACATCTGACGTGGAGCTATGACACGGAGACGGCGCACATGACCATTGAGGGCTACGGCGAGTTGAAGAATGTCGTCGATAGTCTCTGGTGGAACAAACAGGTGCTGCAGGCTTCGTCGTGGTCAACGAACTATAAGACGTACTATCCGTACAACTCGTGCAAGACGATTTCGTTGCCGGAAGGGCTGACGGGATTCAGCGGGGCTACTTTCCGGGATTGGTGGAACCTGACGGCGTGCGAGATCCCTGAAGGCGTGACAAAAATACCTGCTTACCTATTTGAGAGCTGCTATCAGTTAAAGGAGATCAAACTGCCTAACTCGGTGGACACCGTGGGACAATACGCCTTCAGCAACTGCACGACGATGGTAAAGTGCGATTTGGGCAAAGGGGTGAAATATATCGGTCAGATGGCCTTCCAAAACTGCTATCACTTGAACTCTGTCCGCTGGTCGGATTGTCTGGAGGTGATTGACGGCAGTATTTTTGACGGCGAACCCAATCGTGCGGAATACGACCAGAACAGCGTGCCCACAATTCCATTAAGCGACACGCTCTTTTTTCCTGCTACATTCCGGTCCAATAAGCAGATATCGTGGTGCTACCATAGCAGCCCGGTGATTGTGTGGAACGCCAAGAACCCGCCGGCTTCTTCGTCTGTGTTCTATAATCTTTACTGCTATTGGAACGGGGATTTTATCTTCGGGCCGGATGTGGAGTTTGTGCCCGCCAAGCTGTGCCAGCAGGTACGGATGAAGAAAGTGGAACTGCCGGAAGGGTGCCAATATATCGGCGCGGGTGCCTTCTCGGGCAACAACCGGTTGGAAACAGTTATCCTGCCATCTACGTTGACAGCCATTCACCAAGAGGCTTTCAAGGGATGTACGAAGATTCAGCGAATCACTATACCTCAGAAAGTGAAAGCCATCAATTCTTCCGTTTTCAACGGATGTTCAGCCTTGAGGCGAGTCGAGATACCGGATAGCGTCAGCACTATCGGGGATAATGCCTTCTCAGGATGTCCGAACTTGGACTCTATCGTACTGCCGAAAGAACTGACGATGATCGGCGGAAGTGCTTTCTCAGGGGTTAAGTTGCAAGACTCGTTGGCCATCCCCAACAAAGTGATCTCCATCGGCACGAACGCGTTTGAAAATTGGAGCGCGCTCAAGGAGTTGTCGATTGGCAAAAACGTCGTTCTCATCGGGGATAATGCCTTCAAGGGCGACAGCGCAATAACGCATATTTCCGTCTGGGCGGCTACTCCTCCGGCAGTAAGCGAAGGGACATTGGCGGACATTCCGGACAGCGCTTTATTGAGTGTGTTACCTGATAGCCGCAAACTTTATCGCGAGCACCCGTATTGGGGACGTTTCCGTATGAATGACACACCTGACTCCGCGATGATCCAGCGCACCGTAACGGTCGATCCGGGACAAACGACGGCGGATTTCACTTGGCCGACGGACAGCGCGGCACACGCGTATCAGATAGATATCTACAAGGACGGTGCGGTCTTCTGCAAGCTAACGCTCGGCAACCGCGGACAGCTTCTCGGTATCTCCTTCTCCGCTCCAAAGCGCAAAAATGAACAAATGGTAAATGACCAAATGGTAAATGATTCTCAGCCCTATACCCTTTCCTTCAAGGTCACAGGTTTGGATGAGGCCTCGCGATACACGTACGTCCTGTCCGTTTTGGATGAGAACAACACCCCGCTGCACGTCTATGTGGGAGATTTCGCCACCTTGGGTTATAGCGGAGAGTTGCAATACGACGGTAACGAACTTATCCCGACACCGCCGATCATCCCGGGGGATCCGGATGTACACCATGTCGCTACGGGAGTAGAAGAAACCGGCTCGAAGGTCCCGGAGAAAAAAGCCATTATTGAAGGACGACTTCTCTTTATTACACCGCAAGGTACCTATGATATAACCGGAAAACGGATCGAGTAAGCAAGAATTTATGACACGCGTATTTATGTGGATAAATACTGTGCTGATAAGCATGGTATTAGGGGCAACCCATACCTCTGCGCAGAGTTTGACGCCCTGGAGCGGAGGTACACAAATGCCCGATTTCAACGGAGAAATCTACACCATCCGGACTGCTGAAGAGTTAGCATGGATAGCCGCAGCAAGCCGCACGGATGATTTTGCGGGGAAGACCATTCTTCTCGCTTCAGACCTTGATTTAGGGGGAAACGGCTCTGCTCCGCCGAGTTGGGAACCGATAGGCAGCGCAGCCAGACCGTTTCAGGGCGAGTTGGACGGAGCCAACCATGTGATTTATAATCTGTACATGCTCTCTTCGCTCTTCCCTGCTGGCGCAGGACTGATTGCAGAAAGCGGGAACTCGGCGGTCGTTCACCATCTGGGTATCGCGCAGGGACAAATCATGACGGACGCTACCAGTAATGTCGGATGCCTCGCAGGAATCAACCGCGGACAGATACACCATTGTTTTAATATGGCGCAGATTATCGCGCACAACGGTGATAACATCGGTGGTCTCGTGGGGACTAACTACGGCGGAATTAGCTATTCATACAACGCCGGGATCATCACTGACGGCAACAATCATGTAGGCGGATTAGTGGGCTATAACAAAGCCACCGCCGTTTTGAACAACTGCTACAACATAGGGTATTGCAAGGGAACCGACCATGTAGGTGCGCTATTCGGCAAGAACGAAGCGCCGCAGGGGAATCTGACCACGGTTTTCTTCGACCAACAGCTGACACGTATGTACGCCACCGGATACGGAGCCGCAGATCCCATCCTCACAGACAACACCCAATACGCGATTGCCAAATCGTCCGATTTCATCGGGCTTTCAAGTCCTTACTATGAGAATTCGGAAGAGGAATGGAGGTGCTTTGCAGGAGGCTATGAGAGCCACCCGCAACTGGTTTGTTTTTCCAACCACATTGCCTCGGAGCTTTCCGTCAAAGCCGTTTTACTGAACGCAGAGACGCTACCGGTCATGCGCGCGGAAGGAGTGGGAGCTCCGGAAGAAGGAAACAAACCGCGTAATAGTATAGGTCTGGAGAGACTGAACAGTGCGGCCTTTGGTTCCGGAGATTGGTACTCGCCGAGTCCGGATGTTATTTTTATTCCCAATCCCAAGGGTGCGTCGGCAGAAGTGAAACGGCCTTGCGGCAATCAGGAGGTGATCCTGATCATCAGTTGCGGTCCGGCAGTGAAGCAGGTGTACACGATTGTAAAGGGGTATGAAGCCTTCGATGCCGGCATCGTGACCGGAGTATATTCTGCCTGCTGGAATGAGGAGAATGTACGATTTAAGGACAAGAACAACAGCGGAAAGGAAGCCAGCGGCGGAAAAGACGACGAACAGGACAACGGGAGTCTTTCATACCAATACACCATCATCCGCGATACTGTTTTGGGACATGATGAGAACGGTTTTCCGAATGATTTTGAACCCATAGATACTTTTTATATGTCGCAGCCGACGTACAAAGATTGGTCTATGCCGACAGACGTCCCGGGAGAATACGCCTTCCGCCGATATGCCCATGACACGAAATGCAAGACGGAATGGACGGCATCGAAAGGCGGGACGGGAGAAGCAGAAGGAAGACTCTGTCTCTTTGTTCGCCGGGAGTTCGATCCGGGAGATTTGTACGAAGAGCCGGACACCCTATACGGATTACCGCAAGTACTGACGATACACAGTAAATCGGATGCTACCGGCGGAGGGGGCAAGTGTG
>Ga0310694_10007146_pt1 | contig 10517 bp, 7 predicted proteins | sample 174DNAGHGhighgp2_FD_203884 | JGI IMG/M metagenome (GOLD analysis project Ga0310694, IMG submission 203884) | Sheep rumen microbial communities from Palmerston North, Manawatu-Wanganui, New Zealand - 1742 DNA GHGhigh gp2 (v2) (version 2) | ecosystem: Host-associated > Mammals > Digestive system >... | reverse complement strand
ATGATGACGACGGAGAATAGAAAGAAAAAGAATAAGTATGACGTGAACCTGTTCAGGTTCTTTATGCTTCTCTGGATCCTCATGATGCTTGTGGGGGTCTCTGATTTTCTGCGACATTTTTATTCATTTCTGGAGAATGAGGAGGCAAAATACAGGGCATCCCTTCCCGAATCGGTAACCGGAGAACTGGTTGATGTATTCAGAAATGCGGATATGGAAACCATAAGTCTGATGATGAAGGATGACCACGTTATCAATGCGTATGAAACGCCGGAGGATCTTAACGAATATATACGTACCCTTATAACTGCCGGAAGGATCAGCGCTCTTCCGGTGGAAGAAGAGACTGATGACGACAGACAGGTTTACTATATCGATTCCGGTGATCTGCGGGTAGCAAGGGCTGAATATGTGAAAGAACCGATTTATGACAAAAAGTCAATACCGGTATGGGACCTGGTTTCCCTGGATGTTTATGCCGAACCGGCAATTGATATCAGACTTTGCGCACCCGAGAATGTCAGACTTTTTGTTAACGGCAGGGAATTGAACGGATCATCCGCTGTTGCGCTGCAGGATCCTCCACCGGCCCAGAAATACTACGAAGGCTTTACCACCCTCCCGGTCATGGCCGACGCACATGCGGAGGGTTTCTACCTGACTCCCGAGGTGAGTGCGCAGACGGAAGACGGGACTCCGGTTCCGGTGATCTATGATGAGGAGACGGGTGTCTACAGGGTGGATTATCCTTCCGACTGTGAAGGACGTGAAGAAATGGAAAGCTTTGCCTGCGAGGCGGTCAGCGCATATGCCGGCTTTATATCCGGAGATCTGAGTGAGGGAAAGCTCAGACAGTATTTTACGAAGGACAATATCTATCTGTACTATATGCAGCATGCGGAACTGAAGTGGTTTACACGTCACATCAGGTCGGAGATCGCCTCTGCCGAGGTGCTGGATTTTATTGCTTACAATGAGGATGCCTTCTACTGTGAAGTCATGGTAGAACAGCACCTGACCATGGCCTGGGGTTCGAGTGAACCGGAGGTGGTCATGACAGACGGAAAATTCTTTTTTGTCAGGCAGGATGGTGAGTGGAAGGCAGTTGCCATAGAATTCTGATGACACGGGTATATGAAAGGAGAAAGTATGATCATATGTCCCAAATGCGGCGCCAAAAACGAAGAGGGTGAGATCCTGTGCGGTGAGTGCGGTGCAAGGCTTAAAACATCCGCCGGACAGGTGGGCCCCGTTATTCAGACAGAGCCCGCCGCTCATGCAGAGCCGGTAAAGTTTGCGGAAGCTTCCGCTTCGAAATACGGATATGAAGAACCGGAGAACGGAAAGGAGCGCAAACTTTCAGGAACCGTCATCGCGCTTATTCTGATCGCGGTGGTGATACTTATCAATGTTATCAGTATTGCTCCGAGAGTGACCTTCGAGATCGGCAACAGGCCGACAGGGGTGGTGCTGAAGAACTATTCCGGACTTGTTGAGATATATAACAGAGACGGAAGTGAAGTGGAAACCGGATACGGAGCAGAGCTCAGAGACGGCGGAGGAGTAAAGACAGATCAATATGGCGGAGCAACGTTTTCGCCGGGTGAAGACAGAAAGATTCAGATTCTTTCAAACAGTGGTTTCGAAGTTTATAAAACGGAGGATGATCAGCAGGATGATCTGAGGGTTGTCCTGAAACATTGTGCCATGTTCTTTGATATAGACGATCCTTACTCCGGGACCGAAACCCTGGAATTGGAAGCGGGGGACGTGACCGTTAAAGTGACCGAAGCAGCGGGATATATTTTTTACGATGGCAGTGAGAATGCCATTATCTGGGTTATGGACGGTGAGGTGGACATCGGTCTTACCGATCGGGACTCCGGAGAAAGCATCAGGGAAACCCTGACTCCGGGCGATCGTGCATCGTGCATTTTCGGTGATGATGGGATGGACCTGACGACCGAGAGACCATCTGCGGACGAACTCCCTTCCGCAATGGTCATGGAAATAGCAGACAGATCCTATCTGATGGACAGTATTTCGCCGGATACCGGATGGGACAGGGATCAGCTCATCGAACTGGCTGGGAAATACAGGGCCGAAGAAAGGCAGCTTGACTATGTGTTTCATTCCTGGATGTTTAAGGAAGATACAGGGCCCGAAGGTGACTGATATAGGCGAAAAACCCGCATTTTGCGGGTTTTTCTCATTTTTCGCAAAATATGGTCTGCCAAGGACAACTTTTGAGTTTATTGTTTGAATCTTATGTGATAAAATCGTTTTCGTAGGGCCCTTTTTGAAAGGGTAAAATGTATCAGGAGGTACAATATGATTAATATTCCCAAGGTAAAAGTAGGAATTGTGGCTGTAAGCCGCGACTGCTTCCCCGAGTCACTTGCAGTTAACCGCCGCAAGGCTCTCGTTGAAGCTTACACCAAGAAGTATGATGCAGCAGATATTTATGAGTGTCCCATCTGCATCGTTGAGAGCGAGATCGACATGGTCAATGCTCTTGAGGACATTAAGAAGGCAGGCTGCGAAGCTCTCTGCGTATATCTCGGCAACTTCGGTCCCGAGATCTCCGAGACCCTTCTTGCTAAGCACTTCGAAGGCCCCAAGATGTTCTGCGCTGCAGCTGAAGAGAGCCAGAATGATCTTCAGGACGGCAGAGGAGATGCTTACTGCGGAATGCTCAATGCAAGCTACAATCTCCATCTCAGAAGCGTAAAGGCTTATATTCCCGAGTATCCTGTCGGCGACGCTGAAGACTGCGCTGACATGATTCACGATTTCCTTCCCATTGCCAATGCTGTATATGCTCTTAATAACCTTAAGATCATATCCTTCGGTCCCAGACCTCACAACTTCCTTGCTTGTAATGCTCCCATCCAGCAGCTTTACAACATGGGCGTAGAGATCCAGGAGAATTCCGAGCTCGACCTCTTCGAGAGCTTTGTAAAGCATGAGGGAGATGCAAGGATACCCGAGAAGGTTAAGGAAATGGCTGACGAACTCGGCGCAGGTAACAAGAAGCCCGAGATTCTCGCAAAGCTTGCTCAGTATGAGCTTACTCTCCTTGACTGGGTTGAGGCTAACAGAGGCTACAGAAAGTATGTTGCCATCGCAGGAAAGTGCTGGCCTGCATTCCAGACCATGTTCAAGTTCGTTCCCTGCTATGTAAACAGCCGTCTCACCGGAATGGGCATCCCCGTATCCTGTGAGGTTGATATCTACGGATGTCTTTCCGAGTTCATCGGAGAGATCGTCAGCGGCGATATCGTTACTCTTCTCGACATCAACAACTCCGTTCCCAAGGATATGTACAATGAGTCCATCAAGGGCAAGTTCGATTATGAGCTTACCGATACCTTCATGGGCTTCCACTGCGGTAATACTTGCACCAAGAAGCTTTGCAGCAATTACGAGATGAAGTATCAGAAGATCATGGCTCGTAATCTTCCCATCGAAGATACCAACGGAACTCTCGAAGGCGACATCGCCCCCGGCGACATCACCTTCTTCAGACTTCAGTCCACCTCCGACAACAAGCTCAAGGCTTATGTTGCAGAGGGTGAGGTTCTTCCCGTTGCTACCAGGTCCTTCGGCGGAATCGGCGTATTCGCTATCAAGGAGATGGGACGCTTCTACCGTCACGTGCTCATCGAGAACAACTTCCCTCATCACGGAGCTGTTACATTCGCACACAACGGAAAGGCTCTCTACGAGATCTTCAAGTATCTCGGAGTTGATGCTCTCGGATATAACCAGCCCAAGTGCCTGCCTTATCCTACCGAGAATCCTTTCAAGTAAGACGAAAGATAAATTTGAGCTTAAAACCTGCCCGGCAGATGTCGGGCAGGTTTTTTATTGTGTGAAAGCCGGGATAAATGATAAAATAATAGAAATATGTTTCTTATGGAGAGGGAAATGTCCGAAACAAGCGCAAAACCTGTTTCTATGAAATGCAAGATATGCGGAGGAGACCTGGCTAACGATTATATGCTGGGTGCCTGCGTGTGTGAAAACTGCGGAAACAGATGGTCGCTTTCAGATCTCATCCCAAATTATAAAGACTATTCCCGGATAATAGAGAAGATAAACAAGGCTAAGGAAATGCTCTCTGACGGTGCGGATACCGCACAGGCGGGACAGGCCCTGATCCTTTACAAAAGCGCCGAAGCTGACTGCCTGAGGTTTTCGGACAGCATTGCATCGGACCTTTTAAAGCTCTGCAATGCAGGACAGGAGGAAGCGAAGAAGGCGAAAAATTACGCTTCGGGCAAGTCCTATCTGGAAAAGGAAAACTATATAAGGGCTTTATCGGAATTTGAGAAGGTCAAAGGTTACAAGGATACCGGGATCCTCATTCCCCGGTGTGAGGAAGGCGTTAAGATACAGCGCAGGAAAAGGATCCCCTATGCGGTCATCGTCGGTATGATAATCCCTGCCATCCTCGGTTTCTTTTTACATGAGAAGGCCGGACTTAACATCCCGCTCAGCATCCTTGTTTTCGCAGCGGGTGCGGCTCTTCTTTCCTTTGTCATATATCTGGAAGGCGTGCTTTCGATCGTTGTCGAGATACTGTCATTCCTTTTTTCTGTTCCGTTGATATTGTATATGATACTGGCCTATGGTTTTCATATGGCGCCGGGCACAGCGGTCAAGCTGGCTGTTGGGATCCCCGTCGCAGTTGTAGTAGTCATTGCCGTTCTGGCGGAAAGGAAACAATGATATGGAACTCATTAGCGTACTGAAATATGAAGGCAGTAATGAGGTTTTCGTGCACAAGCATCCGAAGGAGGATTTCAATTTCGGAACCCAGCTCATCGTACATGAATCCCAGGAAGCTCTCTTTTTCAAGGACGGAAGAGCGCTTGATCTGTTCACCGCGGGCAGACATACCCTGCAGACCTATAACCTTCCACTTGTTAAGGATCTTATCGCAAAGGGTACCGGCGGAGAGAATATCTTCCATGCCGAGGTCTATTTCATCAACATGGCTGTCCAGATGGGCATCAAGTGGGGAACCGACAGCAAGGTCCGTCTCTTCGATCCCGCATCGGGACTTCATATCGAGATAGGTGCGAGCGGAAGCTTCAATCTTCAGGTCATCGATTCGAGAAAGCTCATCGTCAAAATGGTGGGAACCACCGAGGGACTGCTGCAGAGTGAAATAGTCGGCGGTGCGGAAGAGGGCGGACTTTCCTACGGCACCGGCAAGTTCAAGGCTCTTGTCTCCAATAAGGTAAAGTCGGATATCGCAAGATTCATCAAGGATCAGAACATCAACATCCTTGAGATAGATTCGTATCTCGGAGGACTTTCCGAGGCTCTGCGTCTCGATATCAATGAGACTCTGGCCGAATACGGACTCTTTATGCCCGAGTTCTATGTAACGAGCATATCCACTCCGGATGACGATCCTAATTTCATCAGACTCAGACAGCAGTTCGCCGACAAGACCCTTAAGGTCCGCGACGAAGAGATAAGAAAAGCGGAAGCGGAAGCTGCCAGGGACAGAAAGCTCGTAGAAGCGGGAACCGAAGCGCAGATGAAGATGGTGAATGCGCAGGGAGAAGCAGAGGCCCTCAGGATCAAGGCACAGGCCGAAGCGGATGCATATAAGATGCAGGCAGAGGCAGAAGCCGTTGAGATGAAGATGAAGGGCTATACCTACCAGCAGGAGACTGCAAGGGAGGTTGGCTTAGAGGCCATGAAGAACGGCATCACAGGCGGCGGAAGCGGAAACGGCGGCGGAAGTTCCATCGGAGATGTAGCGGGACTCGGAGTTACTCTGGGAGCCATGGGCGGTGTCATCAACATGACCAAAGATGCCCTTAATCCCATCATGGGAACCTCGGCTCAGGTAGGTCAGGGATTCGGAAATGTGGTTTCGGGAGGTTCTCCGGTAGTTGATGCCTGGGTATGCCCGAATTGCGGGAAAGCAGGTATCACTTCAAAGTTCTGCCCCGACTGCGGAACCCCGAGCGGAAAGTGATATTATTAGATCATAAAAGCCTGTCCGGGCATTACCGGACAGGCTTTTTACATATGGTGCATTTTCTATACTCTGTATTTTCCGACCAGGTTTCCGAGATCGTCCGAATGGGATTTGATGTAGTCCGCTTTCTCGGAGACACTGTCGATGATGTCTGCGATCTCCCCGCATGCGCTTTCGGTAACTTCGGCGGAGTTTGCATTTTCCGCAGATATTGATGAAAGAGATTCTATGGTTGAATTAAGCTGATCGCATGCCTCACTGATACCGTCCACATTCTTTCTGATAACGGAGAAGTTATCCTTGGTTCGGTTTATATTGTCAAACAGCGTTGAAAGGGATTCCTTGGAACTGGTAGATGTCTCTTCCTGTTTTGCCATTACCGCATTGAGCTTTGTGACAAGCTGTATCGTCTTATCCGTCTGCTCTTTCAGGCGGTCCATGATGTTCTTGATGGATGCGGAGGACTCGTTGGACTGTTCCGCAAGCTTTCCTATCTCATCTGCGACAACTGCGAATCCTCTTCCTGCTTCACCCGCTCTTGCTGCCTCGATGGAAGCATTGAGGGACAGGAGATTGGTCTGGTTCGCTATTGCGTTGATGGCATCTGCGGCGTTGGTCACTTCCTCAACATTGCTGCCCACTCCGCTCATCTCCGTCGTTACCTGCTGGAGCTCTTTCATCGATTCCTGAATGGATGCGATGAGCTCGTCGAAGGTTCCGGCAACGAGATTGGAATTGGCGGTCATGTTCTCCGTGTATTCCTCGGCAGTGTTAACGGTCTGTGTCATCTCGGACAGACGGTCCACGATGGTGCGGACGTTATCTGATGCGGTGCTTACATCCTCTGACTGCTGAAGAGCACCGGAGGATACTCCGGATATGGCGTTGGAAAGACCTGTCATGGTATTGCTTGCCCGGTCTGCGATCTGAGTAAGCTCTCCCGAGGAGGTTATTGAATCCGTTACATTATTCTTGACTCCGGATACGATATCCCTTATCTGATCGATGAAGGTGTTCATATTGCCGGAAATGACTTCGAATTCGTCTCCGGATGAGATCTCGATCTTCTTGGTAAGGTCGCCGGATCCGTCGGCTATATCGCTGAGCTTGTCATTAAGCATGACGAAGCGTTTATTGATCCTTGAGGTGAGGAGCAGGATGGCAAGGATGCTCAGAACAAGCAGACACACACTTAAGAATATGACCATGCGGATATGGTCGGCAACCTGGGAATTGTACCAGTCGGCGCTGAAGTCCACCCCCACGATTCCCACGATCCTTCCTGAGGAGTTTCGGACAGGACTGTATGCACTGTAATGGCTGCCCCATTCATCGGTGTAGGGCTTGTCATCCACGGCTGTGGTTCCGCTTCCGGCTTCGATCAGGGCGTCCGTGGTCTCTACCTCATCTCCCCAGTCTGCAGGTTCTTCCGGATCGGCATCCACGGTGAATATAAAGCTTTCGGGTCCCGTCTGATCCATACAGTATATGTATTCGAGATCCGTATTTTCTCTGAACAGGTCAAGGGCGTTCAGAACGTCAGCGTAACTTTCCGTTTCCTGATCGCCGTCTTCGAGAGCTTCAAGCTCATCTCCGTCAACATTTGCTGCGGCGGCATTGGCGATATCGATCATTCTCTGCTTTACCAGAGCGACCATTGCCCCTTTAGACATTATTGTGGTGACTATACCGAGAACTGCGGTTGTGACGAGCAGGATCACTGTGTTGATGATCAGTATCTGCAGGGTGAGACTTATCTTTCTGACCTTCATATCATTTCCCTCCGGCTTATCTGTATGCGATATGGATGGCACTAAAGTTCACGGGTTAATGATATCATCAGGGGAAGATTAAATAAATGCTATTTTTTCTAATAATTTCTGTTGTGCGTGGGGGTAAAAGATGTTAGAATATGCGGGATTTGGTCTGAAAAAACGCGGAGGTCGTAGGCTTTAGCATGTGACTAACCTTATGACCCGTACAGACTTCAGGTGCGCTGAATGGCAGAACCCGCGGGGAGGCACGGATAGAAAGTGCCAAGATCAGGTCTGGGAGGAAAGAAATGAGTAATTCTTCTACTGCCCCGGAGCCTATAATCGAGCTTCGGAATGTCACAAGGAGGTTTGACGACAACGGTTTCATCGCCGTGGACGATTTCAATCTCACGATTGAAAGAGGCGAGTTTGTCACATTCCTCGGACCCTCAGGTTGCGGTAAGACCACAACACTTCGTATGATCGCAGGCTTTGACAGGCCCACGAGCGGTCAGATCCTTCTGGGAGGAAAGGATATCTCAAAACTCCCCCCGAACAAGCGCCCCGTTAACACGGTATTCCAGCGCTATGCTCTTTTTACCCACATGAACATTTATGACAATATCGCCTTCGGTCTCAAGCTCAAGAAGATGGACCATGAGGAGATAGACCGCAAGGTTAAGCATGTTCTTGAAATGGTAGACCTCGAAGGCTTTGAGGAAAGAAGCGTCGCTACTCTTTCCGGAGGCCAGCAGCAGCGTATCGCCATAGCAAGAGCTCTTGTCAATGAGCCCGAGATCCTTCTTTTGGACGAGCCCCTCGGCGCACTCGATCTCAAGATGAGAAAAGAGATGCAGATTGAGCTTAAGTCCATGCATGACAGACTTGGCATTACTTTCATATATGTAACTCATGATCAGGAAGAAGCCCTGACCATGTCCGATAAGATCGTTGTCATGAACGGCGGCCAGATCCAGCAGATTGGAAAGCCCGAAGACATCTATAATGAGCCCACCAACGCATTTGTTGCCGACTTCATCGGAGAGAGCAACATCTTCAAGGGGATCATGACCGGCAAGATGAAGGTCAGATTCTGCGGCGGCGAATTCGAGTGTATGGATGATGTTCCCGAGGGAACCCAGATCGATGCCGTTGTCCGCCCCGAGGACGTTATCCTTACCGCACCCGAAAAGGGTACTGTTAAGGGCGTGGTCACCGGCGTTGTTTTCAAGGGTATTCATTATGAAATAACCGTCGAGAGCGGAAAGTACGAGATGGTCATTCAGTCGACCAAGACTCCCAAGGTAGGAGAAGAGGTCGGCATGTGTCTCGATCCCGACGGAATCCACATCATGATCGCAGAGGATCACACCACAAGATTCGATGCCGATATCAATGATGACTATTCGCTTGAATATAACGAAAAGCCCATTGATGCAGACATCACATCAATAATAAAGGGATCTGTTCTTAAGGACGGTGTTCTGAAGGATTCTTCGGGTGAGACGATAAGGCCCGAGAACATCAGGATACATATCTCTATCGAGCCTGCGGATATCGAACTTACCGATGATGCTGAAAAGGGTCTTACTTCCGGTGAGATCATCAACCTTATCTATAAGGGAGACCATTACAGCTATGTCATCCGTACATCGAAGGGACATGACCTTATCGTTGATGACGAATATCTCTGGAACCTCGGAGATATCGTCGGTCTGATCATGCCTGCAGAGAAGATGACCTTCACACTTGCAAAATAACGGGAGACAGAAGATGAAAGGAACATTTCAGAGGAAATACCTCGGTATTCCCTACGCGCTGTATCTCCTGGTATTTGTTATCCTTCCGCTCGTTGTTATCGTATACTATGCATTTACCGACGCAAGCGGAAGACCGGGGATCGGCAATTTCATAAACTTTTTCACGGATCCGAATACGATGGGTACGCTCGTGTATTCGCTGGTCCTTGCTTTTGTTACAACCTGCGTATGCCTTCTTATCGCATACCCGGCAGCATATTTCCTTGCCGCAAGCAGGATCAGATCCAAGTCGGCGATACTCATGCTCATGGTAATGCCTATGTGGATCAACTTCACGCTTCGAATCACGGCACTCAAGGAGATACTTACCGTAGTTGAAGGAAACCTTGCTTTTCATCCTTTCGTGAATTCTGTGATAGGTATGACTTACGATTTCCTTCCATTCATGATCCTTCCCATTTATAACCAGATTTCCAGGATCGATAAGAGCCTTCTTGAAGCGGCAGCCGATCTGGGTGCTGACCCGAGACAGGCATTCTTACGCGTGCTGCTCCCTCTTTCCATGCCCGGAGTCATAAGCGGAGTCTCAATGGTATTCCTTCCCGCCATGACCAACTACGTTGTTCTCGACATGCTCTATAACAGCACCTACATCATGGGCAGCCTTATCGGAAGCTACTTCTCGGCTTACGACTGGCACGGCGGATCGATGATATCACTGATCCTTCTCGTTATCATATGCCTGTTCACTTTACTGGCAGGTAATGATGAAAATGAAGGCATTGCGAGAGGAGGTTCGGTATTATGAAGAAAAACAACAGTATCGCATTTGCCGTTGTGCTAGTGGTCCTGCTCCTTATCTATGCACCGATCCTGATCCTTGCATTCTACAGTTTTACCGATGCTTCATCGATAGGTGAAAGTGCACATTTCTCGCTTCAGAACTACGTAACCTTATTTACCACCGATGAACTTGCGGAGATGATAAAAGGAACTGTT
>Ga0310694_10007145_pt1 | contig 10517 bp, 8 predicted proteins | sample 174DNAGHGhighgp2_FD_203884 | JGI IMG/M metagenome (GOLD analysis project Ga0310694, IMG submission 203884) | Sheep rumen microbial communities from Palmerston North, Manawatu-Wanganui, New Zealand - 1742 DNA GHGhigh gp2 (v2) (version 2) | ecosystem: Host-associated > Mammals > Digestive system >... | reverse complement strand
GTGGAAGGTGGTATCCGTATGTTCAGATTGGAAATAAGTTATGGACGACAGAGAGTTTGAAAAATCCTACGTCTAACTCATATCAACCTAATGAAACGGATAAATATGGGCTACTCTACCCGTATGCCGACTTTACCTCTATTAACAATCTTTTACCTGAAGGGTGGCGTATCCCTACTAAGTCAGATTTTGAAGATTTAATCACTATTTGCGGTGACGTTGGAAGTAATTACATTTCAGAAGAGTTTGGCGGTGACAATACAAATGGATTTAATGCCTGCCTATTGGGATATGTTAATCAAAGTGGACAATATCTAAATTATGGTAACCGTGGATATCTGTGGACTAGCACTGATTACACGTCTTCAGAATATCTATGGAATGTATGGTATCAGCCATCCGCTTTTGGAGTCGATGATTACGCTAATAAGAATACTACTAAACTCCAAATTAGACTCGTCAAGGATGTAACTTAAAATTTTAATCAGAGGCATTATGTCGTTACAATCAGAACTTACACGCTTACAAGACAATGTGACTAGCATCTCATCTTCCAAAGACGCTATTATGGCTGCATTGGAATCTAAAGGAGTTACAGTTCCAGCTGGAGCTACACTGCATGATGTCCCCAGATTAATTGGTGAGATTGACGGGATGGGACCCGGCAGCGGCACGGTCACTATAGGCGGACGGACATACAAGACTGTAAGGATAGGCTCCCAGTGGTGGCTCGCCGAGAACCTGGACTATACATGGGACGGACTCAAGGTAGGCTATTCCACATCAGCCAACGACCAGAGGGCAAACTACTATAACAACGACTCAGCCACTTATGGCGTAAACGGCAACAAGTACGGCTTGCTGTATAACTGGATTGCAGTAAAGTACCTGGAAGACAATAAGGACTCGCTGATTCCAGGCTGGCACGTATCCACTACGTTGGAATGGGATGCATTGACAGCGTATGTGGGCGGCGCAGCTACCGCCGGGACCAAATTGAAATCGACATCTGGATGGTCTTCCGGCAATGGTGTCGACGCCTATGGGTTTAACGGCTTACCCGCCGGATACTGCTATAATTCGACGTTCTACAATGTCGGCGATGTGTTACGCTGCTGGACAAGCGGCGAGAAAGATTCGAACGACGCCTTCGCCAGACTGTTTAGCACGGGAACAAGTGTAGAACCGGACTACAGCATGAAATCCAGGTGTTACTCCGTCCGTCTAGTAAAGGACGTAACCTAGTCCAAGTGTGGCAGTATCTCGTCGAACTGCCACTTCTTTTTCCTCTGCACGCTGTCCGAAACCGTCATCGCAGTCGACATCTTCTCCGCATAGTCTGACGGGCCCTTATATCGGCAGTGTATGATGCGCATACGTTCGTCGTCCAACGCATATGGGCAGTCCGGAATGCCGACTCCCTGGATGTTCCGTCCGTCACATAGGAGAGCTCCCATGAATACGGAATTCTTCGGTACATGTCCACCGCATGGATTCTCCCACGTCTCCTCGTAGTGGATCTTTCCGTACCTTCTTACCACCGTCTTTACGGTTCCGTCTCCGAGCCACATGAACTTCTTGGCCAGTTCCGGATTCTCCTCTGTGCAGTAGTCGAGAACCTTTCCGGTACGCTCTTCCTTGAACTTCTTGGGGAATAGGTGTTTCCAGCGGATAGCAAGCATGTCCATGTGAGGGAACTTGTTGCGGTAGTACATTATGCCGTCGTAGATCGAGTCGAAGTCACCGATATCGAGGTATTCGTCGTCATCGAGCGGCATGATCCATTCGGCGTTTGATCGACATTCTATGTAGGAATCATACAGTCTGTACTGGTATGCTTGTCCCTCTATGAGTTCGTAGGTAACACGGTCGCCGTACTCGGCACAGATCGACTTGACATCGTAACTGGACTCGTTGTCGAATACGTGGATGCGGTCGAACTTGCAGACGTTCAAGTGGTGGTCAAGCCATTCCCTGAGGTCATCCGGGTTGAGGTACTTGGTGAGCAGCATCGCCTCCGTCTTGTACTTGTATGACGTTGGGTAGAGAATTCGTTTGTCGAATCGGTGAGGATAGACTGGCTTGTTGCATAGATAGAAATACTGGTCGTAATCTAAATACCGTGACACTGGAATTAGTGCTGAATGAGCACAGTAAGTCAAGTAGGTGGATTGGATAAGCTGAAGACTTGTAGGAAATACCTTTATGTCGTCGTATCTGGCAAGGAGCTTATGCACGACAATTTCGTCGATTCTGACTGGCTTACCGTTTTCGCCCAACGCTATCAGATACCGCCATACATGCTTCGAAAAACGGCACATAGACGGCGTATTTCGATATATGTTGAACGCTTGGCCTATCGAGCCTTTCCAGTTTTCTTGACCGAACTTCTTGATGAACACATTCAGCGCGTCGACATCGTGATTAGATATCCTAACTGGCTGCCTACGTCGCCATTCCGATATCTTGTGCTCGTCGGACTTATAGATGGAACAGAGTACGGAATAGTCTGCACCAGATTTGTCAAACGCATCAACGATTTGTTCCAGAGAGTCGTTGATTTGTATCGATGCGTCAACAGTAATTACTATGTCCGTTGTAGCGTACTCAAATGGATGATGCCTAACATAATATGCCGCATACAACGGGTCCTTGTCTGCGAGACGTTGGTCGATGCGCATTTTCCATACTGCTGATTCCACCGGCTTGTCGGTAACAAATATGTATTCCGCCTCTGGGTCTACAGTCCGAGGTTCCCTCGGCATATCATAGTTGCCGAAATTGTATGAAAGTATTGTGTATGATTTCTGCATAGAGTTAACTAAAATATAATAAAAAGAACTACGCACCACATAAAGCGATGCGTAGTTTCTATTTATTGAAGGTGCCTGAATAACTATGAGTTATTGCTCATCAATATCACTTACTGCCCATTGAGAGCTCGACCAAGAGAGACCGCCACCCATATTAGCTATACAGAAATACGGTGCGTCAGCTCCGCCAGAACCAACAGGGCCACCGAACCATATGTTATAGTTGCCACTATCGGGATAATAAGCGTCTTCATTATAATATCTGGAGAACGGTATCTGAACAACAGATTCTATAGTGTTATTCCACATTCTAGCACAGCGAGCAAATACGCTTTTACCCGATTCTATCGCAGATATTATTTCTTGAGGAGTCATAGAAGCTGCTGTTAAGTGGTATTCTTCATCAGACGAGTTGTATACGACGGTAAATTCAAGGAATGCTATATTCGAATCACCGCCGCCACCGGGTGCTTCCCATACCACCTCATCTGTTGAACCATTTTTATGGTAAGTAAGTACATCACCTTCATTTGCGTGCTGGGTATCGATGCTAACACCTTTATTATCAACCTCGATGCCTACACCGGCTTTGACTTTCATCATTTCATGGTTACTGGAATTAAGTTCAGTAGTGAATCCGCCAGATCCATTGTAGTAAAAGCTCAAAGTGTTTGTGTTCGCATCGTATTCGATGCCTTTACCAGCATTTGGTACACCGCCAGCACCGCCACCGATGTCGCTCAGTTTCACCAAGCGGTTGACTTTTCCACTGGATGCACTTGTCTCGCCGACAGTAACGACGGCACCTTCGCCTTCTCCGAAGAAGTATTCCTTGTCGTTCTCGTCAAGCGGCGTATATTGACTCATTTTAGCCATAAAAGACCCCTATTAAGTTTTACTTAAGTTTATGACTTTTCATATACATTTTTTAACACTTTCCGTATAAACTACTTCATAAGGGTTTGATACGGGGTTTTCCCACTATGGATCTAGCGTACATTACATCCCACTTGCAGATTATATCGTCCTTTTTGGTGACCGTCACGGCCTTGCTGACCGCAATAGTCGGCTTCGTCGGGCCTATCCGCCGCTGGTTCGTGAACCTGTTCCGGGCCTACAGCAACAAGGAGACCAACGAACGTATCGACAAGATTGAGACCAACGTGGACAAGATCAGCACGTTCATCGACAACGTCAGCGACAAGCTCAAGGCTAAGTTTGAGCGTGACGCCGCAGAACAGCAACTCACCAAGGAAGCCATCAAGGCGATGCTCCGTAACCAGATGCTCGGCAGCTTCAACCGTTCCGAGGAACGTGGCTACATCGGAGACTGGGATCGTGACAACTTCGAGCAGCTGTTCAGTATCTACACGGAGCTTGGAGGAAACTCCTACATGCATACCGTACACGAGAAGATTCTCCGCATGCCCCGTGTACCCAAGACCAGAAAGAAGGCCACCAAGAAGAAATAAGGAGGTCTACTATGCCTTGCAACTGTCATCATCGCCGTCCGCCAGTTCCGCCGCCACGTCCGTCGGCTCCGCCTCGTCCGGCACCGTATCCTTATCCGTACCCGTTTCCTCCGCACCAGACTCCTACGTACGTGGGCCCGTGCTGCTGCGCACCTCTGCCTCCTCACTACTGGCATCCCTTCATGGGTGGCCCGTGCGGATGCTTCCCGCCTCCGCCTCCTCCGGGACCTCACCAGTACACGCCGTCGCACCTCTATCCGAACTTCTTCAACGTGTGCGGATGGCCGAGGTTCATTCCGCCGTTCCCCATCTTCATGCCGAACCAGCCGGTTCCCATGCCGTGGAGACCGCCTATTCCGTTTGACCCACGTCTGAGGTGGTAACTATGTATCGCTATAATGACCCAGTGTTTCCATGTTGCGGACTTCCTGATCCGCCAGACCCTATCTATCCGTCTCCGGGTATCGCTCCGCCTCGTCCGGAGCCCTACTACGGCACTCTGAAGATAGTAGACTACCGTCCTACCGACGATGGCCGTGCGAGAGCCGTACGCTATGCGGATGGCCGTTATGACGTATTGCCTAACGCTGCCCTGCTGGAGCCGGGTACCGGCATCAACAACGGGCCTCTGTGCCAGCCGTGGGACGACATTCGTGGCGACATTTCCAATTCCGAGGGAATGGACTTTCCAAACTACGCATTCAACAATTCCGACTGCGGAGCTACATTCTAAATTAAAACGGCCAGCTCGACGAGCTGGTCTTTTTGTTAGTTTACTGGGGAGAATAGCGAGTCGAACGTGTCGACGTATCCGGGGTCTTCCTTGGGCGGTTCGCTTGTTAACGCTGGTAGACTCGGCTTCACTGCAACTCCGTGCGACACTGGGATATTTACTTCCTCACCGGCCCTGATCTTGTCTAGCACGCGGTAGGGGTTCTCTCCGTTAACGGTGAACGCTTCCGGGCCCATGTCGTCAACGAATACAGTGTCGACGTACTTGTCGAGTTCCGGATTTGGGTCTACGCTGTACTTGGATGCGTTGTTGAACTCGAACTGCTGCGTGCGTGCAAGCACCGGGTTGATTCCGCCGGTGTAGGGGTCGTTCCTTGCTGCGAGGCTGTTGAACCTTGCAATTACGCTTGTGTCCATCGGATTGGAGTTCTCTCCGTATCCGCGACCGAAGCAGATCATGTTGGGAAGCTCTACGCCTTCGGTGAGTGGCTTGGCGGTTTGTGCTGCCTCGAAGCACTTCATGCCCATAATCTTGTTGTACTTCTGCTGGTCTAGCGAGATTCTTTCGTCGAGCTTGGACTGTTCGGCAGGGTCTGTTGTCATTCTGCGCTTGATGGTGAGCTTCTGGATCTCGTCCAGCAACGGACGCCGTACGAGCGACATGGCCGCATAGTTGGCGGCGTCCTCAGGGGTCATTCCCTTGTTGAACATTTCCGAGGCAATCTGCTGGCTGTACTGGGTGAATACTTCCGCATTGCCCGGAATCTGCTTTGTCTGGTGGAGCAAGTCTACGTTGGCCTTGAGTGCCTGGTTGTAGGCGTCGATCCACTCTTGCTGCTTTATCGTCATGGTAATTTCCTTGATGATACGCATTCAGTTTATCGGTTCCGACAATATAGCAAAAAGGAAGTTGATAAACTAGATGACAAGAAGAATTGGGTTTTGCTATGGCTAAGAAGAATCCGGCTGTATTGTGGAATGTAGACCAGACTGGCGACGTTATTGGTGCCGCTGGTCGTCAACGTGCGCAGAAGAACATTGGTATTAATGACGGTGAAGGAAAACTGATCGGACAGTCAGCCACAAACAGTTTCATGACTAGCATTACGCTTGATGATTCTAATGAGTTAAAGGCTGTGTTCGGTCGTCCTACGCTTCTCAACTTGACTCCGGATACTGATCACAAGAATTTTTCTATCGGAACCAATTCCGAGACTGGTGCGATTGAAACTCAAGACCTCAAGAATCCTTCTTCTAGTACTGACGGAAACGGTACAACGTACGTGTCGTCTGTCCAGCAAGCATCTAACGGTAAGGTATCTTACAAGACACAGACTATTACCGAAGCAACTGATGAATCCCATTTAGCCAAGAAAGGTATAACTACATTGACCAGTGATTTGTACGCAAGTAATACTCGTACGACTGGACATACGACTGCGGTTACTCCGGATGGCGTATGGGATGCAATCGATTCTCTTGACGTGAATGACATTACTGGTTTCGGTAAAAATCAAACCCTAAAGGCATTGTCCGAGACTAATGGCAAGATCGCCGCCGAATTCCAGTCGATCGAAATTGATGGCAGTGCGGTGACGTTGGGTGCTGCTAGTCAAGCTGTCGTGACGGATGCTAGCAAGAATTTGACTACGGAAGACTTGAGTGTTAGTTCGGCTACTGATGGAAGTGCTACCAATAAGTTTGTATCGTCTGTAACGGCGAACGCTAAGGGTAAAATTACTGTGACGACTGCCAATGTGGCGATTGGTGGCGGTGCTGTTACGTTGGATAATGCTAGTCAAGCTGTCGTGACGGATGCTAGTAAGAATTTGACTACGGAAGACTTGAGTGTCAGTTCGGCTACTGATGGAAGCGATACAAACAAGTTTGTATACTCGGTTACTGCTAATGCGAAGGGTAAAATTACTGTAACTAAGGGAACGCTATCGGTGGCTACCGATAACGCAATCGGTGGTATCAAGACCGGATTTACTGATGATAATGCTAATCGGAAGTATGCGGTCGACGTAGTAGATAGTGGTACTGGCAAGGATACGGCGTTTGTTCAAGTGCCGCTGGCATCTGTGTATAACACGACGACTCCAGCGAATACGTATGCTGGCTTGGTAAAATCGGTCTCGCCGCAAAGTACTGATCCGCTTTCGATCAGGTATCATGGTGTTGAAATAAAGAATGATGGTACGATGCGTGTGTTTGTTCCGTATTGGCATACCAATATTGCATCGGATTCATTAGAAATACCAGACATCGGTCGTAATGTGAATACATATGAGGAAACCGTCTACGTTGAATTGTTCTTAAAGGCTAATGGCGGTCTCCAATGGGGATATGGCCCACATGAGGATTATGGCGATTGCCGAGAACTGAGTGTCAACAATATCGTTGCTTTGACACATCAGCAAGATGGCGATCATGAAGATACCATTTATAAATTAGTTATTGATACTGATTGGAATATTTTGTATAATAATTCTAATGAAATTGGATTGATTGCGCCAATTGCACAATTGGCCGATGAGGGGAAAATGGTTGTTGTTTCTGGTGGTGTCTTGGCGTATACACCAGTTCCAGATCCTGGCGCGACTATCCATACGGCTAGTAGCACTAGCCATGGCCCAGCATATTCCAATATGAGTGACTTGACTATTTGGTCATCAACTAATAGAGTAGTGTTGACGCCAGAAGGAGGTACTGCATACGATCAAGGATATTTAGTCCCGTATATCACGCAACCATCTAGTATGCAAGTATTAATATATCCTAAAACTGGGGAGTGCCCTGAGTGGCAAAGTATTAGCTCAGCATTCCCCGCTGGAACCGATTTGCGTTGGACTACCGTAGATAGTAAGTTAACATTAGCTGCTAATACTAATGGAAATGATCATAAATCTAGCGTGTCATATCCTTTTGTCACTGGATCCAATACTGAAGTTACGTCGTCATATGGATTTGCTGGTGGTATTGGTTCGGTTGCTGGTGGAATTAATGTGCGTACGGAATATATTGAAGAAACCGGTGAATATATTACTCATTTTGATCCGGTGCTCAATAGTTCGGCTGGCAATTCGTCTCGTTTTGCCATGGGTAAAAACTGTTTAGTGAGTATGTCAGATTCGTTTGCGCTTGGTTATGATAATAAAGTATTGGATACCGGTCGATCTGGATATTATCCAGTCGCAGCAAGTGGTGCATTGGGCTATAGCAATTATATTGAAAATGCATATCATGCGATTACTATTGGTGGAAATAACCATGTGCTACCTGATCATCATGGTACTATTTTGATTGGTGAAAATTTGGAATCGGATGGATCGGCTCGTATTATTATGGGCAGTGGTAATGAATCTACTCAACATGTAGCTGCGATTCGTGTAACTGGAAAGCAAGAATATAGCAGCGGGGTGAACTTGGAAGAGTTAAGTTATTCTGGCACCCTATGGCTAAAAGAGGGCTTATTAACCACAATGAGTTTACGTAATAATGATGGGTACACAAGGGAGGTCTGGCTTAGAACGTATAATAGAGTTCCATTCCTAACACGTCCATATTACTTGGCCGAATATTGGAATCCGGAAGTATCTGAATTTGATAATCAGTCAGATGTATTATGGGGTAGATCCTCTGTTAAATATCCGTCAGATACCTCTAGTTATTTTTACATTAAGGATAAATGGACGGATAGTGGTCTTAAGAGAGACATGGAAGTTTCATGCTCATTATATTCTAGTGAATTAGTTATGAACCGTACGATTCTGGCTACTACTTCTTCACAAGGTGATATTATGCGTGGATTGCAGATTCGTGTAGATGCTAGCGGCATATTCTTGTCTAACAATTTGCTTTCTGATACTAATCTAAGTAATACAACTCCGTATACGAACTCATCTTATATTGCGATTGGTCATATACCGGGTAATGGTGGCATGATTTCCCAAAATACTCAGTGGACAAATGTTGCGCTCCATTCATATTTGGGCGTATATACGAACGAGTATGATGGTGCGTCACACGCTGCTAATACGGCGGGTATTCCGGCTCCAGTAAGCTGCTCGTCATTAATATTGAAGGTTATTCCAGTTAGTTCGCTGACTACAACATATAGTTCAAGTCCGGTCATTGTGCCTAGTTATATAGAAGGCGAATGTGTTCTTATTTATGGCGATGTTGTTGGAGGACAATATGTGGTTGCTCGTACTGGAGCAAGCTATACTGGATTTACCTTACCATATGATAAATGCGTATTGGCCTGTACAGTGAAAGCGAAAACATCTACTTCAGAAGGTCGTGTTGCTGTTACGTGGTGGGCCGTACAGTAGATATGATATTGAGGTGAGTGTATGACAGACTTGCAATTACAGTACAGGCAGTTCATCGCCGACGTAATGGCGGTATACGAGTGCCAGGAGGCCGTACAGCCTCTTCAAGAGGGCTTCGATGCCTTGAACGAATCGTTGGGCAAGAAGCTCGCCACGGCGGCATTGGCGACGGCTGCGTTGGTCGGGCATGGGCATGCCAATGACTTTTCTCCAGTTCCGTTTGCTCATGACGAGCTCAAGAAGGTATACTCTGAACAGCATGCCGACGAGAACCCGGTCAACCAGATCAAGAACTTCGCCTATCAGATTCATGGCGATGTGGCGAATAACAGAGCTGTCCTCAATACTGCCAGACGTGTACAACAACAGTTGATGGATATCGGTACGCCAGAAGCTCTACAGCATGCCCAGAAGATTCAGAATGTATTGAATACGACATTCCCTATGTCCTTCACTGAGAAGAGCAAGGTTCCTTGGAATGAATTCATAACGGATCTCCGCCACTCTATCGAGTCCGCTAGAGACTACATCGATAAGTCCGGCAACTCCGCCAAGGCTACCGCATGTACTGGCGGAGACTACGAGGATAACTTGATCAATAAGGCGCGTATGCTTAAAGACAAGCTGGAAAAGACTGGCGACGCCAATGCAAAGAAGCTTGCCAGCAATATCCAGGACGCTCTCCATATCGCATTCCCTATCAGTTTTACCGACGAGCACCAGAATGAAAAGTGGGACAAGATGATACCGGAACTGAACAAGGCGGTGTCGGCTGCAGCGCAGTATTTCAACAAATGAAAAAAGTCCGCCAGAGGGCGGACTTTTCCATACACACCAATAGTTACTAGAATCTGCTTTCGTAGAAGAAGTCGGCTGCGCCGTGTTCGGAATCCACTTCGCTCTTTACGAACTTGAGCTGTTCGAGCCAAGCCTTGAACTGTTCCTTCGTCGGCATCACGTCGAAGCCGTAGTCGTCGAAGTAATAGTTCTGGTCGCCTTCTCCGAGGTCTCCGTTGGCGAATGCGATCAGACGATCCAGCACTTCGTCGAAGTCGATTTTGCTGATTGCTTCCATCTCTCTCAAGGAAATGTATTCCACGTTCTCGTCGATCGTGTTGTAGTCCTTATCGTTGCTGCTGGGGTCGACATAGGAGATAGGAATA
>Ga0310694_10007144_pt1 | contig 10517 bp, 13 predicted proteins | sample 174DNAGHGhighgp2_FD_203884 | JGI IMG/M metagenome (GOLD analysis project Ga0310694, IMG submission 203884) | Sheep rumen microbial communities from Palmerston North, Manawatu-Wanganui, New Zealand - 1742 DNA GHGhigh gp2 (v2) (version 2) | ecosystem: Host-associated > Mammals > Digestive system... | reverse complement strand
CATTCTGCCACCCCTTCGGGGTTGTTGTTCACACCACGCTTTTAGCAGGGGTTCCGTGCTTCGCACTCCACCGCCTGCCTGTACTCTGACCACCCCTTCGGGGTTCGTTCAACATCAAACCAAGATAAAGCAAATCAAGGACGAAGTAAAAAATCCTCACAAAAGGAGGCATTTTAATGGTATCATCGTTTGATTATCCATACAACTTTTTAAAAGAATCTACTGTAAATAATTGTATATCAATACACTTCCGAAACTTAAGTTACTTACAACTATTTTTCTTGCCGTTTTATGGCAAATGGATGAAATGGATGACAAAACTCACCTTTTTATTGCTTACCTTTGTCACGAATGTCCAACCTAATTAAAAACATCAAGCAATGAGAAGAAAATCCATTTTGCTGTTTGCCTTGGTAGGAGCCATGGCACTCACTTCGTGTTCATCTTATTTCAGTGTGGAGAAGATGAAGTCCAACTATGAACGCCGCGCCCATTCCACCACGGTGGCCGGCAAACTGCTCAACACTGACAAGCGTGAGGCCGATGTCTATAACAATGTCACCATCTATATGAACGAGAAGGAGGTGACACGACCATTCCAAGTCGTGGCACTCGGAGCCTACCGGCCATTTGTCCTTCCGCTTATCCGTCGCGAGCGGCCACGCATCGAGAAGTACTATTTCCTGCGGGCTGCCAAACAAGCCTACAAGTTGAAAGCCGATGGAGTCATCATCGATGACAAAAACAATTACCGCATCATCAAATACACCAACTGAAAGCATACTTCAAGTTATTTGGAAACGGTATTCTTCACTTACCAATCAAAATCATAAAAAAGTCGCTCACATGCTTGTGTCTTTTGAAAATAGTTCGTATATTTGCAGTGCCGCACTTCGTATGTGGCAAGACATGATTAGGAAGCGTTTTGGCTATTCCACATCTGTGAATCTCGACAACTCACTCGTGTGTTTGGAATACGGAAACGTTCCCCGTGGGATGGATGTATGTTATCGCAACATATGTTCTCTAAGGTGTGAGCGACTTTTCTTATTCAACACACAGGCAGTCGAGAGCCCACAGGTGGAATAAGTCGAAGTTGGCTCACACTTCCTTTTTGCGACTTTAGCACAAAATCCATCATCACTTCCTATGAGTTGAATTGAACTTTGACCTTAAAGAAAAAAAATCGTTTGTATGAAGAGTATTAAAATAATCATTTTGTTTATGCTCCTATGTCTTCAGACTTATGGACAGGAAACCAACCACGAAAAGGCCTCAACAGTTTCATTTCGATTAAAAGAAGTGCAATATTTGCCTGATTCAAACATAGAAATGACAATCACCCTATATGGGGTAAAGAAAAAAGACTCCGATTATCATGCGAAATGTTCAGCCATAAGATTATTACTCTTTGAAGGGGTAGGAACAGGTTTATTTTCCAAACCTTTTCTGGAAGAAGGGGAGCATACTGCATTTGAATCACATCCCACTTATTTTCAAGATCTTTTCGATGTTGCATACAATGATTTCATCAAAAGCTGTGTGATGGAGGGGGGATATAAAAAGGCAGACAAGGAAAAGGGAACAAGTTTTCATCTTGTTGTAAGAGCCTTGCTACTACGCAGAGATTTGGAAAAGAAACAGATAAGAAAAAAAATAGGTTTGTAAAATGAAAAGAAAGCATCTCGTCTTTTTTTTCCTGTTGATGGTAACAGGATCTACTTGGGCGCAGCCTATTGTGCAACCCAAAATAATGGTCATTCCATACACAAAAGAGGGGGAAGACATACGAACAATTTTAGAAAAGGACGAGAACAAAAGAATTGTCCTCACTAAAATCAAAGAGGCTTTTGATGAACGTGGAGTGACCACCATTGATTTTGTTGCCAAATTGAAAGCCATGGAAAGCGGCAACGTCTTTAATTATGACAACAAACAAGATGTGAAATCGCAGATAATTGATATGTCTGGAGCTGATATTTATGTCGAATCCGAAATCATTTGTTTGCAACAATTAATCAATGGGAAAACAGAGAGTCGGGTAAAGATAGTGATTACCGCATATGAGGCGGCAACGGGAGCATCTTTAGCAAATAAAATTGGCGAAAGTGGTGCTTTTTATACAAAAGACATCGGCAAACTTGGAATAAAAGCCATCTCTTCTTGTGTTGATGATTTCTTACGAGTTATGCAAACAAAATTTTCTGATATTTCCGAAAACGGTCGCTCTTTAATGCTTCAAATTGGATTTGATGAGAATTCATCTTATACGATGGAGAGCGAAGTGGGCTCACAAGGATATCTGCTTCAAGATGAAATAGAATTATGGGTGGAGAGCCATTCGTATAATGGGAACTATCATCTTCAAGGGGTAAGCCCGTTGAAAATGATTTTTGATGACATCAAACTCCCTTTGACGGATGAAGCAGGAAACAAATTTAGCACGAGCAGATTCGGAATGGAAATGTTAAAGTTTTTCCGTTCGCTCAACCTTCAAGTATCACGCAGCTATAGAGGCAGTACTTTGTATATAACCATAAAATAGAACTATGAAAAAACGTTTTTTCATATTATTTTTGACATTGTCTTTTTTTTCATTTGTGATGTATTCGCAAACCATAGAAGATATGAACAAAATTGTAATAGGGGTGAAATTCCAAGAGGGGGTAACCAGGGAAACATTATTACTAAAAAACGTATTGGAAGATAGACTTGTATCTTTTGCCACTCAATCAGGATGTTCCTCTTTCGATAACAGTGTTTTTTTTGTTTCACCCAATATCGTCATCCATTCTGTAGAAATGGCAGAAACTGGAATGAAAAATGTCTTTGTTGTCAGAGGAGCACTCTATTTAACCATTCAAGACAACAATAGCGGAACAGTCTTTTCTTCAAGGTCATTTCCGTTCAAAGGGTCTGCAACCCAACAAGAAAAAGCTTTGAACAATGCTGTCTTGAACATATCTTTTAATCAAGTAGAATCTCTTTTCACTGAAGCAAAAGAGAAAATCCTGTTTTATTACCTAAACCGTAAGGATGTCATTTTCGCTCGAGCCAAGGCATATGCGACAGAAGGTGATTATGATGGAGCCATTGCTTGCTTGATGATGATTCCAGAAGACTTGCCAAATTTGTACGAACAAGCCTTGGAGGAAGCCCAATATATATACGAATTAAGGAACGAGGCCGATAGGCAACAGTTGGCTATGCAACAAAAAAGTCATAATGATTCCATTCTGACATTTGCAAATAGTATGTTGGCAATGCATCAGCCAGAAGAGGCTCTTGGAGTTTTAAGCAATTATTACCCGGGGAATCCTGAACAAGACGGCATATACAAAAACTTTGTGTCACGTGCTGAAAATCAAATAATGGCAGCAGAAAGGGAAACAAAGAGAATCGAAGAAAGAAACTACCAAGACGAAAGAAGACGAGAAGACAGGGCATTTAGGGAACAATCAAGGCAGTATGCCCACCTTCGTGAAATGGACAGGCAAAGCATGGCACTTAGAAGACAAACAGTGTTAGCTACAGAGCGTCTCACTCATCACAACTTGAAAGTAAATGAACAGAAAGTAAAGGCACTTAAACAGATAGCTTGCGAATACATAAGAAACAATCCCAATAGGATGGATTACATTCGTGTTAGATTTTAGTAATTTGTAAACTTTAAAAAGAAAAATCATGAAAAAAAATGTATTAACATTTGCGTTATTATTCGTCACATTGTGTTCATTCGCTCAAACAGCAGTGAATAAAGATGGTACTCTCAAGTTCAAGGGAAATGTTGCCATCATTGTCAACAGTAGATACTATACATTCCAAAATGGAAAGGTTATCAAAGCTGTGGATGATGAGATAGCCAAAACCATGAAAACAGTTTTGCGCACACTTGTCATGGAGAAATTTCAGAACTTGGGCTTTGGAATTGTAAATAGAGACGACGAGGCATCAAGGCAAGTTGAGGAATTGATTGAAGAAAACAAATTGGAAGACTATCTGGATGGTATTTCTGTCAAGGCGAAAAATCAAGGAGCAGATTATCTTTTCATCGTCGAGCATGTTCAATACAGTGAAGACGATGAAGCTACTCAGACTGAAATATCGACAAGACTGATCTTTGTAGAGAACAACCTTGGATACCATTCTTTTTTCAGGTCTGAGGCAAGAGGTCTCGTAAACAACGAGGATAAAATGAGAGCCAAAATAAAAGAAGATGTCAAAGCTATCTCAAATTATCTTGAGCAATCACTGATGAATATTTTTCCAGAGCAATACTTCATCGCAAAAGCTGACGGGAAAACTTGGAATTTAGGAGTCTATCAAACTAATGGTATGATCATGCCTACTGACAAGTTTTATGCCTTTGATTTCAAAAAGGAAAACATGCAAATCGAAAATAAAACTGTTCCAATACAAGTGATAGAGCAAGTGGCTATATGTCAGAATCCCAAGGCTTCTAGTGGAGGATATTTGCAAGTTAAATCTAACAAACAACTTTCCAACACCTCCAATATTGTACTTTTCAGAAATGTTTCTCAACCTGTTTTTCAAGGGACCAATCAAATGACCATAACCTTCTTTGGTTTGAACGCGGACAACAATTCGTATGATGGTCTTGTCAAAAATAGAATCAACAATGCTGTCTTTGCTGGCATTACCCGGCATCCAGGATTCCAATTAATTGAGCATGACCACCTGCCTACCCTCAAAAAAGAACGTGAATTACAAAAAGGTGAGGATTTCATTGACGGTCATGTCGTGGAACAAATGAAGGCCATAGGTGCTAAATATCTCCTAAAATTGGAAAATTACACAAGAAATGGAGGACAAGTATCATTTAAGATGTCGTTTATTTCTGTTGAACAAAATATGATCATACGTACAATTGACGTAGTGACGTCGATTGACAATATTGAAAATGAAATGTACAAGCAGTTATGTGAAAGGATCTCTTATCCCTGTGTTATCAGAACAATGGGGAAAGGTGAACTAGAAATTTCTTCCACAATCTCCTTGCTAAATGGAACTAATTGCATATTGCATATGACTAAAGCGATACAAAATCCTATGACGGGGGAAACCTCCTATAACGAAGCTGATGTTTGCACTGTAACAGTTGAGAAATATATGGGTAACAAATGCATTGTCTCCGTGGAGGATGTGTTGTCTGCTGAGGATATGAAAAAACTTGATGAATATTCTGACGCCGGGATGGTCACCATACAAATTGATGGTTCCAAAATGAAATCAGACTTTGATATTCAGACAGATGTTCAACAAAAAGCAGAAAAACAAGAAAAGCGCCAAAAAACAAAAGAAACTTTGCGTGGTATTGGGAAAGCTCTTTTGAATGGCGTAAAAGTAAATGTAGAAGTAAACGAATAGAAGGTGAACTTTTCACCTTATCATTCCGCTGATAAATCAACATTGAACAAAAAAAGTCGCTCACATGCTTGTGTCTTTTGAAAATAGTTCGTATATTTGCAACGCTGCACCTCGTGTGCAGCAAGACATGATCAGGAAGCGTTTTGGCTATTCCACATCTGTGAATCTCGACAACTCACTCGTGTGTTTGGAATACGGAAACGTTCCCCTTGGGATGGATGTATGTTATCGCGACATATGTTCTCTAAGGTGTGAGCGACTTTTCTTATTCAACACACAGGCAGTCGAGAGCCCACAGGTGGAATAAGTCGAAGTTGGCTCACACTTGCTTTTTTTGACTATGAGCAATGCTTCCTGCTTTGATCTGATGAAAAACAATAATACATATCATATAGTACTATTAACCTAAAATATAGAAAAATGAAGCAATTACGATGCTATGAATGTGGGACTGTCTATTCCGCCAAACTGACAATATGTCCAGAATGTGGATGCCCTGCCACTGATAGTGTTGTGGTGGATGAAGAAGTTTCTTCACCAAATAGAGAAGACCAAGTAAAAGGAAAAAACATAACAATGGAACCAGAAAGAAAAAACGTACAGAGAGAATCACAATATGATAATCATCTCAAACCACCAAAAAAGAAAAAAACTTTCGAAATCATTTGCTATTGTTTGGCTGGGCTTTGTGCACTATCCGCGATATTTACTTCAACAACAAATGGTGGATATGTGAATTTTGACGGTTCAAACTCTGCATTAAGAAGTGAGATAGCCGCATTTGGATGGTTGATTGTCGGTCGTATCACAGCTTTGATTAACAAATGATAGAATCAGGGACGGAGATTTCGAATCATAAAGGAGACGGAGATTTAGGATTAGGAAAAAACGTCCATCAATTCAACTGAATCACGGAGACGGAGAATTTGGAATAGCATATCATTATGAATCTTATGAAAACATTCATTTGAATGCCACTGACACATTGATGTCGAAAGAAGACAATCCTGCCAAGGACCACATGACATCCACAAGCAAGAAAAACAAAGAATATCTTTAAGAGAATGAAAAGTTACCAATAAATAAATATTATGAATATGAACGTAAAAGATCTAAAGAGTCAGAAAAGGAATCATTGTGGCATGATAAAGAAGGCTTTAGCCTTGTGCGCAGTGATGCTCCTGTCATGGACATCCGGTTATTCTTACGAGATGGAACCATTCCATGAGTCAAACATCATTACAGAATGCAACGGTGGCGGTGTTCTAAGAAGTATCTCTTCCAGCGTGGCTTCGTATAAGGCATATAGCACCATTGCAGCTCGTTACCGTGGCCATGTGACGCTGATACAAACTTGGGCCACCTGGTGCGGTCCTTGCCGTAGAGCCATAAACGAAATGAGCAGCATCAAGCCTTCGCTTGTCTCAAGAGGGGTCAAGTTTGTCTGCGTGACGGGGGAAACATCCAACCGTTATGATTTCAATAGCATGTATCCAAACATCCAAGGTGACCATTATTACCTTACAAGCAGCCAGTTGCAGGGTTTCATGCAAACGTTAGGGCAGAATGCATATCCCTCATTCGTATTGCTCAACAAGCGTGGGCAAATCGTGTGGGAGTCTAGAGGCTTTCCCGGAAATGCTGAAGTAGCGGCGCAGATAAGAAGATATTTATAGCGAATGCGGACATGCATGAAGCAAGTCCCTACGGCAACACCGATTGCTGCACCGATCTCTTGGCGTTTTTGTGTGTTCGATAGAGCTGACGCAAGGTTTTCTCACACCATTTTGGAAAGTCCAAGGCATAGGATGATAAAAGCAAGATATATTTTGCACTTCGCTCGTTTTTTACTATTTTTGCAAAGAACAGAACCATACCTACAATATCTTAACGTTTGGAGGCTAAACTTAAGACGAAGAAAGATGGCTGTTATCATTAGGACCAACTAAAAATCATGAAACGAAAATACTATGGCACTAATCAAATGCACGGAATGCGGGCACGTCGTTTCAGACAAGGCATCAATGTGTCCCAATTGCGGATGCCCGATAAGGGATGAAGACACGCAATATCCATGGGATGCTGTGACAAACGACACTGAGGTGACAAACAGGGGGAACGGTTGTTCCAACAAATGGTTGTATGCTGTCATCGCCCTGCTGGTGGCAGTCATCGCCGGCGGCGGGTTGTATTGGTGGTATGGCAAGACCAAGGAACACGAGGAACACGAGGAACGCGAGGCAGACCAGAAAATCCAACAGTTTGTCTCACAGTTCGTCAATGCCGTGGAGGCCAATGACATCCAAACCATCCGCGACCTCTACCCCGATGTGACAGACGCCGACTCCCTGTTTCTCCCGAAAATGGAATACACGATTACAAAAATCGATGAAGCCAACCCCCTCAGTCCTCTCAAGGTGGAATGGGACACGGACGTGTGGATGGAAATGACACCAAAGGAAAATGAGGGATGGACAATCACCTCCAGCCAAGGGCTTTTCGCCTGGCCTGAGAATGTGATGGAGTTTGCCAGAAAAACGGGGCAATGGAAAGCCGGACTGACAGACAAGGAATTGTCCATACGTATGAAAGACAAGGACTTTGCAAAGACCATCATGGAAAACTTCTGCAGCTCTTTCAAGAAAAAAGTGATGCAGAAAGGCTCGCTTGAAGTATTGAAAGAAGCCGAATATGAAGAGGACCCCTGGACGCTTGGCATCAAGATTGCAAACACCAATGACGTACTACTCTCTGGCAACGACTACAAAGTGACGATGAAAGTATGGGACCAGTATTTGTATAATAACAATTTGGATGAGAATGAAGCTTGGTCATCAGCCTCCATTCAGGGAAAAGACATTGCCCCATTGAGCGAAACGGTTTTGTCACACACTTTTGAAGGAACTTATGAGCGCGTAAAAGACAATACCGTGAAAATCAAATGGACCATCAACGACCAACAGCTTTTCAACAAGTATTTTGTAGCAAAAGGCGACGAATACGATAAATATGTTGAGGGGAAGTAGCGGAATCAATAAGACAGGTTTTCGATAGCATTTCGATTTCAAAAACCTGTCCCTTGCATTTTTGAAATTCGGTCCTCACACCGATAGAATAGTTGTTTGATTTGCTTGTATGGGAAAAAAGTTTTATCTTTGCTATGGAAAGTGCCACATCTCATCATCACCCATAACCCATCACCACTATGGAGAGATTTTTCAACACGGCCGATTCCAGCCAACCCGAGGACAGCCACACCATTGACCCGCTGAAACGCTGTGGAGGAACGGTGATGATAGATTGCAGAAAATAATTATTGATGATATGACATATTTTTTAATGATTATCCGCATTTGTCCGAAAACGCCCCGAAGGGGCAATGAGCACTTAGCCCAGGGCAACGCCCTGGGTGTTGGTGTGCCCACAATCGCCCTGTAAGGGCATAAGCATTCGAATAATTGTAAAGCTTATGCCCTTGCAGAGCGATTGCCTTCTTGCTCTTTTACCCAAGGCGTTGCTCTGGGCTAGGAGCTGCAGGCCTTTCAGACCGTTCTTCGGGTACATGCGGATAATCATTTATTTTTTCACTTTACACAACAAATGGCGGCATGCATCATGGTGTGTGCTTGCTTGCATAGTATTGATGCTGTTGCCCTGCTGTATGAAGAAGACGCACCTGAGCGACCTTGAAAATCGAGATGGCATCTTTGTGAAGAAAGGCGAAGGCGTCTTCACTGGAAAGGCTTGGAGCAGTGACGACAAGACCGTCTGCATCGAATGTGAGACGGGGCGGCCCAAATCGCTAAGTTTCTTTTACGACAACGGGAAAATGGCAGGAAAGATTATCGCAAAAGGTTATAATCTCTTTGACTCGGATGTGGATGAAGAGTACTATGACATCAACGGCAAGCCTATTTCAGTGAAAGAAATTAACAACACAAGAGAGGCTATGGAAGTCTTTCAAAAAATGGACGTGTACATGAGGGAAATAAACAAATCAAAATAACGAAACGAAAATACCATGGCACTCATCAAATGCTCGGAATGCGGGCACGTCATTTCAGACAGGGCACCAATGTGTCCTCATTGCGGATGCCCGACAAGGGATGAAGAGACGCAATATCCATGGGATGCCGCGCCAAGCAACACACGGATTCTAAACAGAAGGAAGGGCCGTTCCAACAAATGGCTGTATGTCGTCATCGCCCTGTGGGTGGCAGTTCTTGCCGGTGGCGGCTACTATTGGTATAGCCATTCTACAGGAGACAAGGATGTCAAGGAGTTGGTTGCGCTATTCGCCAAAGCCGTGGCGGCAGGCGACCGACAGACCATCAGCAATCTCTATCCCGATGCGGCATCTGCCGACTCCCTCAATTTCTCTTACGACGAGAAGTCCCTGCAGGTAATAGAGAACAATGAGAACGAATGGAAGGTGACAGGCGTTGGGGACAAAGAACTCATCATTGCTAAGAATGAAGCAGACAAAACACTCTACATCAAGGAGTCTCACGGGGTCTTCGCCTATCCCGACACCCTGTTCACGATGGCAAAAGGGACAGGATGGTATGACAAAAACCTCAACGACAAACAAAACGCAGAGCGCCTATCAGACAAAGAATTCATCAGTTGGATGAACAAAAAGGTGCTGAAAGGCATGAAAGACCTTATACAGGTAACAAAGGCAACATCAGTTGAAGGACCCAACCAATCGGGAGACTGTTGTTATAGTGGCGAAAGGATTTGCACCGTCGTCGTAGCTAACCTTGGCGACAGGGATATAGCAGGAGATGAATACGCAGTATATGCACAAGAGAAATGGGTTTATCGACAATGGTATGATTATGCAGATGGTTATGATTATTATGATACTCCAGAGAAAGGCAAAACCAAGACGTTGACAGGAAAGCCGATTCCTGCACATGGAACCGTGACATATACTTGGAATGGACATGGATACACTTTTTGTGAATTGGAATCATATGAAGACTTTAAGTTGAAAGCCTCGGTCTCATTGCTATCCAAAGGAGAGAATTCTGCCAAGAGCCAGATGCATTTCACAGGCAAGGAATATGAAGAATATCTTGCAGAAAAAAACAAACAAAACTAAGGAACTGTTACAATAAGTAGGT
>Ga0310694_10007142_pt1 | contig 10519 bp, 9 predicted proteins | sample 174DNAGHGhighgp2_FD_203884 | JGI IMG/M metagenome (GOLD analysis project Ga0310694, IMG submission 203884) | Sheep rumen microbial communities from Palmerston North, Manawatu-Wanganui, New Zealand - 1742 DNA GHGhigh gp2 (v2) (version 2) | ecosystem: Host-associated > Mammals > Digestive system >... | reverse complement strand
GCCCGACGGTTGGCACGATAGAACATGTCGTTGTTGGCCTTGCGGCTCGTCAGGTGACTGATGCCGAAAAGCACGACAAAATAAGCCAGGACTATCAGGAGTATCGTCATAACAGCGTGCAAAGTTAAGCATTTTTTCTGGGAAAAATTTGGCAAAATGGGAAAAAATACCTATCTTTGCCGAAAAATTGGAAAGAGATGAAAAAGAGTTTTTTCAACAGTCGCAGCTTCAGACAACTGCTGAGCATCCTGGGTTTCGGCTCAGCGGCATTTGTCTTCTCTGCCTGCTACGGACCGGTTCCTCGGGAATACCAGGACGGTGCTTATGCCGACAGTGTCAGCGAAACCCTCAGTGCAACCCTTGCGGCTGAAGACTCCCTTTCCGCCACACTTCCCGATACCGAGGTAACGGATTCAATCTAAGCGTGTAACAGAGGGACGGTTCTTTTATTACATTTATTCGTAGCTGTATAATGAAGAAACTATTTATACTTATGGCCATTGTCTGCTGGACGGCAGACTTGATGGCTCAGAACCAAACAGGTAAGTTATCCATCAGGCCGATGGTTGGTGTGAATCTCTCAGATTTCGGTAACGCCTCCATTGACATGTATAAGATGAAAGTGGGTTTGACAGGTGGAGCCGAACTTGAATATGGCCTCAATCCTTGGTTGGGATTGTCAATCGGATTGATGTATTCTCAACAAGGAGCGAAGATAGATGGTTCTATTGATGCGATGGTAGCCGATGATAACGGCAACAGATGGCTTACCAAAACTCAGATGAACGGTAAGCTGAAGTGTGACTATCTGAACCTGCCCCTGATGGCCAACGTCTATATTCCTGCTATTAAGGGATTGGCCTTTAAGGCTGGCGTTCAGGTTGGCATACTGGCAAGTGACAAAATGACCGCAGACGGCACGATTGCTATGATTAACACGAATTACGCTTCTAGCACTTTCGAATATGTTGACGGTGCCAAACTAAATCAGATATCGTCTTATAGCACCAGCATCACTGACGTCTGCAAGTCTGTTGACTTTGGCATTCCTTTGGGCTTGTCGTATGAATATAAGAATGTCGTTTTGGATGCCCGATATTTTTTCGGTCTGACGAAGATTGACAAGACAGACAACCCAGACAGCGCCCGTAATCAGTATCTTAGCATCACATTAGGCTATAAATTCAATCTGAAATGAAAAAGAACTATTTAATATGGTTAAGCGCCATGCTGATGATGGCGATTGGTATGAGCGGTTGCAGTAGTGACGATAGTGATGATGGCAACAACGACAAGAAAGGCGGTGACTATATCATTACCAGCCAGCCATCAATGGTAGGTATTACCTACGCCATACTGGCTGGAGAGTTCTATCCTGACAATATCCCTTCGGCATACAGCAGCTCCCCTACCAAAACCATCAGTCTGGGAATAGAAGTTTCGATGACGGATGTGTTCAAAGATGATGAAGTATACACTGCTTACTCCAGAGGAATCGAGGGTAACCACATGGAAGTAACCGTTCATGGCCTCAGCCCCAATACAGATTATTATTACCGTGCTTTTATCGATGTGGGCACTATAAAGCTTTATGGCGAGAAAAAGACGTTTAAGACTTCAGCCATACAACTTGCCTATGAGGCCGAGGAAGCCTCCGACATCTCCTTTACTGGTGCTTCTATCAAGGCAAGTTTTAACAACGCTACCCTCCCCATGTCGTATGAGGATCTCAACAATATTTCCTATGGTGTGGCCTACTCTACCGACAAGGACATCTTCTCTCGTACACAATCCATTTTGAACAGCCCAGAATATACGGGGCTTTTCATCAAGCCGATGGGATATAGCGGCTTTGATGAAACGGTGGTTATCGATGGCCTTAAGCCTGGCGAGACCTATTACTATTGCGTCTTCGTTGCCGTTGGTACGCAACAGGTCTGTCAGTTCGGACCGATAAAGGACTTTACTACCAAAGCCATTGATCCATCACAATTGGTAACCCTTGATGCCACCAATATCAGTTACTTCTCGGCTACACTCAAGGCCACTACCACATTGCCATCGCTGATTGCCAGCCTATACCCGGAGGCTAGAGATGTCCGTTATGGTATATCCTATGCACCAGAGGCTGCCTATTCCGGCAACAGCTATCTGCCTAACGAGATCTTTCCCAACATTGCCACTAACGTGACCTTCAGAGATGGCACCATCACCGCACAGCTTTCAGACCTTGAAGCCGGAACAAAATATATCTTCCGCCCGTATGTGCGCTTTAGCTCTTTTGATATAGTCGGCGACGTGAAGAGTTTCACCACCAGTTCGCTGGAGGGAGAGTTGATGATTGATGCCATCGATGCCAAGTTTATCTCAGCCGATGTGATTGGTCACACACAACTGCCAAACTCTATATCAGGCCTCAGCTATGTTTTCAACTATGATTTCATAAACAGCAGCCATACCTGGCCTAACGAAGTGACTATGACCGTTGATGGCGACCGTCTGACAGCTATCGCACGGGGTCTTAATCCCGGCCACAGTTACGAGTGTTGGATTACCGCCAGCATAAATGGGCGAACCATTGCTACGAGCGAGAAGAAGACCTTTAAAGCGCAGAACCCTAGCGACTATATCTACCTGGATGATGCTACTGACATCACTTCCACCTCAGCCGTCATCAACTGCAAGCTTGATCCCTACGCTTTTGAAGGCCAGAGCTTTGTCTATATATATTATGGTAAGGACAAAAACGACCTGACCCAACTGGCGACAGCAACCGCAGATGGCGATCATTTCTCAATAAAACTCACCAATCTACTACCGAATACCACCTATTATTACCAAGGCTCTTCATTGTGTATCCTCAGTTTTGGCCTTGGCGATTGGTTCTACTCGGCAATGAAGAGTTTTACCACCAAGCCTTAGTAAGGCCTGCCCTCGCGTCATTGCAGCGGAAATGAGTTGCTTTCTAACGTCCACGGAATTGTACTGTGGTTTAGATTGCAACTCATTTTCTGTCCCCACTGCTACTTCGCGGATTGAGGTTGAATCTTAATCCGAAGTTGATGGAGGGTGCCATGGGATGCTCCTTGTAATAATGTTCGAGGGTGGAACCATCGTCGAAATAATAGCCAAGAGATGGCTCCAGGTAGACTCCAAGAAGCGAAGTAAATGAATATTCTGCTCCTGCTGCTGCATTGATAGACCACTGCCAGGGCTTTTCAATATTGACCTCTTCAGAACTCTTATTGTCAAATGATGCACTGATACATTTCTCGAGCATGGCACTTCCTGAGAGATACAGGTGGAAATGACCAGAAGACCACAATTGCCAGACCATGCCAATAGGTATGCCTAAGTAATGCAGCTTCTGATTGTATTTTATATTATTGTAGAGGGGTATGCTACATTCGGAATAGAGATAGGTATAGCTGACTCCGCTTAGCAGAGATAGCCGGTCGTTAAGCTGGTAATGCACACTGAGGCCGAAACGTACAGGCAGGCGATGCTTCCAGACGAATTCTGTCTGGGGGTAAGAAGACTGGGTGTTAATACCTTCATTAGTGTAATCGAAACGATTAACTATTTGATAGTACGGAAGATTTGTGCCAATAGAGTTGTTGGCAGCAAGCAGTCCGCCAGATGCGGTCAGGCCTAAAGACCATCTGTCGGATGTCACATTGCGTTTTGGCGATGGTTCGGATGACGGCAGTTGATAAGTCCTAAGATCATCCACAGACTTCTTTGCCTGATTTTCTGTCACAGGTTCCTCGCTATTAGGCTCCTGGAGGACATCTTTACTCAGGTCATCATCAGATTCTGGCTCTGGCTCAGGCGCAGAAGGCTCGAGTTCACTAGTGGGCTCACAAGGGGTCTGACTCTTTGTGAGGTTATCCTCTTTCAACACCTTGTTATTTATAGTTGCGAGAGCTAACTTATCATCCACTTTCTCCTCTGATGCAGGAGCGTCTTGTTTCTCTGGAGCGGTCATCTCACTTTTCACTGTGAGCTCTTTCGTTTCGTTGTTGTTATTGAGCTGGTAGACGGCAAAGAATCCGGCAACCGCAAGTAAGGCGGCAGCAGCAGCATAGTACCAACGCCTATTGGTACTGTGATCTCTCACGTCCAACTCTTTACAGATGTCTTCCCAGAGACCTTCAGGAGGAGCCACCTTGTGTCCCTCGAGCTTTCGTCGCAATTGCTCTTCCCAACTCTCTTTCATCGTTTGCTGTCTATTAGTTCGTTTATTTTCTTTGCCAATTCTCTCTTTGCATAATAGAGCTGTGATGCAGATGTACTCTCAGTGATTCCCAGCATCGCCGCTATCTTTTTATGAGGATAACCTTCAAAGACATAAAGGTTTACCACCGTTCTGTAGCCATCGGGCAGTTCACTGATCAGTCTGTGCAGCTCGTCACTGGAGAGCTTCTCTGCTTGCGGCTCCTCGTCGTCAGAGATCTGAAATGTCACAGGGTCTTGCTCTATAAACAGCAGCTTCTTCCGTCCTCTTAGGAAGCTGAGCGCCTCGTTCACTACCACTTTGATCATCCAAGCCCTTAGGCTCTCCTCACTTCGATAGTCGATGGTAGGAATGGCAGTGAATATCTTTACGAGACTGTTCTGTAACACATCCTTTGCATCGTTCTTCGAAGGCACATACCGGTAGCAGACCGATGACAACTCCTCTATGTACATCTTGTAGAGTTGGTTCATCGCCCTCTGGTCTTTCTGCCGTATGCGCTCAACGAGTTCTCTGACCATTCTTTTCCTTATGGCTTTACTTTAATAATCCAAAATTACGCAAATCTTGTATGGAATCTTGTTCTTTTTAGATTCTTTAACACAATCCGATACAAGATTTCCCCCTTTTTGTCATTACCTTTGTAGAAGTAACAAAAAGGATATACAAAGATGAAAAAGAAAAGTATAATAATGAGTGTGCTTCTGCTGATGCTGGCTGTTGGCATGAGCAGCTGCAGTAGTGATGACGAGAATGTTTTTAGCCCTGTTTTTGGTGAGGTCAATGTCCTGCTTATCCGGTCAGACAATGGCAAGATCAGCACGGGTACGATGTTCAAAAACGGCGAGACGTATAATCCACCTCATTGTTATATAGGCAAGGGAATCGACTATAACGATAAATATCCGACTACCTTCTATCATATGGGTTTTGGAACCAACATCAAGGGATCGGATGTTTTCGACATGCTTACCATCACTATTAAAAGCAATCAGCCGTTGAGCTTCAGCAATCTGAAAGCAGGAGATACATTTGACAGCAGCCAATTCCATGCTGCCGCAGCATACACTCAAACTTGGACGGAAGATATTTTGATTCAGGCAACGGCATTAAGCGGGAAGGTCACTGTGGTAGGTAGGAAAACGGTTTTTGATAAATCGTACATAATTTTGAGACTTACCAATCTTCGCTTTAATGCAATTGACCATACCTGTGTCTATACGGTCAATGGCACAGTGGAATACGAGATATGGGACATTCATAAACAGAAATAAGATAAGTAGAGCGTCAATAATGAGAAAGAATTATATTTTATGGATGAGCGTTGTGCTGATGCTGGTTGTTGGCATGAGTTCTTGTGGAAATGACGATTTCTGGTCGCAGTTCTCAGGGTGTAAAAACGTAAATGCCGTAGTAGTAACTCGTGGTGACTCTACAAATCCTTGGGAGACAGAAAGTGTTGAATATGAAGCAGGAAAGTCTGGCGTGTTGTATCTGAAACACGTCAATGTCATGTTTAATTGTGCGACTGAGAAGGTGGTTGTCGCAGCCTCAGTTGATGACCGCCATATTAAAATCATAGAAAACCCTATTGGTGATACAGCCAATTGCGTTTGTCCGATGGATGTAGAATGTAAAATTACCGGCCTTTCTAATGGCGAATACACCATTTCCTTCTACAGATATAATGACACGGATTTATATCTTGAATTCAAAATAGATTATTCAGACTTATTGAAAGGATCTTATATAATGGATGAATGAATATGAGAAAGACTTCGGATAGTATTTATTATACATTCACTGCCAACAGAAAGATGATTATCACCCATCGGAAACAAAATAATACAGAAAAATTGGATGATATTATAGGAACATATACCATTCTTAGTAGTTGGACTTATGAAGCTGTTGATAATTGGACTTATAATGAGAAAACAGATGAAGTCATTGGAATAATCAGTTATACAGTCACAAACGCTAATGGTTCTTCGTATAAGTGTAGAATTGGGAAGAAGGAAATGCTATGGGCAGGTCCCCAAGGATATATTGATCTAACATGTAAATTTGAAAGACGATAATGACTCACGTGGTGTCTGACACATTGTGAGTGAGTCTTTTATGCTGCTTAATCGACTATTAGCCTTTGAGAAACCTCTCTTTCCATACCCATGCTGAAAATTTTCCATAGGGTCAAGTGAGCGCTTTTTTGTAATATACTGATTTGCAGTAGTTTCCGATTATTTCACGTTTGAATATTTTCCATAGGTAAGAGATACAACCTATTGAAAAATGTCGTATCTTTGCAACCGAGAAATAATGAATCATTGATAACTGTGTTTGCAAGATCACTGTACATATTCATGATAGGCATTCTGATGGTTGCTTGTGGGCAGCAGTCAGGTGACAGGAGTCTGGAGTCAGGAGTCAGGATTCTGGAGGAGGCTGAGGCTGCTTTGGCCAACGACAGCATCCGTCAGGGTGAGACCCTGCTGCGAAAGGCCATACAACTGTCGGAAGCGTCAGAGGATTGGCACACCAATTATATCGCGTACCAGCGATTGGCTTCAAGCATATCGCAGAGCAACCCTGAGGAAGCACTGCAACTGATGAAGATGGCCCTGACCGTCTATGAACAGCATCCCGACAATGAGCGAAATCATGTGATGCTACTCGACTATGCAGGTACCTACGCTGCACAAGTGGCTTTCAATACTGAAGGCGCATACGACGAAGCACTCGGTTTCATCAATCGCGCATACGATATCGCTGAGAAAAGTCAGATGACGGACCTGATGTGTCAGACACTTACCAGTTTGGCGAATATCGCCTGGGCGCAGGAAGACTACCGGAAGGCGCTCGACCTTGCCCGTCAGGCCCGATCAACGGCAACCACCGACCTGGAATCAGGCACCTTACAAGTGCTGGCTCGCAGTTATCTCAGCCTTAACATGCTCGATTCGGCAGAAACCACCTATCGCCAGATTGATCCTAATGATGATGTTCATCTGGCCTATATCGTGCAGAGTAACCTCGCTAAGATTGCGCTCCGACGGATAGGCGCCACACAGATTGAGGACAGTCTGGATGAGGCCTTCGATCAGATAGAGGACATCTATTACAAGGCACTTGAGCAGAAAGACCAGTACTATCAGGCGACGTTGAAGCAGGAAATAGAGAATCAGCAGCTGGAATACCGTTCAAAGATGTATGGGCGCACGCTCCTGATGGTCATCATTGCTACGGCGATCATCGTATTTGCGGTAGTGCTGGCTCTTCGCTATCGCATCCGGATGCAGGAACAGGAGAGGCGTCGGCTCCAGGAGGAGGCTGGACATCAGAAGACCTTGTTGCACCAGACAAATGAAGTGGTGGCATTTCTGCAGAACTTCATCCTCGAACGTACGGAAGTGCTGAAGAAACTCAACCAAAGCGACGATTCCGCCATCACTATCTATCCGCACGACTGGAGTGAGATAGAGCGTACGCTCAACGCCGTCGACAACAACCGTTTTGCCAAGATACGCGAAGAATACCCCAATCTGCAGGAAGACGACATCCGCCTGTGTATCCTCACCCGATTGGGCATCAGTAACCGCACCATCGGCAACATCTACTGCATCACGATCTCAGCCGTCCAACATCGCAAGCTCAAGCTGAAGAAGGATGTGTTCGGAGAAACCAATCCCGACATTACACTCGAACAATTACTCAATAGCAAATAATAACAAAAGACAAAATAATATGAAGAAGCTATTATTCTTATTAATTTTGATACTCTTGCCAATGCTTGCAAGTGCTACGATGGTGTCGGACGTGAAGAACAGCGGCTGCCTTAATAAGACGCTTGAAGAAAAGAAACAGCCGTATCCAACGATAGTTTTGACGAAAGAAGGTAGTGTGTTATCAGTACAATTGCTCAATTACGAAACTTACGACGCCACGACCGACTTCAATGTAACATCCTACATAAGTGACGATTCGTTAACTGTCAACGTAACTCCCGTGATTCCCGAAGGTGTGCAAGTGGCAATGAAATGGGTTTGCCTGTATAACGTATCGTTTACGGTACGTGACTTGGTTCCCAACAGATTCTATTTGGACTGCTGGTGGTTTAAAGGAATGGTAGAACTGACCGAAGGTGAACCATTGGTACTGGAATACAAGGTTGAGAATGTCACCATTGACGGTATGAGTTTCAAATTGCTAAAAGTTATGCATAAGGCTCTGCTGATGAGATGGGCGACGACAGAAGAGGAATTGCATATTCCTTCGAAAGTGAACTATGAAGGTGAGGCTTATACCGTAATGGGTATCGATAAGGATGCTTTTTGGAATGTAGATCATGCGACCAAGGTGACTATCCCAAAAACGATCAGGAGTATGGATATTGACTATGACGATGCCATTTATGCCAATCCGTTCCATGAGTGCAAGGCCTTAAAATGGATAGAAGTAGAAGATGGTTGCCCTTTGTTCAGCTCTAAGGACGGAGTGCTCTTTGCAGAAGACAAGACAATGCTTTTAGGCTACCCTATTGCAGCACCAAGTATAACCTATACAGTGCCAGAAGGTGTAACTAAAATACGAAGCGGTGCATTTCATCACAATATGTATTTGCGGAAGTTGGTGATACCAGAAGGAGTAACAAACCTGGGCTGGCATTTATTCAATGACACCAAAAGTTTGGAAGAGTTATATATCAAAGGAGTCCTTGAGCCCGAATGCATGAGGGATTTGTTCGGTGGAATGGATACAAAAGTTACTGTTTATGTACAGTCTTCTGAAGTGGAGAAGTTTCAAGCTGTCTACAAAGGTCCTGTCTATCCATTACTGGAAAGTGGTACAGATGATTCCGACTACTTTCCCTTTGTGGAGTTGGGCAAACAATGGAATGTGGTTAGCACAGTCGCTAGCCCGAGTTCATCCTGTCATTTTGAGAAATACGTAATATCCGAGGCTGTAGAGCGTAATGGTAAGACTTACTTCCGGGTTTGGCAAAGCGAGGACGATCTTACTGTAGTGCATGATGCAGGGTTGTATCGTGAGGAAAACCGTCGAGTGTATAACTTTGACGAAATGGCGGGCAGGGACATTATGCTGTATGACTTCTCACTCAAAGAGGGTGACACTTTCACATACGAGATGGGCATCGATAATCCCGTGAACTGCAAAGTACTAAAACAAGGATGGCTGGAAGACGGCCCCTTTATCGTGTCACCTTCTAATTCTACCGACACATTGTCTCGTTATCGTCAGCTACGTACTTGGATTATCGGTCGTGACAACGGTTCGGGCGAATATGATGAGATTATTACTTGGGTGGAATGTGTCGGAGCCCTTGAAAATATGTTCAATCCCTTTGCTACTGGGAAAAGAACTCGTTTGGCTTATATAGATTATAGTTCAGACAAAGGAGGAGAAAACGCATATCTGCCTTTCTCATTTTGTAACATATATGACGCGCATGGCCAAATTCATGGCAGCAACATGCCTACGGGTGAGGCAGATAATATAGAAAACGAAGACTGGCGCCACCGTCTTACCTACGAATTGGAAGGCGACCGCCTGCATGTCTATGGAAAAGTTTTCTGCTGTTGTGGCGGTAATCACTATGCTTATTTCTTTGAGGAAGAAACCGATGATCCGATGGTACGCAAACTTCATTTCGAAATACATAATTCAGGACTAGCATTGGCCTGTCAGGCTCACCATCCCACCAACTTCTATGTATCAGGTTTCGATCCGAATCTGAACTACATCGTTGTAGATGATCAAGGCGTAGAGCATCCTGTCATCAACAAGACCCCACAGATGGATTATCATCCGTTTGTCGAAGAGGGTAAGGTATGGAAGGTTGGAACCATCCCGACTGCCCTGGACAGTCCTGTGCAGGTGGTTGACTACTACTACTTCGATGGCGATACGATCATCGGCGGAAAGACCTGCAAGCAGATGATGCGCCAGCGATATGTCAGTCCGAATTATACAGAGTATGATCAGTCAAAAGAACCTTCCCTGAGAAAAGTGGGCGCATGGTACGAAGAGAACAAAAAAGTGTATATGTACGACGAGAGGGAACAGACTATGACGCTGAAGTATGACTTCTCACTCGAAGCCAACGACACCCTGCACTTCTTGAATGTAGATGATTTTCCTCCTTTTATCATAGGACCGAAGCAGACAGGAGGAATAGAAGGCTTTAAGGGTGTTTATAGGGATATCATGATGTGTCGGGATGAAGGCCAAAATATCAGAAATACCACCTGGCTGGAAGGCGTC
>Ga0310694_10007141_pt1 | contig 10520 bp, 9 predicted proteins | sample 174DNAGHGhighgp2_FD_203884 | JGI IMG/M metagenome (GOLD analysis project Ga0310694, IMG submission 203884) | Sheep rumen microbial communities from Palmerston North, Manawatu-Wanganui, New Zealand - 1742 DNA GHGhigh gp2 (v2) (version 2) | ecosystem: Host-associated > Mammals > Digestive system >... | reverse complement strand
AGAGGCAGCTTTAGCAATGCCACATAAGATTGATATAAATATGTTTAAAAGCCAAGAGGCTAGAAGATTAACAGATAGAATAATTGGATTTAAATTATCTAAATTATTACAAAGAAAAATTAAATCCCCTAGTGCAGGACGTGTTCAATCAGTAGCATTAATGCTAATAGTTGATTTAGAAAAAGAAATTAAATCATTTGTTCCTGTTAAATATTATGAGATGGAAGCTTTATTTGGTTCATTTAAATTAAAGCTTGAATCTATTAATGGAGTTAAAATTGATTCTAAAAATAGAATATTAGATAGAAGTGTATTAGAAAACTTAAAACAAAGATTACAATCATTTGTTGTATCAGATATTCAAACTAAAAAGATTAATCGTCAATCAAATCCTACATATACAACATCTACATTAGAACAAGATGCCTTAAATAAATTAAATTTTGATGCATCTAGAACTATGAGAATTGCTCAAAGCCTATATGAAGGTAAAAAGATTGGTAATGAATTACACGGTTTAATTACATATATGCGTACCGATTCAACAAGACTCGCTACAAGCTTTGTTAAGGAATGTGGAGATTATATTTTAGCTAAATATGGTCCTAAATATTTAGGTACAGTTAAAAATAGAAATCAAAAGGGTATGCAAGATGCACATGAAGGTATTAGACCTACATCAATTGAAAGAACACCAGATTCTATAAAAAATTATTTAACTGAAGAAGAATATAAGATTTATAAATTAATATATAATAGAACTCTTGCTTCGCTTATGAGTAATGCAATATTTGCACAAACAACAGTGGAATTTACTAATACTGATTCTACATGGCAAACATCAGGTTCTGAATTAATTTTCGATGGATACCTTAAGGTATATGGTAAGTCTGATGAGGATAAAAATTCTTTATTACCTGTATTTAATCTAAATGAATCATATAATGCTTTAGAAATTAATATATTAGATAAAGAAACAGAACCTAAAAAGAGATATACAGAAGCATCTTTAATTAAAGAAATGGAAGATTTAGGTATAGGTAGACCATCTACATATGCACAAACTATTCAAACTTTAAAAGATCCAAAGAGAGCTTATGTTAAGGTTGTAAAAAAGAGCTTAATTCCAACTGAACAAGGTATATTAACAACTGAAAAGCTGCAAGAATTTTTCTCTGATATTATAAATGTTAAATATACAGCTAATATGGAAGCAAATCTAGATGATATTGCATCAGGTAATGTAGATGAAGTAAAAGAATTATCTGATTTCTATAATAGCTTTAAGCCTCTATATGATATTGCAAGTAAAAATATGGATGCTAAATATCCTATAATGACTGATGAGGTATGTCCAATTTGTGGAAATCCTATAGTTATTAAATATGGTAAATTTGGTGAATTTAAATCTTGTAGTAATTATCCTCAATGTAAATATATTGTAAAGGAAGAAGAGAATTCTCCTAAGGATACTGGTATTTTATGTCCTAATTGTAAGAGTCATAATTTATTTATGAGAGTTGCAAAAACAGGAAAGAATAAAGGTAATATTTTCTATTCTTGTGAGAATTTTAGAAAATGTAAAACAATTTATAATGATGAACCAACAAATGAATTATGTCCTAATTGCTCATCAATGATGTTAAAAGATAAGGATGGAAATCTTTATTGTTCAAATAAGTGCCAAGAAAAAAAGGCTGAAACATTCATTTGTCCTACATGTAAGACTGGTCATTTAATATTAAGAGTAGCTCAAAGAGGAAAGAATAAGGGTAATAAATTCTATGCTTGTTCAAATTTCCCTAAGTGTAAGGCAATATTCAATGATGAACCAACAAATGAATTATGTCCTAAATGTAATTCAATTATGCTAAAGGCAAAGGATGGATCATTATATTGTTCAAATAAATGTGATTCAAAGCCTGAGGTTAAAATTGTAAAACCAAACGAGGATACTTATGATAATAATATAGTTGTAATATGTCCTAAATGTAATAAGGGTCATATTGTAAAAAGAGTAGCTAGATTTGGACAAAACCAAGGTAACACATTCTATGGATGCTCTAATTATCCAAAATGTAAGAATATTATTTCTGCAGATGAATATAATAAATTAAAAGATAATACAAAATAGGCTTAAAAATAGCCTATTTTTGTTTTTGTTTTTATATTATTTATGATATAATCTTTTTGATGCGTGGTGATTTAAGTGGGATTCTTTGATTTATTTAGAAGAAAAGATAAAAAGAAAAAAGAAAAATATAAATTAGGACTTCATAAAACTAGAGAAGGTGCCTTATCTAGCTTAAAGGAAATATTATCTAAAAGCGATAAAATTGATGATGAATTATTTGATAGATTAGAAGAAGTATTCATTATGGCAGATATCGGTGTTGATACTGTTATTGATTTTATTGAAGGCTTAAAAGAAGAAGTTTATCATAAAAAGATTAGTGATATAAAAATATTAGAAGAAATGATTATAGATAGAATGTTTGAAATCTATTTAAATGGTGAAGTTGTTAATGCCAATTTAAAGCTTAACAAAAACGGATTATCTGTAATTCTTTTTGTTGGTGTTAATGGTGTTGGTAAAACTACATCTATTGCAAAAATTGCTAATCAATATAAAAATGAAGGTAAAAAGGTATTACTTGCTGCAGGTGATACATTTAGAGCAGGTGCTATTGCACAGCTAGATGTATGGGCTAAAAGAGTAGGCGTTGATATTGTAACTAAACCAGATGGTTCAGATCCATCTAGTGTTATGTTTGAGGCTATTAAAAAAGCTAAGATAGAAAACTATGATATTTTACTTTGTGATACTGCAGGTAGATTACAAAATAAAGTTAATCTAATGAATGAATTATCTAAAATGAAGCGTGTATTACAAAAAGAAATGCCTGATGCACCACATGAGACATTACTTGTAATAGATGCAACTACAGGTCAAAATGGTATGAGCCAAGCTAAAGCTTTTAAAGAAGCAACTGATGTTACAGGTGTTATTTTAACTAAGCTTGATGGTACATCTAAGGGTGGTATTGTTTTAGCTATTAGACATGAGCTGGGTATTCCTATTAAATATGTTGGCTTAGGTGAAGGTGTAGATGATCTTGAGGTATTCGATATTGAACAATACCTATATGGATTATTTGCAGATTTCTTTGAGGAATAATTATGGAAGATTTATCTAGAGATGAATTAATAAAATTATATGATATTTATGGTAGCCTTTTAACAGAAAAGCAAAGAGCATATTTTGAAGATTATTATTATATGGATTTATCTCTAGCTGAGATTGCTGAGAATTATAATATCTCAAGAAATGCAGTTTTTGACCAGATTAAGCGTGCTAGTGAAGCATTATATAATTATGAATTAAATTTACATTTAGTTTTAAAGATGAAAAAAATAGAAGCACTTGATATTAGTGATGATATAAAAAAACTAATCACAGATATTATGTGGGAGGAATAATATGGCATTTGATAGCTTAAGTTCTCGTTTACAAATGGGCCTTCGTCGCCTTACGGGAAAAGGAAAACTTAATGAAAATGATATTGATGAAATGCTAAGAGAGGTTAGACTTTCATTATTAGAGGCCGATGTTAACTATAAGGTTGTTAAAAAGTTTTTAGCAAACATTAAAGAACAAGCCTTAGGTGAAAAAATTATGAAGGGCTTAAACCCAGGTCAACAAGTAGTTAAAATCGTAAGAGAAGAATTAAAGAAAACACTTGGTGATGAAGCAGTTGAATTAAATATAAAAGAGCATGGTCAATCTATAATAATGGCTGTAGGTCTACAAGGTGCAGGTAAAACAACTGCAGTAGGTAAAATGGCATTATTCTATAGAAAAAAGCTAAAGAAAAAACCAATGCTAATTGCTGCAGATATTTATAGACCTGCCGCAGTAGATCAATTAGTAACACTTGGTAAGCAAATTAATGTTCCTGTTTTTGAAATGGGGACTAAGGTAAAGGCTGAAAAGATTGTTGAAGAAGGATTAAAGAAGGCAAAAGAATTAGGCTGTGATTTAATATTCATTGATACTGCAGGTAGATTACAAATTAATGAAGAATTAATGAAGGAATTAGAAAATGTTAAAAACATTGCTAAGCCTGATGAAATCTTATTAACAGTAGATGCTATGGCTGGTCAAGATGCTGTAAATGTAGCATTATCATTCCATCAGCAATTAGATATAACAGGTATCATCTTAACAAAATTAGATGGTGATACTCGTGGTGGTGCTGCCTTATCTATTAAAGAGATGACAGGAATTCCTATTAAAATTATGTCTACAGGTGAAAAGCTTGATGCTATGGAAATATTTTATCCTGATAGACTTGCAGATAGAATCCTAGGTATGGGTGATGTATTAAGCTTAATTGATACAGTTCAAGAAAACATTGATGAAGATGAAATGAAATCAGCAGCTGAAAGAATGATGTCTGATTCATTTAATTATAATGATTTAATTAAGCAATTTAAAATGATTAAAAGAATGGGTTCTTTATCTAAAATATTAGGATTCTTACCTGGTATGGGTCAAATGAAGGCTGCATTAAATAATGTTGATGATAAAGCGTTTGATAAAATAGAGGCAATCATTTGGTCAATGACTGAAGAAGAAAGACGTCATCCTGAATTAATTGATAGAGATTTCAAACGTAGAGATCGTATTGCAAAAGGTTCAGGTAGATCTATTCAAGAGGTAAACCGCTTAAGAGATACATTAAGCCAAATGAAATCTCAAATGAAGCAAATGAAAAATATGAATGAAGACGATATGAAGCGTATGCAAAACCAAGTTAAGGCTGGTAACTATCAAGGTGTTGCAGGAAAGCAGCCTAAGGTTAAAAAAGGCAAAGGCAAGAATAAAGGTTCATTTAGATTTTAATAATTAATCATTAAATCCATGGAAACATGGATTTTAAAAACCAAAAGGGGGCAAATTATGGAAATTATATCTACAGCATATAATAATGATGAACTAAATAAAATAATAGATTATGCTGATGGCTTTATTCTTATGATTAAGCCCTATAGTGTAGCATATAAAGATATTAATTTAGATGAAGCAATTAAATTATTAAAAGCTAATAATAAAAAAATAATATTAGGAATAAATAAAATATTTCATCCATTCGAAATAGATGAAATAAAAGGATTTATTAATAAATATAAAAATGATGATATCTATTATTATATTAGTGATTTAGGTATTGCAAATATCTTAATTGATTTAGGTCTAAATAATAAAATAATTTATAATCCTGAAACAATGATTACTAATTATTTAGATTTATCATTATTAATGACATTTAATTTTAATGCATATCAAATGTCATCTGAAATAACTTTAAATGATTTAAAATTAGCATATGAAAAAACTAATTCAAATTTAGCATATTTTGGTTTTGGTAAAAAGATAATGTTCTATTCAAAAAGAAAATTATTATCTTTATATTCTAATAAAACAAATATAGATATGCCAAAAGAAAATGGATATTTAAAAGAAACAACAAGAAATGATTATATACCTATTACAGAAAATGTAAATGGTACATATATTTTAAGACCATATGCAATATCTCTATTAGAAGATATAGATTCATTATCTTTCTTAAAATATATGATATTAGATTCTAATTATATTGATTTTAATGACTACATTAAGGTATTAAATACATATTATGATTATAATAATAAAAAAATATCATTAAATATGGCACTTGATACAATTAATAATTTAAATCTATTAATCGAGGATGGATTTAAAAATAATGATACAGTATATCTAAAGGAGGAGCTTAAAAATGTCTAAATTTGAATTATTAGCTCCTGCAGGAGATTTAGAAAAGCTAAAGGTTGCAATACTTTATGGTGCAAACGCAGTATTTATTGGTGGATTAAAATTTTCACTAAGATCAAGAGCGTCTAATTTCACTATCGAAGATATAAAAGAAGCATGTGATTTTGCACATAAGCATAATGCTAAAATACATGTTACATGTAACATTGTTATGCATAATAATGATACTAAAGGGATTTTAGAATATTTAAAAGAACTAGAAGCATGTGGTGTTGATTGTATTATTGCATCATCTTTATATATATTAAAATTAGTAAAAGAAAATACTAAGATGGAAGCACATGTATCAACACAATGCTCTACAGCTAATTTAGAAGCTATTAAATTCTATCAAAGATTAAATGTAAATAGAGTAGTTCTTGCAAGAGAATTGTCTTTAGATGAAATAGAAGAAATAAGAAAAAATACTAAAATTGATATAGAAGCATTTATTCATGGTGGTATGTGTGTATCATATAGTGGAAGATGTATGTTATCAAATAATATGACTAATAGAGATGCAAATAGAGGTGGCTGTGCACATTCTTGTAGATGGTGCTATGATTATATAAATGATGGAAAAATTTATAATCCACAAGGTGATTATTTTGCAATGTCTAGTAAGGATTTATGCGCTATTAGGGCAATACCTAGAATGATGGATATCGGTATAAATTCTTTTAAAATAGAAGGCCGAATGAAGTCACTACACTATATTGCAACTGTAGTAAATGCATATAGAAGAATAATTGATGAATATGAATCAACTGGTAAGGTTAAAGATTTTGATAAATATATTAATGCTATATCAAAGGCTGAAAATAGATTAACAGCAACAGGCTTTTTATTTCATGAGCCTACAATAAATGAACAATTATATGATCTAAATTTAACAGTACCCACTAAAGATTTTATTGGTATTGTTAAAAAATATGATAAGGATAAGCATATTTGTTATATTGAACAAAGAAATTATTTTGAGCCATTTTCTAATATAGAGATATTTTCCCCAAGAGGGACTAAAATAATTTCTATTAAAGAGATATATGATATGGATGGTAATCCTGTAGATGCAGCACGCCATCCACTTCAAGCATTATATTTTTATACAGATGAAAATTTAGAGCCATATGACTTATTGAGATTAGAATAATGAAAGAATATAAAATTAATGATTTAAATTTATTAGTTGAAATTGAATATAAAAGAAAAAATAGAAGAATATATATAAGACCTCAAAAACCAAATATAGTTATAATTAGAACGCCTATTAAATTAACTGATGCTAAAATTAATGAAATTTTATTATCATCTTATAAATTCATAAAAAGAGTATTAGAAAAAGATGATATAATAAAGGAAGACAAAATACATTTATTTGGTTTTGAATATGAATTAAAAGAAATTAATGATGAATCATCATATGTTGAATCAGATGGTAAATATATAATTATTCATAAAAATGAAAATGATGATATAAAAAAGCTAGTATCTAATTATTATATTGAATGCTTAAGACATTTTATTAATAGATATTTAGAAGAGGCTAAAACTAAATTAAATATTAATAGAATAGTTGATGTTAAATATAAAGATGTAAAAACATATTATGGAGTATGCTTTCCAAAAAAAAATTTAATTATATTTTCATCAAAATTAGCAAAATATGATCCAATATTAATTAAAAGTGTAATATATCATGAGCTTGCTCATTTCTATTTTTTAAATCATCAACAAGGCTTTTATAAGCTACTTGAAAATGTATTCCCTAATTATAAATACTATCAGCATAAGCTAAGAAGTATTAAATATAATGATAAATACTAGGAGGATATTGTATGAGAGGAAATTTTAATTATTACAATCCAACAAAATTATATTTTGGTGTAATTGCATTAGATAATTTAAGTACTGAACTTAAAAATTATGGTCCTAATGTTGTATTAATGTATGGATCTGGATCAATTAAGAAAAATGGTATTTATGATTCAATAATTAAAATATTAAAGGATAATAATAAAAATATAGTTGAAGATTCAGGTATTATGTCTAATCCTACAACAAATAAATTATACGAAGGTATAAAAATTGTAAGAGAGGCTAAAGCTGATTTAATTTTAGCAGTTGGTGGTGGATCAGTAATTGATTATGCAAAAGGTGTATCTGCATCAGTTAATCTAGATCCTAATATTGATCCATGGGATGAATATTATCTAAAATTAAATGATTGTAAGGTTTCACCAATTCCTGTTGGAACTATTTTAACTATGGTAGGAACTGGTAGTGAAATGAATGGTGGTTCAGTTATTACTAACCCTGATTCAAACTTAAAAATTGGTAAAGTATTTGGACCTGAATTATTTCCTAAGTTTACAATATTAAATCCTGAATTTACATTTAGTGTACCAAGATATCAAATGATAGCGGGTATATTTGATATAATGAGCCATATTATGGAACAATATTTTTCAGGTGATGATGATAATACATCAGATTATATTATGGAAGGCTTGATGAAATCATTAATTAATTCATCAAAAATTGCAGCAAAGAATCCTTTAGATTATGATGCAAGAAGTAATATAATGTGGACTGCAACATGGGCATTAAATACTTTAGTTGAAAAAGGTAAATCAACAGATTGGGAAGTACATATGATTGGTCAAGCAATAGGTGCTGTTACAAACGCAACTCATGGTATGACTCTATCTGCAATATCTATTCCTTATTATTGTTATATAATGCCATATGGAATTAAGAAATTTAGAAGATTTGCTATAAATGTATGGAATGTTAATCCTTTTGAAAAGAAAGGTGATACAGTTTATGCTAAAACTGATAAGGAGATTGCAGGAGAAGGCATTATCATGATGTCTGAATGGATGAAAGAAATTGGTTTAGTAATGCATTTATCTGAGCTTGGTGTAACAGAAGATTTATATGGTAGTATTGTTGAAGGTACATTCTTATTAACTGGAGGGTATAAAACTTTAACACCAGAAGATGTAATTAAAATTTTAAAGGCTAGTATGTAAATTTCTTTTGTAACATAAAATCTTGATTTTATTAATAATTTTAAGTATAATAATTAAGTATAATTTTGGAGGATATTATGGAAAATAAAAAAGTAGTAGACCTAACAACAGTTGGTAAGCAAGAATTAGAAGAAGAATTAGACAGACGCGTTAACATAGATCGTGAAAGAATTAAGCAAGCTATTAAAGAAGCTCGTGAGCAAGGTGACCTTTCTGAAAATGCTGATTATTCAGCAGCAAGAGAAGATCAAACTGCAAATGAAGCAAGAATTTTTGAAATTCAAAACATTTTAAAGTATGCTAGAATCGTTGATATCGTTAATGTTGAAGTTGAATATGTTGATACTAAGCAAGTATATAAATATCAAATTTGTGGTAGTGAATCTGATCCATTCAATGGAAAGATTTCAAATGATTCTCCTTTAGCTAAAGGATGCTTAACACATTCTAAAGGACAAACATTTACTATCACTACTGAAAATGGTAAAGATATTAAGGTTAAGCTTTTAAGCAAGAAGTAAAATTATGGCATCTTAGATGCCTTTTTTATTCAAAAATTTCAAATCTGTAAAATATATTTATAAACACAAAAATCGGTCATTTTTTCAAAAAATTGAAAGTCAAAAAAATGTTTTAATTTAGCCAAATTTTCTTTATGAAAAGGCTTGCAATTAAATTGATTTTTGTTATATAATAAAACTAGATAATTTTTATCATTACGGAGGAGAAAAAAGAAATGACAAAAGCAGATATGGTAGCTGCAGTAGCAGATAAGCTTGATTTATCAAAGAAGCAAGCTGAAATTGCTGTTGATACAGTATTCAACACAATTATGGATGGATTAAAGACTAATGACAAGGTGGTAATTTCAGGATTTGGTTCTTTTGAAGTTCGTACTCGTGCAGCTAGAACTGGTAGAAACCCTAGAACAGGTGAAGACATCACTATCCCAGAACAAAAGACTCCAGCATTCAAGGCTGGCAAGCAATTAAAGGACAGTGTAAAGTAAAAAAATTAGAACAGGGCCTGTTGGCCCTGTTTTTTATTTGGTGAGGCTCATATGAATGCATTTGATGCTATTTATACAAACAATATGGTAGCACTAAAGGATTATTTGGCAAATGGTAATGTAAATATTAAAAATGAAAGAGGTATGTCTTTATTACATTACGCTATTGTATTCGATAATCCTGAAATTTTTGATTTATTGCTATCAAGCTATATAGATGTTAATATTAAAGATGCTAGAGGTGAAACTCCTGCTCATTACTGTGTAGTTAATAACAAGATGGGATTTTTAAAAAGCCTAATTAGACATAACGCAGATATGACAATTAAGAACAATGATGGACAATCACCATTATTTAAGGCATGCTCTTTAGGTAGAGAGAATATGGTTTATTTATTACTTGAATCTAATAAATTCAATTTATATGAAAGAGATTCAAATGATGAAACTGTATTTATGGCCTTAGTAAGAAGCCGTAATTTAGATTTATTACAAAAAACAGTATTAGATGATAAGATTGTTGATTGTAAGAATTATGCTGGTGAAACTCCACTTCATATTGCAGCAAGATCTGGAGATATAAGAATTGTAAATTTTTTAATTGAAAATAAGGCTT
>Ga0310694_10007140_pt1 | contig 10522 bp, 7 predicted proteins | sample 174DNAGHGhighgp2_FD_203884 | JGI IMG/M metagenome (GOLD analysis project Ga0310694, IMG submission 203884) | Sheep rumen microbial communities from Palmerston North, Manawatu-Wanganui, New Zealand - 1742 DNA GHGhigh gp2 (v2) (version 2) | ecosystem: Host-associated > Mammals > Digestive system >... | reverse complement strand
ATTGCTTTTTTACAATCTTCAGTATTAACTACTGTACCAATTGATGCAATCTTATCCATTACATCATATGCCTTTGATGCATTAATATATGCAGTCTTCTTTGCTTCTGGTAAAATTGCCATTTCACCATCTTCTAATTTATCATATAAAGCTTTAGCAGCATCAATCTTAGCCTTACAATCAGTTGTGTATACTACATCACCAATTGCATCGATAGCCTTAACTACTGCATCAACATTATTATATAAAGGTTCTGCGTCAGTTAATTTAGCTACATTTGTAATTTCATCTTGATCTTCTTCTAAAATTAAATTATATGCGCTTCTTGCTGCATCAATCTTATCCTTGCAATCATTTGTATATGCTACAGTTCCGATTGCATCTATCTTTGTAATTGCATCACTAATTGCTGATGCTCTTAAATCTGCATAATCAGTATTTGCTTTTGTTAATACATCAGCATTTTCTGTTGTATCTCCATCAACTAATGCTTTATATGCTTTATTTGCTGCATCAATTAATGCTTTAGATGCTTCTGTATATGCTACAGTTCCAATTGCAGCTATCTTTGTTGTTGCATCAGCAACTTCTGTATCTTTTAATGCACCATATGCAGCTTCTGCATCTGTTAATACCTTCAATGTATCAGCATCAATTAGTGCTTTTTCAGTATCATCTAATGTATCATATGCATCTCTTGCTTCTGAAATAGCATTATTAGTTGTTGCATCATATTTTATATTATTTCCATCAATTTTACCGATTAACTCAATAACATCTTCTGGTGTAACACCAATAAAATATATCTTTTTCAATGTTTTTAAAGAATCAATATCATAACTACCCTTAGCTACAGCTTTTTCACCTTCAGTACCAGCAACATTTGTCCAACCAGTACCTTTGGCAGTTGTATCTAATGGACCACGAATAGCATATCCTTCACCAGTTACAACTAAATTCTTTACTTTACCAATAACTGAACCTACATTATTATTAAGTTCATCATGAGTATTATTAGAAATACCATAGCTCCAATTGTTATCTGATTTACCACCATGAGCTTCTATATTTCCACCAATTAGATAAACTCTTCCTGATTCACCTGTTGCAGTTATACCAATAGATGTTTGTCCATATCCACCTTTAGCTATAACATCGCCATCAATAGTTATATCATCTAAGCTATAAATCGCGTTACTTGAATAAACTGCTTCATCATTTACTAATTCAACAGTTAATTTACCATCACCACTAATATTTAATTTACCATTAGAATAAATACCATAAGCGTAAGTACTATCAGCACCACCACTTATTGTGTTCTTTATATAGTTATTACCCTTAAGGATAATATTTAAATCATCCACAGACTCTGAGCAAATAACAACACTTGCATTTTGATAGCCTCTAATTTTAGTGAAAGGTGCATCACCTTCAAACGTGAAATCATCTAATGTTAATGTATTTGTAGTTCTATCATAACTCCATCCCTCACCTGAGTTAATTTCATCGGATACTGCAAAATCACCAACAGTTAATCCATAACCTAATTCAGGACGAGCTACACCCATTGACCAATAAGAATCAAAATTAAAATCTACAAAAGAATCCTTAGATTTAAATTGATCTTTAGTTAACTTAACTGCTGTATCTTGTGCGTTATAACCATTAACTCCTTTTGCCATAGAACCGGCATAATAATAGTTATTATTAGGAATTTCGCCACCAGTATGATTTTTATATCCTAAAATTGCACCTGCTCTACCATTTCCACCAGCAGTAATTGGGTTTTCAGTATAATTAAAACAATAACTAATTTGTAAACTATTTGACCTACCACAAATACCACCTGCATCTCCATTTGATGCAGAAACTTGACCAACATTATAGCAATTAGCAATATCTGAATAAGTAAATCCAACTATTCCACCTACAGTTTTTGTACCACTAATATCTCCATGATTACTTGATTTTTCAATTGGACTAATAAAACCTCCATATCCAACAACACCAGCAACGTAGGAATTACCTGATACATTAGCATAATTGTGACAATTAATAACATTTGAATATTCACATTCTCCTGCTATACCAGCAACTTTTTCATTACCTGATACTTGGCCTTTAACAGTTAAATTCATTAATTTACCTTCACCAACAAAACCAAATAATCCTACAAAATCATTTGTACCAGTTATCTTTAAGCCAGAAATTGTATGACTATTACCATTAAAAGTTCCTCTATATGAGCCACCTTCATAACCAATTGGTATCCATTCTTCATTGCCTAAATCTATATTATTATTTAAATTAGCCCATGCAGTTCGATTTGCATTAAAACCATTTATTCCATTTACCATATCACGGAATAAGCTCATTTCTTCGCCGGAATTAATTAAATAAGGATTTTCTGATGTGCCTTCGCCAGCCAATGGTTTAACCCATCTTGCATATAAAATTGTATCCTCAGTTTTATCCCAAGTTTTTGCACTTGTACCATCGGCATTATAATATTTTGTACCACCAGTTACAGCATCATAATAGCCTCTAAAAATGTATCCTTCTTTAGTAGGCATTTCAGCTTCTGGCATAGCAGAATCATATGTTGCAGTTACTGAATGAGATCCATTAGTTCCACCTTGCCTATCTAAAGCTGCAGTATAACTTACTGCACTCCATCTAGCATATAATTTTGTATCTGCTGTCTTATCCCAAGTATTTGCACTTTTTCCATCTGATTTATAATATTGCTTTCCACCAGTTGTAGCATCATAATAGCCGTTAAATGTATAACCATTTCTTGTAGGTACCGTAATATTTGACATTGCTTCACCATTAACTGCATTAGTTGATGTACTACCACCAGTTCCGCCTTGTCTATCTAATGTAATAGCGTATTGAGCAACCTCAGTAAAAACCTGAATAGATGCAATACGAAGCTCTATTGTTGATGATGATGAAGATTTAAAAGTAATAGTAAAATTATCTGTAGTTTTACCCATAGTTAAAGTTATAGTTCTTCTATCGTTAAATTCAACTGTACCAGACGCATTTTTAGAACCATATTTTCCTGATACTGTTAACTTCGCACTATTCATACTTGCAGCTTGAGCATTAATCTTAACAGATTTTACATTATATTTAGTCGTACTATTATTGTATGTGAATGTATAAGTTCCATTAGCACTAATGCCAATCATAATTGCACGATCTTTATTATTTTCCCCACGTTCGTTATCAAACCACGGACTTTCATTTGGCCAGTACCAATCATTAGTTGCATATGCCGCAACAAAATATGCTTTGTTACCAGACCAGCTCCAATTTCCAGTACTAGTCTGAGTATTAGAATTTAATTTAGAACTGTCTAATCTAACATCTTTTGCCTCTCTGTCCAATGTTTCTTGTGCACTTGCTTTCGGTGCATTATTTAAAAATATAAATAAAGAACCAAAAATAATTGCTATTGCACTTATCATATATATTGCTTTTTTCTTTAAGAATTTCGTCATACAAAAATCCTCCTTTATTTATTTAATTACCGTCTTCTTTATTATTATAATAAACCATCCGCAACAAAAGTGCAACACTATAACCTGATTTTCATTACTTTTTCATTACTTTTTCATAATTTTTGTCGATTTATCTATAAATGTAGGAAATTTTTCTGATGTGAAATAGTTTTTAAGCGTAAAAAAAAGGAGTGACTTTAAAATCACTCCTAAATTTTATATTTATAGATTATTAAGCCTCAACAAGCTCGAACTTCTTGCCAGAAACCTTAATCATAGTATCGCCAGCCTTAATATCTAAAGCAGCTCTTGCAGCAGCCTCAGCATCAGCTAAGTTACCAACTACAGCTTGGATACCCCAAACAACTGATAATGTTCTAGCCTCAGCAGGTGTAGCTACAGCGAAGAATACATCTACATCTGGTCTAAATTGAGAAATGTTCATAGCTAATTCAACATCACCCTCAGCTACTACTGCTGCAATATCAAATGACATAGCGATTGTAGCAACAGCTAAGCCTAATGCGTCAGACTCATTCATATCTTCCTTGTTGTAAACAACATTATTAATCATTTGCTCATGATCAATTGAATCTTCAGCCTTCTCATCAATCTTAGACATATAGTCTACAGCTAAGAATGGATAATCACCTTGAGCTGATTCACCAGATAACATTGTAGCTGATGTACCATCTAATACTGCATTATGAACGTCTGAAACCTCTGCACGAGTAGGTCTTGGATTTTGTTGCATAGAATCTAGCATTTGAGTTGCAGTAATAACAATCTTACCTTGAGATTGAGCTAAGAAAATCATATCCTTTTGGATTTCTGGTAAATCCCAAGCATCAACGTCAACACCTAAGTCACCACGAGCAACCATTACACCATCAGATAACTTGATGATTTCTTCCATATTTCTAACACCCTCTTGGTTTTCAATCTTAGAAATAACCTTAATATGAGTGTTGTCCTTACGAGCTAAAATATCTCTAATTTGCTTAATATCGTCAGCACGACGTACGAATGAAGCGAAAATGAAATCTAAGTCTTGATCACAAGCGAATTCCATATCAGCCTTATCCTTTGGAGAAATATAAGGCATATTTAAGATAACGCCTGGAACATTACAGTTTCTCTTGTTCTTTAACTTACGGCTATTTAAAGCTTCACAGATTAATTCTCTATTAGCTTCATCCTTGCCCTTAACAACTAATTGTAATAAACCATCCTCAAATAAAATCTTGTTACCAATTGTAACATCATCATATAAGCCTTCATAAGAGATAGATACCTTTACAGAACCATCCTCTTGCTTACCACCCTTAAATGCATAATCCATAGTGATAACAACCTTATCTCCAGCGTTGATTTGAACACCCTTATAGCCTTCAGCATCACTCATGTTTAATTCACCAGTTCTAATTTCAGGACCCTTAGTATCTAAAGCCATACCTGTGAACCAGCCTTTTTCAGCATTTAATGCCTTAACATTCTTAATTCTGAATCCTTGCTCATCATAATCACCATGAGAAAAATTCATACGCATAACGTTCATTCTTGCTGTGCCAATTAATTTTTCTAAACAGTCCTTTTGCTCACTAGCAGGACCAATTGTACATACTACCTTTGTCTTTTTCATCTTTTTGTCTCTCCCTTTTTATGAAATCTTTAAAACTAATTTATGTAGCTCCTCATTTGGCTCATTTTTCATAGCCAATGCTTCTTCAATTGGTGTATAACGGAGCTTATTGTTCTTTACACCAACTGCAACTCCTGTTACACCTTCATGTAGAAGGTCAACTGAATACTTACCTAATCTCGCGGCAAGTAATCTGTCCTCAGGGGTAGGAGCACCACCTCTTTGAACATATCCTAAAACAGTAGCTCTACATTCATATCCTGAATATGTTTCTACTTCTTTAGCTAATTGATAAACATCTGTCATGTTTTCTGATATTACAACAATGGCATGCTTTCTACCAGCTAATCTATTAGCCTTTAATTTAGCTAAAAGATCATCCTTATCTAAGCCTGACTCATTTGTAATAATATATTCAGCACCACAGCAAATGCCTGAATAAAGTGCAAGATCTCCACAATGACGACCCATTACCTCGATAATAGAGCATCTTTGATGAGATGATGAAGTATCTCTCAATTTATCTATTGCTTCACATGCAGTATTTAAAGCTGTTGAAAATCCAATAGTAAAATCACTAGATGCAATATCATTATCGATTGTACCAGGGATACCAATAGTCTTAATACCCATCTCATGAAGCCTTAAAGCACCAGTATAGGTACCATCGCCACCAATACAAATAAGTGCCTCAATATCATGCTTAATAAGCTGCTTAACAGCTAATGCTCTTACCTGCTCATATTTGAATTCAGGTAATCTTGCAGTACCTAAAATAGTACCACCCTTGTTTAAAATTTCAGAAACGTCTTTTCTAGAGAATTCAACAATCTTTCCTTCTACTAGGCCTCTATAGCCATCATAGATACCGAAAACTTGATCGCCATTAGCAATACCTGCTCTTACAACCGCACGTATTGTGGCATTCATTCCAGGAGCGTCTCCACCAGATGTTAATACACCAAATCTCATAAATCATCTCTCCAAAATTTTTAATCCTTTAACATTATATCATAATTTTAGCAAGATACAATTAAATTTAATTATGAAAACATTTCAATAATAACAATAGTTATTAATAGAAATATTCTCAAATTTTCCAAAGGATTAACTTTTTAAACTAATTGTTATTTTCAAGTAGGATATTAGCTGTTTTTCTTCTTAAAATTTCAGCCTTAACATCATTAGCCTTTTCCTTTTTAAAGCTTTCAAATGTTTCATCATCCATTTGATAATATGATTTATAAAGTGAAATTTCATTTTCTAGCTCACTATCAGTAACACTAACATTTTCTAATTTAGCAATTTCATTAAATAATTCATCTGATTTAACACTTTCAATCGCATCATTAGTCAATTCATCTCTAAATTGTTCTAATGTTTTATTGCTCATTTTTAAATAATTATCTAAATCCATACCATATTGAGCAATATTAGATTCATAATATTCAACCATTTCATCGATTCTAGATTTAACCTTATCCTCTTCTAAATCAATCTCTGAATCTACTAAAATAGCCTTAACAAGCTTATCTAAATATTCATTATCAGCTTCATTCTTTTTCTTTAAATTCATCTGACGCTCAAGCTCAGCCATTAATTCACTTGCTGTAGGAATTCCAAATTCCTTAGCTAATTCATCATCTAAAACTGCTTCCTTTTTTTCCTTAACCTCATGAATATAGCACTTAAATACAACAGGCTTACCTCTAAGGCTCTTCTCATGATAATTTTCAGGGAATGTAACATTAACATCAACATTATCTCCCTTACTATATCCAATTAAAGCATCCTCAAAGCCAGAAATAAATGAATTAGAACCTAATTCTAAATCATATTTTTCTCCCTTCCCACCTTCAAATGCGACTCCATCTAAAAATCCTTCAAAATCAATATTAACGATATCTCCATTAGCTGATTTACCATTCTTTTTTATAGTTGATATTTTACTTTTTAATAAAGCATCAATTTCTCTATTTACCTCATCCTTAGTTACAGGAATATAGCCTTCTTTCCCAATTTTTAAACCCTTATAATTTGCAATTTTCATAATAATCTCCTTTTGACTTACAATTAATTTTACCAAAGGCAAAAGAAAAAGTATAGAAATATTTTTTCTATACCTATTCTTTATTCTTTTCATTAATAAATTTAACAAATTCATCAATAGGAAGTGGCTTTGAAAAATAGAATCCTTGAATATAATCAACACCTAATTTTGCTAAAGCATCAAACTGATTTTTAGTTTCAACTCCCTCGCTTACAATCTTTAAATCCATAGCCTTAAACATTCTAATTGAATAATCCATTACAAATTTAGCCTTAGAACCAGCAAAATATTCATCAGTCATTTTCTTATCAAATTTAATAATTTCAACTGGCATAGTAACAACATAATTTAAATTAGAATAGCCTGTACCATAATCATCAAGTGATAATGAAATATCATTCTTCTTTAGGTTATTTAAATTATCCATTAAGGAATTAATTTGCTCAATTCCTGCAGTTTCAGTAATTTCTAGATTAATATGTTTAGGATTAATTTTGTTTCTTTTAATGATTTCTAAATATTTATCAGCTAATTCAAAATCAGATAATTGAACAACACTTAAATTACATTCAATGTATTCTAATCCCAAAGCATCCATATCATTATTAGAAATAAATTTACAAACCTTATCAAAAACTATTTCATCTAATCTATTAATGCTACCATTCTTTTCTGCAACCGGAATAAATACATTAGGAGAAATAATATTACCATTTTCATCTAGCAATCTACATAAAGCCTCAGCACTAACAAACTTATTTTCTTTTGTTGAATAAATAGGCTGTAAATATACTAATACTCTATCATTAATGATACAATCATCAATCAGCTTTTCTACCTGTCCAATAGAATAATAATCATTAATCATTTCATCACTAATTATATGCATTAGCTTATTTTCATTTATTAGCTTTTCTTTTGAATAGGAAATAATTGAATTAATATCATTTTGATCATTTAATTTAGTTATATCATCAAAATAAAATGATTCATAATATTTACCTACAAAATAAATATCTCTTCTTGCCTTTAAAAGCATCTTAGTAATAGCTACCTGATTTCCATCCTCAAATACTAATAAATATCTATCCTCATAGGTAAATGATGTAACATTTTTAATTTTTTCTAATCTAATATTTAATTGTCTTCTTCCTGCCTCAGCAGTTTTATCATCAATTAATGAAATAGAATCAATAGGCCTTAAATATACTATCGCAGCCTTTTTGCCTAATCTTTTTAAATCTGCAACATAATTTAAATATGAATAGAAATTAAATAAACCACTTCTTTTATCTATTTCTCCTTCTAAATCCTCGAATTTAATAAATATAGTAATTAATCCTAAGCATACAGCAAAGCTTATAATTAAAACCTTAGGGAAGAAATATTGAACAATCGCAAATATAATCCAAATAGCCATCCATAATATGACAAGCTTTGATCTATCTCTATTCATCTTATCTCTAAATACTATAGCTGTAATAGAAATTACAATAACAACAAATACTGAGCTCGCATAGCTAAATAGGGCAGCTGGGCCCTCTGTATAAATATAATCATCACCACTTACAATATCTAATCTCAAAAATGAAATGGCAATCGCATTAGCAATAATTAATATATATGCAGATATTTCAATTCTTCTATAAATCTTTTTAGGGAATGTAGCACCAGCTACATAAATTAATGTTAAATATAGAATACCTACTATTATTACTAAATATGCCTTAGAAATAATTAAGGTGAATAAATTATTCGGATACTCATATATTAAAATTGTTGATAATATATCTGCTAAATATAACAATAATGAACTAAATAAAATGAATTTAAAATTTCTTTCATTTTTACTTCTTAGCTTCTTTTGAGTTAAAAAGAATATAAGAATAACAATTGAAATAACAAATCCACATATTTGTGTATAAATGTTATACCCCAATTTATTCACCTCCTCATGAATATATTTTTAACATTATATCATATTTGATATTATTTAACCACTCTAATAAATAAAATAAAGCACCCTAGGGTGCCTTATAGTCTTAAATATTATCTTTTATTAACATAGAATAGACATTTTACATCGTTTCCTCTATACATAAATGTTTCTTCCTTATCAAGCTTTTGATAATTAGCCTTTTCTAAAGCCTCTCTTAATTCCTTGTAATTAGAGAAACAGTATGTAAGTACCTCTGAGAATCCCTTCTTATTCATAAGTTCATCAGTTACTGCATTTAGGATTTCTGCAATAATGTCACTCTTTTGAAATTCAGGTAATACTGCTATTTCAATTTCAATTCTATCCTTTTCATAATGTACATCATTAACGATTGCTATAACCTTACCATCCTTAAAAACTGCTCTAGCATAATGAATCTTAATTTTAGAATCAAGCTTTAATTGCTTAAATTTCTTTTTAAGACCATCATAATCTAGGTCATAGCAAATGTAATTATTCTTTACCTCACTATTAGATAAAATTGAAATAACTGCATCTTCATCGGCATCCTTGAAAACATCAATAACAAAATGCTCTGTTATCATTTCCACACCTCCATTCTATTTAATTTAGTATTTTTTGCTATTAATAATATTATACTCGAAAAATTAATAAAATAATATACCTTAATACTCTTTTTTTATTTCTTCTTTAATATCATACATTTTTTTGAATCTTTCGATATCATTTTGAGATTCAACAAGCATTATTTCTGTAAATTTTCCATTTCTTTTATCTTTAAATCCAGCTACCATTTCTCCACTACAAATAGATGAATGAATTATTGGAATTAAATTATCTGTATCATATTTTTTAGTTTCTATTTTTTCTTTTCTTTTAAATAAACTCATTTATCTTCCTTTTCTCTTGCTATACTTCTTGCAAATATCTTTACAGCCTTTAAATCATCAATATCAGGATGTCCTGCATTCATAAATAGCTTCTTACCCTTACAAAAATAAGTCTTTTCATTTAATTTAATGCCCTTTTCATCTAGGATTGTTTTAACTACATCATAAGGCATTTTATTTCCTGATGAAATAGAAAATACGATTGCCTCTCCTACTAATTCACTATCTAATGTTTCAATGAAGCTTCTAAATTCAAAATCTAAATCATTTCTATAAACAGCTCCACCTAAAAATAGAACATCTACAGGATCTACTAATGGCTCATTTACATCATAAGCAATTATTCCTAATTCCTCAGCGATAGCATCAGCTAGCTTCTTTGTACTACCCTCTCTTGAAAAATATCTAATAGCATATTTAATTTCACTCATATAAAACACCTCTTTAACTTAGTTTTTTCTTTTGTTG
>Ga0310694_10007138_pt1 | contig 10522 bp, 13 predicted proteins | sample 174DNAGHGhighgp2_FD_203884 | JGI IMG/M metagenome (GOLD analysis project Ga0310694, IMG submission 203884) | Sheep rumen microbial communities from Palmerston North, Manawatu-Wanganui, New Zealand - 1742 DNA GHGhigh gp2 (v2) (version 2) | ecosystem: Host-associated > Mammals > Digestive system... | reverse complement strand
CGGTCGCATTTTGCCTCAACCAGGCCGGAATACTGTTGGTCCAGGTCGTGAATAATGACTTTCATGGATTTCCCTCCTGTACAGCTGCGAGCACTGCGCCGTTCCAGGCGCGCTCCAGGTGTTTCGCGATCAGCTTTTCATCAAATTCCAGGTGGTTGTTGGCAATAATGCTGGCATATCCGTGGGCGAACATCGCGACGGTCAGGAATACGCTTCGGGTCTGTTCCAGGCTCAGCCCGGCTTCTTCCTGCATCGCCGCGAGGAGCGGCACCAGCCCTTCGGAATTCACCATTTCCAGGAGGCTGCTCTCCTCCGCGTAACCGGACTGGAACAGGAAGCGGAACCACTGCGGCTCCTCCACGGCAAAGCGGATGTAGTTCAACCCGATGCTCAGCACGGGATCCATGCCCTCCGGGCAGTTCATCATATATTCGAAATGCAGCCGGTCCACTTTTTCAAAAGCGGCTCTCTTCAGCTTTTCAATCGTTTCAAAATGATACATCACCGGCTGGGTGGAGCAGTTCAGCTGTCCGGCCACCGTCCGGACATTGACGCTTTCAAATCCGCTATTCCGGACAATTTCAACTGCGGCATCGATGATCATGTCCTTTGTGATTCTCGTCTTTGGCGGCATGTGCGAGGCGCCTCCTTTTCATAACATTCGTTATGTAACGCTTGTTATATTACTCCTCCCGGTTTCGTCTGTCAACTGTTTTTTTTCTTTTTTTCCGGTTGTTATTCCCGGCCGGCCGGCCCCGCGCACAGCGTCCCCATGGGGATTCCCTGTGCTTCCGGTCCTGTCCATGCGTTGCTTTTTTTCCGGCAAGCGGGTAAAATGACACCGTTTCTACCCGATGAAAGGACGGACCGGATCATGAACCTCAGAGACCTTTCCGAACTCAGGCGCCGGCTGAACCCTGCCAGGCGCAACCCTTCCGTAATCTGCGGCTGCTATGTGGACCATATCGGCAATCTCATTACCAGCTTCCAGCTGGCCGTTGCCACCCTCAATGAACAGGAGAACGAGCGGTATATGACCATCTTCAGGAAAGTTCTTTCCGGACAGATCGGCCAGTCGCTCACCCCCATCGCGTTCCCGGCGGAAGCGGACGATATCCTGCTCCGCGCCCGGGATACCGCGCTGGCGGATGAAGCCGTGCTGCAGGATATTTTTACCCGGCTGATCTCCGGCATCCGCGCAGAGCATCCGGACATGCAGTCCGTGGAGGATGCGCAGAACGCGGAAAACTGGCTGATCCTCATGCTGCATGACGATATTGACGTCCGGAAGCGTGACGTCAACGAAGAAATTGATTATGAAAACTCCGACCGCGCATTCAGCTATGTTCTCTGCGCCGTCTGCCCGGTCAAGCAGGAAAAACCGGCGCTGCGGTATGTTCCCGGGGACGGCGTTTTCCATGAACGGATCCCGGAATGGCTGGCCGGCAATCCGGAGCTGGGTTTCCTCTTCCCGCTTTATGAAGGCGGCGCTGCCGATGTCAACACCATGCTCTTTTACAGCCGGAACAGCAGCAATGCCCATGAGGCGTTCCTGAAGGCGGCTTTCAATGTGGAAGCGGAGATGCCCGCCGCGGAGCAGACCGATAACTTCCAGGCCCTGCTGGCCCAGGCACTGGGAACTGAGTGCTCCCTGGATGTGGTCCAGGAAATGCATGAAACCGTGTCCGGGCTCATCGAGGAGCAGCAGAAGGACAAGGACGCCGAGCCCCTCATGCTCTCCAAGCAGGATGTGGCCCGGGTCCTGGCGGACGCCGGTGTATCAGAGGAAAAGACAGAAGCCTTCCAGAAGGGTTTTGATGCCACCTTCGGTGCCGGGGCGGTCCTGCCCGCGGTCAACATCGTGACGCCCAAACAGTTCAAGGTGGACCTGCCCAGCGTATCCATCAAGGTGGATCCCAAGCAGGCGGACCTGCTGGAAACCCGGATCATCGATGGCCGCAGCTACCTGCTGATCCCGATTGAAGGCGATATTGCCGTCAACGGCCAGCCGGTGTTCGCGACAAAGTAATTTCCTGCGGAGCGTGAAACAGATGAATTACCGGATCATTGAAGGTGCGGACCGGATCAGCCTGGACGATGTGGTCCGGCTCCTGAAAACCACCTATTGGGCTGACAAGCGTTCCCGGGAGCAAATCCTGAAATCCATGGAGAATTCATCCTGCTACGGCATCGTCCTGGAAGGCCGGGAGCATTTGGCCGGTTTTGCCCGGGTCATCAGCGACTACGCGACCTCCTGGTACCTGTGCGACGTGGTGATCGATCCGGAGTGCCGGCACCGGGGGCTGGGAAAAGCCCTGGTGTCCCATATTGCTTCTCTGCCGGAGTATGCGGGCATCCGCGGTTTCCTGTTCACCAGGGACGCCCACAGCCTGTATGAAAAATACGGCTTTGAAAAAGTGGAAGGCCGGGTCATGGTCCGGACGCCCGGCAGGGGCTGAGGGATGTTCTGGGGGAAAGCGATTACCTGCAGAAATGGTTTAACCAGGGCGGCAGCCTCCAGATCCCGCTGGATCAGATTCCGGAGGACCAGGTCAGCTTTACCCTGGGCGACAGCTGCGCAAAGCTTTCAAGGGGAGACGCCCTGGAAGTGCTCACAAAGCAGATGCTCCGGGAGAAACTCCTCTCCTTCGGCAATTCTTTGGAAAAGCTGATTCAAAGCATCGCCCCGTATGGAAATGTGGAAGTCCAGCTGTGGTTCCGACCGGAGCAAGCGAGTCAGCCTGCGTCTTCCCATGAATGAAGAGCTCATCGGAAGCCTTTTGAATAACAGATATCCGCCGGGAACAGCAAGCCGCTGGAATCCCGGCGGTTTTTTCTTTCCCTGTGCGGATGGCCGCGCACAAAAGGGCTTGCATTCTGGAAATAATGGAATATAATGTCGTAGTAAGTTTTGTCTAACTTATATGCATTGTTCATTCCTCTTCCCTGTTTCTGCATTCATATGATTGCGTTAGATTTTTTTATATTCAGGAGTCGCAGATGAAGAGCTATACACCGGAAAAGCTGGTTGCGGTCAGCCGGTATCGGAAGTTTTTCCCCACACTGCCGGAAGAAATCCGGCAGGATGTCTTCCGGAGGATGAATGTCCTGCTGGAAGAAGAGCGCCGGTACTGCGACAAGGGAAATTATAAGCACATTGCGCAGATCCTGACTTCCATTGCCCTGTATCAGTCCCTGCAGGCCCACGGCCGGTCTGAAGAGGAGGCGTATCGCATTGTCTCCACGGAGATGTGGAAAGCGCTGACGCCCGGGACATATCAGAAACTGGCACGGCATTCCTGGTTCCTGCCGGCCATGAAGAAAATCCTGCCGTTCGGCTTCCGCCATGGTTCCGGGACAGGCTGGAAGTATGAATGGCACCTGGATGAGGATCCCAAAGACCGGTTTCATTTTGAGTGCCGGGAATGTGTCTACCGGCATATCTTTGAGGAGCAGAACCTGATGAAGCTGGGTGCCATGTTCTGCCATTCGGATATTATCAATTTCGGCAGCCTCCCCTACACGGATTTCAGGCGGAGCAAAACCCTCTGCCAGGGCGGCGACTGCTGTGATTTCGATTTTGTCCGTCATTCAACAGACGCCGGAAACGGCTGGGAGCGGACAAAAAGCGTATAAGCCGGAAAGCATTGCGATATCCTTTCCGGCCTGGCAGAAGCCAGTCCCTGTTATGATTCCGGCCATAGCAGTCCTGGCCTGGATCTGCACGCTGTTCTGAAAGAAGGAGGAGCCATGAAGTACACAGGAATGCCGTTCGGGATGTGGCTGTTGTTTGGCCGGTCGTTCAGGAAGAACCTGACGTCCGTCCTGGAATATGACGGGAAGACCGCTGGGATCATCACAGCGAAAGCCAAAGGAAAGTACAGGGAGATCATCCGGAAACTGCCCGAATTTGAAAAGGGTGACCGGTTCAGAATGAATATTGTCAGCTGCGCCATGCTGTGCGCGTTCTTCCTCAGCATGCCGGGGCGTCCGTCCGTGGATGACGCGGCGGAATACTACCGGGATTCCATGATGACCGGCGCGATGCGGATGTTCTGCCGGCTGAAAGGAAAACAGAAGTTCTCGGAGAAGGATGTGGCCGGCATGAAGGCCACCGCGGCGATGCGGGCAGCGGACCGGAATCCCTATTCCTGGAACATGGCTTTCCTCCCGTATCCCAATGACGGCGGCTATGAAGCCCGGTTCACAAAATGCGGCATCTGCACGCTGATGAAGGAGCTTGGCCTGTATGACCTGACACCGGCAATGTGCCGGCTGGATTATACGATGAGTGAAGCCGGCGGCACCGATCATTTTGTCCGAACCTATACCCTGGCGTCCGGCGGTCCGTACTGTGACTGCGGATATCGGAAGAAAAACACAGCCTGACCGCAGTCAGGCACGAGGAGGAAACATTCATGCAGTTTGATGAAATGGGCAGGAAAGACGGAAAAACCCTGATGCTCCTGCCGGGAACCGCCTGTGATTACCAAACGAATTTCGATGCGGTGCTGGACAGGCTGGCTGCGAAGTACCACCTGATCTGCGTCAACTATGACGGATTTGACGGCAGCGGCGCGGTGTTTCCGGATATCATCACCGTCACCGGGAAGATCGAGGAATATATTCTCCGGAATTATGGCGGGCAGCTGGACGGTGCCATCGGTTCCTCACTGGGAAGCACTTTCGTCGGCCAGCTCATCCAGCGGCAGAACGTCCATCTGGATCACGGCATATTCGGCAGCCCGGATCTGGACCAGAGCGGTAAATTCAGCGCCTGGCTGCAGTCCAAACTGGTCGTGCCGCTGCTCACCGGCTTCACCGGAAGCGAAAAGAAGCGGAAAAAGTCAAAGGAAAAGCTGAAGCACTTCTTTGAGATGAGCGATGAGAAGGCCGATAAATTCATCGACTGCTTCGCCCGGTTCAGCCCGGAATCCATCCGGAATGAATACTATACAGACCTGCTGACCTGGCTGGAAGACGATATCCATGTGGAGCATACCCGGGTACATTTTATCTATGCCCGGAAAATGGGTGAAAAATACCTGAACCGGTACCGGAAATATTTCCGGAACCCGGATATCCGGGAGTTCGATATGCAGCATGAACAGTGGCTGTTCGGCGGGGAGCAGTACACCGGGCCGGTGCTGAAAGCCATTGATGAATTCATGGAAATGCCGGTGTAAAGGAGGCTGCCCCGGCATTCCTGGATCCATTCTCAGCAAAATTCCATTCATCATCTTATGATCGTCCTGTGCATAGACAAATTGACGATCATTTTTTTCCATTGTAAAATATGGCGGTATATGATTGAAAAAGAGGGGACTGTGCCGTGAAACACGGGGGAAATGTCTGGGGTTCGGGGGATCCGTCCGGATGGGTGGATTTTTCCGCGAACCTTCGTCCGGACGGTCCTCCCCGGTGGGTGTGGGAAGCGGTCTGTGACGCCCAGCGGGATATCCGCTTCTATCCGGATCCGGATATGAAGCGTGCCCGGGAAGGTCTTTCAACGTTCCTGGGTCTCCCGGCGGACTGTGTGCTGCCGGTTCCCGGCGGAATCGCGGCAATCGACCTGGCGCTCGGTTTATCCTCCGGCTGTGTTTATGTCCAGCCGCCGACCTTCAGCGGGTATGCGGAGCGGGCCCGGGTCCATGGCCGTCCGTTTGAAACCCGGGCCGGAAAATGGCGCCCGGGTGATACCCTGGTAATCTGCAATCCCAACAATCCGACCGGCAGCGTCCGGAAACCGGCGGAACTGCTCACCCTCCTGGATGCCTTGTCGGCCGGGGGCGCAGGCCTGCTGGTCGATGAAGCCTTTATTGAATACTGTCCGGAATACAGCCTGCGCGGTTTTCTCCGTCCGGGGCTGATAATTGCCGGCTCCATGTCCAAGATCCTGGGAACACCCGGGATCCGGCTGGGTTATCTCTGCGCGGTGCCGGAAACGGTCCGGACCCTGCGGGAGCGGATGTTCCCCTGGCCGCTGGATGCGTTCGCTTCGGAAATCTCCGCGCGGCTCCCGGAGCATGCGGAGGAGATCCGTGCGGACTGCCGGCTGAATACAGAACGCCGAAACGCTTTTGCCGGGCAGCTGCAGGCCCTCGGCGCGGAAGTCTTTCCGTCGGAAAGCAATTTCCTGCTGGCTGATTTCCGCCGGAATATGTCCGAAGCGGCGGAGCAGCTGAAATCCCGCGGAATCCTGGTCCGGACCTGTGCGTCCTTCGGCCTGCCGGGCAGTTTCTGGCGCCTGGCTGTGAAAACGGAAGCGGAAAACACCCATCTTGTCAGTGAACTGGAGGAGATCCTGCATGCGCGGTAAATGCCTGATGGTCCAGGGGACCGCCTCATCCGTCGGAAAGAGCGTCCTGTGCAGCGCCTTCCTCCGCATTATGAAGCAGGACGGCTGGAAGGTCGCCCCGTTCAAGGCGCAGAACATGTCCCTCAATTCCTTTGTCACGCGCAGCGGGCTGGAAATGGGCCGTGCCCAGGTGACGCAGGCTCAGGCTGCCGGCATCGAGCCGGAAGCCTGCATGAATCCGGTGCTGCTCAAGCCGACCGGGGATCGCCGCAGCCAGGTGATCGTCGAGGGAAAAGCCATCGGGAACATGACCGCCATGGAATACCATCAGTACAAACCGGCCCTGCGCAAACGAATCAAAGAAATTTACGACTCCCTGGAAGCCAAAGTGGACTGTGTGGTCATTGAGGGAGCCGGAAGCCCCGCGGAGATCAATCTCCGGGAGGGCGATATCGTCAATATGAGCATGGCACAGTCCGCGGACGCTCCGGTCATCCTCGTGGGGGATATCGACCTCGGCGGCGTGTTCGCCTCCCTCCTGGGAACGGTGATGCTGCTGACGGAAGAGGAGCGGAACCGGGTTAAGGGGATCATCATCAACAAGTTCCGGGGAGATGTCAAAATCCTGGAACCCGGTTTAAGGATGCTGGAGGACCGGATTCATATACCCGTCCTCGGCGTCGTTCCGTGGATGGATGTGGAGCTGGAGGATGAGGACAGCGTCACGGAACGTTTCCGCCGCCGGGGCGGTGCAGGAGATATTGATGTTGCCGTGGTGAAGCTCCGCCATATTTCCAACTTTACCGATTTCCAGTCCCTGGCCCTTCAGCCGGGCTGCCGCCTGCGCTATGCGGAGAATGCCGGTGACCTGGAAAGCGCCGACCTCATTGTCCTTCCCGGCACCAAGAATACGATTGAGGACCTGATCGACCTGCGGAACCGTGGGCTGGACCAGGCCGTTATCCGCCATGCGCGCCGCGGCAGAATGGTCGTCGGTATCTGCGGAGGGTACCAGATGCTCGGAAACCGGCTCCGGGATCCGGATCATACGGAATCCGCCGTTCCGGAAGCCGCGGGGTTCGGGCTGCTGGATATGGACGTGGTTTTTGAAAAGGAAAAGCAGACCGCGCAGGCGGTCGGTGTAATCACCGGCACTTCCGGATGGACCGCATCCTGTGCCGGAACGGAGATAGACGGCTATGAAATCCATGCGGGAAAAGTAACGGTCGGACCGGAAGCCGTTCCGTGGCTGCAGATCCGCGGACAGGCGGACGGCATTATGAACCGGGAGGGCAATGTGCTGGGCACCCACCTGCACGGCCTGTTTGACGACGGGCAGCTGTTTGCCGCCATCGCATCGCAGGTCCGTGCGCTGCGCGGGGATTCGGATCCGGCTGCCGTCCCGGTCAGCTTTGAGGAATTCCGGGAAAAGGAATTTGACCGGATTGCGGCCATCGTCCGCAGCAGTGTGGATATGGACGCTGTATACCGGATTATTCGCGGGGAGGCGGTTTCATGCGTTTCGGAATCCTTGCGCTGATTGCCGGTTTCCTGCTGGATCTGCTGCTGGGAGATCCGGAATGGCTGTACCACCCGGTCCGGCTGATCGGCAGATATATCTCCTTCGCGGAGAAGCGCCTCCGCGCCCGGGGCGGCAATCTGCGGAAAAGCGCGGTGCTTCTCACCGCGTCCACCGTCCTGCTGACCATGGCCGCTGCCGCGCTGATCCTGTTCCTGCTCCATCTTGCGGGACAGATTCCCCTCTTCATCGGTATGGCGCTGATGAACTGGATGGGAATTGCGGTCACCTGCATGGCAAAGGAAGCCCGGGATGTGGAAAAATCGTTTGACCGCGGAATCTATGCCGCCCGGAACCAGGTTGCGCGCATTGTCGGCCGGGATACCGGCCGCCTGGATGAGGAAGAAATCGTGAAGGCCGCGGTGGAAACCGTGGCAGAGAACACCACGGACGGAGTCATCTCCCCGCTGTTCTGGGCGCTCCTCGGCGGCCCGGTCCTGCTCTGGGGCTTCAAGGCAGCCAATACACTGGATTCCATGGTGGGCTATATGGACGAGAAATACCGGGATATCGGCTGGAGCAGCGCAAAGCTGGATGATGTGCTGAATTATCTCCCCGCCCGGCTGACCGCCGTGCTGATGACCTGCGCCGCCTTCCTGGGCGGCCTGGACGTAAAAAACGCCTGGCGTATCGTCCGCCGGGACCACGCCAATCACAAAAGTCCCAACTGCGCGTGGAGTGAGGCGGCCGCCGCCGGCGCGCTGCATATCCAGCTGGGCGGAACGCATGAATACTTCGGAAAGCCTGTGCTGAAGCCGACCATCGGCGACGCGGACCGTCCGGCCGAAAGGAAGGATATCCGCCTGGCCGTCCGCCTGCTCTATATCACTGCTTTCCTGATGATGGCCGTCATTGCGGTCATCGGATTACTGTGAGGGATTTGGATATGAACAGCACAGATCACAGCAGTCATTTTTTCCGGAACACGGAATGCGAGCACTTCCCGTGCCATGCAGGCGTCTGCGAAGAGGAGTTCAACTGCCTGTTCTGCTACTGTCCGCTCTATACGCTCGGAAAGCAGTGCGGCGGCAATTTCCGTTATACCGAAAAAGGGGTCAAAAGCTGCCGTGACTGCACCTTCCCGCACCGGAAGGAAAACTACCGGCAGATCATGGCCCGGTTTGATGAAATCAAGGCCGTTGTGCGGCGGATGGATGGAGAGGAAGAATGAACGTACAGCAGCAGGCCCGGAAACGGTGGGACAGCATTGCCAAACCGCTGCATTCCCTCGGACTCCTGGAAGACCTGGTCGTCCGGATTGCCGGAACACAGGGCACGCCGGATGTGCGCATTGACCGGCGCTGCGCGCTGGTTTTCTGCGGGGATCACGGTGTGGTCCGGAAGGGCGTCAGCCAGACCGGCAGCGAAGTCACCGCGGTCGTCGCGAAATCCATCGCGGAGGGAACCGGAAACATTAACCTCATGGCATCCTCTGCAAACGCGGACGTGCTGGCTGTGGACATGGGAATGCTGACCCGGGTGCCGGGAACGATAGACCGGCATGTGGGAAGCGGCACCGCGGACATCACCGAAGGTTCTGCCATGAGCCGTGAACAGGCGGAAAAAGCGGTCGCGGCCGGAATCGATATGATGAAGACCCTCTCGGAACAGGGGTACCGGATCGCTGTCATCGGCGAGATGGGAATCGGCAACACAACGGCCGCCAGCGCCGTCACATCGGTATTGCTCGGCCTGCCTCCCGAAGCGGTTACAGGCCGCGGCGCGGGGCTTTCCGATACAGGGCTCCGGCGGAAGATCGCCGCGATCCGCCGGGCCGTTGAGGTCAACCGACCGGATGCGGATGACCCCATGGATGTCCTCGCAAAGCTCGGCGGATTTGAACTGGCCGGGATGACCGGGGCGTATCTCGGCGGCCTGAAATACCATATTCCCACCATTCCGGACGGAATGATTCCCGCGGCGTCCGCCCTCCTGGCTTCCCGGATGAATTCCGAAGTCACCGATACCCTGCTGCCCGGTCCGGTCAGCAAAGAGCCGGCGGACCGCCTGATCCTGGATTCTCTGGGACTGGAACCGGTGATCTGCGCGCAGACGGCGCTGGGGGAAGGAACCGGCGGAATCCTGCTGCTGCCCCTGCTGGATATGGCGCTGAAGGTTTACAACGGGCCGCATACTTTTGAAGCATTGAAAATTGAGGCGTATACGCCCCAGGAGGAACTGCCGTGATTATTCTGGTCACCGGGGGCAGCGGCTGCGGAAAGTCGACCTGGGCGGAGAAGCTGGTGCAGTCCATGCCTTCCGGAAAACTGGTATATATCGCCACGATGCAGGTTTATGACCGGGAGTCGGAAATCCGGGTGCAGCGGCACCGGGCCCAGCGGGCCGGCCTGGGATTCCGGACCGTTGAATGTGAAAAGGACCTGGCGTCTGCACCGGTGGAAGCCGGAAGCGTCGTGCTGCTGGAGGACCTGGTCAACCTGACCGCCAACGAAATGTTTGACGGCGGCAGTCCGGCCCGGATTGTTCCCGCCCTGCAAGACCTGGCCGCACGGTGCAGCCATCTGGTCATGGTCACCAACGACCTGTTTTCCGACGGCGGGAATTATTCCCCTTCCGTGCAGGAATACCTGCGCTGCCTGGCGGATATTCACCGGGAGGCAGCCGGGATGGCGGACTGTGTGGTT
>Ga0310694_10007137_pt1 | contig 10522 bp, 9 predicted proteins | sample 174DNAGHGhighgp2_FD_203884 | JGI IMG/M metagenome (GOLD analysis project Ga0310694, IMG submission 203884) | Sheep rumen microbial communities from Palmerston North, Manawatu-Wanganui, New Zealand - 1742 DNA GHGhigh gp2 (v2) (version 2) | ecosystem: Host-associated > Mammals > Digestive system >... | reverse complement strand
AAACCGATGTTTTTGTTGTCTGAATAGGGTCATTCTGATAATAGACAGGAGAAGCAGGACATGCCAAATTATAAATCTCATCCACTTCTGCCCAATAAGGTTGGCAGACATCATGACGAACAATCTCAAAATTCGGCTTGCCAATCAAATGCCACACATTCTCTTTACTGCCTGTGTAGAAATTGTCGAGGCAGATCACATCGTGACCTTCAGTCACTAATCTTTCACATAGATGAGAGCCAATAAAACCAGCTCCGCCTGTTACTAATATTCGTTTCATTTGATTACAAATTTAGTTATATTCAACAAAGTGATTGATAGATTGCAGCCAACTGCTTTGCACTTTCTTCCCATGAATATAAGCTAAGCCTTTCTCTTTGTTTTGTCAACAGAGTTTTTCGCTCTTCCCTTGACATTGACAACAATAGCTCCAGTTGCTCTGCAAGATTAGACTTTTCTGAATCTAAATTAAAATAGACAGCTGCATCCCCAGCTATCTCGGGGAAGCAGCTTGCATTATTCAATAGTACAGGACAGTTTGCCTGATATGCTTCTAAGATGGGAATACCAAAGCCCTCATACTCGCTTGGATAAACAAAACATTGGGCATGATGATATAATGAATACAGTTCATTATCATTCGTTACCCAATGATGACAGAATCGCTCCCTCACCCCTTGATTGTTCATCATATCAAGTTCTTCTTGCGTGAACGGCCTACCCGTACAAACAACACGTAAATCCTGATGATTCCTTAACGCCGGCAATATCGACTTGACAAATGGCATGAAATTCTTATAGAGTCCCCTTTCCCCAACAAATAGGATATAGGGGATGTCGTAAAGCCTGTCACTGCCCTCCGACGGAAAAGAACAACCATGATAGACCACATGTATCTTCTCTTCTGGAACACCTAAAATACGCATCACATCCCTTTTAGTGTTATCACTGACAGCAATAATGGCAGAAGCCTGTGATGCCAGTTTTCTTTTCATAACAATTTGATAATCATCTTTGGAAAAGTATTGCGGATACAACTCCGGTATCATGTCATGAATAGTCAGCACAAAAGGTTTTCCTTTCAGATAGGGCAAGTATGAGTCGTCGAAATATGTAGGATGAAAGACATCATACTTTCCTCTTTTCAACAAGTGCATCAGGTAGTTTCTATTGCAATCAGGGTAATATTTTACCTCTTTAAAGTAATCTAACCATAAATGCAGATGTCCTTTTCCGGGAAAATGGCGATTGCAAATAAAATGCTCATATTGATATCCAGGAGGGTTTACACCTAAAAGTTCTCTGGCATGTACATTTTCAGTCTCACGTAATGCGAAAGTGGCGCTACATGAGTCCGGCATATGCTTATACAACTCCACAAAACAACGGGAAATGCCTCCGTATTTCTGCAGAGAAAAAATTTGATAATCGTATAAAACTTTTATCATGAAATAACTATCTTGATTTACTTATTATTTGGCTTAATTATACCATTTATCAGTAAATCAGCTACTCGTTCTGCCTCTGAAAGATGTACTTTAGGAGGTATTTCTAAATTAAATTTATTCTTTACCTTTTGAACTAACTCGTCTGTATAAACCAAATAACCATCTACAACATTCTCTATGCCGTCACAATAAATTGACTTAATATTTACCCGCTCCATTTCGTCTATGGAATAATATGGATAGAAATAACCACGCACGCTATTTCCTGTTCCATCAATAATGAAAGGATAACCTCCTATATGTCCATCAACACCAGGTGTATGGATCTTTATAGTTTTCTTCTCACGAATGGCGGAAAGAATGCTGTAGATAATATCAAAGTTACTGGCAGCATTCATCATATTGCGTTTCTGATCGGTAGGCATAGAAATACTACAAGCTTTATAAACCTCATCGTGGTTGATATCCAGTTCTTGACCTTTATACTTGATACTTAGCAACAAATTCACCCCCTCTGTATGACCTTCCTTGCTAATCACAACATCATGAAAATGGCTTGCCACGAGAGTAATATCAATATCATTCAAATTGTCAATATTGAACTTCTTAGCCACAAAGAATTTTATACGAGGAATGAGATGATTCAGATTGCCACTTCCAAAATCAAAATAGGCCATACCTGCACTCTTCAACCATGGTATAACAGCATCGGAGTAAGAGGTATTGATACTGATTGCATTGCAACCTGCTTTTTCATAAGCTTCCATAATATTCTTGCCCAGGAGGACCGACATTGGACTCCATATACCATAAGCTCTAAGATTTGACCAAGAAATAGTACCATATTTCAGACCAGCAAACAAGCGACTACTGTTTACTATAAAGTCTGGTTGAATCTTCATTAAAGTTTTCTCGATGCTATACACATCTTTGAAGTCGCAATCTCCCTCAATAACAATCTCGCTACGCAACTGTCTACGAATGGTTGCTGCGGTCTTTATGATGTTCACATCTTGCGTCATCTTCTCAACATTACGACCAACGACAACAAGTCGTAACTGAGGGTCTGCCAAAGACACCAGATAGTCAAGCAAATAGCATCCAACACTTCCCAAGCCGAAAATAGCTATGGTTATTTTCTCATTCTTCTCAATCTTCTGTTTTAAAAGATGGAGTTTTTCATTTAATAATTTCATACACAAACTTTTTGTAGAAAAATTAAAGAGTCCCGAAATCTATAAATGAGACAGACGCATGTCCACCCCTTTTTTCTTCTGGAGGCAATTTCATATAATCACCAAACTTCCATGTTAAGAATCCGTCATAATCTCTAGAACCATATAATGATATGCCTTCAAAGGTGAACTCAGCCCTTTCGGTTATCCATTTCTTTGTCATGCCATAACGATCATTTAAAGGTTTCTTTGTATATTCCCTACCAGGAGGAATAAACAACAATAAACGTACACGATTTGAGGAGCTGTTCCGACTTCTGCCTGTATATACACTCAAGAACTTATATACTGTGTCTATTGATATATGAGACAAAAGACTGAACCACAGTTTCTTAAAGCCTGTCGTGTTTTTCTTTGCGACCTCAGACCACAAGACCTTACGGCAGCAGAAACAATAGAAGTTTTGGATGAGCTGTAAACACAGATTATCCGGAATATCATCATAGGGCATGATATCAATGAATATACCCGTCTTGCATTTCAGATGTTCCTGACCAACCCTGATATGTTCGGTACCCGTTCTTCTGAGTTTAGCATAACCCCACCTATAATATGGATCAGTTGTATTATCTTGAAAGAAACAAATATCAGGATTCAAATCGTTCATAGCCTCTTTCTTGAACCTTTCATAATCCTCACGCAACATACAAATATCTGCATCGTCATCCCATGGAATAAATCCCTGATGCCTTACAGCACCAAGCATAGTACCATCGGTAATAACATAAGGAATATTATGAAGACGACAAACCCGATCAAACTCTTTTAAAAGATCGAGTTCTATAAGCTGCATTTTTCTGAAGTCTTCCTTTGAAAGTGCTATCTCCTTGCTCATAAATTCAAACTTTTCAGAGAGTCTCGATAGTCAGAAACCGTATTACAGTTAAACCAAAGATTAACCCTAACAATGTCTAATTGAGAAATTTCAAATACACCGAAATAATATTGAATAATCTCCAGATTTGTTCCTTGTACTTGCTCTGGTGTCAAGTACTGGCATATCTCACGGACCCTATTGGGGTTCATAAACTTCCACATCTGGCCCGAGTTATAGATGGCCGTGAAAGGCTCGTGAATCTCTAAGCAAGAGTGGCTGGTGTCGTAAATATAATGAGGATAGTTCTGTGCATCAAAGTAGAGTGCCACAGCCTTATTGGAGAGGATTGGTTCATTATTCACAGAGATGACATCCTTCTTAGAATTGATGATCTGCTCAACACTATCGGTATCAAAGAATAAATCTCCTTCAATGAAAGTAATCTCATCAGCTTTCTCAGATACCATCTCAATACCTTTCAGAAGACTATACCCAGAACCATAGTCAGAATAGTGGTCATTATAAACCAGTTTCATCTTATGGTTGACATCCTTCATTTCAGTACGGATGAAACGCTCTAAGTCCTCATACTTATAGCCACCAACTACAATAATCTCATCAACCAGGTCATAGGTCTTATGTACCTGAAGACTAAGGAGTGAGTTGGCCGGAGTGTCCTCATAATAGAGGCACTTCAGCACATTCTCTTTCGTATCCTTATTAAATCGACTGGACATGCCAGCCACTGTAATAATCAGGCTCTTCATTTATTTTTTAATTGAAGCCACACACATTTCGAGCCCCTTATCCAAATTGATAATAGGAGTCCAATCTGTACGAGTACGAATTTTTTCCGTATTCAGTACTCTGCGCTCTGGGTCAGAACTGCGATAGCCTTCAAACTTAATCTCTGGTTTGGGCAGTCCCATTTTCTCGGCAATCTTATATGTCAGATCAATTATGGTGATTTCCTCATCGGTAGCTACATTATAGACTGTGCCATCAAGAGCTTTATCAGAATTTATCAACGCCATAACAGAACGACAACTATCAATATTATGCAGAAAAGCTCTGCGATTCTTCTTGGAGTTCTCTAGCAAGGTTACAGAGCCTTTCTCTGACAGTTCATTGATGATGTGAGGGATGATGTGCTTGGCAAAACGCTCATGTTTGCTATATACATTGGCAAAACGGATAGAGCAGCCCTTAATCTTGCCCTTATCAACAGCATCCTTCATAAAGAATTCCGTCATCAGCTTACCACAAGCATAGCTGGTTCTCTGACTGTGTTCTGCCGTTGACATCAACAGATAGTCGCTTTCGCGTACACCACCATTCTCATTCCATGACTGCATAGAGTATACCTCAGATGTTGAGCAGTTAATATAGGAATCAGCAACTACACGGATAGCCTGCTCCAGGAACGACTTCATAGAAATCACATTGGTTTCCCACGTGTGTTCCACCTCATAGAAATGCTCGGTATGAACAACGGCAGCACAGTTGATATAAACCGTTCTATCGTAAGCTTTCTTCTCGCTCACAACTTGATCCTCAATAGCCTTCATCTGAGCTGCATTGTTGATGTCATACTCATAGAACACGAATCTGGAATCATCCAGATACTCCTTAATTGTATCAATTGAACTGGCAAAGAAGTTATCAAAGCCAATGATGCGGCTGTCCTTCTCTGACTCCAGGATCTGACGTACCAGTTCACTGCCAGTCATTCCTGACGCACCACTCAACACATATAAACTCTTCATATTCCTAATGTTAATCTTGTTTTATAAAACGAGTCCACACTATCACTAAACAACTGTTGTTCTGCCTCAACGTCATACCATACACAACGATGTTCATAGTTTCCCGTTTTCAAATCCAGTACGCCATATTGAGCGTAAGGATTATGATTTCGAGGCTGTCCAACGGAACCAGGATTGATAAAGATAGTTCTTTTCTTATTCCTATACTCTGCATTATCACTTGCAAAGAAGTGTTCCACATAATGAGGAACGTGTGAATGACCGCTTATGACATAATCATATTGGGCATAGCGTTCATCATTCATCTTATCTATTCCAAACTTTCCCCAATACGTGTCATCAAGATTTCCATGGACAAAGAGAAGGCGTTTACCTTCAATCTCTTTTTTTTCCATACCTTGATGATTCATGCTTTTATCGAGATAATCTCTTGATTCCTCAGTCAGTATGGTATTGGTGTATTTCAACACAGCCCTACCCCTATCGGTTGCAAACCTATCAAGACTACCGCCAAAGATGGAATACTCGTGATTACCCCATAGGTTTACTAACAATGGTTTGGGTAATAGCTTTGCAATGGCTATGGCCTCATTAGGTCTGGGGCCATAGTTCACAAAGTCACCCAACAAGGCATAAGCATCAAACTCTCCAATGCTCTCTATGTCTGTGAGAACAGCCTGAAGAGCCGTCACGTTGGCATGTATGTCAGATAGCAGGACTAATCGCATCACTTACTTCTGAAGGAAAGACATTAATGCTTCTTTATTCTGAATAGGAGTGGTAGTCGGGCGCCCAAGGTCTTTGCGGTTGCCCTTCCTAACATGAATCTCCAAAAATATTGGATATTCGTTAATTGACAATTGAGAATTGATAATTGACAATTGCTCATGCAACGCATCTATACTATCTACGCTATAGACACTCTTATACCCAACAGCCTTAGCAACTGCAGGCAAATCAATCTTCAAGCCAACTGTAGGCTGTCCACCAACAGAGTCATGAGCACCATTATTGAACACTACATGAACATAGTTTTTAGGGGCTTTGTTGGCTACAATTGCCATACTACCCATGTGCATAATTGCAGCACCATCACCGTCAAAACACCAAACCTTACGATCAGGCTTTGCCATGGCAATGCCCAGTGCAATCTGGGATGCGTGGCCCATAGAACCAACAGTCAGGAAGTCGCGTTCATGGCCTTGATTCATAGCCGCACGGTACTCAAAGAGCTCACGGCTAATCATACCAGTAGTAGAGACAATGCAATCCTTTTCACCAAGGGCGGCAGCAACAGTCTGAATAGCCTCTTCACGGGACATAGTGAGGTTGTTTTTCTCTACGTTCTGGAGCTTGTAGTCCTCAAATGTGTCCTTCTCAATCACCAAGGCATAAACATCCTTTTTCTTCAGGGCATCAATGGCTTTGGCAATCTGCTTCTCTGCCTTATCCTCTTCTTTGCTCAACACATCGAAGTTGATGCCCATTGTGTTCAGCAGGCCGGTAGTCACTTTACCTTGCTTTACATGCTGGGGTTCGTCGTGAACACCAGGGCGACCACGCCAACCAACCAGAAGCAATACAGGAATGTTATAAACTTCCGGATCTGTCAGAGAAGCTAGCGGATTAATGATGTTACCCTCTCCACTGTTCTGCATATACACACAAGCGGGCTGGCCAGTTGCCAGATAGTGACCGGCAGCAAGACCTACTGCAGCACCTTCATTGGCAGCAATGATGTTATGCTCGACATCACAATGGTCTGTGATGTACGCACAGATATTCTTCAGTAGACTATCAGGCACACCTGCAAAGCAGTCAATACCGTTCTCTCTCAATTTCTCTATAAAGAATTCAGGTCTTATCATGGCTTACTTCTTTTTGGTTCCAGGAATAAGGTTCAAAATCTGTTTGATAGGCATGCAGTATTCTTCTGATGCCTCTAAACTACGAGAGGTCTCAAGAATACGCTCTGCACACTTCACCATAGCAGGATATGCACTGCGCAACATGTGGTTTGCATAAATCACAATGTTAATCCCCCACTCAGCCAATTCTTCCTCTGTAAACTGATTATAGGTAGTCGGAACAGCAACAATAGGCGTATGAGGATCTTTCTCTCGGAAATGCAAGCAGAACTCCTTGATATCCTCGCCACTCTTATCCTTTGAGTGAATCATCACACCATCAGCACCTGCTGCAACGTATGCATGACAACGTTCCAAAGCATCTTCAACAGGTTTACCTGCTATAAGACTCTCACAACGAGAAATAATCATAAAGTCGCGAGTAATCTGAGCATCCTTACCGGCTTTGATCTTATTGCAGAAGCCCTCAATGGTATCCTGAGTCTGGATAGCATCAGTTCCAAATAGTGAATTCTGTTTTAGACCTACCTTATCCTCAATGATGACTGCTGAGATACCCAAACGCTCCAAGGTGCGCACAGTGAACACAAAATGTTCCAACTTTCCACCGGTATCGCCATCGTAAATTACAGGCTTAGTGGTAACCTCAAGCGTATCATTTAGATCATGTAAACGAGTGGTCAAATCAACAGCTTCAATGTCAGGCTTACCCTTTGACGTAGAGTCTGTTAATGAAGAAGCCCACATACCATCAAACTCACGATGCTGCCCATTTACCTCTACAGCAGTATGCTCTGCTATCAAGCCTGTCAAGCCATTATGAGACTCGAGGATACGAACAATAGGTTTTGCAGCAATCAGCCTTCGTAGTGATGTCAAACGAGTCTGAGGAGTTACACCAAGAGAATCTATGGCTCCTTTCAAACTACTTGAAGAAATACCTTTGGTATATGGGATTTCAATAACTTCACCACCTAAAGACTCCATTACCTTGAAGACTTCATCGCGTATATATTTCATAGAGTTATACTGCCAATCATCACCATGAATAATATAATCAGGTTTATACTTTAGCAGGTTCGGAACATAACTCCAGTCATCCTGAGGAACAACCGAAAAAACACCCTTGATATTCTCTATTACATTTTTTCGTTGATCGTATGTTAAATAAGGTAAACGCTCATGGGTAGCAATCGCTTTATCAGTATACAATCCAATCATCACGTTTCCATATTTTGCTCCTTCATTGATGATATTAATCAAACCCGGATGCATAATATCACCAACCATTCCCAAATAAACGGTTTTTGCCATATCTAATTTTTATTTCGTTTCAGTGCTCTTTTTGCCTCTTGGATGGAGACCCATTTATCCAAACATACATAATGTCTTGAATGATGGCTCTGTCTTTCTTCTAGTGGAGGTAACTTCATATAATCGTCATATAAATAATGTAAATATTCATCATAAGCATTAGGAATTTTGATTGTTAGATTCTCGAATGGCATATCTATTGGATGTTCAAACCATTCTTTCTTGAAAACCAAACATTCTGCATAAACATCAGTTGAATTAAAAAGGAAAGGCCCATCTTTTGTTGAACTCAATTCTTTCAAAAAATTCAATATTTGATTATGGAATAGTCTTTTCCTTGTAGCATAACAAAATTTCGTTTTAGATATCCTACAGAAACTATCCCAATCTCTTGCTATTAATAATTTAAATAAAATCTGATAGTTCCATACTTCAATACTCCTGAAATATTTAAAGAAAACGCTATTCAATTTTTCTTTAATTCTAAGCATCTTTGAAGGATCTGAAGGACAATTATCCAATGGAAATATGTCAACATAGACACCTAACATATAAGGAATGTTTGCGAATTCCCAAATAGATGTCGTCACATCCATAAACTTCATAAATGGTGCAGTATAGCCCAATTCTGTAATATCAGCCAGTTTATAAGGAGTCGGTATCTTTTCCTGTAGTAACTTCAGCCTTTCATAATCTTTTCTAGGCATATAGACGTCAAGATCATCATCCCATGGTATGAAGCCATGATGCCTTACTGCACCTAAAACCGTTCCACATGCAGCATAATAAGTCAAATTATGCTCCTCACAGAAAGATATAAATGCACTGAAGACTTTTATCAAATGTTCCTTTATCTCTGTCATCTATTTATTGTGGTTTTAGGAGTGTATATAATCAATCCATTGTCTGTACCGTTATATTTCAAAAATTCGGTTCCTGTGTCTGATACTTTAAATGAACAAGTATCCTGCCGATCGAAGAATTGTATATTCGGGATGTGCGTAACAACTCTGATTAGATACCTATTTGGTAATAGCGTTTTAGCTGGATAATTGAATTTTATTTCACGCTCTTCCTCGCCCATATCGCCTATAGGCATCTCATAATTACATATTCGCGTTCTGTTAGCTGTCATAATGATGACACTCATCACAGTTTTTTTGTCTATTTCAAACCCTTTCTCCTTCTTTAAAACAATTGAAAAAGTGATGTCTTCATCAAAACGAAACAAACCTGTCTCATTTTCTTTAGTTCCTGTGAAAGTAACAGAAGATATATACAGACGACTTGTTGGGTTCTTCTGGATGAACCTCATATCATTATCTCCACCAAGATATTCCGCAACAGTTGACTTGATATCACCCATGTATTTTACACATCCGTTTTCCAAAAGGACTCCATTATTACAGAGATTGAGCATAGAATCCATATTGTGGCTAACAAACAGCACCGTGCGACCTTGGCCTTTTGACACATCCTGCATTTTGCCAATGGCTTTCTTCTGGAACTCAGCATCACCGACAGCCAAAACTTCATCAACTACAAGGATTTCTGGTTCCAGATGAGCAGCAATGGCAAAACCAAGACGAACGGTCATACCAGAAGAATAACGCTTCACAGGGGTATCAATGTAGCGTTCACAGCCGGAGAAGTCGACTATCTCATCAAGTTTACGGGTAATTTCCTGCTTAGTCATGCCCATAATAGCACCATTCAGATAGATATTTTCACGGCCGGTCATCTCGGGATGGAATCCTGTACCGACTTCCAACAAAGAAGCAATACGACCTCGGGCTCTGATTTCTCCTACTGATGGGGCTGTGACACGAGAGAGGAGCTTCAGTAGAGTACTCTTACCAGCACCGTTTTTACCTATGATGCCAACGACATCGCCTTGTTCGACATTAAAGTTAATGTCTTTCAGGGCCCAGACATAATTGCTGCTGCCCTTATGCGAGCGATCGTTGGTCTCGCCAATTTTCAGGAACGGGTCTTCCTTATGACGGACATGCATGGTCCACCAGCGGGTCAAGTCGTCACTGAATGTACCAGTGGAGACGAGTCCTAACCTGTA
>Ga0310694_10007136_pt1 | contig 10523 bp, 8 predicted proteins | sample 174DNAGHGhighgp2_FD_203884 | JGI IMG/M metagenome (GOLD analysis project Ga0310694, IMG submission 203884) | Sheep rumen microbial communities from Palmerston North, Manawatu-Wanganui, New Zealand - 1742 DNA GHGhigh gp2 (v2) (version 2) | ecosystem: Host-associated > Mammals > Digestive system >... | reverse complement strand
CTGCAGCACCTGATCGGCACCCGGTGTCACCGTGTTCAAGTCATAGAGTTGCTCCTTTCGGGCCAATATCATCACGCGGGACTGGGTCTCGATTTCCTCGACAAACTCGATATATCCTGCTTGGGTGAGAATCTTCAGGGCATTGTGAGTCGGCAAGACAGGCAGGTTATAGGTACGGCAGAAGAGGTTGAAATTGAAGTCATACATCCGCTGGAAGCCGTCACCCACACTCACATCAAGGAAATTGCCCACCAACTCATAGACACGACGGATGAAGTCCTTCTCGGGGAAAGCCTCGGTGATGTGGCGCCGCAGGGTGCGCTGGTCGGTGTGTTTAACCAGCAATACGGCATAGGATCGGCCACCGTCGCGCCCTGCCCTGCCCGCTTCTTGATAATACTCCTCGAGCGAATTAGGGATATCGACATGGACCACGAGCCTGACATCAGGCTTGTCGATACCCATACCGAAGGCATTGGTCGCCACCATCACACGACACTCGTCGCTGGTCCACTTGTTCTGCTTGTCCTCCTTGTCCTCGACATACAGGCCCGCATGGTAATAATCGGCATGAATGCCGGCACGGTTGAGTTCATCACTGATTTGCTTGGTACGCTTGCGCGACCGCACATACACGATGGCGGTGCCGGGCACCGAGCGCAGGATATGGATGAGCTCGGTGAGTTTCTCCTCGGTCTGGCGAACGACATAAGAGAGGTTGCTGCGCGCAAAGCTCATCGAGAACACGTTGGGCTGCTTGAATTCGAGACAACGCTGGATGTCCTCGACAACGACAGGGGTCGCCGTGGCTGTCAGCGCCAGCACCGGTGCACCGGGAAAGAACTTGCGTATCTGGGCAATTCTCAAGAACGACGGTCTGAAATCATATCCCCACTGCGAGATGCAATGCGCCTCATCGACGACGATGAGTTTGACAGGCATCTGGCGCAAGTGTTCGAGAAACGACTGGGACTGAAGGCGTTCGGGAGAGACATACAAGAACTTGCAGTTGCCGTAGAGGCATTTCTCGTAGGTGCGGTTCACCTCGGCTCGGGTGAGCCCGGCATAAAGGTAGGTGGCCTTGATGCGCAGTGAGCGCAACCGGTCCACCTGGTCCTTCATCAGCGAGATGATGGGCGTGACGACAAGGGCCATGCCATCGATGGCCATTGTGGGAACCTGAAAAGTGATGGATTTGCCTCCACCCGTGGGCATCAAGCCCAGCGTGTCGCGTCCGTCAAGAACCGACTCGATGATATCCTGCTGCAGCGGCCTGAAGGCGTCATAGCCCCAGTACTTCTTGAGGACATCAAGAATCGGCCTGACCTGGTTCGGCATCGTCGTGCAGTTTTATTGCCTTCACCATGAGTTGCACTGTGGAACTGGTGCGGTGACGAGTCTCCTCGATCGTGTAGCAGATATCCACAGGCTTGCCTGCCTTGAGTGCGTCGTTAAAGCCCGCCATGCCAAAGGCGATGGCGTTGTTCATCGTATTGCCATCCTCGTCCTTGAGATCAAGCTTGATGTGCTCCATCTTCTTGCCCACCACCTTGCTCGTGCCGGCATCATACACCTTGCGGGTCACGAACAGCGGCTTGCTGTTGCCCGGGCCGTAAGGATTGAGCATGCGCAGGTAGCGCAAGAAGGCACCGTTAATGTCGGTGAACTTGATTTCGCAGTCGATATCCATTGCCGGAGTCACCTGCTCATCGTGAATGTGCTCCTCGACATAGGCGGTGAGACGACGGCGGAATTCAGGAATATTCTCTTCCTTGATGGAGAGTCCCACAGCATTGGTGTGGCCGCCGAAGGTCTCCAGCAGGTCACGGCAGGACTTGATGGCGGTATAGACATCAAAGCCGCGCACCGAGCGTGACGAGCCGGTGGCAATGCCGTCGGCATAATAGGTCAGCACAACCGAAGGCCTGAAATACAACTCGGCCAAGCGTGCCGCAACAATGCCGATCACGCCCTTGTGCCAGTTGCGGTCATAAATGACGATGGGTTTCTTGCCGTCAAGCACCTGAGCATGGCGGTCAATGATCTCGTTGGCCTCGATGGTCACCTGGCTGTCCAGCTCCTTGCGGTTGCTGTTATACTGGTCGATGCGCTTGGAAATCTCCATGGCGCTCTGCATGTTGCGCGATACCAGCAACTCGACCGACTCTTGGCCCGACTCCATGCGTCCCGACGCATTGATGCGGGGACCTATCTTGAAGATGATGTCATTGATGGTGAGCTCGTGACGGTTGAGTCCACAGGTGCGGATAATGCTGCGCAAGCCCACATTGGGGTTGTTGTTCAAGCGCCGCAAGCCGTAGAACATCATCACCCTGTTCTCGCCGGTGAGGGGCACGATGTCGGCTGCAATGCTCACGGCCACCAGGTCGAGCATGGCATCGAGGTTGTACATCGATCCCAGGCCGTTGCTCTTGGAGAACGCTTGCATGAACTTGAAGCCCACACCGCATCCCGACAAGCCCTTGTAGGGGTAGTTGTCATCGACCAGCTTGGGATTGAGAATCGCCGCAGCGTCGGGGAGGATGTCGTCAGGGACATGATGGTCACACACGATGAAGTCTATGCCTTTCTCCTTGGCATAGGCGATTTCGTCAACTGCCTTGATACCGCAGTCGAGTACAATAACGAGACTCACTCCGATTGATTCAGCGTAGTCGATGCTTTGCAGCGAGATACCATACCCGTCGTCGTCGCGTGTCGGGATATAGTACACCAGATCGGAGTAAATGTTCTGAAGATACTTATAGACGAGCGCTACAGCCGTGGTACCATCCACGTCGTAGTCTCCGTACACCATGATCTTCTCTTTGGCCCCTAACGCCTGATTGAGCCTGGCCACTGCCTTGTCCATGTTCTTCATCAAGAACGGATCGTGCAGCTGCTGGAGTGAAGGGTACAGGAAGTCGTGAACTTCGTCCGCGGTCTTCAAGCCCCTGAGCACCAACAGCCGAGCGATGGCGGGGCAGTTGGGGAACTGGGCCGCCAGCTGCTCCTCGGCAATGCGTTCGTCGGATGTTAGAGGTAAGTAATTCCATTTACTTATCATTATGTTAGTTTTTTAATATACAAAAGCAGGGGCTCATTACCGCGGAGCAATGAGCAAGTGGAGAAGATATATATTTAGCTGGGACTCAATCAGTTGAAGAACCGGTTTTTAAGAAGCCTCCTCGGTTGGGTTGCCACCAGTCACTTCGGTCCCGTATTTCTTGCCACAAAATTACTGCAATTGACACATTATTCAAAGAAATTAAACCATATTTTTCCTACATACATACAAATTTTATGGAATTTTAACAACTTTATCACGTCCTATCCGTGGCACTCATCATGGGCATAATTTCAAGCGCTACTTAACAAATACATCATTAAGTCACTCATTAACAAATGGATAACTGTAAAAATGGGGCTTTTTGACCGCAGAATGACACGAAATTGCATCATTCATTCGTTATCAAGTATCATTATACATTATCTATTGCCTGAAACAGAATCGCTGCAGCAAGAGGACCAGGCAGCAAAAGAAAACCGCCAACCAGTCATTATCAACTAGTTAGCGGCATTTTTGTGGAGGTCACTAGCGGATTCGAACCGCTGTACCCGGTTTTGCAGACCGGTGACTAAACCACTCATCCAAGCGACCCTTTGTGATTTTGCGCTGCAAATTTACTGCTGTTTTTTGACCTGTGCAACTTTATCGGCACATTTTTTCGCAGAATTTTTCTCAGGCTTCCTGCAAACGTCCTGTAATTTGCAACCGGCACAGGCAGTTAGCGTCGTTTTACGGTCGTTCATGGCCCTCACTATTGAACGCGCTGCGGCAAACACAGCTGCCGCCACGATCAGCCCTGCCAGAATCCATTGCACTATATCATATGTCATAAAGCTCTACTTGGTTTTGAAGTTCTTTTTCACCATCGAGGACAAGCGGCCAGGAGTCAGGTCGGCCGGATACTCGGTGAACGGGAGCACCGTGTGACAACCGTTATTATACTCGCTGCACCCATACCCCGTATTGCCTTTGATCAGATGTCCCTTGCCGCACACGGGGCACGGGATCTCCTCGATGCGTTTCAAGCGGGGAGCACGCGGCTTCTTGGGCTTGCCCTCGCCTCCGGCTGCAGCAGGCGATTTGGGCTTTGAAGGCTTAGCCTGCTCAACGGCAATGCTGCTGCTGCTGTTGTCGCGCAGCACGTTGAGCACGATTTCGCCGATCATCTGCTTGAGTTCGCCGATGAACTGAGCAGCACTGTAATCCCCTCGTTCTATCTCACGCAATTTCTTCTCCCACAACCCAGTGAGCGTTGCACTCTTAAGTAATGGTTCATGGATTGTATCAATGAGTTGAATGCCTGCCATGGTGGGCGAAATGCTCTTGCGCTCCTTGCGGATATAGCGCCGCTTGAACAACGTCTCGATGATGGCGGCTCGCGTTGACGGACGGCCGATACCGTTCTCCTTCATGGCATCACGCAGTCCCTCGTCATCAACAGTCTTACCAGCAGTCTCCATCGCACGCAGCAGTGTGCCCTCGGTGTAAGGCTTAGGAGGCTGTGTGGTACGCTTGAGCACCGACGGCTCATGGGGGCCGCTCTCCCCTTTCTCGAAATGCGGCATTACGCCATTGTCCTCATCTTCAGCCTTTTCGTTACCCTCGTCGGCCTCTTTGTCGCTGGGCTTGTTATACAGTTCACGCCAACCGGCCTTGAGGATTTCTTTACCTGTAGCCTTGAAGCCATATTCTCCCACCTGGGCCATCACTGTTGTCGTATTGAACTCGCAATCAGGATAAAAGGCAGCGATAAAACGGATGGCGATAAGGTGATAGACGCGTTTCTCCTCGGGCGTCATCGCCACCGTGGCCGGATTGACGTTGGTGGGGATGATCGCATGGTGGTCGGTCACCTTGCTGTTGTCGAACACCTTCTTGCTCTTGGGCAATTTGTTCAGCGCAAGCACCGGAGCCGTCAGGTTGGCATAAGGCACCATAGCCTGCAAGATGCCAGGCACCTGGGGGTAGATGTCGTCGCTCAGGTAGGTCGTATCGACACGGGGATAGGTCGTCGCCTTTTTCTCATAGAGGGACTGAATGGTCTTGAGCGCATCATCGGCCGACATGCCGAATTTCTTGTTGCACTCCACCTGCAAGCTCGTCAAGTCAAAGAGGCGAGGCGGCGCCTCACGACCCTTTTTAGTCTCCACCGAGGTCACCTCAAGAGGCAACTGCTTGATAATCGCTACGATATCATTGGCTTCGCCCTCGGTCTTGAAGCGGCCTCGCGTGCTGTTGAACGTGACGCCACGGTATCTGGTCTTGAGTTCCCAATAATTCTCGGGAACGAAATTGTCGATTTCACGCTGGCGGGCAACAATCATGGCCAGTGTGGGCGTCTGCACACGCCCTACCGACAACACGTCGCGCGAGCGCGAATACTTTAATGTATAGAGGCGTGTGGCGTTCATTCCCAGCACCCAGTCACCGATGGCGCGCGAGAGGCCAGCATAATACAGGTTATCAAATTCCTTGGCGTCCTTGAGCTGCTCAAATCCCTTGCGGATGCTCTCGTCGGTCAACGACGAAATCCACAGCCGTTTCACAGGCTTGTCACAACCGGCTTTCTGATACACCCAGCGCTGAATCAACTCTCCTTCCTGGCCGGCATCACCGCAGTTGATCACCTCGTCGGCCTGCGCGATCAGGTTCTTGATAACATTAAACTGTTGCTCGATACCTTTATCGTTTTTAAGCTTAATACCAAAACGTTGCGGTATCATCGGAAGTTGTCCAAGACTCCACCATTTCCATTGGTCGGTGTAGTCGTTAGGCTCCTTGAGTTCGCACAGGTGACCGAAAGTCCACGTCACTTGATAGCCATTGCCCTCGAAGTAGCCGTCGTGCCTGTCATTGGCACCCAGCAATCGGGCAATGTCACGTGCCACACTAGGTTTCTCGGTAACGCAGACTTTCATTGAGTTAACAGTTAATAGTGAACAGTTGATAGATAACAGATTTTATTATCTGGTATTTAGTCTGTTGTTCGGTTGAACTTAAAGTGATTCTTCAATGATTATTCTCCAAGGTGTTGGGCTTTGGCCTCGTTCCAGAGCTCATCCATCTCGGCAAGGGTCAGCTCGTTGACGTGGCGGCCCTGCTCGTTGGCCCGTTGCTCAATGTAGTTGAAACGGGCAATGAACTTGCGGTTAGTGCGTTCCAGGGCGTTATCGGGGCGCACCTCGTAGAGGCGGGCCGCATTGATCAACGAGAAGAACAGGTCACCGAATTCCTTTTCACGGTCCTCGACACTACCCTTCTTCAACTCGGCCTCAACCTCGTTGAACTCCTCTCGCACCTTGTCCCAAACATCCTCGCGCTGCTGCCAGTCGAAGCCCACGTTAGCGGCCTTTTCCTGAACGCGCTCGGCCTTGATGAGCGACGGGAGGCTGCGGGGCACACCGCTGAGCACCATCTTGTTGCCGCCCTTCTCGCTCATCTTGAGGACCTCCCAATTCTGCAGCACCTGTGCAGCCGATTCGGCCTTTTCCTCGCCGAAGACGTGCGGGTGGCGGTAAACCAACTTATCACACAGGGCATCGCAGACGTCGGCGATGTCAAACTTGCCTTTCTCGTCACCGATTTTGGCATAAAACACGATGTGCAACAGCACGTCGCCCAGTTCTTTGCGGATCGTATCGTCGTCATCAGCCATGATTGCGTCGGCGAGTTCCATGGTTTCCTCGATGGTATTGGGACGCAGGCTTTCGTTGGTCTGTTTGCGGTCCCACGGGCATTTCACGCGCAGCTCGTCCAGGATGTCGAGCAGTCGCCCAAATGCTTCCAGCTTTTTCTCTCTGCTATTGTTTGGCATTGTCTTTATTGATGAAATGTTGAAATAATGTGCAAAAATAAGAAAAAGATTTCAAACACCATATTAAAAACGGGAGCGAATTGTTTGGTGGCGGGGCGGTTTATGTGTAATTTTGCAGCAAATTCGGCAAAAGACAGCAATGATCAACATCCACATTGACCCAAGGATACTGGAGGCATGCCCTGAGACCCGCATCGGACTCATCAGCGCAACCGTCGTGAACGCGCCGACGAGTGATGAATTGTGGGCCGAGATTGAGGGTGCCGCCGAGTATATCAAGCAACACTACGAGCTGCTGGAAATCAACCAGCGCCCAGCCATTGCGGCCACCCGGCATCTATACCGGGCCCTCGGTAAAGACCCAAGTCGTTATCGCGTGTCGAGCGAGGCCTTGTGCCGCCGCATCATCCGTGGGTTGGGCATTTACCGCTTGACCACGCTGATCGATGTCGTGAATCTGGTGTCCATCAAGAGCGGATACGCCATCAGCGGACTTGACGGCGACCGCATCGAGGGCGACACGCTCACAATGAGCGTAGGCACTGCCGACGATGTGTATAACGGCATCGGGCGCGGGTTGCTCAACATCGAGGGAATGCCAGTTTATCGTGACGCCAAGGGTCCAATCGCCACTCCCACGAGTGACGAAGAGCGCACCAAATTCACCGAGCAGACCGTCAGGGCACAGATCAACATCAACGCCTTTGCTCCCGAGATGCCACTTGAGGAATCCGTGCTCTGGATGGCCGAATTATTGAAGAAATATGCCAACGCCACCGATGTGGAAACGGCGATCCACACGCCAAACGGCAAATAAAACAAACTAACATAAAATGGAAATACTCGAGATTCTAGAACGAAACATCAACCAGCGCCACATCGACCAGGTGGTCGAGACGCTGAAGGACGGCGGCCTCATCATTTACCCGACCGACACGGTTTACGCACTGGGTTGTGACGCCCTCAACAACCAAGCCATCGAGCGCATCTGCTCCATCAAGGAAATGAAGTCGGCCAAGACCAACCTGTCCATCATCTGTGACGACATTTCGCAAGTGGCGCAATACGCCAAGTTCGACAACACGCAGTTCAGGATGATGAAGGCCAATCTGCCCGGTCCGTTCACATTCATCTTCCCCGCCCTGTCCAAACTGCCGAAGGCCTTTAAGGGCCGCCGCACCGTGGGCATCCGTATTCCCGACAACGAGATAGCTTTGGCCATCGTGCGCACCCTGGGAGGACCCATCTTGACCACGTCGGTGCCCGGTGACGACGAGGACTACCGCTGCGAGCCCGGCCTGATGGCCGAAGCGTTCGAATCACAGGTCGACATCGTCATCGATGCCGGCCGTGGCCAACTCATTCCCTCAACCATCGTGGATTGCAGCAACGGCGACCCCGAAATCACACGTCAAGGCAAAGGTGAACTGGTAATTTAGAAATCAACAATTAATAGAAGCAATAAGCATACAACAAAAATGAGAAAGATTATCTTCTGCTTGACGGCACTGCTCATGCTTGCCGCTTGCAACAACAAGACCGAAAACCAAGACAACAATACCGCAGGAGGCAACGAAGAGGCCACACGCAGCGAAATGCCTGTCGCCAGTCCAGATGACGAAGGCCAGACTGAGTGGATCAAGCAGACCACCATCATGGGCTCCAAACCCATGGTCATCGATTTCTATGCCGAATGGTGCGGCCCTTGCAAACAGTTGAGTCCTATCCTTGACGAGATCGAGAAGAATCACAAGAATGAGGTCATCTTCAAGCGCATCGACATCGATCAGGAACCCGACATGGCTACGATGTTCAACATCCAGGCCATCCCCCTGTTGATGTTCGTCACCCCCAAGGGTGAATACCAGACGCTCATGGGCCTGCAAGACCCCGAGGTCATCGAGGCTAAAATCGGCGAATTGCTCAAGCGCAGCGGCAAATAAATGCCTGTTGAGGTTGTGATTTTGTTTTTTGCGGCCCTTGCATTGGGGCCAAGATGAGCTGAGCCTCAACAAAATCCAAATAAATTTTGCTTTTGTGTTCGGCTTGCACTATCTTTGCGCCCGATTTCAGAAAAAGAGTTTAAGTCAATATATAACTACATCATGGAGATTACTGCACAACAACTTGCAGCAATGGTTAACGGCACGGTTGATGGCGATGCCTCGACCGTGATTAACAATTATGCTAAGATTGAAGAGGCCACGGCAGGTTGCCTGACTTTCCTGGCCAATCCCAAATACACGCACTTCGTTTACACAACGCAGGCTTCGGCTATTCTTGTCAGCAAGGATTTTGAGCCTGAGCGGGAAGTGAAAGCGACCCTCATCCGCGTTGAGGACCCCTACAAGACGCTTGCCGACCTGTTGAACTTCGTCAACAGCCAGCGTCCCGAGAAACGCGGCGTTGAGCAGCCGATACATGTGGGCCAGGGCACTACCCTGCCCGATGACGTGTATGTCGGCGCCTTCGCCTACATCGGCGACGGCGTGACCATCGGCAAGAACGTCAAGATTTATCCTCAAGTGTATGTCGGCGACGGCGTGACCCTGGGCGACAATGTCATTCTGTATCCCGGTGTGAAAATTTACCACGGTTGCCGCATCGGTAACCGCTGCATCGTTCAAGGCGGCGCCATCATCGGTGGTGACGGCTTTGGCTTTGCTCCTAAAGAGGACGGCACCTACGAGAAAATCTCTCAGGTGGGAATCGTCATCCTGGAGGATGATGTGGAAATCGGTGCCAACACCACCATCGACCGTGCCACGATGGGCGCTACGGTGGTCAAGCAGGGTGCTAAACTCGACAACCTCATCCAGATCGCTCACAACGTCGAAGTGGGCGAATGCACTGTCATGGCAGCCCAAGTGGGTGTCGCCGGATCGACCAAGATCGGAAAATACAACATGGTGGGCGGCCAAGTGGGCTTCGCCGGCCATATCACCGTGGGTGACAAGAACGGCATCGGCGCACAGACCGGCGTTGACAACAGCATCGGCAGCAACGGCAAATGGCTGGGTGCACCCGTGCAACCCGCGATGGAGTTTGCCCGTCAAGTTGTTTACCTGAAGCGCCTTGGCGACATGTACAGCGACATCAAGGATCTGAAAAAGAAAATCAACAATTAAAGCTATCAGTTTTTAGCCGTTAGCCATTAGCGGGCGACCGCCAACATGTTGACTGCTAATTGCTATATGCTAAAAGCTAAATGCTCTAGAAATAATGAAACAGAAAACACTGAAGAACGCCTTCACCGTTAGCGGCAAGGGATTGCACACGGGGCAGATGTCAACTGCCACCTTCAAGCCCGCCGATGTGAACACCGGCTATGTATTCAAGCGCATCGACATGGAGGGTCAACCGACCATCCAGGCACTCGCCGAGCACGTTATCGAGACCACTCGCGGCACGGTCATTGCCAGCAAGAGCAACAAGGAGGCCCGCGTCAGCACCATCGAGCACGCCATGGCAGCCCTGTATGCCGCCGGCATCGACAACTGCCTGATTGAGGTGAACTGCGGCGAGGTGCCCATCCTGGACGGCAGTGCCATCATTTGGTGCAAGGAGATTGAGAAAGCCGGCATCGTCGAGCAGGAAGCCGAAAAAGAATACTATGTCGTGAAGCAGCGCATCAAGGTC
>Ga0310694_10007135_pt1 | contig 10524 bp, 13 predicted proteins | sample 174DNAGHGhighgp2_FD_203884 | JGI IMG/M metagenome (GOLD analysis project Ga0310694, IMG submission 203884) | Sheep rumen microbial communities from Palmerston North, Manawatu-Wanganui, New Zealand - 1742 DNA GHGhigh gp2 (v2) (version 2) | ecosystem: Host-associated > Mammals > Digestive system... | reverse complement strand
CGTCGCTATCTTCCTGGGATAACTATATCGGGATCCGGATCGACGGGGACCCCATGTTTTATAAAGTGAGCGCCAGAGGAAGTAAGGCCGGGATCTGGGGCCTGGATAATCTTCGACAAGACGCGCAAGAAGTTTATGTTGTGCAGGAAGTTATCGAAGGGCTGTCCATCATGGAGGCCGGCGGCCGAGCCGTCGCACTTAACAGCGCGGCAAACGTGGACGCTTTTCTGGCCGAACTGAAGCAGAAACCGACACAGCCGGCGCTGATCATCTGCGAAAGTAAGGACGCGAAGCAGCAGCGGACGCTGGATCTTCTGGCGGACGGCCTGCGGAAAATGGACGTTGACTATATAATCGACGATCTGACCTGCGGGGAGGAAAGTCTGAACGCCGCCCTGGTAAACAATCGTGAAGCCTTTACTGAAGCGGTCCGGGCGTCTGCTGTGACCGCAAAGGAAGGCGCGGAGGCCGGCCGGGAGGAATACCTGCGCGACAACGCAGCGGCGCACGTTGACAAGTTTATGGCCGCCATCAGAGAAAAGGCAGAACGGCCGGCGATCAGCACGGGCTTTTCCAGTCTGGACGAAGTGCTGGACGGCGGGCTGTATGATGGGCTTTATATCATGGGCGCGGTTTCCAGCCTGGGCAAAACGACATTTGCTATGCAGATAATGGACAACATAGCGAAGGGCGGCCGCGATTGCCTGATCTTCAGCCTGGAAATGGCAGAAAGCGAACTGTGGGCGAAAAGCGTCAGCCGGAATACGTTTCTTCTTTGCAACGGGAATAGAAGGAACGCCAAGACCACGCGCGGGATCATGGCCGGCCATAAGTATAGGGAGTATAGCCAGGCGGAAAGGGACCTGATCGAAAAGGCGTCGGACGCGTATAAGGAATACGGGAACCACCTGCGGATCGTGGAGGGCGTCGGGAATATCGGTATAAACCAGATCCGGGCCGCCGTCGTGAAGCACGTCAAAATGACCGGCAGGGCGCCCGTCGTGCTGATCGACTATCTGCAGCTGCTGGCGCCGGCGGATCCGCGTTACAGCGACAAACAGAACACAGACCGCGCCGTGCTGGAACTGAAACGCATGAGCCGGGACTATAAAACCCCGATTATAGCTATAAGCTCTTTTAACCGCGATAACTACACGTCGCCCGTCAATATGGCAGCCTTTAAGGAAAGCGGCGCCATCGAGTACAGCAGCGACGTCCTGATCGGCCTTCAGTATGAGGGCATGGACTACAGGGACGGCGAACAAGAAAAGGCCAGAGAAAAGCGGGTCCGCGATCTTTTCAAAGACATGGAACAGGCCGCGCGGGAGTGTAAGGCTCCGCAATCGATCCAGGTCAAAATCTTAAAAAACCGGAACGGAGTGCGCGGAAGCCTGTCCTTTGATTTTTGGCCGGCTTTTAACTACTTTACCGACGGCCAGAGCTTCGAACCTATACAGGAGGCAGATATGCCTTCAGCGTGGAAATAATCAGCCGGCATAGGCATAACAAGCAACGTCTGCTTCCGTACAAACGGCAGAAGACACCACCAGGGCCGGATCCCTGGGACCCTGTAGGCGCGGGCCGGAAGCAGAGCGCCGAAAGGGGAAAATAGGAGGGCGTAACCTTAACGGGGACCGCCCTTTTTTTGTGGAAAAATTCCTCCGCTTCCTTTTTCGCTTCCTTGACTTTTTCTTGTGTTTGTGGTACAATATGCACAAGAAGTATTTAAGGCGCACGAAGCGCAGGAAGGAGGCTGTAATGGCCGATATTTCAGAAGCAGCGAAGGAAGAACGCCGCGCATATAAGCGCGCGTGGTCCGCAAAGAACCGGGACAAGGTCCGGGCCTATAATCGGGAATACTGGGAACGCCGGGCGCAGCGTCAGACCGCGCAGGAAGGCGCCCAGGACAACGTGAAGAAGGACGACCAGAAAGAATAACTGGAGGAACGGAAAATGAACAAACAGACGCCCAGCAAAAAGCCGCTGAAGGCGGCGAAAAAGGGAAAGACCACGACGGAAACGCTGGCGCAGCTTGAGATTGAAGAACGCCGCGCCGGTATGTTGGAATGGCTTGCGACAGACGAGGCCGAGAAACGCGCCGCAAAGGAAGAACGCAGAAAAAAAAGAACGCTGATTGCCTTGATCAAGCGGATCACCGGCCACGGGATCGAAAGAGGGCATAAGGCCAGCGCGATCGAAACAGCAGACGCCCGGAAAGTGGCGGAGTATGAAACAGCCGAAAACTACGAAACAGAATGACGACGGAGGAAAGAAGAAATGACCGAGCAGAAGATCCTGGAGAAAAAGAAACGCGAACTTGAAAAGCTGGTAAGCGCCCGGCAGGAGAAGGAAAACGCCCTGCGCGATAAGATCCAGCGGGCGGAAGGACAGAAAGCCAGCGCGGAGGCTAATATGCAGACGGCCGCCGAAGCTGACGACATGATGGAGTACAAGAAGGCAAAGGACGACCGCGACAGCGCGCAGGATCTGATCGAGTTTTGCAAAGGCCGTCTGAAGGCCCTTGATCAGCCATACGACGCCAACGCGTGCAGCGCGGCCCTGGAAGCTGTCCAGAAGGAATATGACGCGATCCACAGCAGCATTATGCAGGATCTGGCGAAGATGTTTGAAAAGTGCGCGGGTCTGTGCGGGGACCTGATCGAAGCCTGCGACGGCCGGCGCGCCTTCCGCTCATGGGTGGAAAGTGACCTGCTGCGGAAGCCGGACAACAATTTGCCGGTCATGGAGCTGGTGGAAATCCGGAGGCTGAAGAACGATCTGCAAATGAGGCTTGACGGGCTGTTTAAGGGCGTGAAGCGATGAAATACGAAGTCTGCCCGTACTGCGGCTGCAACCTGGACCACGGGGAGAAATGCACCTGCCAGGAGGAAGCCCAGGAAGCGGAGCGCGTGGCGAAGCGGGAAGCGAAGATTGACGCGCTGCGGAAAAGCCTCCTGCAGCATAAGCAGGACCAGAAGCGGGACAAGGACCGGGACGCCCAGCTGGCGATCCTTCGGGCGCAGCTGCAGACAACGACCACAATAAAGACTGCATAGGTGAAACAGATGAAAACCAACGACATAAACGAACGGCTGTCAGAGATCCAGACAGAACTGATCCGCATTTCTTTAGCGGTCAGCGAAGCAAATCGACCTCTTGGCATAACTGTCAACGGACGACCCGCGCCGGCAACTGTGGAAAGGTCCCACCAGGACCTGTACGACGTGCAGGCGCGCATAGCCAGGGCAGCGAACCAGATCGACAAGCTGCGAATGGATCTGAAACAGGAGGAAGAAGAAAATGGCAAAGTATGAGATCCTGGAAGAAATCGCACGGCTGAACCGCAGAGGGGACAGCAGCCTGTGCCTGGACAAAGTGCAGTTTGACGGAGGGGACGCAAGCTATGATCTGCGCGTCTGGTATTTCCGTCCGTATGGGGAACGGGATCCCGGACGTGGGATCACACTCAGGGAGAACGAACTGCAGGCTTTGTATAAAGCGCTTCGGAAATACTACGGCGATTATACCGAAAAGGCGGAACGGCCGGAAGAAGTGTTTCTTGTGAATGATACGCCGCTGTAACGCTGGCGGATAAAGTGGGGCGGGATCTGTTGACCTGGAAAAGCAGGAGGCGGTCCCGCTTTACGCATACGACGGAGGCGGCGCGGGCTGGAAGCAGAGCAGCCGCCGGGGAATAGATCCCCCCCCGTAATTTTAAAAAAAAACACCCCCGGGAGGGAACCCGTGCAGGGGAGTTATTTTTTCCTGCGTGCGCGCGCCCCGGTGCTGGGTGTGGTATAGGGGCGAAAACGGCCCCGGAATTAAGAGGAAATAGCAGGAAATAATGGGAAATAAAGGGAAAAAGGATAAAATGGCGGAAAAGACCAAAGAAGAACGAATAACAGCTGAATTGACCCGGATAAGTGAGCGATTTTCACGCGCAGACGGGAACCAGCGGGCAATCGTGGCCCCGTTATTGCAAAATGCGGCCTTTATGAAGGTCACGCTGGAGGATCTGCAGGCGATCATTAACGCCGAAGGCGTCGTTGACGAGTACAAGAACGGGCAGAACCAATACGGCATGAAACAGAGCGCCACGCTGCAGTCGTATAACGCTCTGATCAAGAACTATGCAAGCGTGATCAAGACGCTGGCCCAGATCCTGCCCCCGGAGGAGAAACAACAGCCGAAGGCAAAGACGCCGGCGGAAATAATCGCGGAAAAAGAGGCCGAAGCTGAGCGCTTCCGCAAGTGGGCGGACGTCACGGCGGAACAGTTTGGACGCGTGCGAAAAGGCCTGCCGAGATTGACGAAAGAAGAAGCAAAAGAGATCCTGCTGCAGAACGGGAACGACGACGCCGAAGCCGACGCACTTATAGCGGAATACTGGTAAAACGGTCTTTTCCCGGCATTTCCGCGAAAAACGACCGCGTATTTTGCCCGCTATGCCATTTTGTGACGTGCGGGTGTATGTTTCCACGACAAAACGGCTTTACGGCGCGATCCGGAAAAGCCTCCTGCCCTGATCCTCACTTTCTGGGCCCTTCGCGCGCGAGGGGGAGGGGGCACCCCCTTGATCCGGTGCGGCTTGTGTTATTTCTGACCCCGCGACAGTCGGTGTCCCCACTATATAGGCAATTCCTGCCCCTGGGGGATCTGAAGCAGGGCGGCGCTGGCCATTTACTGAAGGAGAAGGCATGACAGATCTGGAAGCGATCAAACAATATCGGGCGGCTGGCCTGTTCTGGGAGTTTCTTTACTCCCGCCCGCTGCCCTGGATCTTCGAACGTGATCCGGCCATAGCCGCGAAGATCCGCGAACGTGACCGGCAGAGAATGGCGAAGGCGGAGCGCGTCATGCGCCAGGCGGAGAAGGCATTGAACCAGCTCCCGCGCCATGAGTGGAAGGCAGCCATGATAAACCGCTATTTGCTCCGGCGCGACCACTTGGCCACGGCCGAAGTCATGAACTACAGCGAAACGTCCGTAAGGCGTTTTGAACAGGCAGCCATAGACCACCTAAAGGCAAGGGAACGGCTGAAGGCTCAGAAGGCCGCAGAAAGCCCCGCAAATCGATTTTAAGGCAATAAACGCAGAACGACGCACGGAAGGCGCAAAAGCCCCTTAACGGGCAAAATACGCGGCCACAGGGCAACGTCTGGACAAGGGAAGATCCTCATGGCGGGACCTTCCTTTTTTTGACCGCCCGGAAATTATTTGCACAAGAAGTGAAAGAAGCATTGACAACAGCCCGCCCGTGTGATATAAGAGAATGAGAAAAAGAACACGGACAGACAGGAGGAAGTCATGGAGCAGCTGGCCACCATACGGACCGAGGTCCAAACGCGGCAATTTACGGACGCCCTTTTTGCGTCCTTCGTTTCCTGGATCGACAGGAACGACAAGACCACGCGCAGCTATTTGACGAACCTCCGGCAATTCATGGCCTGGACGAAGTACGCGGGCGTAACACAGCCCACCAGGGAGGACGTCCTGCAGTATAGGAACTGGATCAGCGCGGAGCATGACGCCATAGCTCTGGACCCCGTCGCCGGCTGGACGTACCGAAGGGACCGGGCCGGGAACGTGATCCGGATCTGTTGCAAACCGAACACGGCCGCGCAATATCTGCGGATCGTCAAGCAGTTTTTCCGCTGGGCGTCAGCTGCCGGCCTTTATCCCGACGTCGCGGAGAACGTCCACGCACCGAAGATCCGGAACGACACCCACAGGAAGGACGCCCTGGAGCCGGCGGACGTGCTTCTCATCGAGCGAAGCATAGACGCCAGGGCACAGGCCCGCGCACAAGAGGCGCAAGAAGCAACGAAGGACACAGCCGGCAAGATCCTGCGGAGCCAGGAACAGAACGCGCGCCTTCGGGCGATCTACCTTCTGGCCGTCACGGCTGGCCTGCGAACCATAGAGATCAGCAGGGCGAACGTGAAGGATCTGGAAACGAAAGGCGGACAAGCCTCCATCTGGATCTGGGGCAAGGGAAGGACGGAACCGGATCAGAAGAAGGCGCTGGCGCGGGAAGTGGCGGACGCGATCAAGGAATATCTGGCCACCAGGCAAGACCGACCGACGGGATCCAGCCCGCTATTTGTGGCAACGGGGAACAGATCCGGCGGGAAGCGCCTGGCGCCCACGACCATAAGCGCCATGCTGAAGGACGCCATGAAGGACGCCGGCTTCGACAGCGAACGGATCACGGCCCACAGCCTTCGGCACACGGCCGGGACGGCTGTCCAGGATCTGACCGGGGATCTGTACGCGACCCAGCGCTATATGCGCCACGCGAACCCGGCCACGACGGAGATCTATCTGCACAACAACATGGAACGGCAGGAGGCAGCCATAGCACAGCGCCTTTATGACCTTTACCACCAGGCGCCGACAGAAGGCCGCCCGTAAAGCCATTCTGGCGCAGGAATACACGACGGACCTTTGCAAAATCGATTTACGGGCAAAATACGAAGCCGTTTTTTCAGCAAAACCACGAAAAAAGCCCTTTTTCGGGCTGATCAGGCAGGAGGAACGAAAAACCGCAGAAAATTCCTAATCGAACTAAGAAACAATAGCACAATTAAAAAACTGCACAAGAAGCGCATAAGGCTATAAGGCCATGCAATAAAAAAGACCGCAGAGGGCCGGACACCCTACAATCTGCGGTCACACAGCCGCCGGGCCGTGCGGAAACACTATAACACGAAACGGCCCAGAAGGGAAGAACATGAACAGGAAACCATTCACAACAGACAGCGGAGAACTGGCCAGACCTATCACAGCGGACGACGTTTCAGTAATCGATCTGGCAGTAAACGACCTTCGGGACCTGGAGGGCCTTCTGATCGTCATGCAGCAGGCATACGTCGGGGAAGGCTGCCCTGATCAGGAGAGCACGGCGCAGGCGCTGAACAGCGTCAGCACGTCGCTGATGAAGATCCGGGAAAGTCTGGACGCTGTCCTGGACAACATTTACGGGAAGGGGAAGGAATGAAAATCTTCACAACGGCCGCCATTAAAGGCGGAACCGGCAAAAGCACGACGGCGGCGGCGCTATCACAGGCCGCCGCTGCCTCCGGGAAGAAGGTGCTGGCCATTGACCTGGATCCGGCGGGCAATCTGTCCATGATGTTAGGCGCGGATCTGAACACCGGCGGAAGCTATTACCTGCTGCACGGGGAAGATCCGGCGGACCTGATCCAGAAAACGGAGCAGGGCGTGGACGTGATCCCAGGAAGCCCGAACCTTGCGACGGAAGTTTCTAAGTCAGGAAGCGCCTTCCGTCTGCAGGCCGCCCTGGAGCAGATCCGGAAGCGCTATCAGTACATTTTCATAGATACGCCGCCCACAATGGGCGAACTGGTCTATAATGCGCTGCAGGCCAGCACGGGGCTGATTATACCGCTGGAAGCGGACACCAGCAGCGTCCAGGGCCTTTACAGGATCTGCGACGTGGCCAACGGGATCCGCAAGACGAACCCGGAGCTGAAAATAACGGGCGTGATCCTGACGCGGTACGACAGCAGGCCGAAGCTGAATAAATACCTTCGGGACAGCATAGAGGCCGCCGGGAAGGAAGTCGGCGCGCCCTTCCTGGGAGTGATCCGGCCGGGCGTAGCGATCAAGGAGGCGCAGGCGCTGCGGACGTCGCTTTACCAGTACGCGCCGAAGTCTAACCCCGCAAAGGACTATCTGGAACTGTTCAAGGCCATAGCCAGAAAATAAACCGCGCACACAGCGCAAGCAGAGGAGGACACAATGGGAAAGAAGCAAAGTTTTACGGAGATCCGGACGGAGCGCGTCGGGGGAACCCTTGAAACGGCATTAAGCCACAGAGGGCAGCAGGGCGTCGTCAGCAAGGAAGAAGCGGAAGCCAGGGCCGCAGCCATGAAAACACAGGGCCGGAAGGGCTGCAAAGCGTCCCGGATCAATATGGCCTTCACGCCGGAAAACATGGACTTTATCCGCGCCGGCGCCAGCCTTTACCACATGACCATGACGCAGTTTTGTAACAAAGTCATAGCCGCATACAGCGCGGACCACCCGCAGATCATCGAAGAAGGAAACGCCTTCCTGGAGCGCGTAGAAAAGGGAGATCTGCCGAACCTTTAAGAAAGGGCCGTCACAATGGACGAACTGAAGAACACAACACAGGAAGCGCCGGAGGCTTTAGAACAGCAAGAGGCATTAAACGCGCAAGAGGATTATCCTTTTATCGTGGAAATAACGGCCGCCCTGCTGCTGGATAACTGCGGGCTGAAGGAAGCTAAAGAATGGACCGAAGATCCAGACCTGGCCAACAATATTTTTATATTGATCGACTTTGTCAGCGGGCTAAGCGTCAAGCTGAACCAGCAGGATCCGGATCAATTTGCACGACAAAGCCCGGTTATTCTGAAATTTTACGAACAGATCCCCGGTTATAGGCCGGAACTGGATCCGGAAGGCCTCGCGTTTAGCTTCGACGCCTACAACGCCGCCATAGAGGAAATAGGTCAGGACCGCTTCCTGGACGCAGTAAGATCCCGCCTTGTGGAAATGATCAAGGAACAGGAGGAAATAGAAAGGCTGCTGCCGGATCTGGCGGGCTTCGGCTTCGAGATCCAAAAAGCCGTTTCTGAGATTTACAGCGTCATAAAGTCCGACCGGCTGCTGGAAGTATTCCGGCGCGCGAAGGCGGAGGCGGAAGCGGAGGCAAAGGCTGCAGCATTAAAGCCTCCGACAGTACTTGACCAGAAGCAAATGCTTCAGCTGAAGGGGCAATTGTTCAACGCATTTTCGCAAGTGCGCATTCCAAAGGAAAAGAAAAGCGTCATCGAAGTTAAGAAAAGCGGGAAAGTATTCAAGTTTTACTTTTCAGATCTTCAGCGGCTAAAGGGGAAAATAGGGATCAGCACGCACAAGCTGCTGTCTGTTGCTATTTCACAGTACACGCAAAACGCCCACTATTCAAAGTCTGGAAAAGTAATCGGGAACGATTATCGGGTACTTATTCCTTTGGAGGAATACGCGCGGGCGCTGGGATATGAAATAGACGAACGTCCAGACGCGCAGGACCGCAGCAAGGAAAAGAAAAGAGCAAACGAAGCGCGGAAAAACGCCCGGAAGCGGATCAAGCAGGACCTGGATATTTTACTGGCCTGTAAGGCGGAATGGCAGGAAACTGTAAAAAAACGGGACCGCGACTTTGGCAAAATGAATTTTTTCGATCATGTTTCCATCGAGAACGGATACATAATTCTTGACTTTGGCCGCCAGATCATTAAAGAATACCTGGCGCACCTGCCATTAACGCATTACCCGCTGGCGCTGCTGGGCGTCGACGGCCGGAAGGAAAACGCCTATCAGATCGGCCTTGCCATTTCAGACCACTACAACAACATTTCTAACCACATAGGAAAAGGGAACCCGGATCTGTTAAGCGTAAAAACTCTGCTGGAAAAGACCACGCTGCCGACGATCGACGCCGTGCGGAATTACCGGCAGAGCTGGGAAGAAAGAATAAAAGAACCTTTTGAGCAAGCCCTGGAAGAACTCCATGAAGTCGGTTTTTTGGAAAACTGGGAATACAGGAAGGCGAAGGACGGAGAATTGACCGACGAAGAAGCCGGACAAATATCCAGTTTTGAGATTTTTAACAGCCTTTACGTCCATTATTCGATCAAGGAGCCGGCAGACTTGACGCCAGACATTGAACGAAAAAGGGAAGAAATCGAAAAGCGCACTAAAAACAAAAATGCAAACCACAAAAATAAGGGGTAAGTTACTGGCGCAAATAGGGTAAGTTACTGGCGCGCCTGGGGTATGTTACTGGCGCATATGGGGTAAGTTACTGGCGCAAAAAAAATTTTTTTTGGCTTAGGTAAGCCATTTTTGAAGGGTCATTTCTTCTAGTACTGTTAGTACTGTAAGTACTGTTAGCTGCCTCCGCCGCTATTGTGGTGCGGCGGGGCATGATATAATAAAAAAGACGGGAGCGACCAGCCAGGAGGATCCCGTCACCACGACGCACAGCGTCCGGCCTGTCCATAATACCACGGGCCGACGCGAAAACGCAAGGCCCACGAAGGGCAGGAGGAAAAGAACCATGAACAACGAACACAGAAACACAACAGACCCCGGCTTTACGCTGTATTATCAGGAGTGCTTCAGACGTCTGGAAGATCCCAGGGCGCAGCAGTTTCTGGATCAGCATGGGATCAGCATGGACACAGCCGAAGCGTATCTGATCGGCTTCGACCCGGAGGCAGATCCGGCGAACGCGCCCGGCGCCCTGGAAGGCGACAACGTGGAGAAGAAACACCCTTGCCCGCGCCTGATCGTCCCGTCGCTATCTTCCTGGGATAACTATATCGGGATCCGGATCGACGGGGACCCCATGTTTTATAAAGTGAGCGCCAGAGGAAGTAAGGCCGGGATCTGGGGCCTGGATAATCTTCGACAAGACGCGCACGAAGTTTATGTTGTGCAGGAAGTTATCGAAGGGCTGTCCATCATGGAGGCCGGCGGCCGAGCCGTC
>Ga0310694_10007134_pt1 | contig 10525 bp, 9 predicted proteins | sample 174DNAGHGhighgp2_FD_203884 | JGI IMG/M metagenome (GOLD analysis project Ga0310694, IMG submission 203884) | Sheep rumen microbial communities from Palmerston North, Manawatu-Wanganui, New Zealand - 1742 DNA GHGhigh gp2 (v2) (version 2) | ecosystem: Host-associated > Mammals > Digestive system >... | reverse complement strand
TGATGAGCGTCGGCCTATTTAGTTTTACTTTGACAACGATGTCTTGCCGCACGCTGGAACACGTAACGTTGCTGTCATCCTCCACTTGCGGCAGACACTTGTGGCGAACGGCGGCTTTCAGCACGTCGTCCATCGCAGACGCGTCATTTGACAGGTAATTGATTTTATAAGGGGAATAGCGGTAATCGATATCATCGGAACGGCATCCGACAATGCCAAGGGCCAAGGCCGTGACGGCAAACGCTGCAACGCTGACGTTGGGTTTCATTGACTTCATTTCCTTTCGTTAAGACACTTCTTCGCAAACGGAGTTATTATACCACATATTTGCCGCACATGCGAAAATCATGCAAATGCGGTTGCGACGGTGGCTGGCATTTGGTACAATACAAGCCATGAACAATACCATAAATGACGAGGTTACGATGCCAGGGAGCGAAACGCCGATGGGCAAGTCTAGCGGCGACGGTCCCACCATGAGGCCGGAGGATCGTTTCGCGAGCTGCGGCGCGGTAGTGGCCGCGTTGGAAGCCCATGCGGTAGGGTCACGCGTCCCGCGTGACCGCGCGGGAGGGCCGCGCCCCGTCGCGGCCTTGAAGGGCATCCTCGCCGCCGCAATCCTCGCCGCGCTCGCGGGAGGCGGTTGGTGGTTCGTGAACGCACGAGCCGCGCATTCTACAGGGACAACGGGCGTTCCGCCCGTTGCGGCGGCGAAAGCCAAGGCCGAGCGGGAGCGCGTCAAAGCCGCTCACAAGGGTATCCGGCTCTGGGAGGGTGGGCCGTATTGGGCCGACAGGAACATCGGAGCGGAGAGACCTGAAGACTACGGCTACTACTTCTGGTGGGGCGACACCGTTGGCTACAAGCGCGTGAATAACGCATGGGTGGCGAGCGACGGCTCTTCACCTAACTTCCAGTTCGGCGAAAAGAACACTCCAACCTTCGGGAAAAGCCCGTCAGAGTTGCAGAATGAGGGATGGATTACTGCTAGCGGCGTTCTCGCTCCCGAACACGATGCGGCGTACGTGCAGTGGGGTGGTGGATGGCGCATGCCGACGTATCGTGAACTAGACGACCTTAATATCAAGTGTGACTGGAAATGGACGACCGTTAATGGCGTGCAAGGGTATGAGGTTCGTGGCAGGGGTACTTACGCTTCCGTATGTATCTTCCTCCCCTGCGCCGGCTTCGGCCACGGGACTTCGCTCAACGGTTCCGGTTCGCGCGGCTACTACTGGTCGTCCGTCCCGGACTCGGACTACCGCTACGCCTACGGGTTGTACTTCAATTCGGGCAACCACGGCACGCGCTACTACAGCCGCTTCGACGGGTTTTCTGTTCGTCCTGTCCAAGAGTTCGCCAAATAGCGAACGAAGTGAGCGCATTCAATTCTTTAATTCTTCAATTCTTTAACCCACCCTCAATCGCATTACGTGTGCAGCGTGGGAAAGCACGGCCGCGTTGGTAGATCGCAGTTGAATGTAGGTTGCGCCATGCCTCGGCAAGGGGAACTTGTTCCGTCCGCGTGTGAAGCGTTGGGGATCTGAGTTGGAAGGAACGATTCGCCCCGTTGGTGTAGGCTTTTCCCCCCATTGGTGTAGGCTCTTCCCCTCATTGGTGTAGGAGCTTCCCTCCGTTGGTGTAGGCAGTCATTTTGCCGCCATTATAGGGTAGTTTTGCCGCCAAAACATGGTATATTTGGCGGCAAATCTACAGTGATTTGGCGGCAAATCTTTGCCGTACGCGGGCAGGGAGCTTCATTGCGCGGTTGGTCCGATGCGGAAATCACGGGGCGAAAAGGTGCTGGCGCCTCTGCTAAACCACCCAGTCTGGTGCAGTCCCAATGTCTGAAAGGGCGGATTCCTGGCCATCCCGCCAGTAGCCACAGTGATTGTAGGCGCAAAAGCACTCCCTTTCACGCCGTAAACACATTCCAATTTCAGTACATCTTTTCCGCAAACTGCGGAAGAGCAAAAATGGACTCCTATCCTTATCCCGGATTTTCAGGATAAGGGTGTTGAAACCGCGAGGCGGAATGTGGTATAATACGGCGTGTAAGGAAAAACAATATGGCGGCAGTTGCAAAACAATGCGAATTCGGTAGTGTGTGTTGTTCCCAGACCGACGCGGCGGCGTGTGGACATGCCGCCCTGCCAGGAATTGCCTCCAATTACTTGGTTTGGCTGAACTGGCCGATTGGTGCGTTCCGTCTGAATGCGCGGAGCAAAGCCGTGTTGGAGAGCTTCCTTCCGGCGGGTGCGCCGCTGACGGTGGTACGCGGTGAGGGCGCGTTTCTGCGCGCGTTGCCGTCCGCCACCCATGTGATATGCTGGGAGTTCAAAAAGGAATGGTTTGCCCGCGCGCCGAAGCTGCGCGTCCTCGCAACGCCCGCAGCAGGACGCGAACTGCTGCCTTCCGACGACGAAATGCCGGCTGGCGTGGTGCGCGTCAACGGCGCGTTCCACGGCGCGATAATGAGCGAGACGGTGCTCGCATGCATCTTCGCCCACGCGCGCGGACTCTACCGTGCCTATGACTTTCAACGCGAAGGCGTTTTGTGGCCGCGCTCTGAGATGTCGCCGTTCTGTTCACTTGTGGCTGGTACGCGTGCGGTTATACTAGGTTACGGGAAAATCGGCCGAGCCATTGGTGCGCGTCTTGAGGCGCTCGGCGTTGCCGTCACAGGCATACGCAGACGCAACGTCCAGGAACTGGTCCCGTCGCTGGAAAACGCCGATTGGCTGATCGTGGCCCTGCCGTCCGACACCGGCACGGACAACATAGTGAACCGCCGGGTGCTCGCCGCGTTGCCGCGTCGCGCCGTCGTCGTGAACGTTGGGCGCGGCAACGCCGTGGACGAGGACGCGCTTGCCAATGCGCTCCGCCGTCGTCGTATCGCCGGTGCGTACCTTGACGTGTTCAAAAACGAGCCGCTCGCCGCGTCCTCTCCGCTCGCCGCCGACTTGCCCGGACTCGTCCGCTTTCCCCATGCGTCCGCGTTCGCTCCGGAGTACCTTCCGCTTTTCTTCAGGGAACTCGCAGAAGGAGGTTGGCTGAAATGAACGCGCGATATGAAGTGGATGGCGTGGAGCAGACATGGGCGGTCGCGAAGGAATTCGCGGCGGAGCTGAAGCCGGGCGACGTCGTGTGCTTGGAGGGCGACCTCGGCGCCGGCAAGACAACGTTCACGCAGGGTGTCGCGTCCGCGCTTGGCGCAAGGCGTCCGGTGACGAGCCCGACGTTCTGCCTCGTGGTGGAGCATCCGGCGGAGAGGATGCTGCTCGTCCACATGGATTTGTATCGCCTTCACGACGCGGACGACGTCCTTGCAATAGGCTGGGAGGACTACCTTGCACGCGGGGCGGTGCTGCTGGTGGAGTGGCCGGACCGCGCGGGCGACCTCATTCCCGCGTCGGCAAGGCACGTGCGCTTCTCCCTTGGAGCAGCCGAGGATTCAAGGACGATAGAGTTCGCGCCATGATAATACTGGGGATAGACACGTCTCTAAGGTCGAGCGGGTACGGGGTGCTGTCCGTCGAGGGCTCCCGCATGAGGGCGCTGGAATACGGGCGCATCCGCAACGATCCGAAGCTGTCGCTTTCGGGGTGCCTTCGCGCGATACACGCGCGCGTATCGGAACTGGTTGCCGCGTACGCGCCGGACGTCCTTTCGATTGAAAGCGTGATCTACGGCAAGAACGCCGGGACGATGCTCCTGCTTGGCGAGGCCCGAGGGTCGGTGATAGTGGCGGCGGCGGAAGGCGCGGTGCCGGTTTACGAGTACGAACCGCGCCGCGTGAAGATGGCGGTGTGCGGAAACGGCCTTGCCGAGAAGATACAGGTCCAGCGCATGGTGAAGACCCTGCTCGCGCTCGACGAACTGCCGCAGAACGACGCGGCTGACGCCCTCGCGCTGGCCATCGCCCACGCCCATTCCAATTCCGTGCTGAACGCGCGCGCTCCGATCTGAGGAAGCAGAGACGCATGAACGCCAACATCAAGATACAGGCTGGGATGATCGTGTCGGCGGTGTTGATCGCGGCAGCGGGAGGCTGGATGATTTCGCGCATGGTGCGGGACATGGAGGCCAACCAGGCGGCGTTCGAAGACATGCGGAGCGAGCGGTGGAAGGCGCTCATGCGCGATATCCAGAGCGAGCTGCGGCGCACGCCGGTTCCGAAGCGCGGGGAAGCGCTGCGCAAACGCCTTGACGAGGAACAGTACGCACAGGGGGGCTTCATCTGGGCAAAGGGCAAGGGCTTGATCTATTCAACCAACATCCCGCCTGGCCTGGCCGCGGAGTTCCCTCCGGACTACCAATGGGAGGTTGACGGCAAAATCGGCGCGCTCGCGTCACGCGCACTTCAGGCATTTGGCGCGGAACGCCACCTCGTCGCATGGCGGCGGATGCCCAGAAACGAGGTGGTGGGCGTAATCGTGGACAACCCGGAGAAACTGCCGTTCGACAATCCCTCGATGCTCTACTGGGCCGCAGGTGCGTTTGGCGCGTTCACGCTTTTGCTGGCGGCAATCGGCGTAGTGCAGCTGGCGCATTCCGTCCATGTGGCGCAGCAGGAGGCAATGACGAAGACCAACTTCGTGTCGCTTGTCTCGCACGAGCTGAACACGCCGCTTACGGCGATAATCCCGTATGCCGACATGCTGCGCAAGGGACGTATCGCGTCCGCAGACGAGCGGCAGGAGGCTTACGAGGTGATAGCGGACGAGTCCGTGCGCCTCAAGTCGCTCGTGGCCGAACTGCTGGACTTTTCTCGTCTTGAGCGCAAGACGAAGAAATACAGCATCTCCGAATTCGACGTGGGGGGCCTTGCGCGTTCGGTTGTGCAGCTGATGCGGGGGCGCTTCGCGGATGTCGCCTTGGACGTGCGCGCGGACGGCGAGTTCATGGTGTGCGCCGACGAGGACGCAGTGAAGGCGATCCTCATAAACCTGCTAGACAATGCCGTGAAGTACGCACCTGGGAGTCCCGTGGAGGTGGAGGTCGAGCGCGGCGGGCGCGGCGTATGCGTGGCGGTAAAGGACAGGGGGCATGGGCTTTCGCCGGAAGATACGCGCAAGGTCTTCGAGCGTTTCTGGCGGGCGGATGAAACGACAACTGCTTCAGTCGGCGGATTCGGCCTGGGACTCACGATCGCGCGGATGTACGCGCGCGACATGGGGGGCGACCTTACGGCGGCGGCGCGCCCCGGCGGTGGGGCGGTGTTCACTTTGGAACTGAAGGAGGGCGAAGATGGCAGACATACTGGTTGCTGAAGACTACCCGGCCACGCGGAGCGTGTTGCGCACGCTGTTGAGGTCGGCGGGGCACACGGTGCGGTTCGCGGTCAACGGCGAGGAGGCGCTTGCGCAGATCGCGCAGAAGCGTCCCGACCTGCTGCTCCTGGACGTAATGATGCCGAAGAGGAGCGGATACGAGGTCCTGGGAGAGGTGCGTCGCACCGACGCCGCGTTGCCGGTGATCCTGCTCACGGCGAAGGGGGACAAGTCCGACGTCGTGCTTGGCCTTGGCCTTGGGTCCGACGACTACGTGAAGAAGCCGTTCGACGGCGACGAACTGCTCGCGCGCGTAGGGGCGGCACTTCGGCGGGGGCAACAGGCCACGGTCGGCGCAACGGCGTCCGGCGCCGTTCCCTCCGCCGCCGGTGACGACGACGGCGACTTCACGTTTGCGTCCTACCGCGTGGAGGCAAGCCGCCTCAGGCTTGTGGACATGCGCGGGCGGGCGAAGGATCTTTTCGTAAACGAGTACAAGATACTGCGCTACCTTTCACGCCATCAGGGGGAGGCCGTGAGCCGCGAGGAACTGCTTAAGGTGCTTTGGGCGGACGAGCAGTACTTCGGCACCACCCATTCAATCGACCAGGCGATTTTCCGCCTCCGCGCGAAACTCGGCGCTGACGGTAAATGCATAGAGGCCGTTTACCGCGTGGGCTACCGCTACGTGCCGTCGGTGAATCCCGGATAATCCGGAAAATCCGGATAATCACGCTGGCGTGAAGATTATCACGCGGGCGTGATTTTCTTGTGAAAGCCATGTGATTTCCGTGTGAAGATTTTCACGCGGTTTTTTGCTTTAATGTTCGCGTCTCCGGGAGGTCCGGCGACGCAGACAGTAAAACAGAAAGGAAAATGACATGGAAACAGCATTGGCAACCCTTCCAGAGGCGACGCCCTCCGAGACGCCGTCGCCGGTACTGCCCGCGCCCGGAGCGTGGCCGGACCGGGCGACGATATGCCACCCCAACCCGCGCGGCACGGGCAGCGCGATCCGCTTCGAGCTGCACCCGGCGCGGGGGCGGGTGTCGGGCTATCTCTTCGTCGAGTTGGCGCGGCAGAAATCGGTGGCGTCGTTCAGCGGCGCAGCACCGACTTTCGCGACGTTCGACTGGGCGAACAAGATCGTTGTCAAGATGGGGATCAACGACCTTGCGCAGATGGTGATGGTCTTCCGCGGGATGCAGGAATCCATCATGGACGGCAAGGGACTGTTCCACCGTTCCGCGAAGGCGAACGCCGTAATCAAGTTCTCGCACCAGATAGAGCCTACGCCGGGTTATCTGTTCAGCGCAAGCTGCAAGCAGTTCGACGGCGACAGGAAGGACGGGTTCTTCGTATTCCGTCCCGAAGAGGCGGTGTGGTTCTCAAGCGCCCTTGAGGCGATGATGGGCGTGCTGGTGTTCGGCGTGCCTTCCGCAGCCAATGAGGCCCAGACCTGATTAGGCCGGTTTCCGCGCGGCGCGGACGGGGTCGTATTCTTGGAGGGTCACGCACTGTCCTGATTACGCAATCTTCCCGACTGGCCGTTCGCCCGCGCGCGCCGTCTCGTGTGAAACAACAAAGGAAACCGTCATGGATGATGAAACAAGAAAGGCCGTCGCGCATGAAATCCACGTGCGCGGCGAGTGGGGCGAGGACGTGGCGCTGAAGTACCTTGTGCGAAAGGGATGGAGGCTCGTCGCCAGGCGGGTGCGTCCGTGTACACGCGACAGGCGCTGCGAAATCGACCTGATCGTGAGAACGCGCGACAGGCGCTCGCTTGCGTTCGTGGAGGTCAAGACGCACAAGGCGCGCGCCGCGCGCGCGTCCCGCCTCTGGCGAATCGACAGGCGCAAGAAGAACGTGCTTCTGCGCGCGTGTAGCTGCTGGATCATGCACGAGCACTGGCACGGCAATTTCCGCTTCGACGTGGTGCAGGTGTACGGAGAACCAGAAGGTGCGCATCCACCTGAGATCGACCACATCGAGAACGTGCCGCTGTTCCCGCCGAAATGGAGGTTCTGGTGAAAAACTGCATGAATGTGTTCGCATGGCCGACTGACAGCGACTTTCATCGCGGCTACGTTGACGGGCTGCAAGGGCGCGACAAGCGCAGTCGTCGCGGCGAGGAATACGAGGACGGCTATGCCTGCGGCACGCTCGACGCGGCCCCTGGTGAGGACGACCGCCACGTGCGCGCGGCGATAAAGCTGGAGAGTTTCTACGGCGGCGACGACCTTGCGGCGGTCTCTGAGGGTTTCGAGATGGGCTATGAGGATGCTCTCGGACATTTTGCGTATGGTCCGCCAGTGCGCCACGTCCGCTTTCAAGACGCAAATCTAGTTGACGCGCTTCTTCGAAACTATAGGAATGGCTACGCAACGGGCATGTCCGTGTTAAACGGCCAGCCCAATTTGTAGGGAGTCAATGCCGTATTTGCAAGTTGCGTCGATTTTTGATACAATGGGCGCATGAAGACTTCAGCACTTGTGTTCGCCGCTGCGGCGCTGGGCGCCGTTTTCGCGGAAGAGCGCCGCATCGACGGCAATGAATGGCAGGACCTCTCGCGCATGAGCCTCGGGCGCGAGAAGACGCGCGCGGCGTTCGCGCCGTTCGCGGACGAGCGCGCCGCCCTTGAAATCCTCCCGTGGAAGACCGACAGGCAGATATGCCTCGACTCCGATACGGCTTGGAAGTTCAAGTGGGCGAAGGACCCCGCGTCGCGTCCGACCGGCTTCGAGAAACTGGATTATGACGTTTCCAGTTGGGAGACGATCAAGGTGCCGTGTTCGTGGCAGGCATACGGCGCGAACGGCAGGGGCGGCTGGGGCACGGCGCTCTACACGAACGCCCGCTACCCGTTCAAGATGAATCCGCCGTATGTGATGGACGAGCCGCCGAAGAACTTCACCAACTACGACGCGCGCAATCCCGTGGGGTCATACCGCCGCGACTTCGAGCTTCCGGCGGACTGGAAGGGCGACCGTGTGTTCCTGAAGTTCGACGGCGTGGATTCCTTCTACTACCTGTGGGTGAACGGGAAGTACGTCGGATTTACGAAGGACAGCCGCTGCGCCGCCGAGTATGACGTGACCGACTTCGTGAAGGCCGGGAAGAACACCGTCGCGCTGGAGGTGTACCGCTATTCCGACGGTTCGTATCTTGAAGACCAGGACATGTTCCGCCTCTCCGGCATCTTCCGCTCGGTGTGGCTCGTGCGGCGTCCGCAGACCTACATCCGCGACTTCTTCGCGCGGGCGAAGCCGGCGCAGGAGGGCAAGTACGACGGCGACTGGACGCTGACGGTGGAGAGCGAGTGTAAAATGGAAAATGTAAAGTGTAAAGTGGAGGTGGCACTTTACGATATGGACGGGGAAAAAGTCGCGATGGAACAGATTGATGGGCGCGCAGACGCAAAAAGCGACGATTCCACAACTTTGCATTTTGCACTCTACACTTTACACTCTCCCCGCCTCTGGAGCCATGAGTCGCCCAACTGCTACAAGCTCGTGCTGTCGCTCGTAAGGGACGGCAAGACGCTCGAATGCGTTTCCACGCTGTTCGGGTTCCGCGAGAGCAAGATCATCAACGGGCGCTACTGCCTTAACGGCAAGAAGGTGAAGCTCTGCGGCGCGAACCGCCACGAGACCGATCCAATGTACGGGCACTACTGTCCGCGTGAACGCCAGGAGGAGGACGTCGCGCTCCTGAAGCGCGCGAACTGCACGCTCGTGCGCAACTCGCACTATCCGCAGGACGACTACTGGTACTACCTCTGCGACCTGAACGGCATCTGCCTCATGGACGAGGCGAACGTGGAGACGCACGGCATGGGCTACGGAAAGGGCTCGTCGAGCCACGACCCGCGTTTCAGGCTCGCGACGGTGTGGCGCAACATGAACATGGTGGAGCGCAACAAGAACCATCCGTCCGTCGTGTTCTGGAGCCACGGCAACGAGTCCGGCCCCGGCGAGAACTTCAAGGCGGCGGACGACGCGGTACACGCGCGCGACTGGTCACGTCCCACGCACTACGAGCGCGACTGGTCGGCCTCCGACATCGACTCCAACATGTATCCTTCCGTTGACCGCGTCCGCCGCCGCGCCGCCGATACGAAGTCGAAGCGTCCGTACTTCCTCTGCGAATACGCCCACAACATGATGAACGCGATGGGCAACCTGAAGGACTACCAGGATGCCTTCGAGAGTTCCGATGTGACCATCGGCGGCTGCATCTGGGACTGGGTGGACCAGGGCCTCTACAAGAAGAACAAGGACGGCAAGATGATCATCGCCTACGGCGGCGACTTCGGCGACGCGCCGACGGACGGACAGTTCGTGATGAACGGCTGCATCCTCTCCGACCGCGCCCTCGAGCCCGCGTACTGGGAAATCAAGCACGTCTATCAGCCCGTCAGTGTGACGGTTGATGCGTCATGCCAGTTCGCGACCATCCGCAACAAGCAGTTCTTCAGGGGGCTTTGCCGCTTCGACGCGAAGGAGACCGTCCTCGTGAACGGCAAGCCGGTCTGTTCCCGTGTAATCGACGTTTCCAGCGTCAGTCCGCGCGGGGAGAAGACGATTGCGTTTCCCGACGCGGCGATCAAGGCGAACAAGCCCGGCTACTCGGTTTCGGTGCGCTATGAGTTCGCCATGAAGGAGCGCGAGGGGTATTTGGAGAAGGGGTATGTGGTCGCCAACGACCAGATCGACCTGCCGAACGACAAGCGCGCGCAGGCGCTTGGAATGAAGCTCATGGACCTGATAATGCGCGACAAGGACGGTCGCGTCGAGTTCCTGGCGTCGTCCGGCGACGCGTCGGTCGCGTTCGACCGCGCCACAGGCGCGCTCGTCTCGTACAAGGTCAAGGGCGTGGAACGTCTGCTCGCGCCGATGGTGCTGGACGCCTATCGTGCGCCGAGCTCGAATGAGGTTCGTCCGGCGGAGCAGTGGAGCCAGTGCGGTTGGCGCAACTTCCGCCAGAAGGCGATTTCCTTCGGCGAGGTTAGGAGAGACGACGACCACCACCACGCGCTTGCGTTCACGGTGGAGGTGGAGTGCCGAGGCGAGGCGAAGGAGTCGTTGGTCAACTACGGACGCCCCGGCGGACACATCGAGGCGAAGGGCGCGCCGTCGCGTCTTTCTTCGCCGTACTTCCGCGCGGTCCTGCGTTGGCGCATCGGCGGCGACGGCAAGGTGTCGTGCCGCAGCGAGATCCGTCCCGTCGGCTTTAACCGTGAGCTGCCGCGC
>Ga0310694_10007133_pt1 | contig 10526 bp, 7 predicted proteins | sample 174DNAGHGhighgp2_FD_203884 | JGI IMG/M metagenome (GOLD analysis project Ga0310694, IMG submission 203884) | Sheep rumen microbial communities from Palmerston North, Manawatu-Wanganui, New Zealand - 1742 DNA GHGhigh gp2 (v2) (version 2) | ecosystem: Host-associated > Mammals > Digestive system >... | reverse complement strand
CGGGCAGGGGGATCAGCCGATCTCCTGCTTCGAGAAGGCGACGCCCTTGTCGAAGAGCTCTTCGACCGCTGCGGAAGGCGCCTTCGTGGCCAGGGAAACGACGACTGCAACGGCCAGGCTGCAGATGAAGCCGGGCACGATTTCGTATACGCCGGTGCCCGCAAGGAAGACCAGCCAGAGGATATCCACCGCCGCGCCGGTGATGATGCCGGACAGGGCGCCGGCAAAGTTCAGGCGCTTCCAGAAGAGGGTCAGCAGGATGACGGGGCCGAAGGCGGCGCCGAATACGCCCCAAGCGTTGGAAACCAGGTCCATGATGGAGCCGGCGCCGGGATCGATCGCCAGCACCAGGGCCAGCAGGGCAATGATCAGCACGACCAGGCGGCTGGTCCAGATCATTTCGTCGTTGGTGGCCTCGTTCTTCCGGATCAGGGGCTTATATACATCGCTGGAGAAGGAGGACGCGGCGGACAGCAGCTGGCTGTCGGCGGTGGACATGGACGCCGCCAGGATGGCGGAGAGCAGCACACCGGAAATCACGGACGGGAACAGGCTGCGCACCATGCTGATGAAAACCAGGCTGTTCTTCGACACATTCTCGTCGAAACCGAGGTACATCCGGCCGATGACGCCGACCAGCACGGCAAAGATCAGGATCAGCGTGGTCCAGGTGATGCCGATTTTCGCGGACCGCTTCAGCGACTTCTGGCTTTCCACGGACATGAACCGGATGATGATATGCGGCATGCCGAAATAACCGAGGCCCCAGCCGAGGCCGGAGACGATATCCTGCCAGGAGGTGAAGACGGAGAAGTAACCGGGCACTTCCTTCGAGACATCGGCGGTACCGTTCAGCTGGGACGCGGCGAAAATCGGGGCCAGCAGCAGGGCACCCAGCATCAGCATGCCCTGGAAGAAGTCGGTCCAGCAGACGGCGTTGAAGCCGCCCAGGAAGGTGTAGCTGACGATGATCGCCGCCGCGATATACATGGCGACATGGGAATCAACCCCCAGCACGGTGTTGAACAGGGTGCCGGCAGCCTTGATGCTGGAAGCCGCGTAAATCGTGTAGGCAATCAGGAAGATCAGCGCGCAGGTGACCTGCAGCGCGTGGGATTTGGACTTGAACCGGTTGGTCAGGTACTGTGGGATGGTGATGGAGTCGCCGGAAACAATGGAGAAGGCGCGCAGGCGCGGCGCTTCAAAGATCCAGCTCAGCGCGTAGCCGACGGCCAGGCCGACCGCGATCCACACCTGGCCGAGGCCAAGGGCGTAAACGGAGGCGGGCAGGCCCATGAGCACCCAGGCGCTCATATCGGAGGCGCCGGCGGAGAGGGCGGAGACCCAGGGCCCCATCTTCCGGCCGCCGAGGAAGTATTCCTTCTCGCCGCCGCCGCGGGAACGAAGGAAGAAAAACAGGCCGATGCCGACCATGCAGACCAGGTAAATGATAAAGACAACCAGTTCCACCGTATTGCTCACAGATAACCACCGCTTTCAATTTATTCTGTTCATGTGGCACACTGAATCCTGTATACAGCTATTCATTATATGCGGCCGATCCGGCGGGAACAAGGCGGTTTTGGTACTTTTCGTGTATTGAAAAAGCCCCGCGGCTTCCCGGAAGGGAAACGCGGGGCCTGCGGGCGCGGCGGTCATTTCTTTCCTTGGCCGGCTCCCAGGGTTTTCATCACTTTCTTTTCATCATAGGCAGCCAGGATCACCGCGCCAAGCACACAGAAGCACACGGCTACGACCGCGACGATGCGCAGCCCGGGTTCCGAAGCGGTCAGGTCGTTGCTGGCTGTCACCTGTTCCGTGCCCAGCACCGCCAGCGAGGTGAACACCAGCATCGCGACGGACTGGCCGAACTTCATAGCGAAGGTGCGGGCGGCGAAGAACATGCCTTCGCGCTTTTCGCCCGTCAGGATGGCATCTTCTTCCGCAATGTCCGCGACGATTGCCTGCGGAATGATGCCCAGCAGCGCCATCGGGAACGCTGAGATCAGCACAATCAGGATGCCGGGGATCATGGATTCCCTCGGCAGGAAAGGCACGACGCCGATCAGGGCGGTGATCAGGTAGGCGACCGCGAGGCCGAGGAAGCCGAAGATGACCAGCTTCTTCTTACCGTGCTTCGCCACGAGCTTCGATACGAACGGATAGAAGCAGGCAGACAGCACTGTCATGGCGCCCATGAACAGCATCGTGTTCGATTCGCTGATATGCATGGAGACCTTGACGAAGAACGGAAGGCCCGTCTGGAAGAGCGTCAGGCCGACCCAGTACATGATATCGGAGAGGGAGAACTTCCGGAATTCCCTGTTCCGGAACGTCTTGGCCAGGCTGCTGAAGGCATCGCTGTCGCTGGGCTTCGCGTCCACGAAATCCTTCTCGTTCAGTTTGAAGACCGGAACCAGCATGCAGACGAGGGCGACCGCAGCCAGGACGATGAACCAGATCCGGTAACTCCAGGCATAACCGACCATTCCCTGCAGCGGGCCGGCCAGCGCGAAGGGCAGGTAAGCCAGCAGGGTGCCGAAGAAGAAGGTGAGGGAGATCGCCGTGGAGATGTACATCCGGTCTTCCTGCGTTTTGCCGAACTCGGAGATCAGCGCGTTATACGGCGTGCAGTACATGGTCATGAAGAGATAGAAGAGGATCAGCGTCAACAAAATCCAGACGATGTTCAGCGGGCTGGTATCGCCGCTCTTCACGCCGCCGAAGGGCGTGCAGAAGACCAGCACGGTCACGATTGCGAAGGGGACGGCGGCCCGCTTCATGAAGGGGATCCGGCGGCCCTTCGGGTTCCGGCTCCGGTCCGACAGGTTGGCGATCCAGGGATCGGTAACCGCGTCAAAGATCCGGCAGACGAAGGTGATCAGCCCCAGGATGGTCAGCACACCCAGGATGATCAGCCCGGTCGGCACATAGAACAGCGCTCCGGAATCCGCCACTGCCTCCGACGTCGGCAGATAAAAGGTAACAAGCCATGTGCCGATGATTCCGCTCAGGATGGACCAGCCCAGCTGGCCGACCGCAAAGATCCGCATTTCTTTTTTGGTAAGGCGCCTTGTTGTCATGTTTTCTCCCGCTTTCCTGATGTAATTGTCCCCGGTTCAGGGGGTCGATGATTGGTATCTCCCTGTATTATCCCATATTGTGGAAAGATTTGTCAACAACAGGAAAGGGAGGCAGGGGGCGGAATCTGCCGCTGACGCCGGATGAAACAATTGCAATCGGCAGGGCCGCATGGTATAATCCTTACGCAACTTAAAATGGCGAGGTATGGGCGCTTATGAGTATTAAGGATATCATCATGCTCCTTGGCGGGGTGGCGATGTTCCTGTACGGAATGTCGCTGATGGGGGACAGCCTGAAGAAGGTTGCGGGCAATAAGCTCGAACTGATCCTGTACAGGCTTTCCGGCACACCGCTGAGGGGCATTTTGCTCGGCGCGGGCGTTACCGCGGTCATCCAGTCTTCCTCCGCAACCAGCGTGATGGTGGTCGGTTTTGTGAACTCCATGATGATGAAGCTGCGGCAGGCGCTGGCGGTCATCATGGGCGCGGTGATCGGCACGAGCATCACCGGCTGGCTGATCGCCCTGGGCGGCGTCGGCGGCGGACAGTCCACGGTCCTGCAGCTGATGAGCACGGAGGGGCTCAGCGCGCTGACCGCCATTGTGGGTATCCTGATGCGGATGATTTGCAAAAAGAAGTCCATGGTCCACACGGCGAACATCCTGATGGGTTTTGCAGTGCTGATGTTCGGCATGAAAACCATGAGCGGGGCGGTTTCCGGCCTGCGGGAGGATCCCGGCTTCATTTCCTTCCTGACGAATTTCAGCAATCCGCTGCTGGGCATCCTGATCGGTATCGTGTTCACGGCGATCCTCCAGAGCGCCAGCGCTTCCGTCGGTATCCTGCAGGCCCTGAGCAGCACCGGGCTGCTGACCTTTGAGGAAACGCTGCCGATTATCCTCGGTATCGCGATCGGCGCATCCGTGCCGGTGATCATCTCCGGCCTTGGCTCCTCCACGGAGGGAAAACGGGCGGCTTTCGCGTATCCCGTGATTGAAATCCTGCGGGTTATCCTGTTCGGCGCTGTGTTCTACGCGCTGAACGCGGCACTGCATTTTACCTTTATGGAAGACAAGGTCAACATGGTCAGCATCGCGCTGATGAACACCCTGTTCCGCGTCAGCACGGTGCTGGTGCTCGCATGGTTCATCCCGCTGATTGAAAAGCTGATGCAGCGTCTGGTCAAGTCGGATCCGCGCGAACTGGAAGAGACAGGCGATATGAACCGCCTCGAGGAACGCTTCCTCGCGTATCCCACACTGGCAGTTGAACAGACCAGGCTGACCATGAACAAGATGGCGGAGCTGACCGGACGCTCCCTGAAGGCGGCGACGGCACTGCTGGACGAGTATTCAACGAAAGGAATGCAGGAAGTCGCCTCCCTGGAGGATATCGTCGACCGGTATGAGGACCGGATCGGCAGTTACCTGATGCGCCTGACAGGCCAGTACCTGACCGAGACGCAGAACAAGGCCGTCAGCCAGTACCTGCGGACGATCACGGACCTGGAACGGATCAGCGACCACGCGCTGAACATCGCCCAGCGGGCGGAGGAAATCCAGGAGAAAAAGATCAGATTCTCCGATAAGGGCGAAAAGGAAATGCAGAAGCTCCGCGAAGCGATCCTCGAAATCGTGGACCTGACGGCTGAGAGCTTCCTGAACGGGGATATCGAATCCGCCTACCGCGTGGAGCCGCTGGAACAGGTCATTGACGATATGTGCCGCCGGATGCGGGAAAAGCATACAGCGCGGCTGCAGAAGGGCAAGTGCACCATCGGCAACGGTTATGTATTCAACGACCTGATTTCCGAGTTCGAACGCATCTCGGACCACTGCTCCAATATCGCGATCGTGCAGGTCGAACTGGAGGACAACGCGCTGGATGTGCATGAAATGTCCGACAACCTGAAGCATGAACATACGCACCAGTTTGACCAGTATTACGAGGAATACGCGCAGCGCTATATCGCCAAACGGAAGGACGAGAGGAAGGAAACGGAAGGGGACGCGGAGGAATAATCCCCGGAAGCCCTGTTTTCTTTGACAAGCGCAGAGATGTGTGATAACATGCATCTATCGGTTCACTGATCAGCAGCATATTAATTTGTGAAAAGAGGATGATCTGATGTTCAGCAATATCGGCCGCAAGGTAAGAGGCCTGGCTGTGGCTTTCTGTGTGATCGGCATCCTGGGGGCCCTCGGCACCGCCGCGTTCCTGTACATAAGCAAGCTGGCGGAGCTGGTTCCGTGCATCGCCATCGCTGCCGGCGGCGTGATCGTCAGCTGGATCAGCTCCTGGGTGCTCTACTGCATCGGAGATACGCATGTAAAGATCGAACGGCTGGAGGACAAGCTGATTCCGAAGCCCGCCTATGCGGAATACCTGGCCGGCAGCAGCCAGGTTCGCGGCGCATGCGAAATCTGCGGAAAGACGACGGACCTGATCAACGCGAAGATCACGGACCAGCTGGGCACCCGGTACCGCAAGGTCTGCCGGGAGTGCTTCGCTGCCAACAAGTGCGAGGAAGCGGACTGATATACGGCTTCCGGAAGTGCTCCGGCATATCCGGGCAGGCCGGCTGAAAGCGTTCTGCGGAACGCTTTTTTTGCTTGACTTTATTTTTCCGGAAAGGGTATAATATTCAGGTGGTCTGAGACCGGAATCGGCCGGGGGAGGACAGCGATCGTAAATGAAATAAGGAGGGAATGTCATGGACGCTGGGAGTAGCAGCGGCATACCGGTCGGGCGAAGCAAGCGGAACCTGAGCGCCGCGGCGTTCCCGTTCCATCATTCATAATCTCCGGCGGGATTTCGTCCCCGCGTATGCATCGTGTGCTTACTGCTGGCTTCATCATCCTGTGAATGGGAGGGAGCAAGCATGGCGGATCATTCTGTCACGATGGAAAACACTTTATCCACTCTGCTGTCAGAAAAAAAATACACTACCATCCGGGACGTCCTGGTGACGATGAACCCGGCGGATATTGCTGCGGTTTTCTCGGGCGTCGAGCCTGAAAAGCTGCCGTTGCTTTTCCGCCTGCTGCCGAAGGAACTGGCGGCGGAAAGCTTTGTCGAGATGGAGAGCGACCAGCAGGAGGCGCTGATCCGGGGGATCAGCGACAGCGAGCTGCGCCAGGTGATGGACGAGCTGTATGTCGACGACGCGGTCGACATCGTCGAGGAAATGCCGGCGAACGTGGTGCAGCGGATCCTTGCGCAATCCGATCCGGAAATGCGCAAGGAAATCAATGAGATCCTGCAGTATCCGGAAAACTCGGCAGGCTCCGTGATGACCACGGAGTACGTGAAGCTCAGCCCGGGCATGACGGTCGGGGACGCGATCCTGCGTATCCGGCGGACCGGGGTGGACAAGGAAACCATCTATACCTGCTATGTGCTGGACAACCGGATCCTGGTCGGCACGGTTTCGGTCAAAAGCCTGCTGTTGGCGCCCAGCGACCTGCAGACGATTGACAGCATCATGGAATCCAACCTCATCACGGTGACGACCCATACAGACCAGGAAGAAGTGGCCCAGCAGATGAGCAAGTACAACCTGCTGGCGATTCCGGTCGTGGACGGGGACAACCGGATGGTCGGCATCGTCACGTTCGACGACGCCATGGACGTCATGGAAGACGAGGCAACGGAAGACATCGAGATCATGGCCGGTATGACGCCGAGCGACAAGACCTATCTCCGGTCTTCTCCGTTCGACCTGTTCAGGCACCGGATCCCGTGGCTTTCCCTGCTGCTGATTTCCGCGACGTTCACCGGGCTGATCCTGACGAATTTCGAGGAAAAGCTGGCGGCGATGGTCTGCCTGACAGCCTTTATCCCGATGCTGATGGATACGGGCGGCAATTCCGGATCCCAGTCCTCTGTTACGGTGATCCGTGCGCTGTCCCTGGGTGAACTTGAATTCAGCGATATCCTGAAGGTCATCTGGAAGGAGCTGCGGACAGCGATGCTGTGCGGCATCGCGCTGGCGGCGCTGTGCTTCGGGAAGATCATGCTTGTGGACAACCTGCTGCTCAAGACAGACGGCGTTACGACGATCGTGGCGCTGGCCGTCAGCCTGACGATGTTTGTGACGGTGATCTGTGCCAAGATGGTCGGCTGCACGCTGCCGATGCTGGCCAAAAAGCTCGGCTTCGACCCGGCGGTCATGGCCAGCCCGTTCATTACGACCATTGTGGACGCACTGTCCCTGCTGGTATACTTCGGCATCGCAACCGCGCTGCTGCCCCAGCTCCAGGCAGTTGTCTGAGGCATGCGCCACCTGAAATCCGGAGGAACGACATGAGTACGAAGAAGAACGCGGCCTATAACGTTGCATACCGTATGTTCTCCGTATTCCTGCCGCTTGTGACGGCCCCATATCTGTCCCGCACGGTCGGGACAGACGGTGTGGGGCTTTATTCATTGGCGTGGAGCGTGTCCTACGTCTTCTGCCTGGTCGGCATGCTTGGGCTGAACGATTACGGCGTCCGTACCGTTGCCCAGGTGCGGGACGACCGGGAAGCGCTGGACAGGACGTTTTCCGCGATCTGGCAGATGCAGCTGCTGGTGGCCGGCGTGACGCTGGCCGCCTGGTTCGGTTATGTTTTCCTGGTTGCGGGAGAGGAGAAGACCATTGCGCTCCACCTGACGATGATGAGCGTCAGCTGCCTGTGCAGCATGGACTGGTGCCTGATGGGGCTGGACATTTTCAAGCCCATCGCGCTGCGGAACACCTTCGTTAAACTGGCTGCCGCCGCGTGCGTTTTCCTGTTTGTGCGGAAGAAGGAAGACCTGTGGATTTACGCATTTGTCTGGAGCCTGGCCACGCTGGCCGGGAACCTGCTGAGCGCCGCGTCCCTGCGGGGAAAGGTGTCCTACCGCCGGGTGCCGATGAGGGAAAGCCTCCGGCACCTGCGCCCCTGCGCGGTGCTGTTCATCTCCGTGCTGGCGGTGAACGTATACCGGACGATGGATAAGGTCATGGTCAGCACGATTGCGGGGGTCGGTGAGAACGGCCTGTATGAAAATGCCGAGAAGATTATTTACTGCCTGAGCGGTTTCATCTCCGCCATCGGGACGGTGATGATGCCCAAGGTTGCGCATATGCACCAGATGGGCGAGCAGGAAAGGATTTCCCGGCATATCGACCGCAGCATGGAGCTGATCCTCTGCATGGTCAGCGCCATGGCCTTCGGCGTCGCGGCTGTGGCTGACCGGTTCGCCCCGCTGTTCTACGGGGAGAGTTTCCGGTATTCCGGCACGCTTATGATCCCGCTGGCATTCACCCTGATCATGATCGGTTTCGCAAATGTGATCCGGACGCAGGTAGTACTGCCGCAAAAACGCGACCATATCTTTGTGAAAAGCGTATGCGCCGGAGCGGTGGTGAACCTAATCGCCAACGCCTGCCTGATTCCCGTGATGAAAAGCATGGGCGCTGTGGCGGGTACGCTGATGGCCGAGATGACCGTGCCGGTTGTCCAGTTCCTGATCTTAAGAAAGGAACTGCCGTACGGAAAATACCTTCGGTATGCGGCAGTTTACGCGGTTTTCGGCGGCATCATGCTGGTGTGTGTCCGGCTGACGGCGCATCTGCTGCCGGAGGAAAGCTGGCTGAACCTGGGTATCATGACAGCGGCGGGGATTGCGGTATACGGCATGCTTTGCTCTGCATACTGGAAGGCGGCGCGAAAAAGCTTCAGGGAACTCAATCAGTGACTGCAAAAACGGCAAACAAAAAAGCAGGGACTGCGGCATATCATATGGCATGCGGTCCCTGCTTTTTGCTTAAGGGCTATCTATCGAAGCCGTAGACTTCGCCGTAGATAAACTCCTGGAGTTCTTCAGCTGTTTTCTTCATATTGGTCAGCCGGACATGGCTGCCTTCATAACTGAATCCTTTCTCGCCGGGGATGCGGTATTCTTCGATCAGATTCGTCACATTCGCCAGGTCGTTCATAACCTGGCTATCCCTGACTGCTGGCCAGAGATCATTAACAATCGCCTGGATATTCATATTGGTGACAAAGTACTGCTGAATATCTATCAGAAGGCTGATAATGTCCAGCTCTTTACTTTTCAGCTTTTCCGCGACGGGGCGGGCCAGGGCCTGCAGCAGGCGGCGGGTGCGCCCGGTCCGGACAATATCGGTTGCGCCGGCAATGGTCCGGTAACGGGCGAAGACCAGTCCCTGCAAACCGTCCAGGTGCTGGACGCCGTCCACTTCCTTCAGATTCTGCCGGCCATCGGAATGCAGATCGTAGGAATTTTTCATAATGGTGGATCTTCTTTGGCCCTTCTCATTTTTTCCGTTTATGTATCGATTGATATAACGGGCTTCCTGCTTTGAAAGCTCCAGATCAACGCCGCCGAAGTATTCGATGATCTCCTCCACACCGTAGAAGTTTGTGATAAGGAAGTATTTGATATTCATGCCGAAGTTATGGTTCACCGTCCGGACAAGGCGTTCCGGGGCATCGGTGGAATAATCAAGCCCGCCGTTCTTTTTGTTATAGACGATTCCGAAGGCTTCGTTGATCGGGCCTTCCCAATACTGGCTGCCGTTCGGATATGGGATATCCACAAGCGTATCCCGCGAGATGGAAGTGATCTTCAGGGTTCCGAACACCCTGTCGATGGAAAGGATCATGACCACGTCGCTGCGTTTCCGGTAATTGTTGTGATCGCCCATCTGCTCCCTGAGCAGGTATCCCTGGAAATCTTCCCTGCGAGCATCCGGCCGGCTGTCCACGCCGATCAGAAGAATATTGACCACATCCTCTTCCGGCAGCTGTGAGTTCATTTCCAGCTGATCCACGGTGAAATGGCCGTCTTTTCCGGAGCTGCTGTATGCGCTCTCGTCAAAATAGTCTTCTTCCTGCTCATCAGGGAAAACCATTTCCCCATTCTCGTCCATCTCAAAATCAATGTCCTCCACATCGAGGAGTTCATCCAGATCAATGTCTTCCTCATCCTCTTCTTCAGCGAAGGCGGAGGCGGGGAGCAGCAGGGACAGGCACAGCAGCAGGGCAAGCAGACGTTTCATTTGGACAGATCCTCCTGTTTATTCATTCGTCGGGTGATTCAGTTCATCCAGGGTCATTTCAAAGGCGGGCAGGAATTCCCGGAGGAAATCCCGCACTTCCGGCATATCCACAGCGTCCAGCGATTTCCGCACATTTTCCGCCGCGTAATCGAACTCACGGTTGCCTGCCCGTTTCTCTTCCAGGCATTTGATATATGCCGAGATCCGGTCAGCCGCCTTGACCACGTCCCGTTCATATCCGGCTTCCTGCTTCAGGCAGGGGGAGAAAGCCGGGCGCAGGTCTTCGGGCAGCAGGCTGAGAAGCCGGTCCGCCGATACGGCTTCCAGGCGGCGGTAGGCTCCGCGCAGCTCATCATTATGGTACTTCACGGGGGTCGGAAGATCCCCGGTCA
>Ga0310694_10007132_pt1 | contig 10528 bp, 6 predicted proteins | sample 174DNAGHGhighgp2_FD_203884 | JGI IMG/M metagenome (GOLD analysis project Ga0310694, IMG submission 203884) | Sheep rumen microbial communities from Palmerston North, Manawatu-Wanganui, New Zealand - 1742 DNA GHGhigh gp2 (v2) (version 2) | ecosystem: Host-associated > Mammals > Digestive system >... | reverse complement strand
CATCACAGCGCACTGGTAATTCATCAGCATGCTGTAAACCGGATCGAAATCGGCATGAAGCTGTTCCAGCATCTGATTGATGTTCCCGTTTGCCTGCAGGGGCCCATTCGAAGCAGAAAGAGCGGAACTGAGTTTATTGTTACCGGTCATAAGCGCAAGCTTCCTCCATATTTATGCTTCTTCTTTTTTCCCGATCTTTTCAAACAGCGGGAAGACCTTCGGGTAAACACCGATCATCACGAAGATGATGATGGCGTAGCGCGCCGTACGGACCAGGAACGCCCCCAGGGTTCCGCCTGTAAGGAACTCCGCGCTGAAGGGCATCTTCAGCAGTTTGTTCAGCACAAGATAGATCGCGAACGCGCCGATCACCCGCAGGATCTTCGCCCAAACGTTGCGGGTATCGCTGAAATTCACGAACTTCTCCTCAAAATGGAAAGCGGCAATCAGGCCGATCAACAGGCCCAGGGCGGTGAAATAATCGTCAGTCCGGACGAAGAATACCCCGGGCAGCGCAGAAACCAGCAGGATCAGGTGCCGGATCCTTTCGTTCTTCACTTTTTTCTCCAGCAGCGTGATGATCCCGACGCAGATCAGGCCGAGGGCCCATCCGGCCAGGACATCCGTCGGATAGTGCATCCCGGTGACTGACCGGCTGAGACCTACCAGGAAAATGATGACGCCGGCGACGATCCACATCCATTTTTTCTTTACTTCCCTCGCCAGGGGAATAAACAGCGCCATGACCGAAGCGCTGTGCATGCTGGGGAATGAATAGCCATGGGCGGCAACATCTGTCAGCGGGGCTTTGTTTCCGACATCCGCGACGCCCCGCACCCGGTCCGGATGTTCCATATAAGGCCGGGGCCGCAGCACCAGAGATTTAATCATCGGCAGCCAGCTGTTGACCGCGGCGATGATCAAAGCCAGGCGCTTTCCGCATTCCTTTTTCCAGCAGAAAAGAATGATCAGCACCACCAGCAGCAGGCCCATCTCGCCGCCGAGAAAGCCCAGTGCTGAAATAAATGCGCCGTTCAGGTCTCCCACCGTTTTCTGGAGCCATTCGATCAGATTGACTTCCCATTCCATCGTTCCAGTCTCCTGTCAACATTTTTGGTTTCTATAAACACTGTAATAAATGTATCGCACGAATGACGATTTTTTGCAAGGGGATGTTCCAGATTGTCAAATCCGAATTTCCCGGTTTTCATTGCTTTTTTCGCCGTACTGGATTATCTTGATTATGAATAAACTGATCCGCTTTTTGCCCTGTTTCCTGCAGAGAACGGGCACATGAACTTCACCGGCAACGGGTCCGGCCATCCGGAACGGGCGGGTTTTCCCCGGGAAGGAAACGGCGTGTTCATCAACTGCTGCGGGCACCGGATCCGGCTGCGGGATCAAACTGTATCTTCCCTGCCGGAGCGGTGTGACAACGGTAAAAGCGGAACGGCAATGTCAGCAGCGTCCCTGCCGGGCCGAGGGAATCATTGCGTGCAGGAGGGTATAGAAGGATGATCAACTGTACGGTATCCATCGGGAACATGATCAACATCATTATCATCGCGGTGGGATTGGGCATATGCGGTATGATCGTGATGCAGGTCAGTTCAGGTACGCGCCTGAGGAAAGAGGTATCCCGGTATTTTCAGCTCTTCTTCGGGACGGTCATGCTTTACATCGGCACTCATCTGCTCCGGCAGCTCATGGAGGGTTTTCCGGGAACCGGCATACACATCGCACTCCAGGTTGTGACCTTCCTGGAGTTCGTCTCCTCGGCAATCATGGCCTGGCTGTTTTCCCAGCTCACGCTGTACATCGCCGATCCTGACCGCCATCGCAAGCTGTACAGCCAACTGTTTCAGGCTGCGATCGTTTTTCACATCGTGCTGATGCTCGTCACTCAGTTTGTGCCTTTGTGCTTCTATTTCGACGACGGTAACATTTATCATCGCGCACCGGGCTACCTGCTCTCCAATCTGGCGCACGTCATTATGCTGGGGCTGGACGCAAGCCTCCTTGTGCGCCGGAAGGATAAATTCAAGCGTCAGACGCGAATCGCTTTCTGGAACTATATCATAGCGCCGTTTGCCGCGATCATTATACAGGCTTTTTTTCACGATGTGCAGATCATCATACTGGCGACCATCGGCGCGGCGGTCTACATGTCCGGCGTGATCATGCAGGATCTGGTTCAGAAGTACGAGCAGCAGCAGGCGGAGGCCACCCGGATCGGCGCGGAGCTGTCGCTGGCGACAAACATCCAGACGTCCATGCTGCCTCACATCTTCCCGGCCTTCCCGATGCGCAGGGAATTTGACATCTACGCCAGCATGGATCCGGCCAAGGAGGTGGGCGGCGACTTCTACGACTACTTCCTGATCGACGACGATCACCTGGGCATGGTGATCGCGGATGTGTCCGGCAAGGGTGTACCCGGAGCGCTGTTCATGATGGCGAGCAAGATCATCCTGCAAAGCGTGGCAATGATGGGCAATTCTCCGGCGGAGATCCTGAAAAGGACCAATGATGCGATCTGTTCCAACAACGAAGCGGAGATGTTCGTCACGGTGTGGATGGGTATCCTCGAATTGTCCACCGGCAGGCTGACCGCCGCCAACGCGGGCCACGAATTCCCGGCGTTCAGGCAGCCGGGCGGCGTTTTTGAGCTTTATAAAGACAAGCACGGCTTTGTTATCGGCGGCATGGAGGACGTAAAGTACCGCGAGTACGAAATCCGGATGGAGCCGGGCAGCAAGCTGTTCGTGTACACCGACGGCGTGGTCGAGGCTACCAGTGCCGGGAAGGAATTGTTCGGCACGGAACGGATGATCGAGGCGCTGAACGTCGATCCGGACGCTTCACCGCAGGAAATCCTCCGAAACGTACGCGCCAGCGTGGACGGTTTTGTGAAGGATGCAGAGCAGTTTGACGACCTGACCATGCTGTGCGTGGAGTACAGGGGAGGAGCAAATGTATCATCAGTGAGTTCAGGAAAACGCGAATAACGAAACGGATCCTGAGCGGCATTATCGGAGTAAGGCAGGGAAAGAGGTCTGACTATGAGCCATTTTGATGAGAAGTATACCCTGGATGTTTTTCAGCAGCTGCTGGCGGTGGATTCCACCACCGGGCAGTATCAGGCTGTTCAGGAAAAAACCGCGGAGCTGATCCGTTCGCTGGGATTTGAACCGTCCTTCACACACAAGGGCGGCGTGCTGGCGGATCTGGGCGGAACAGGTGATCCGCTGGTGATCACAGCCCACCTGGACGATATCGGTCTCATGGTCCGCCGGATCAACAAGGACGGCACCCTGAACGTCTGCCCGGTCGGCGGTCTCTATCCTTTTCACTGTGTCACCGAAAACGTGCGGGTATATACCGCAGACGGAAACGTCCTGACCGGCGCCGTCTGCCGCACGCCTGCCTCCATCCATGTGACGGAAGGCGAGCTGCGCGATAACCGGGGCGATTTCCGTACCAATGTCTGCGTCGTGCTGGACCAGCCGGTGACATCCGCGGAAGAAACCCGTGCGCTCGGTGTGGAGACCGGCGATTACATCGCGCTCGATCCCCGTTTCACCCTGTCCGGGGGCTATATCAAAAGCCGCTTCATCGACGACAAAGCATGCGCCGCCGTTCTGGTGAACCTGATGAAGGCAATCCGGGAGCAGAAGCTGAAGCTGAAACGAAAAGTGATCGCTTATTTCGCCTGCTATGAGGAAATCGGCCACGGAACAGCCTGGCTGCCGGAGGGAGTAAAAGATATTCTGGCGCTGGATATCGCCCCTACAGGGCCGGACCAGACCTCGGATGAACGCAAGGTCTCCGTTTTTGCCAAGGACAGCCGCTTCCCCTATCACAGCGGCATGACTGCCGAAATCCGGGAAGCCGCGAAGAAATCCGGTGTGGATTATGTGATGGATGTCTTCACGCCGCATTACGGATCAGACGGGGACGGTTCCGTCCTCGCCGGCTATGATATCCGCCATGCCGCCATCGGACCCGGCACAGCCAACAGCCACGGCTACGAGCGCACCCATATCGACGGTCTGAAAAACACTTTTGACCTGGCGCTGGCGTATCTGACAGCCACATAAGCCGGAATATCAGCCGATACTCCGTGCGGCTGTGATCATGCCCATCAGGAAGACCTCTTCCGCATTGCAGCCGGGGGCGCACGGCACCGGCGGCAGAGCATGCGCGAAACAGGGTTTGACAATCTGGAAACCCCCTTGACGCACCGGGGGAAGAATCTGTAGAATATTTTCAGTATATATATAATGAAAAAACGTACCTGCGGGAAATGGAAAAAGCAGAGGCGTGTTATTTTCTTCGAAAGGAAAAGCAGCCACAGCGTATAAGATGGAGGTCAGTATGGCGCATGCGAAAAGACCAGCGAGCGGGCGTGCGGGAGGAAAGAAACCGCGGACGAAATTTCATGAGTATACCGCCGCGAACGACATAAAATACAAGGGCCCGCTCAACTACCAGTCCTTCCAGCTGTTCGGCTGGATCTGTATCGTTCTGGCGGTTGTGGCAGGTCTCATCAACGCCGGGGCATCGATCGATCCCGGGCTGGAGAAGCAAATCGGCAAGATCGGCACGATCCTGAGCTGGATCGCGAGCCTTTCCCTGCCCTTCCTGCTGATGGCCAACTTCTCAAAGATCCTGGCAAACAAGGAAGGATACAAAAAACAGCTGCTGCGGAACGGCGGCGCTTCGCTGGCGATCTTCGTCGTCACGATCGTAATGGGCAGCCGCTATTTCGTCGGAACCGTGGAGCAGATCGTGACGCCGAAGGAAGAGGTTGTCCCGCTGCTCGAATCGTTTATCCGGCGCGCAAAGCCGGAGGGTTTCCTGGCCTTCAACCTGTTTATCGACCTGTTTATGTGCACGCTGAGCCTGTATTTCCTGAACGCCCGGCCGAAGCGTGTTTTCACCGGAAAACGGGTCATTATCCTGCGGCTGTTCGTTATTCTGCCGATCGCATATGAACTCATCTGCTTCGTGCTGAAAGTCCAGGCGGCCAGGGGCCGGGTCCTGCTGCCGCTGTGGAGTTTTCCGCTGCTGACGATGAAACCGCCGATGACGTTCGCCTTCTTCGTCTTCATTGCCTTCCTGGTAAAGATCCGGGAATACCGTTACTGCAGGCACGGCAAGACACACGAAGAGTACCTGGAGTTCATGAAAACGAACAGGAACTCCTTCCAGATGTCCGTGCGTCTTTGCTTTTCGATGATCGCTTTCGCGGTGATTGACGCGATCCTGTTCTTCCTGCTGGTATACGGACACGCCGCGACAGTCCTTCCGGCGGATGCCGTTGTCTCTACGGGGGAAACGCTTACGGAAGCGGAAACAGCAGCGCTGAATGCGGGCGTTTCGGTGGCCCAGGCGGTCGGTATCGGCAAATCCATCATGCTGGCAGCGGTGGCGCCGCTGATGCTCCTGTATTCGTATACCAGTGAACCAAAGCGGAAGATCGTCAGCACGCTGATCCCGGTCGGCGGCATTCTCGTGATCGTCCTGATCATACTGGAGGCGATCCGCCTGGGCGCCGGTCTGATCGTGGGCGAGGACAAGATCGACCTGGTGGCCATCCGGCAATGGTTAAAACAAATAACCGCCCAATAGCCTGATGCCAGGGCAGGCAACAGGAGCCCGGAAACAGACGGAGCCGTTCACGGGCGGCACATTGCAGACACAACTGACAGAGAGGTGGACAGGCAATTGAACAGCAGGATTTTAGAGGGAATCAAAGTGATCCTTCGTGAAAAAAGCGGGAAAAAACTTGCCCTCCGTTCAGTGATCGCCTTCCTGCTCGTCACGGTCATCGTGTTCTTCGCGGTTTTCAGTCTGTTCGAAGCAATGCGTGTGGAGCAGATGAGTGAGTATCTGGAGGAAATTCCGGGCATCATCGAAAACCGCGAGAATGAACTGCTTACGTGCAGCCACATATACGAAGGGGACATCCTGGCCCGCGCAGAACTCGGGCTGATCCTCAACAGGGAAGAGAATGTGTCCGATACGGAAGAGGAAATGCTGGAACGGGTGCGCGGAGCGGTCTCCGCCGACAGTGTTTCCCTGGTGGACGGGCAGGGAGAACTGATCGCCACCACCGGCCCCGCGAGCCCGGAGGAGACATTCCGCGCCTGTATCCGGAAACTCGAACCGCGTCAGCCGGAGCTGGAGCTCTATCCCGTCCTCTCCGGGGATGGGAAGGAGACGGGAAAGAAAGACGGCAAAGGCTTTGTGAAGCTCCCCGTCACAGATAACGCGAAACGCAGCCTGGTCTTTGAATTCCCCTGCGATGCAATACTGGAACTCCACAATACTTTCGACGACTGGACCGGCGAGTTTGAGCGCATACTCTCCGGGAGAAAGACCGTTGCATTTGTCAAAACCGGCGACAAGCTGGCAAGTTATCCGACGGACATCCTCACAGGCGGGCAGGCTCCGCAGCTCAGCGAAGAGCTGGAGAAGGTATTCCAGAGCGGCGACAGCTTCCGGAAAACAGGGAAAGGAACGCCCGTCAGCTTCATCAAACTGCAGGGCAGACGTTACCTTGCGGCGCTGATGAAGGATCCGGAACAGAAAATGGATGTCCTGATCGCATATCCGCTGCAGAATGTGATCGGAAACGGCATCTTTATCGCCGCGGCTATTTCAGTCCTCATCGGATGGGGGATCGTGCTGCTCCAGATATATATTTTCTGCCGGCTTCTCCAGAGAGAGGACAGGGAAAAGAAGAACCCGATCTCCATCAGATGGGTGTGCCGGGTAACCGTGTCCGGCGTCCTGGTGCTGCTTGCGGCCACCTTCATCTTTTCCTATATGCTTCTGGAGATGGAAAACCGGATGGACAGCACCTTCACCGCTGTGGGCAAACGGACAAGCCTCCAGTATGAGATCGACCTGCGCAAAAGCCAGGAGAACGAGATCCGCGGTATCTTTGTGGACCTCTACCGGTCACGGACACAGATGCTGGCGGGTTTCCTGGCGGAGCATCCGGATTACCAGACGCGCGCAGGCCTGTCGAAACTCAATGCTGTCGCCGGGACCGAATACCTGATGCGCTTTGACAGCGCCGGGCAGGAACTTGTCTCCAGCAACAGCTATACAGGCTTTGCCATCGACAAAAACCTCAGCGAGGAATACCGGGCGGTGCTGCTGGGTTATCCCGATGCCGTCGTTGGACCCGCGGAGGACGCCTATACAGGGAAGTCGCAGCTTGGCGCGGCGATCCTGATGAAGGATGGAGAGGGACAGGCGGACGGATTCCTCCTGGCTGTCTACAGCGCCGGGGACCTGAAGGCAACCCTGAAGCGACTGGGCTATGAAAATGCGGTGAACAGCTTTGCGGTACAGAAAGGCCATGTCGCCGCTGCCGTCAGCGACGGGACAGGCTGCTTTATCGCCCACACCGATCCGAAAATGATCGGCCAGAAGGCGGAGAACGTCCTGGAAGTTTATGAGCCCGGCGCAAGCTTTGAGGGCTTCAGCGTATACAACGGGAAACAATGCTGCGTATCCGCGAGCGCGGCAGACGGAAGGACGCTCATGTTTATCGTGCCCCAACGCGACGATTCCTATATGGATGGGATTCCTGTCCTGGTTGTCCTCGCGGGGGTACTGATCCTGACGCTCCTGTATTATCCGAGCGCGGGCCTGATGATCGCGCGGGCGATGGAGGAGGCGAAGGAAAAACTTCCGCCTTCCGACAGCGCGAGAAGGCCTATGAAGACCTTCTCCGACGGCTATTCGATTTTCCTGACATTGTTTGCGGTCTTTGTTCTGATCGCATCCGCCAACGGCTGGTGGACAACCTTTGACTATGTCTTCAGCGGGCGGTGGTCCAGAGGTTTGCATCTGTACTCCGCCTGGGCCACCCTGTTCGTCCTGACGGTCACGCTCTGCTGCGTGATCCTGATCCGCCACACGCTGGGCTGTCTGGAAAAACGCCTCAGCACAGGAGGCAGGACAGTTGCCAGGCTGGTGGGCAGCCTGATCGGCTATGTCGCTGTTTTCTTCCTGATCTTCAGCATCCTCGGCATGGTCGGCGTGGATACCAAGGTGCTGCTGGCGTCAGCCGGTGTCGTTTCCATCGCCGTCGGTATGGGCTCGCAGAGCATGGCCTCCGACCTGCTTGCCGGTTTCTTCATGATGCTGGAAGGTTCGATCCATGTGGGCGACCAGGTGACTGTCGGAGGATCCAGGGAAACCGCTACCGGTAAGGTTGTGGATATGGGTGTCCGCACAATAAAGATCCTCGAAGAGACAGGAAACCTGGTGACGATGAACAACAGCAAGGCTACACCCATCAAAAATCTCAGCCAGGGCAGGGAACTGCCTGAGTCGGAAGACAATCCGGAAGACAAGCCGGAGAAAAAGCAGGAAAACGGATCGCAGAAAGCAGACTGACGCGGATGCCGGTCTTTCAGGAATCCGGTACGGACTCGCGGGAGGGTTGCAATCCCGAAAGGGATCAATATATCAACATAGTTTAGGAGGAACTACAATGACATCGTTTACCATGATCGTGATTATGGGGGTCCTGATGATCCTCGGAGGCATCTCCATGCTGGCCACGCCGCTTCTCAACTTCATCAGCGCAGGATATCTCGTCATCATCCTGTTTTTCGTCTGGGGTATCTTCGGCATCGCCCGCGGGATCAGTGAAAAAAGCTACGACAAGAAGTTTTTCTTCGCGATCCTCAGCCTGATCCTGGGCGTCGTCGGCCTCGTCGTACCCGGCGCGGCCGTCATGAACAATTTCATCATCCTCTATCTCGCCGCGGGCTGGTTCATTATCCACGGCGTATTGTCCATCATCGACGCCATCGCAGGCGGGAATATCGGAGACGATGCCATCACGAAATTCGTGGGCATTGCCCTGGGTGTGCTTGAAATTGCCCTGGGTATTTATTCCATCGCGCATCCCGCGGTACTCGCCGTCAGCCTGGGGCTCCTGATCGGCTTCTACTTCATCGAGTCCGGCGTCAACGCAATCATCATCGGCAAGGCCACCTGCGCGGGAGGCAACAGCACGACGATCCTGTTCACGGTCATGGGCGTCCTGACGATCATCGGCGGCATTTCCATGCTCGCCACCCCGCTGCTCACCTACCTGGGCACCGGGCCCTGCATCATCATGCTGTTCTTTATCAACGGTATTGTCGGCGTCGTTCATGGATTCTTTGAGCACCGTTTCGACAAGAGTTTCTTCCTTGCGGTTCTCAGCCTGATCCTGGGTATCATCGGCCTTACGGTCCCCGGCATTGCCGAGATGAACAATTCCATCCTGCTCTACATGGCTGCAGGTTGGTTCATTCTCCATGGTGTGTTCACCATCATCAACGCCATCGCCGGCCGGAAAGAAGGCGGCATGAAGATCCTGAGCATTGTGCTGGGCGTGGTGGCCATCATCCTGGGTATCTATTCCATTGCCCATCCCGCGGTGCTTGCCGTCAGCCTGGGTATCCTCATCAGCTTCTACTTTATTGAATCCGGCATCGATATGATCCTGATCGGATCCGCTTATTCCATGGCACTGGCCGGCACGAAATAAGAAACAGGGAAAACCATATCCGGAGGAACCGGACCAGGGCGGCGGGCGATAACACGTCCCGCCGCCTTTTTAGGATATTTGCTGAAGGCGAATCCTCACCGGTTTATCTGATGACGGTCAGGGAGCCGCGCGGCGCCCCGTATGCCTCTTCCGTAATCTTTCCGCCGAGCGCTTCAGTGATATAGCCCATGACTGCCTCGTCCAGCGGGATTCCGGTGTCGAATCTGCTCGTGGAGTTGCCCAGCACATTATACGTATCTCCGCCTACAGCACAGAAATCGTTGGTTACGACGGCGTAGAGTGCGTTCACGTCGAAGGGCTCGCCGTTGACCGATCTGATGGTCACGCGCCGGATCGACGCGGGCGCGAAATAGCTGCTCTCCTTGCCGTTCAGCATGTAGACGGCACCCTGGTCATAGGCTTTCGTCGTGTCGATGGTCCACTCGATGCCGGACGTCTGGGGGAATCCGCCGGCGGACTCAGGCATCAGGAACGTGGAAGCCTCCAGCGCTTCAAGCAGCTCCGCTCCGGTCACATAGACCACTGCCACTGTATTGCCGAAGGGCAGCACCGTGTTGATATCTTTCTTCGTCACATCGCCCTTTTCAATGGAAGCGCGGATGCTGCCGCCGTTGACGATTCCGACGACCGCATTGGGTTCCACCTGTTCAATGCCGCCTTCCTTGACAACAGACCAGATCATCGCGTCGGTAATCAGGTCGCCCATGTTGGTTTCTTCGGTACGGTTGCCGGGAGCCCTTTCACCGTTCAGCCACGTTTCAGAGGTTGCGAATACCTTTCCGTATTCCTCATTCACCCGGTCGATGATCTTTTGCGCGTCATCCCTGACTTTCCCATCGATGAAGCGGGCCGTGTACAGGTCGTGCGTGATCAGGGTCGGGAGCAGGAAATTGCTCTCGATGCCCTTGTTCTCATTGTCGATCACGACCACGCCGATGT
>Ga0310694_10007129_pt1 | contig 10529 bp, 8 predicted proteins | sample 174DNAGHGhighgp2_FD_203884 | JGI IMG/M metagenome (GOLD analysis project Ga0310694, IMG submission 203884) | Sheep rumen microbial communities from Palmerston North, Manawatu-Wanganui, New Zealand - 1742 DNA GHGhigh gp2 (v2) (version 2) | ecosystem: Host-associated > Mammals > Digestive system >... | reverse complement strand
GAGAACAGTCTGGCCATAGCCCGTGCCGGATATATGCCCACACTCAGCTTCTCCGCCGGACTGGGCACCAACTACTACACCACAAGCGGATTCAATGCCGACCCATTCGGAAAACAGCTGAAGAACAACTTCAGCCAGTACCTCGGACTGAACCTCAGCATACCCATCTTCAACCGTTTCCAGACACGCAACAACATCCGCACGGCCAAAATTGACCGAATGAACCAGCAGCTGGCACTCGACAACACCAAGAAAGCACTATACAAGGAGATACAGCAGGCATGCTACAACACCCTTGCCGCCCGCCAAAAGGTAGTGAGCTGCACCGAGGCACAACGCGCCAGCGAGGTGGCCTTCCGTATGGTGCAGACAAAGTATGAGAACGGCAAGGCAACCATCACCGAGTTCAACGAGGCGAAAAACAACTACCTCCGCACAGAGAGCGACCTGACACAGGCCCGCTATGAGCATCTGTACCAGGTAGCACTGCTGAAGTTCTACCAAGGAGAGCCACTCGTGTTCTAAGGGGTCCTTTCCATACCCTCAACAGCATTTTTCCATAGGGAGCAGAGCCCCTGGCGCTGTATTTCGCTGACATTTAGCAGGTTTCCCGTTTCCCCCGGCAGCATCTTTTCCATAGGCTGATGATATGCCTTTCGGAAAAAAGCAGTAACTTTGCACCGGGAAACAGGAAACTATAGCGACATGTTGACGAAAGCTAAAAACATATTCATCATTGTACTGCTGATGGCAGCCTGCGGTCAGCCGCGGCAGGAGTCAGACACACAGACAGCAGCACGCTGCCTGGAGGAAGCAGAGTCTGCCCTGGCAAACGATAGTCTCCGTCTGGGAGAGACGCTGCTAAGAAAGGCCATCCGACTGTCGGAAGCCTCAGAGGAATGGCACACCAATTATATCGCGTACCAGCGGCTGGCGGCAGTTCTCGCGCAAGGCAATCCAGCGGAGGCGTTGAGGCTGATGAAGACGGCACTGGCCGTCTATGAGCAGCATCCCGACGATGAGCGGAACAAGGTTATACTGCTCGACTACGCAGGCACCTACGCCGCCCAGGTGGCCTTCATCTCGGAAGGAACCTACGACGAGGCCCTCGATTTAGTCCATCGCGCCTACGACATAGCCAAGCAAAACAAGATGACCGACCTGATGTGCCAGACGCTAACCAGCCTTGCCAACATAGCGTGGGCAACGGAAGACTATCGCCAGGCAGCAGACTATGCCCAAGAGGCAGCATCTCTCCTCCCTCCTCAGGGGAAAGAGCGAGAGGAGGCCGGACTGCGCTCTGGCACTTTGCAAGTACTTGCCCGCAGCTACCTCGACCTCAATATGCTCGACTCGGCAGAAACGGTCTATCGGCAGATAGAACCGGGCAGCGATGTCCATCTGGCTTACATCGTGCAGAGCAGTCTTGCCAGGATAGCTGTCAGGCGCTTGGGCGCAACGAAGGTGGAAGACGACATAGACAATGCCTTTGAGCAAGTGGAGAGTTTCTACTACAAGGCACTTGAACAGAAAGACGAATACTACCAGGCGACATTGCGTCAGGAGATGGAGAACCAGCAATTGGAATACCGCTCACTGCTATATGAACGCACGCTCCTCATCACGTTTGCTGCGTCGCTCATTGTCATTATTGCGCTGGTGCAGGTGGCGCGTTATAGGATGCGGGCCGCGCGTCAGGAGCGTGAGTTTGAGAAATCGAGGCTACAAGACGAGCTCCACATAAAGGAACAGGAGAAACGAAGGCTGCAGCAGGAGTCAGAGCATCAGAAGACCTTGCTGCACCAGGCCAACGAAGTGGTGGCGTTCCTGCAGAACTTCATCCTGGAGCGCACGGAGGTCCTGAAGAAACTCAACCAGAGCGGCGACACGCTCATCTATCTCAGTCCGCACGAATGGAGCGAGATAGAGCGCACTCTCAACGCCATAGACGACAACCGTATTGCCCGCATACGCGAGCAGTACCCCACGATGCAGGAAGACGACATACGCCTGTGCATCCTCACCCGTCTGGGTCTGAGCAACCGCACCATCGGCAACATCTACTGCATCAGCATCTCTGCCGTGCAGCACCGCAAACTCAAGCTGAAGAAAGACGTGTTTGGAGAGACCAATCCCAACGTCACACTGGAGCAGATACTGAAAAATTGAGAATTGACAATACAAAAAACCAAATCGATATGAAACGTCCATTATTATTTATTGTGTGTGTGCTGGCATCTGTCTTAGTGCAAGCACAGGAGAAAGAAAATGACTACCTCCCCTTCGTGGAGGATGGCAAGAGTTGGAGTGTGGTTAGTTCTGACTATGGGGAAGGCTATCACTTCCACTTCTTCAGGTTGGCAAATGAAGAAGTGGCCAAGGATGGAAAGACATACATGAAGATGTATCGTACAGAGGATGACTTGGATGTCATATATGATGCGGGCCTGTTGCGTGAGGAAGACCGCAAGGTGTATTTCTTCGACGATGACATGCAAAAGGAGTTTCTCATGTTCGACTATTCTTTGGAGGCAGGCGATACCTTTGAGACTTATTCGCGTGACGAGCAGAAGATGGTGACATACAAGGTGCTGTCGGTTGGAAAGTTGGTGGAGGGGCCAGAGGTGATCCGCTATAACCACAGCGAAAAAGCAGACAGCATGACAACACACCGCTATCTGCGGAAATGGACAGTATGCCGCACCGACGACCATTCTCTTCAAAAGACATGGGTGGAGGGTGTCGGCTCTGTTGAAGGACCATTGGCAAACCTCTACGATGCGCGCCCAGCCTCTTCTGTCAGTTGTCTGGCATACGTGGAGTGCGGCGATGACTATCTGCCGTTCGCCTTCCATGACGGGTTTGGTCAAATACATGGCAGTAATCTGCCCACAGGCGAGAAAGCGCCCTCGGACGACCGGCTCCACCAGCTTACCTACGAACTGGAAGGGAAACGCTTGCACGTCTACGGGAAAGTGTTTACCCAGTGCGGTCCCAACAACTATGCCTATTTCCTCGAAAAACCGACTGCTGACCCATCGGTACGTAAGATTGAGTTCGAGATACGAGAAGTGGAACCCTTGGCAGACTGCATGTCTCTCCAAGCTACAAACTTCTATGTCCCCGGCTTTGACCCTAACATAAGCTACATAGTGGTAGACAATCAAGGGGTGGAGCACCCCGTAGTCAACAAGACGCCACAGATGGCTTATCGCCCGTTCGTCGAAGACGGGAAAGTGTGGAAGGTGGGAGCCTTTGGCTCAGGCAATCCTGCTAAGTGGGTAGAGTGCTTCTGCTTCGACGGCGACACTATCATCGACGGAAGGCCTTGCAAGAAGATGATGCGCCAGCAGTATGTCAGCCCGGATTATGAGTATTATGATTTAATCGTGCCACAAGACACTCTGTCCTATGTCGGAGCATGGTACGAAGAGAAGCAGAAAGTGTACACTTTCAACGCTACAAGCAGGCAATCCAGATTGATGTACGACTTCTCCTTCGAAACCAACGACACGCTGCAGATAGATGGCATTCCTTACATTGCTGGCGAGAGGCAGGCAGGAGGCATCAGCGGTTTTAAGGGCGTGTATAGAAATGTGAGGCTGGTTAACGACAGTGGACACATTGTCTGGAGTACCCCTTGGCTGGAAGGCGTCGGCGGTATTTACGGCCCCACCATCAATGTCGTTGATGGCGAATTAGCAGATCCCGCGTGGTTCCTCATATCGTGCACCATCGGCGATGAGATCATCTACCTCGACGACGAGTATGAGGACGGAGCTACCCCAAAGGTAATGAATGCCCGAAAACGCTTCGACTTCACCCATACTATCAAGATAAAGCCGAATAGCCGGGAGAAGATCAAGGCATTGGAAAAACCACTTTATGGTGATTACAACAATGTGCAGTTAGACATCAATCTCACTCCCCTCGACGATGCCTATCAAGTAAGCATCACCGACGAGACAGGCAAGGTTGTCTACGGGAAAGCTGTCAACACAGGCAGCATCGTTGGTCTCAACATCGATATCTCTTCCTACACGAAAGGCCTTTACACTGTAACCGTGGAGAATGAGCAAGAGGTGTTCACTGGTGTATTTGAATCACAAGCAACGGGCATCAGCGACTTCTCGAGTCTGAATGATAATGAAGAAACAAGCAGCAGAAGCATCTACAACCTTCAGGGCCAGCGCGTCAGCTCACTGCGGAAAGGGGTGAACATAGTAGGTAGGCGGAAGGTATATGTAAAGTAAGCGATTGTAATGGCTGCATGTATGCTCCGCAATGCCTGCACTTACACATACGTTCTGCTGTCGCTGGCGTTCATCGTTGTCAATGTCTTTACGCTGAGCAATCTGTCTCCGTGGATTGACGAGGTGATGATGCTCGACACATCCTACAATATGGCTGTTCATGGTTCATGGGAGACCACTGCCTGGTATCGTGTGGCCGGACAATATCCGTTCCCCACCTACCCACCGCTTTACCAGGCACTGGCAGCTGTATGGATATGGCTCTTTGGCAGCAGTCTGGTGGTGACAAGAAGTATGAACCTGCTCATTACTTTCATTCTTGGCGGCCTTTGCCTGCGGCTTATGAAGCGTCATGGACTACAGCTGACGCCGTGGACGGTTGCCTTGTTCACCTTCTTGCTGTGGGGCTGCAGCGAGATGGCGTGGATGTATCGCAACGGTAGGCCAGACATGCTCTGTGCCCTGCTGCTTGTCCTCACCCTGCACGCTATTGACGGTTACTACGCCCGGAAGTCGGTGTCTGCACGGCTTGCTGTCATCGCCATGTCGGCCCTACTCGTGTGTTCTGGCATCCAGGCTGCAGTCTGCCTGTTGGCTCTCTGGCTGTTTGTCTTCGCAGTAATAAGGGATTGGTGCAAAAAGGCCGTTCATCTGTTGCCACTCCTGCTGACAGGCATATTGATTGGGATGCTCATGGTGGCCCTCTTCATGCTGGTTCATGGCCGGTTGATGGCCTTTGCCAGCAGCATCATTCAGTATTCTGCCATACTGTCGAAGACAGCCCTGGCCGTGCTGCCATGGGCCAGCGAGATGCTTGGATTCTCAGCAACGCCCTACGTAGAGAAACTGCTTGAGTTGTCCACCGATTCGGGCTTCTGCGAGCGGCTCGCCTCTATCGCGGGCTACCGAAGCTACCTCTTGCTTTCAGCCATAACGCTGGTGGCATACGCATCGTGTTTCCGTAAGAAGCCCTTAGCACTCATCGGCGACAGGGGGTTCCTCTTGCTGCTGTTTGCGCTCTATGTGCCCTTCATGATGACCCTTGCAGGGCGATTTGCAGACTATTACCGCTGGATGGCCTTCCTTCCCCTGGCAGCCAGCGTCACGGCTATAGCTGCCAGACAGCGGCTGTGGCGTGCTGTTTTCAGCGTCGTAACAGTGGTGCTTACGGTCATTGGGCTCAAGTCGATGTTGCCAGACAGGCAGTGGGACTACGCGGGTTTGCGCTCGTTCGTGCAGCGTCAGCATCTCAAATCGTCCGACGCAGTGGTCTGTCCTTTTTCTACGTTCTACGCGATAAAACCCCTTTGCGACACATGCTATTTCGTAGGCATCTTTCCCACAGAATACTTAGGCCGCGTGGACTACATCATCGAGGCCCACGGGGCGGCGAATGAGTTTGACCAGCGCATCAGCGACTATGTGAACGAGCTGAAGGCTGACTCGTCTTTCATACTCACCGCCATAGACCGCTGTGAGCGTCCTTCTCTGACCCTCTACCAAATAAAGAAGAAGCATGAATAGACATATCATCACACTTATGCGCCCGCACCAATGGCTGAAGAACTTCTTTGTCTTCATGCCCTTGTTCTTCGACCGCCATGTCACCGACTGGAGCTATGTGTGGCCCTGCACAGTGGTTTTCATGGCTTTCTGTCTGGCTGCCAGCGGAGTGTACTGCTTCAATGACATCCACGATGCTGAAGCCGACCGCCTGCACCCCGCGAAGCGTATGAGGCCAGTAGCCAGCGGGGCCGTCGGCATACGGACGGCCTACACCACGATGTGTGTGTTATGGGTCGCTGCGTTTATTCTGCCTGTTATATGTTGCTATCGGAGCAAAGGGTTAACAGGTACGTTGATGCTCTATATCGCCATGAATGTGGCCTACTGTGTGAAGCTGAAGCAGATTGCCCTCCTTGATGTCTTCATCGTAGCCATGGGATTTGTGTTGCGCATCGTAGCGGGAGGGTTGGCTACTGGCATCGCTTTGTCTCATTGGATTGTCCTCACCACGTTTCTGCTGGCACTATTCCTGGCTGTGGCAAAACGCCGCGACGACGTGGTCATCTACGAGACTCGATGCATAAAGACACGGCAGAACGTGGTACGCTACAACATGGATTTCCTCAATCAGACCATAGGTGTTCTGGGCAGCATCACCATCGTATGCTACATTCTCTACACCGTATCTGGCGAGGTAGTGGAGCGCGTAGGCAGCCATTATCTTTATGCCACATCTGTATTTGTGCTGGCGGGCATCCTGCGCTACATGCAGCTGACACTGGTCGACCTGAAAGGCGGAAGCCCAACGGAGGTGCTGCTGCACGACCGCTTCATACGTGTCTGCATTGCTGGGTGGATAGTGGCTATCGCGATAATTCTCTACACATAACCTCTTTGCTATGTACACGACGGGCCAACAACAGGTGGTGGCAGCCTTCGACTTCGACGGCACACTGACCACGTCAGACTCTCTGCTGGCTTTTATCCGCTTCACTCACGGGCTGCGCCGACTGCTCGTGGGCTTCGTGCGCCATGCCCCCTTGCTGCTGGCTATGAAACTGGGCTTCTGCTCCAACGGTAAGGCTAAGGAAAGGGTCTTCGCCTATTTTTACAAGGGCACGCCATACAGTCAGTTTGTGCAGTGGGGGGAAGACTTTGCCGGTGTGGCCGGGACGATGCTGAACAAAGAGATGGTAAAGAGGCTGCAACAGCATCTTGCCTGTGGTCACACCGTGTGTGTGGTCACTGCCAGCATTGACGAGTGGGTGCGCCCCATCTGCAAGCGGCTTGGCGCAGGCACCGTCTTGGCAACGCGAATCGAGGTGTCGCCCGACGGCACACTGACAGGCCGTTTCATCACCCCCGACTGCTACGGTCCAGAGAAGTTGTCGCGACTGCTGCAGGCTTTTCCCGAGCGGCGGTGCTACAGGCTCTATGCTTATGGCGACAGCCGTGGCGACGCCGAGCTGCTGGCCTTTGCCGACGTGGCCGTCAGCGCGCGGCGGGTCAGCGCTGCCCGCTGTAGTAGCGTAGCAGCTGCATGCTGAGCAGAGCGGTGTATTTGGACTGTAACTGGTTCTGCTGCGCCTGCAGCAGCTTGTCCTTGCCGGCCAGCAGCTCAACGGTGTTGGTAAGGCCGAGGGCGAACTTCTCTTGCAAGAGGTCGTAGCTCTGCTGCTCGCTCTCCACTGTGGCCTGTGCTGCGCGAAACTTTTGCTGGCTGGTGGTGGCGTCGAGCCAATAGCCCTCTATGGTCTGGTAGAGCTGCTTCTGCTGGTCCTGCAGGTCGAGCATGGCCTGCTGCTGTTGCAGCCGTGCCTTGTTTACCGCCGTCTTTGTCTGACGCTGGTCGAAGATGGGTATGTTTACCGACAGCCCGCCCGACATGTTAAGGTTGGTCTTCATCTGGTTGCCCCACCCGTTGTTTGCAAGCGAGTTGGTACCGGTGGTGAAGCCGCCGCTGAGACCCACCGTGGGCAGCCATCCCGCCTTTGCCACCGAGAGGCTCACCTTGCTGCTCTCTATGGCCAACTGCTGCGACTCTATCTCCGGGCGCGTGGCCAGGGCTTGTGCGTAGACGGTCTGCAACGACGGTATGACAGCCAGCGCTTCGGCATCGGTGGCTGCAGGGACGGCTATGTCGAAGTCGTCGGTGCTGGTAAGCTCAAGCAGCTGCTTAAGCTGCAACTTATAGTTGGCCAACTGGCTCTCTGCCTCCACCACGTTATATTCGTCGGTGGCGCGCTGTGCAGTGAGCTGTGCCAGGTCGGCCTTTGCCATCTTCCCCACCTCGACCATCTGCTGGCCGCGGCTCTCGTTCTGCCGCGCTGTCTCCAAGCTCGCCTCGCTGACCTTTATGGCCTCGCTGAGATAGAGGCACTGCACGAAGAGCTGGGCTATGCGCTCCTCGATGCTGTTGGCCTGCTGCTGCACATTCAGCTGCGCCTGCTGTTCAGACAACCGACTAAGCTTCACGTTGTTACGATTGCGGTTGCCGTTCCAGACGGTCCACTGCGCGTTCAGTCCGTAGTTGCCGTTATAGTAGCTCTTGTCCACCTTGGCGTTCACCTGCCCGTTGGTCACTGTTGCCACGCCATTGTCCTGCCATGGGCGGTAGCCTATGCTGTGGCTCGTGGTCCCGCTGAGCGATGGCAGCAGTGCGCCCTTCTGGCCCTTCACCTCCTCGGCAGCGGTGAGCTGTTGGAGCCTCGCCTTCTGAAGGGTGATGTTGTGCTGCAGTGCATACTGCACGCAGTCGGCCATGGTCCACTTCTGCTGTGCATACACAGGCGTTGCCGCAAGCAGCAGGCAGGCTGCTGCCAAGACAGTCACAGGGCACACTTTTCTCTTATTCTTCTTCATCATCATCTGGTTTTTTTATTCTTATTACGGCTTTCGCGGGGTTAACTCCCTCTTACTCCTTTCCAAACCAATTGCGCTGCAAAATTAGCAATAATCTTTAAGGTGTGAAAAAGAATGGAGTGAAAAAATGTCAACAATATCCAGTACCATAATGGTCATATCACATATTTTTACTAATTTTGCACCCAAATTGCAATACACCGTATTATGGAATATATGTCACAAGAGGGCTACGACAAGCTCGTGGCCGAACTGCACCAGCTGGAGAGCGTGGAGCTGCCCCAGGTGAGAGACGCCATCGCCGAAGCGCGCGACAAGGGCGACCTAAGCGAGAACTTCGAGTATCACGCCGCCAAGCGCGAGCAAGGACGCCTGCTGGGCAGGATCCGCTTCATGCAAAGGGTGCTTGAGCACGCCCGTGTCATAGACATGTCAAGGCTGGGCAGTGACCACATAGGACTGCTGAGCAAGGTGGAGATGACCAACATGAACAACAACTGCCGCATGACCTACACCATAGCCAGCCCACACGAGGCCAACCTGCGCGAGGGCAAGATATCGATAAAGTCGCCCATAGCACAAGCACTGCTCAACAAGAAAGTCGGCGACGTGGTGGAGGTGCGGGTGCCGGCAGGTATGCTGAAGTTACGCATAGAAAGCATCACGTTATGAGGCAAAAAGTGATATTTTTATAGTTTCACGCATCGTTATTCAATTATTTTTATTACTTTTGCACCCAAAAAGTAACAAATCAACAGAACAACAAAGATGAAAGTAGCAATTGTTGGCGCCAGTGGCGCTGTGGGGCAGGAGTTCCTTCGCCTGCTCGACGAGAGAAATTTTCCTATGGACGAACTGGTGCTGTTTGGCTCGGAGCGTTCCGCAGGACGTAAATACAGTTTTCAGGGCAAGGAGCTGGAGGTGAAACTGCTTCAGCCGGGCGACGACTTCAAGGACATCGACATCGCCTTCACCTCGGCAGGCGCAGGCACGTCGAAGGAGTTTGCCGAGACGATAACAAAGCACGGCTGCGTGATGATAGACAACTCCAGCGCCTTCCGCATGGACGACGATGTGCCCCTGGTGGTGCCCGAGTGCAACGCCAAGGACGCCCTGGTAAGACCGCGTGGCATCATAGCCAACCCCAACTGCACCACCATCATGATGGTAGTGGTCCTGCAGCCACTGGAACAGCTCAGCCACATACGCCGCATACGCGTCAGCTCGTACCAGAGCGCATCGGGAGCCGGAGCTGCCGCCATGCAGGAACTGCAGCAGCAGTACAAGGAGATAGTGGAGACGGGCGAGGTGAAGACCATAAAGAAGTTCCCACACCAGCTGGCCTACAACGTCATACCACAGATAGACGTGTTCCAGCCCAACGGCTACACCAAGGAAGAGATGAAGATGTACAACGAGACACGCAAGATAATGCATACCGACGCCCGCTGCTCGGCCATGTGCGTGCGTGTGAGCTCGCTGCGCAGCCACTCGGAGAGCGTGTGGATAGAGACAGAGCGCCCACTGAGCGTGGAGGAGGCCCAGCAGGCCATTGCCAACGCACCGGGATGCCAGCTGGTCGACGACCCGTCGACACTCACATACCCCATGCCACTCGACACAGCCGGCAAGGACAACATCTTCGTGGGACGCGTGAGAAAGGACCTGGCCGACGACAACGGGCTGACATTCTGGCTCTCGGGAGACCAGATACGCAAGGGCGCGGCACTCAACGCAGTGCAGATAGGCGAATACCTCATCAAAGAGGGAAGCGTGAGATAATAATTCAAGTTTCGCAAGTTCATGCACGTGCCACCTTGTGCGGCAGCCGCTCCCCTCCCTTGTAGGGGAGGGGCAGGGGTGGGGTCAGTATTATTCTGCTCGTGCTTGTCTCGCCACGAGTGTCCT
>Ga0310694_10007127_pt1 | contig 10532 bp, 8 predicted proteins | sample 174DNAGHGhighgp2_FD_203884 | JGI IMG/M metagenome (GOLD analysis project Ga0310694, IMG submission 203884) | Sheep rumen microbial communities from Palmerston North, Manawatu-Wanganui, New Zealand - 1742 DNA GHGhigh gp2 (v2) (version 2) | ecosystem: Host-associated > Mammals > Digestive system >... | reverse complement strand
GAAGAGCTGGCAAGTCATATATGCTCTATCATCGCATACAGCAGTTGCTCGCTGAAGGCCACAAATGGGATGAGATACTCTATCTGAACTTTGAGGACGAGCGGCTTGAAAACTTTGGCACGGATGAATTTAACCGTCTGCTGGAATGTCATCAGGAGATGTATGGGAAGCGCCCCATGCTGTTTCTCGACGAGATTCAGAATATTGACGGTTGGCATAAGTTCGCCCGCAGAATGGCTGATAGTAAATACAGCATCTTCATCACTGGCTCAAATGCGAAAATGCTCTCAGGTGAGATTAACACCACGTTGGGAGGTCGCTTCCTGATAGCAGAGATTTATCCTTATAGTTTCAAGGAGTTTTTATCGGTGCATCAAGTATCTACTAATAAACTTGACCTTCTGACTACAGAAGGACGAGCAAAGGTTGTACGCTTTTTCGATGAGTATTTGCACTATGGCGGCCTGCCCGCAGCAGCACTCCTGCCTGCCAAGCGTGACTATCTGAGTAGTGTGTATCAGAAAATCTATATGGGCGACATTATTGCCCGCAATAAAATCACGAATGTGACGGGCATCCGTGTCCTGGTGAGAAAGATGGCTGAAAGCGTATGCCGTCCCATTTCCTATAACCGCATCAACTATCTCCTGTCGAGTGTAGGCGGAAAACTCAGTCTCGCCACGACGATTAAGTATGTGGACTATTGCGAGGAGGCCTGGCTGTTGTTGCGTCTGAGAAACTATGTCTCTACTCTGGCAGATAAAGAGAGTAACTGCAAATACTACTTTATCGACACGGGCATACTCGGACTGTTCTTGATTGACAAGGAAACCATGTTGTTGGAGAATCTTGTAGCGCTCCAGCTGTTTCGCATCTATGGTCATGACATGGAGAACGAACGAGTGTTCTTCTATTATGATAGTTACGAGGTCGACTTTTATATCCCAGAAAATGAACTTGCCATCCAGGTGAGTTACTCCCTGCGTGATGAGGACACTCGCAAGCGTGAAACAGAAGCACTACAGAAACTGCCAAAACGAGTGCCGTGCAGTGGGAGGTTGATTCTCACATACGATGAAGAAGAAACTATCACCGACCAATTTGGCACCATCGAAGTCATTCCCGCATGGAAATGGTTATTGCTATCATCGAATAATCAATAGAATAATAACATAAAAACCTCGCGATGTAAAGGTAATCGTTATATTGACTATGGCACAATATGAAATCAAAGACGGAGTGGGAATCATCCCTGCAGGAACAACAGAAATAGAGTATCAGGCCTTTGATGATTGCACGGAGTTGACTCATGTAGTCATTCCCGATTCGGTGGAAATAATCAGAACCAGTGCATTCAGGGATTGCATCGCATTGACTGATGTTGTTATCCCAGAATCAGTGGCCGAAATATGGCCGGGAGCCTTTAAAAGATGCACAGCACTGAAAAGCATACGCTTGCCGCAATCGCTGAGAAAGCTGTGCTACGATGCTTTTAAGGATTGCAGCAGTTTGACGGAAATCGTTATTCCTGATGCGTTGGTAGATTTTGATGTGAGAGCATTCGAAGGATGCACAGCGTTGTCCAGTATTAAAGTATCGGAAGGCAACAAAAAGTTTGATTCACGTGATGGATGTAACGCTATCATTGACACGGCGAACAACGGGATGCTGCTTGGATGCGCTGCCACGGTGATTCCCAGTTCAGTGACAACCCTCTATGGTTTCCAAAAGTGCACGACTTTGAAGAGCATCGTCATTCCTAACAATGTAACGACGATAGCGCGTGAGGCATTTATGGGCTGTACTGGCTTGACGAACATCGTCATCCCCGAATCAGTGACAAGCATAGCTTGGGACTCCTTCCTTGGCTGTACGGCTTTGACAAGTATCAAAGTGGCTGAAGGAAACCAGACATACGACTCTCGTGGTGATTGTAATGCCATCATTGAGACAAAAACGAACGAGTTGATAGTAGGCTGCGCCAAAACTGTCATACCCAACTCAGTAACAGAAATTGGTAATGGTGCTTTTCAAGACTGCACAACCCTGACGAGCATTGTTATTCCTAGTTCAGTGACTGAGATAAGCATAAGTGCTTTCCAAGGTTGCACGGCTTTGACAAGTATTGCCATTCCCGACTCTGTTACAGAGATGTCGAGTTGGGTATTCTGGGGTTGTACAAGCCTAAACAGTATCGTAATGCCAGAAACGATAAGAATAATACACCAAAGCGCATTTAGAGACTGTTCGAGTCTTGCTAGCATCGATATTCCCAACGCTGTGACCAAGATTCGCGTTGGTGCTTTTGGAGGCTGTACAAGTCTCGCAAACATCGTTATTCCTGATTCGGTAAAAGAAATGGAAGCTGGAGCGTTCAGGGGCTGCACAAACTTGGAAAATGTCATCATTGGAAATTCTATAGACAAAATTGACCGTGGCACGTTCGAATACTGTACGAATCTAAATAGCGTTACCATAGGAAGTTCAGTAACGATAATTAGAGAAAATGCTTTTAGAGGATGCAGCGGTATGAAAGATTTTGCCATAACCGAGTCTGTGACGGAGATAGAAGAATCTGCTTTCTCTGGCTGTACTGGCCTGACCAATATTTGTATACCCGCTTCTGTGACAAAGATGGGAGAGCGCATCTTCTATGAATGTGCTGCATTGAAGACTGTTTCCATATTGGGAGCCGTTAGTAAATTGGATAAAGGACTTTTTGAGGATTGCACCTCTTTGGAGACGATAACTCTTGGTGCTGGCATCAAGAAAATCGAAGCCGATGCGTTTGATGGCTGCACGGGCCTGAAGACCATCAATGTGCCCGCTAAGAAGGCCGACTATTATAAGAAACGCCTGCCCGAGAAACTTCACAGCATTATTGTGGAGCTGCCAGCGGAAAAAAAGTCTAAGAAATAGGATAATTGCAAATAAACATAAAACCTCACGATAAACAGGTAATCGTGAAACTGACCTATGGCAAAATATGAAATAAAAGACGGAGTGGGAATCATTCCCGAGAGAACGAAAGTGATTAAAGAAGAAGCTTTCAAGTATTGTAATGAATTAACGAGCATCATCATCCCCGCTTCAGTAACGGAGATTAGAGGTTGGGCCTTCTATGGTTGCACTGGCCTGACCAGCATCACCATCCCCGACTCAGTGAAGGTGATTGGGGAATGTGCCTTCAGTAAATGCACGGGCCTGACCAGCATCACCGTCGGTAACTCGGTGACGGAGATTGGAAATTCTTCCTTCAAGGGCTGCACGGCTCTGACCAGCATTACCATCCCCGACTCGGTGAAGGAGATGGGACATTCTTCCTTCAATGACTGCACGAGCCTAACCAGCATCACCATCGGCAACTCGGTGACGAAGATCGAAAATTATGCCTTCAATGGCTGCACTGGCCTGAAGAGTATCGTCATCCCCGATTCGGTAACGGAGATTAGAGGTTGGGCCTTCAGTAAATGCACGGGCCTGACCAGCATCACCATAGGCAACTCGGTGGCGAAGATTGGAAAGTATGCCTTCGATGGCTGCACCTGTCTGACCAGCATCAACATCCCCGACTCGGTGACGGAGATTGGATCTAATGCCTTCGGGAACTGCACTGGCCTGACCAACATCAACATCCCCGACTCGGTGACGGAGATTGGATCTAATGCCTTTCATGGCTGCACTTGGCTGACTGGCATAAGTGTATCCAAAGGAAATAAGTATTACGATTCGCGAGACAATTGTAATGCCATCATTGAAACAAAAACAAATATCCTGATACAGGGTTGCGCTACGACGCTCATATCCGACTCGGTAACTGAGATTGGAGACTATGCCTTCGGGACTTGCACTGGGTTGACGAACATCAATATCCCCGAGTCGGTGAAGGAGATTGGGGAACGCGCCTTTGAGGGTTGCACAGGACTGACGAGCATCACCATCCCCGACTCAGTGACAGAGATTGGAGACTATGTTTTTCATGGCTGCACTGGGCTGACAAACATCAATCTCCCCGATTCGGTGAAAGAGATTGGGAAAGGCGTTTTCGAAGGTTGCACTGGCCTGACAAGCATCACCATCCCCGATTCAGTGGTGGAGATTGGAGACTATACATTCGAGGGTTGCATAGGTCTGACGAGTATCGCTATCCCCAATTCGGTGACGGAAATTGGAGACTATGCATTCGAGGATTGCACTGGGCTGAGCAGCATCGTCATCGGCAACTCGGTGACGAAGATTGGAGATAGTATCTTCAATGGCTGCAACAATTTGGAGTCTATATATTGCCGTGTGGAAGACCCCACTCAAATTGAGATTGAAAGTGGTGTAGAAATTGGTGGACATCAGGCCACACTCTACGTTCCAGCAGGAAAGGGCGTGGTAGCCGCCTATAAGAAGAAGGCTATGTGGAAGAAGTTCGCTGCCATCAAGCCCATGGAAGAAAAATAACAGTATCATATAACACCTCGCGATGTACAGGGAATCGCCTATAAAGATGGAAGAAATCAAATTTAGTACCAAAGCTGCAAAGGCTGGTGCTTATCGTTATGTAGTGAATGAAGAGCAACAAGTATGTGCCGTTGTTGTAGATACATTGCCTGAAGGTGAGTTCATAGTTCCAGAAAAGGTGGTCATCAAGAAAAAGGAATATGTTGTCGTTGGTGTTGTTGGTAAGAGCGCAAATAAGAAAATCACAAGTTGCACCTTGCCCCCAACTATAAAATACCTTCTTAATAATAGTTTTAGGAACTGTGCTAATCTTACAGAAATCAATCTGCACGAAAACATCGAAATAATAGAGGCTATGTCTTTTCAGGGTACTGGCATAAAGGAAATTACTATACCTGCTAAGGTTGAATCTCTCGAGTTTTGGTGTTTTGCTGATTGTCCAAATCTTACTACGGTAGATGCTTCTCATGTTAAAAAAATTAATCAAGAGGTTTTTGCACGTTGTCCATCTCTTAAGTCGATAATTATAAATACGACAGACATACACTTTTCTGCTTTTGCAGAGGATGGTGAGGTCGTAAAGTCTAATCAGTCGGCCATTGATGAAAAGGAGAAGGCAGACGAGAAGGAGCGTTGTGCAAAGATACTGGAAGACGTGAAGCACTATCGGTTCTATTTTGAGTACGATTATCCTGGTGACAACGGTGAAAAACTTCATGAGCCGGGCCTTTGCCTATGGCTTAATGACAAGAATGAACTTGAATTTGCTAATGCTACCCCGGATGAGACTCTCGACCATTCCGAAGTAACGGGTGATGTCTTCACTGGCGAGAGCTTTGCTCAATGCAAGGATTCTATCGATTATGCCATTATCCTGGGTAAGTCAGTTATAGGAAGCAACTGCGTGTCAGACATCAAGCTAATTATAATGAAAGATGGAGTATGGAACCATGATGAAGTCGTAATCCTAAGTAAATACTTTTATTTCAAGCAAACGCTCTGTAACTTTAAAATAAAGTAATAAACGCCTAATGATATGATTGAACAGAAATATATTCAGGCAGCCATTCTTCGAAGTATCGAAGCGACCAAGGTCGAGCGGACTACAAGAAGAATGTAGCTGGGAAGTTCGTGCTCGTGGAGGTCGCGTCGATGGTGACAAGTACGCCCTCATCCTGCGCCTGACAAACATGGAACTGAAATCTATTGAATAATCAAAGAATACTGAACAAATAGTAAACAGTAAATAGTAAATCGTAAATCGTAAATATAATAGGCCTCGCGATGTACAGGGAATCGTCAACTGACTTATGGCAAAATATGAAATTAAAGACGGAGTGGGAATCATTCCAGAGGGAACAGTACAAATAGATCCTTATGCTTTTCAGAAGTGTGCTGAACTGACCAGCATCACCATTCCAGACACTGTGACTGAGATTGGCGAGCGGGCGTTTGAGGCATGCACAGGACTGACAAGTATTGTCTTCCCTAAATCGGTTAAAACTATTGGCAGAAGGGCTTTCGATGGCACAGGACTCATAGAGGTTATTATTCCTAAGAGTGTGAAAAAGGTTGATGACATGGCTTTTATCGATTGTCACTCGCTGAAAAGCATTTCCATAATGGGCTCTCTCAAAATTCCAAGTGGTTTTTGTGAAGATTGTGAATCGTTGGAGACTGTCACTTTCGGCTCTGGCGTCAAGGCCATTGCAGACTCTGCTTTCAACTTATGCAAATCGCTTAATAGAATCAATATTCCTGAAGAAAAAAAAGATGTCTTCCAACAGAATTTTTTGTGGAAGGTGAACAGGATCAAGACAGATTATGATTGGGCACATCCAGGCAGAGACTGGGAACCAGTAGAGTTGAAAAAACTTCTTAAGGTGATTCCTGCAGAAAAGAATAGAGAACAATATGATAGAACAGAAATATATCCAGACCGCCATAGATTATAAGAAGAATGTGGCAGGCAAGTTCGTGCTCGTAGAGGGCGCAAAACTGAAACAGCGTATTGACGGACAGCGCTTCGCCGTGACCCGTAAGATCGACGGACACATGCAAGTGGTGTTCTTTGTCGATGGCCAGGTGTTTATGCTCAATGCCAATGGTAAGGAAAAGGCAAACGAGGGATTAAAGTGTCTCGATGCTTTTGCTGAGGCAGTGAAAGCTGCAGACCTGAAGCAGGCTATTATCGCTGCAGAACTCTATCTGCCTCGCGAAGGGGGAAGGCCCCGTTGTGGTGATGTGCAAGCAGCATTGGCTAATGATGCCAAACACGACCTGCTGGCATTAGCTCCTTTCGACATCGTGGAACTTGACGGGGAAAAGTGGCAGGCAGAGCATTATGCAGATACGCATAACAAGCTCTGCACCATTTTCCAGAATGAACAGGTAAAGCCCGTTCAGATGCGCAATGCATCCTCTAACGATGAGGTGCAGCAGATTTACGAAGAATGGGTTGAAGGTGAGGGCGCCGAAGGACTGGTGGTTCACTCCGAAGCCCCCATTGTCTGGAAGGTGAAGCCGCGCCACACCATCGATGCCGCCGTCATTGGCTACACCACTGCCGATCGTGGTATCCGCGACTTGATGTTTGCCGTGCGCCGCCCGGACGGACTCTTCCAGATGTTTGTCTTAGGTTCTACCGGTCTGACCGATGAGCAGCGTGCCGACATTGCCCAGCGACTGAGCATGAAGCATGTGGAGTCGCAGTATGTGCTCTCCGATTCCCGAGGCATTGCCTACCAGATGGTGAAGCCCGAATTGGTGTTCGAGATCAGCGTGCTGGAACTGGTGGCTCGTGGCAACGATGATAAGATTAAGATGAACCCGCTGCTGAAGTATGACCAGGAAGCCGGCTGGCTCATGGAAGGGACAACCCCCGGCGTGTCTGCCCTTGGCATCACCATTGAGCGTGAACGTACCGACAAGCACCCCAATGAGACCGACGTACGAATCTCGCAGCTCACCGACATCTGTCCCTTCGAGGAGCCTGATGCTAACAGCCAACAGCCAACAGCCAAGAGCCAACTTCTGGAGCGTCATGTATATAAAAAGGTATCGGGCGCAAAAGTCATGCTCCATAAGTTCCTGCTTTGGAAGACCAACAAGGAACAGAGTGGCCGCTATCCCGCCTACATCATCTATCACACTGACTACAGTAGTGCCCGCAAGGAGATGATCAAGCGCGACATGCTCTACTCGAACGACGAGCAGCAAATCCGCGACCTCCTCGCCGCTGAGATTGCTGACAACGTGAAGAAGGGATGGGAGAAAGTATAACATCATAAAACCTCACGATGTACAGGTAATCGTTAACTGATTTATGGCAGAGAATATGTTTGAAATCAGCCCTGATGGGAAAACCCTGAAGGTAGTGGCAATTGGCGGCTATCAGGAAACAATGGTTGTTCCTGACGGAGTACAGAAAATTGCAAGGGAAGCATTCCGGAAAAACCTTGCATATGGTGGCTACAGGATGAAGCATGTGGTGTTGCCCGATGGCTTGAAGAGCATTGGGGTAGGTGCTTTCAGCAAATGCGAAACTTTGGAAAGTATTAATCTACCTGATACCTTGACAAAGATTGAGGATGAGGCTTTCAGTGGCTGTGAGGGGTTGAAAACAGTCTCATTTCCCGCCAAACTGAAATCTATCGGCAGTAGGGCTTTTGCTGGTTGTGAATTACAGACCATACAGTTTGCAGAAGGAGGCAAACTGGTGGAAATTGGTGAGTGGGCTTTCTATTATGCCCCGATTCAGACACTGACTATTCCCAAAGGGGTGAAGAAAATTGGCTCTTGGGCCTTTGAGAAATGCGAAAATCTAAAGACCGTTATGCTTCCAGAGGGTATTGAGACATTCGACAAATATGAAGTGTTCAAAGATTGCACTGCCTTGGAGTCTATTAACATCCCTGCCAGTCTGACAAATCTGGGCTATAAGGCTTTCAAAGGCTGCACGGCATTGAAGAACATCACAGTGGATCCAGATAACCCATCGTATGTCATGAAGGATGGAAAACTTATGACCAAAGATTTGCAGGAACAAGTATTCCCCGTGGTGGATTGACGATTGATATGGGAATGAACGAAAATAACCAGAGCGCATTCATCGACCAGATTTTCTGGAGTGACGATTTTGAGCGCATGTTCAGCCAGCTGAAGCCAAGCGATGAGCAGTGGTTGCGACGCTGGGCTGAAGAAGAGAAAGATGTCAGGGCCATTACCCTAATTTTGGTGGGCATGGAGAACAGTTATAGCACCCGTGCCGAGGAATACACCGACGAGGACACGGGGGAACCCTTCACGTTCATCCATGCGGAGAAGATGGAAGGTGAAACGCTCTTCCCCGGTGGCAAGACAGCGTCTTTGCGGCTTTACACCCTGTTGTGCCAGCAGTGGCAAAACACTGACCGCAGCGTGCTTTACCGCGTTTGGAATACCCTGAAGTGCTGCACCACGCTCGACTATTCCGTGCTGCTGCATCATCTGGCCGACGAGGCCGACGACAGCGATGCGCAGAGCGAACTGGCTGAGGCCTACCGCTATGGCGACGAACGCAACGGCATCTACAGGAACTATGACCTCGCACGGAAGTATTGTGAAATGACGGGTGACACTTTCACGCCCGAAGGTGATGATGCCCCCTGCGAATATGACTATACACTTACGGGCAATGCCGACACGCTCGCTGGTGTGAAGCGGATGATAGACGACCTCTGTCAGCAGTTCGGAACACCCAGTAATGAGCTGGGACTCTTTGTCCCCTTGCAGGCAGTGATGCGCCTGTTGGTGGGCAGCAGCGATTATCGCGGCAATATCATCCGCATGGAGCATCCGTCGGCCGAATGTCTCAAACTGCATGTAGAGGCCAACGAAGGCAACCCGTTGCTCTTCGCTCTGCGCCAGAGTTTCGAGAACCTGACGGTAGAAGTAAACTGAATCCCCCCACAAGCCCCCCAGCCCCCTAAAGGGGGAGTGCTTGTCCAGCCCGCGTTGCTCCCCCTTTAGGGGGGTGGGGGGCTTGTGGGGTTGCCGTTTTCACAACAGGTGGAGAGACGCTCGTTAGTGTCCCTCCACCTGCTGTTTTGTTGATGCGAAACAACCTACTTCTATTCATAGTTAATACAGTCACATGGATAGTATTCGCCAAGGGCAGTTACCGAATCTCCATAATCCACAATGTCGCAACTGCTTACAGGGATTACCTTTTCGTCGTAGAGAATCATGTCCTCCAAATAGATGTCGTAGCCTCCGGCAATGCCGCTGCAATTCAGACCTTCGCACTGGTCTTCCAAACAAGCCCGGAAGAAATGTAGTTTGCTGACATCAAACACTTCGTCATCTCTTATCTCAAACGAGAAATGCAATGTTCCGTTCTTACTGTAGCCACCACAGTAGAGCACCAACACTTGCTGACCGTCGTCTATGCCGTCGCTGTATCCTGCCGACGTAATCTTCGAACGCTCCAGGTTGTTGGTGAGGTAGTTGCTTATCGAATAGTCGTCATCGTCATCGGGTGCGTAGCCATCATCCTTCATCTCTCCGATGAAAGCGGCGGTCAGTTTCTCATCAACATTCACAAACTCATAGTCGTACGGACTGGAAACCGGTGCGGTCATCTTCACATTGTCTTCGAAAACAATGGCCCCATCAATTTCAACACGTACACACGGTTCCGACTCTGCCACAATCAGCCCATGCTCTATTGCATGCTCCCTGTTGAGAGGTGTAGCCCTGCCAAGTTTCTTGCATGCCTCGTCAACATTAACTTCACCGTCCTTTTTTATTCTATTCTTGAGAGCCTTGTACTGTTTGTCGTCAACCGGGAACACAGCAATGTAGTCACGCCGACAGGAGATTGTTAAATTCACGGTTTTCATAGCCTTTTAATTGTTGATGATAACTATCAGTTTCTTCATATCCTCATCCAAAACCGGCCCCTTCTTGGATTTGGCACGTTCTTCTATTTCATCAAACACTTTCTGGGTCATATATATACTCTTCAGTGCGGTGCAGCCTCTGAATGGATTATCTATCACTGGTGCAAAACTACCTGAATACATAAACATGTAGTCTAAGCC
>Ga0310694_10007125_pt1 | contig 10533 bp, 3 predicted proteins | sample 174DNAGHGhighgp2_FD_203884 | JGI IMG/M metagenome (GOLD analysis project Ga0310694, IMG submission 203884) | Sheep rumen microbial communities from Palmerston North, Manawatu-Wanganui, New Zealand - 1742 DNA GHGhigh gp2 (v2) (version 2) | ecosystem: Host-associated > Mammals > Digestive system >... | reverse complement strand
CCAGTGTGTTCTTCGGCGATAAGTCGAAGACTGAGGAGGATGACAGTTACCAGCCACTTGGCGATGGCTGGAGCCACAACTACCACTCTTTCATCACCGTGGTTGGCGATTATCAGAATAATGTTGAGGATAATGGTCTGCGTGTGATTGTACACTGGGGCGGTGGTGGCATTCACGTGTATAAGTCTAATGGCACTAAACTTGTGCCAGAGTCTATGGGAATATATGATGAGATGATTTATGATGGCGGTGACGAACTGACCATCAAGTCTAAGACGCAAGTGGAATATCTTTTTAGCAAACAAGGAGGTTCTGGGGCTGCTGTATTCTATCTCACAAGCATCACCGACCGCAACGGCAATACGCTGACCATCAACTACGAGAACGGCCAGAATGGCTCAAAGCGCATCAGCAGCGTGAGCGACGGACAGCGTTCTCTGGATTTCTACTATCTGAGCGGTACAGATCTGCTTTCAGAGGTGAAAGATCCGTTGAATCGTAGCATCAAGTTTGAATACTTTGACAATAAGCAGACGGGCAAAAAACAATTAAAGAGTTTCACCGATGCAGAAGGTAATACAACAACTTATGAGTATGTCGACCTGACGAAGGCAGGAACATCGAAGTTGCTCGCCCGCATCCAACTGCCCAAGGGCAACTATATCGAAAACGAATACGATGCCAACAGCCGACTGAAAAATACGGTTAGCGGTGTAAGTGGTGTACCGACCACCAAAACAAGCGTTAATGTGCAGGCCAACTATGGTAGTGGTTCTGTCAGTACTCAGTCGCAAGTGGATGTAGAGCGAGGTTCTCAGACATCATCATATAACTATACTTACAATAAAAACAACGTGGCGACAAGTGTAACTGGCGCTGAAGGTTTGTTTGTAAATGGCACCTATGGCATAGAGGAATACCCGGAACTGCCCACGGCCCTCCAAAGCAACAAAACAAATATCAGTAATATCAGTTATGACGCAAAGGGTAACGTGACGAGCATAACAGTAAATGGCGATGGCACACTGACCACATCGATGACCTACGACGAGATGAACAATCTGACCAGCATCACCGACCCGAAAGGCAACATAACGACCTACAGTTACGACACCAAAGGCAACCTGATTAATGTGTCGGCTCCAGAAGAGGTAACTAAAAGTTTCACCGTCGACAGCAAGGGACTGATTACGGAAATGACAAACGCCATGGGTGTCAAGACACAGTTTGACTATAACGAGTTTGGCAATGTTGTCAAATTAACGTTGCCTGCCTTAGGACTGTCGAGTGCTGCCGTCTATGATGTCGCCAGCCGCCAGACAAGTGTCACCGATGCCCTTGGCCGTACCAGCAGTTTTGTTTATAACAACAACGACTTCCTGACGAGTGAAACAGACCCCATGGGACATGTTACACACTATGCCTACGACAAGAACGACAACTTGACAAGCATCACAAATGCCAAGGGCGGTGTGACCTCCCTGTCGTATGACAATGCAACAGACTGGCTGACATCAGTATCATTTGCAGGAGCAACTAAAGAGTATAAGTATAATAGCGATGGCACACTTGCTGCCTATACCAAGCCTGACGGCACGCGATTGGAGAGCGTCTATGATCAACTCGGCCGCATTACGAACGACGGTGTCAACTCATACACCTACGACAACAAGATGCATCTCTCGTCGGTTTCTGATGGCAGCAGCACACTCACTTTTGACTACGATGGTTTCAACCGCCTGTCAAATGTGAAATATAGCGGTAATGGTTCAAACTCTGTAAAGTATTACTACGATAACAACAACAATGTGACGGAGGTGAGTTATCCCAATGGCAGCAGGGTGTCTTATACATACGATGGTCTGAACCGCATGAAGTCCGTTGAGTGGAATATGGTGTGCAGCGACGGCAGTAAAACAGGGGGAGGCATCACCTATACCTATCGCAAGGACAGCAAACTCGATCGGGTGGAGTATCCCAATGGCATGACCACTGAGTATGGTTACGATGCGATAGGTCGTCTGACCAGCAAAACCACAAAACTCAGCAACGGAACAGTGATGGCAGGATACACCTATATATTAGATAAAGTAGGTAACATCATGGAGCAAACCACGCAGGAGCCTTACAATTTGGTGGTTTTACCCGACGAAGAGGTCAGTTACAATTATAACGATGGTAACCGCATCACGAAGGCTGGCGACATCAGTTTTGAATTTGATGCTAACGGTAATACCACCAAGCGTGGCGATGAAACATACAATTGGGACAAACAGGATCGTCTAACAGCGGCAGGCTCGACCTCTATTACGTATGACCCGTTGGGACTGATTGCCTCTTATGGTGACATCTCGTTTACGACAGATCCGCTGGGTATGGGCAATGTACTCAGTGATTCTAAGAGTGGGGCAGAGTATATCTATGGCAATGGCCTGGAGGCTCGTGTGAAGGATGGCAAGGTGAGTTACTATGTCACGGATGTTCGTGGCTCTGTAGTGGCTATCGTTGATAGGGATGGCAACATCACGCACAAATACCAGTATGATGATTTCGGTAAAGTCGTTCAGAAGGAAGAGGCTGATTATAACCCCTTCCAATATGTGGGAAAATATGGTGTGATGTATCTTAGCGACAACCTTTATTATATGCGTGCCCGCCATTACGATCCCATCATTGGCCGTTTCCTCTCCGAAGACCCCATTTGGAGCACGAATCTCTATCCGTATGCAGATAACAATCCGATAATGAATATTGATCCAAAGGGAGAAGATGCTGTTGATTTTATACCACTTACGACCTCAGTAGAAGATGCTATAGAGGTAATAGATAATGATCTTTATGAATTGCTTATTGAAATACTTCAAGGACAAGACGCTACAACTGTGATACAAGCGACTCAATTAGAATTGGACGCACTTGAAAAAAGTATTTTAGTTGTAGAATCCACTGATAAAGTGGCAACGCCTTTATATTGTCAAATAAGTAGTACTGGGGTTGGACTTATCCTTACCGTAGCCACAGGAGATACAAAGCATTTAGGGAAAGGCATGATTAAAGATGCTGCAAAATATGGACTTACAGCGGCAGGAGGATTGTCTGCAGGTGTAGCCTCTGCTTTGGTTTTGGAAGTTGAGGTTGCTGGGTATTTTGCATATTCAGGCTTAAATGGAACACTTGTTGATGATGGCGTCAAGTTGGTTGACACGGTATTGTCTGATAAGCAGAAACAAAATCTTTTGAATTCTTCATTTGCAAAGTATGTATATAATGGGTACTTAAAATTGGAAAATTGGTATCAGAATCGATAATTTTAATCGAGGGGCGGTTTTTCTGGATATTTTGATCAATGGAACTCCCCCCTTGTTTTTAACTTAGAATTCAAATCGTATCATTATGACATATTTGTTATTTGAGAAGATTGAAAGATTCTTTGAAAGAATAAAAAAAACAAATGTGATCAAGTTCTTTTTGGTGACATGGATTATTCATTTCTTATGGACGATAGTTGTTGGCGGAACATTGTATTTATGCGGTGCGGAGTTTAGTCAGCATGTCGCTTCGGACAGTGAGTTTACTAATTCGTTTCTATTGATTCCTATGACGGCTCTTGCCGAAGAAATCATGTTTCGATGGGGGCCGATGATAATACTATCATCCATTTTGACCTATTATTATCGAAATGGACGCCTGACAAAAAGACTGTTCTTTAATGTTGAGAAGCATTGTCTGTTAGGTTTGGTAATCCTACTAAGTATTATTTTTGGTTGGGTTCATGGGAATATTTTCAATGTCTTAATACAAGGCGTAAGTGGAGTGATATTTTACATCATCTACCTGAGGTGTTTTTTCATTGAACGAGACAATGGTGTAAGAGATCGTTTACAGATTGTACCTCTAATCGAGTCTACTACGTACCATGCTATGGCGAATGCATTCCTAATTCTCTTATAATTTAATCCGTTCCAAAATGAATAATAGCAGTATTCTTCAATATATTGAAACCAATAAGAGTGCGTTAACGAAGATGATGGACGTAAGTGTCACGCCAGAAGAAGGCATCATCACAATAAGAAAAAGAAGTGGTTACAGAACCATACTGATAATACTGGCATATACCTTGATATTTATTTCACTAGTCTTTATGTGGGTTGGCTCTTCTCTCGGGTATTGGGGCGTCGTGGCTGTTTGTCCATTTGTCATGCTGTATTGTATATGGGAAATAAGAGAACAGGCAAGGATTATAATTGTTGACATGAGTCATAAGATTGTCAGTATTAAAGAACGCTGGCAGAGAGAACGCACTTTCTCATGGGATGATTACCAAGGACATGAGATATATTGTTCTGTAAAAGATTTCCCAGAAGAATTCCTTATCAAGTTTATGGATAATGGCAAGGTCAGAAAGATAAAGTTGGCTGATATCAACCCTGTATTCCACAAAAGTACAGAGACGAATTATACCATTCTTTTAGGATTATGGGAATGTATAAAGGCGAATGTGTGAGTCAGCAAACAAATCATGCTCAATCTTAAGGAAAAGATTGACCATTCCGAATTCGTTTTTTTGCCTGAGATTTCGGGCAAGCCATCCTCAGGGGGTGAAACCTTGCCCTAAATCCAGTTCATGCTTATGCACGGGGGGCATAAACGTGCCAGAGATTCAGGGCATATTTCTGCCCAGGGGGCATAGACGTGCCTGAGATTTAGGGCATACTTCTGCCCGGGGTGCATAGACGTGCCTGAGATTTAGGGCATACTTCTGCCCGGGGTGCATAGACGTGCCTGAGATTTAAGGCATACTTCTGCCCGGGGTGGATAGACGTGCCCCAGATTCAGGGCGTATTTATGCCCGGGGTGCATAGACATGTCCCAGATTTTGGGCAGACTTTACACCGGTGGGGGATGACATATAGACGAATGAATGCGTTTAAACACAGCCTTTTGCTGGTGACCCACATGGCCAAAGGTGCCAAAGAAGGTGTTTTCGACAAACTGAAAAACATTGGTAGCGAAATCAAGGGCATCCTCGAAGGCATCCTCGGTATATTCTGATTATCCAACAATTGTTGTTAAACAAGACCGAACGAATTCTATGCCAAAATGCTTCTACGGGACAGCCAAAGGGATACGTTCGTCAATCAGATTTGGTATCTTTTTGGTTATATATCTGTTCGTGAATCTTGGTACTGAATGCCAATGGATGGCTAATGTATTTATAACTATTAGTCGCCTCTCCTGTCGTAACATTGACCGTACCATAGTTTAGTAGACGACCAAGAATAGACTGATCAACCTGAATACCTTCACACTTTCTGAGTAAAAGTTCATACGAATTACGGTTGATGATTCCCCGTTTGAATATCAGCCTATGAGTTGTGACAACATACTGACGTCCTCCATAAATTGACATTGCCCAGGCAAATGCTATGGCAAAGATAAGCAAGCACAAGCAAAGGATGGCAAGAGGTTCAATGGGGATAAAAGCCACGCCAATGGCAAGCAAAGCGACAAAGAATGGTCCAAGATACACAATACCATGTTGTCTGGCTTCATAAACCACCCTTTCGTCTTTCATCAAATTCTTCTGGATATAGCCCATAATAACTTATATTTTGCTGCAAAAATACAAAAAAATCCCCGAAACCACAAAAAGTTCCGGGGATATTTTACAATGGCATACAATTAATTCCTCAAAATAGAATTTGAAACCATGATAACATCTGCAATGTTCACCACGCCGTCACCATTGACATCGGCAGCATTGAGATCGAGTTGCATTTTACCCATCATATAATTAACTAAAGCAATAACATCCTGAGCGTTTACCACATCGTCACCATTAACATCGCCAATAAGTCCTTCACCAACATAAATTGTTGACTTAACATAAGCGACATCATGACTCTCGGCATTCGTATCTGAAATCGAGATGTTACGCAAAACAATAGGATAATTACCGATAGGAACATTTTTGTCAATATGCAACTTAATCGTAGCCACCTCACCGTCATTACCACTGAATGAGTATCCACCTGTTGAACCTGCAATCACACGAAGAGCACCATTCTCGAGGAATGCAGAAGTAAAGGTATCTGTCTTTTTCTTTGATGTACGCTCCAAACTGAGTTCTGCCTCTGCAAAGCCATCCTCATCCTGAACAACAGAAATACCCTCTGGCAACTCAAGGTCGAACTGGAAACTCTCAGCCTCTACACTATTCTTCATCTTAACCGAGAGAATAACGTCACCACCAGAAGTGGCTGATACCGGCTCTGTGTAAATAGTGTTTTCGAGTTCAGATATGTTAGTATCTGGCTGATCCTCAATACTAATCTTTTCTGGTTTGTCAAGATTAAACATTTGGCTAAGTTCACCTTTATTACCAGCGATATCATATACAAAAGCATATACATCAAGACGATACTCAAGGTCTTCCTCTGAAAGCTGAATTTCAAAGTTAGACGTGCTCAAAGGTGTAACATCTCTCTTCTCTCCATTTATCGAAACTTGTAAACTATTTCCCCTAGCGCCAATATTATCAGATATTGTTATATATAGAATTCTTGTATCTTCGTCTAAATCAGCAATAATAACTGGAGATGCAATATCACTGGCTAACGGCGTTGCCAAAATGTATGAACCAAGTTCGTCTACATCAATTGCAGAACCAGCCTTACCTATATAATGCCAAATATTGCTATTTTCATCAGAACGATATATGTCTAAAGCCAAATCTTCTGCAAGACCAAATGGAGTAAGGTCATCAACTCCAATATGAGTATCTAACCTAAATTTACCATTTTGAGATACCTTAAGCGTATCAGAACCTAATGTGACATTCAAATTAGCGACATCACTCACAACAAACAAGGTGTCATTTTTATCAGTAACCGCAAACAGATCACCTGCAGGATAATAATGAGTATACTTCACTTTTGTTCCTTCCTCGAAATTCTGTACGCCATCATTAATGGTAAAATCCAATGTACATATGTCATCGGGAACAGATTGTGCCAATCTTGGATGTCTTCTTGCTCGACCCGAATTAGCCCATCTGTTAAAGGAATTCAAACGATGCTGTTTGTCTAATGTAAGTTTAAAGGGTACTCCTGTCTTTGGCTCAACTTCTGAACATTTAAGAATTTCACCAGCTTCTTTTTCAATCCCTTCTTCAATTTTTTTGTCCTTGCCAAATGCTTCTTTAATATTATCAGCTATTTTGTTTGTACAATATTCTACAACATCTGATACTGTTGACACAGGTTGTAATACTACAGGGAAGAAGCATTTATCGACAACGCTGTAATAACTTTCTGAAGGATAACATTCTGTTTCAACAGTTAAACCTACATCAAAGTTCAATTTAACTAATTTCCAATTACAGATAGGAATGTTTACCCCCACATTATAAGAAGAAGAATTAGAAACCTCCATCTTCAATGCATCTGACAATGGATAGTCAGATTTGTCACCTGCATAAATTGACAGGTTCTTCATTGGACTATCAACATCGTCTTCAAGTACGCCATAAATTTCATCTGCAGATGACAATAATGTCTTACCTTTGAATGCTGGGAACAATCTACCAATCCAATACCTTTTTAAATAAGACTGATCAGATCCATCATTGTATTGATCTTGTAAGAATTTAGCCCAATTTCCTTTAGAAACGAGTTTCATTGAATATGTCTTTGATCCACCCATAGATGCGCCTATCGGTGACCATTCTTCAAATAATTTGAGATTCTTTGTACTAAAATCTAAACCTTGAGAATATGATGTTGTATGAGATATCTCGTACAATTTAGTCTTAGCTGCATCTTCATACATCTCCTTTTCTTTAAAAGACCAACATCTATTATACTCTGATTTCAGAGTCTCGTAATTAGCAAAATCCTTCAGTTTTTTCTCATAGAACTTACCCATTTTCGAGTTCTTCCACCATGACTTATTACCAAACATATCACCGATATTTATATCAGTATTTGAGATAGAACCTTTCACTTTTAATTTCGCACTTGCACTTGTCCCCCAATAAGTTCCTTTTTTGGAATCTGATGATACAATATACGGCTCCCATTTAAATGTCGAACTGCCACCTACTGAAAAACTTTTAAATTTGTTTGTTGGCAATTTCACGGCTTGTTTTATCTTACCGGCTGCAGCTTCTGGCTTTTTCAAGAAATTGAATTCCGCTTTTCCTGACAAAGACCCTTGGACATATAAACTCCCCTCCTCTTTAACATCGCGTTCTCTGTCTTTATAATACCATGAACTTATTGATTTAATAGCAAAATCACGTACTTTATCTGTACCCCATTCATACGCCTCACATAATTTCATGATCATTTCAAAAGCAGCATCTTTATAATTTGGAGTTGTTATACTATATTTTATGCCAGCCCCAATATTTAAACTACCACCCAACTCAACACTTTTTATCCAACTATTCTCTGTTTTTTTAGTCCAACCTGCATCAAGTTCAACATCAACTTTTGCTTCGGCACCTGCCGTTATATCCTTTGTAGTACCGTCTGGATTCCATTTCATACCGTATGAAATAGGGAAACCTACACTTACACCAAAATCAAACACCTTATTCCTATCTGATTTTGCAGAAAACCCTAAATCTAGAGTAAAGTCAACTTTCTCAATTCTTTCTAATGCCGTTCCCATAGGACCTTTATAAACATTCAACTTAACTGCAAGATCAGAAGGGGAATTCATAAGTTCAATTTTTTCATTTGATTGATTATATAATCCAGCAAAAGCAATTGTCGCAGTTTCTCCTCTCTTTACAATTGCATTTTCTCCATCTGTCTCTAACGAAATAGATACTACGCCATTGCTTTCTGACCATGTTGATTCAATTTCGCCATTATAAGTAGGACTGCTACAATTAAATATAGCCTTTACATTTGACATTGGTTTACCATTTGTATCTGTCACACGATAAAAATGACCAACAACAGCTCCTTCATTTACAGTTTCTGGGGATAATTCTTTTGTCAAATAAACCATTTCTGCTTTTTTCGTTGTTGCGACATCTACAGAAGTAACTATAACATCAATTGGATTTGTAAAACCATTGTCTTCAATAAGTTTCAATGTCCCGTTATCTGTTTTGTAATAAACAGAAACAGAATGCGAACCCTCTGATGGAGTCCAAACAGGGGATGTTAATGTATACGTGCCACCTCCCTTGATTGTTGTAGTTGCACCAATAAGGGCAAGACTGTTATCTATCAAATATAACGTACCACTCCATTCGTCAGTACCATAATTCTTCACTTTAGCTACCAATGTTGTTTTTTCTCCAAGACGAAGGCTTGTAGGACAAGTAACGGCTTCACAAAGTTTTATATCATAGTTTGATTTATAACTTTCCTTAACTTGAATGACTAAAGGATTACTAAACTTACCCTTATTAACTTCACGTCCTCTGCCATGTTTACCTGTTTGGTAATAGAGAGTCAACGATTTTGTTCCTGCAGTCTCTGGAACATAATCAAACTCCAAGTACTTTGCTCCATGTTTAGAGATCTTAACATCATACCAAGGTTGAATTAGTTCATCCCCATCCTTCAAATAGAAATGACCAATCCATGGTACATCCTCTCTATTTTCAATACATGTCTTAAAATGGTATGACGTATTAACAGTCATTGAAGTCGTTCCAAAACCATGTTGATCATAAAGATAAAGATTCGCCGGTTCTGTTAATTCATTATCTGATTTTGCTGCAGCAGTCTTAAAAGTATATGCATTTGTCCACGAACTGGTCTGAGAACTGTTTTTAGCTTTAATTCTCACATAATATGTAGTACCAGCTTGTAATCCTGTAAAAGAACTTGTTGTGCGTCCCGGGGCACCAGAACCATACCAAGGATTACTGAAAGAATTAGAAGCAGAAAGTTGAACAATATACGAAGTGGCACCTGTCACCTCTCCCCAATTAACAGTTACGCCTGCTGATGACACACCAGAAACAGAGATTGAATTATAATCTGGTGCGGAAAGAGTTACTTCATTTGAATTAGAAACCGTTATATTGAAGGGATTCTGGTAATTACCTTTATTAATAAGAATTCCACTTCCTGTTCCTCCGGTCTGGTAAAACAAATCAAGTTGAATATTACCTGTAGTGGTAGGCGTATACTTACCGGTTAAAGTGAGGATGGCTCCTGAAGCGATCTCCTTTCCCCACCAATTTATCAAATTTTCGGAACCATTCTTAAGATAGAATGATCCATTCCATGCGGTATCTCCAGTATTCCAAATTTTAACACTAAAATTATATTCTTCACCTTTAATCAGATTTGTCGTACCAAAAGATGGATTACTGTAAAGAATCAAATTTGCTTGTTGGGTGGATTCAGAAGTAACATTTACTGTAATAGGATTGGAATAACTTCCTGCGGGTACAGTCCTACCCTTGCCCGTTTCATCCGTCTGATAGAACAACTCCACGGTCATCTTTCCCGTAGTGGTAGGGGTATAGGTATCGGTCAGCGTTACCGTTGAACCAGAGGA
>Ga0310694_10007123_pt1 | contig 10535 bp, 7 predicted proteins | sample 174DNAGHGhighgp2_FD_203884 | JGI IMG/M metagenome (GOLD analysis project Ga0310694, IMG submission 203884) | Sheep rumen microbial communities from Palmerston North, Manawatu-Wanganui, New Zealand - 1742 DNA GHGhigh gp2 (v2) (version 2) | ecosystem: Host-associated > Mammals > Digestive system >... | reverse complement strand
TGCTGCACTGCCAAATCATCTCTTGGTCGCGGGAGAACACTAAGCCGCCCTCAATATTGGCCAATAGCTTTCTGTAACGCTCCTCATGGTGTTTTTCAATCTCACCTACCATGGAGAAAAGTTCCGCGATATGGTCAAAACCCTCTTCTTTGGCAGTTTTGGCGAATCCGGCGTACATGTCCGTCCATTCGTAGTTTTCGCCATCGGCAGCATCCTTCAGATTGGTGATGGTATCCGGCACAGCACCGTTGTGGAGCAACTTGAACCAGATTTTGGCATGTTCCTTTTCATTGGCTGCTGTTTCCTCGAAAATGGCAGCGATTTGGTTATAGCCATCCTTCTTGGCTTTAGAGGCGTAATAAGAATATTTATTCCGGGCTTGAGACTCTCCGGCAAATGCGGTCTGCAAGTTTTTTTCTGTTTGTGATCCTTTTAAATCCATTTCTTTGTTTTTTATTGATGATTGTTTTTATTTACATTTTTGCAAGCGCAAAAATAGTCAAAAAAACAATATAAGGGGAAAACTATTCTTAAAAAATGTAAAAGATTGATATTCAATAGGCAAATATCAAATTTCGGGTATTTTAGGGGAAAATATATTTTTGATGTGATTTTTCGTTTTCAAATTAATTCGTGATAAAATGGAAAATATGAAAATATATTACTGATTATCAGATAATTATATTGAGTTTTTCAAGAAAATCATCAATGCGGTTATATCAGCAGGGCTTACACCGCTCACACGTGAAGCCTGACCCAAATTTACCGGTTGGAGTTTCGTGAGTTTTTCCCTCGCCTCTTTTGACAATGAATTTATGTTAGCATAATCCAAATCGGATGGCAGCTTGATATTGTCCAAATTTGATAGATGATTTACCAATTCCTCTTCTTTCTGAATATAGCTGTTGTATTTGATAGAAGTCTCCGCGTTGGTTATTTCCTCTGAATTGGCAGCAATATCATGGAGGAATTGCGAAAAGTCCGAATCATAATCAATGATATCTTGAATGGAAATCTGTGGACGAAGCAACACACTTTCCAATTTCACATTCTGATTTAACGGACTAGTTCCCCTTTTTTCCAACAGTTCATTTATCTTCTGATATTGGGTGGTATGTTGTTTCAAATACGCGACTATATGATTTTGGTTTTCATATTTATGGAGAAACTCCTCATAGCGGTCATCATCAATCAAACCCAATTTGCGTCCGACAGGTGTTAACCTTGCATCAGCATTGTCCTGACGAAGCAGAATACGGTATTCCGCCCGGGAAGTGAACATCCTGTACGGATCCTGAACGCCTTTGTTTACCAAATCGTCAATCAGGACACCGATATAAGCTTGTGACCGCGTAAGCACCAAAGGCTCGTCGTCCTTAATGGAAAGATGAGCGTTGATGCCGGCCATCAGACCTTGACATGCCGCCTCTTCATAACCTGTAGTGCCATTCACCTGTCCGGCCAAATAGAGATTCCGAACAATTTTCGATTCAAGGGTGTAATGCAATTGGGTGGGATCAAAATAGTCATATTCGATGGCATAGCCGGGGCGGTAAATCTCCACATGTTCCAAACCAGGAATCAAATGGATTGCTTCCACTTGAATGTCTTCAGGCAGGGAAGAGGAAAAACCGTTGAGGTAATATTCATTGGTATTCCTTCCTTCAGGTTCAAGGAACAGCTGGTGACGTGTACGATCTGCAAAACGGACAATCTTATCCTCAATGGAGGGGCAGTATCGGGGACCCACTCCTTGTATTCTACCTTGAAACATGGGAGACTTGTCAAACCCTTTACGCAACACGGCATGAACATTTTCATTCGTATAGGTAATCCAACAGCTCAGTTGGTTTCGCAGGATGGGAGTCTCAGTGAAAGAAAAGCGGCCAGGATTCTCCTCCCCTTTTTGCTCTTCCAATTTGGAGAAATCTATCGTACGTCCATCTATTCGAACTGGGGTTCCTGTCTTGAGTTTGTTGGTTGTTATCCCACAATCTTTCAATTGGTCGGACAGCACGAAAGAGGCACTCTCCCCTATCCTACCGCCAGAAAAATTGACTTCTCCCACATGGATTTTACCATTGAGGAAAGTACCGTTAGTCAGGATGACTTTTTTGGCATGGAAAGATTTTCCCAACTGGGTTTTCACTCCAAAAACGGAAGATCCGTCCATCAGCAGTTCAGTCACAGTGTCTTGACGGAGATGGAGGTTTGGGGTATGCTCAAGTACATATTTCCAATAGAGGGAGAAAGCGGTTTTGTCGCATTGTGCGCGAGGGCTCCACATGGCCGGTCCTTTGGAACGGTTCAGCATACGGTATTGGATCATGGTGTGGTCGGTGACTATTCCAGTCATTCCACCCAAGGCATCAATTTCCCGGACAATTTGTCCCTTCGCGATTCCGCCGATAGCAGGGTTACACGACATCTGAGCCACCAAGGCAAGGTTCATGGTAACCAATAGCACTTGATTCCCAAGACTGGCGGAAATCACCGCCGCCTCACATCCGGCATGACCCGCACCCACCACTATAATATCGTATCGATTATCCATCTTTTCACGTGAAAACTTTATAAAATCATTTGATTGTTAATATCTTATAATCCGATATCCTCTAACATGGCTAACGATTCGTCTTCCTTTTGTCGCATCAATTTTGCCTCGCTTTCACTCTTGTCCTTATACCCACACAGATGCAATGTACCATGGACCACAACCCTTAACAACTCGTTTTCGAATGTCTTTCCAAACTTGGAAGCATTCTCCGCAACACGGTCTGAACTTATCAAAATGCTGCCCGATATAACATTGCCCACACACTCGTCAAATGTAATAATATCTGTATAAGTGTCGTGTTGAAGGAAAGCATTGTTCTGCTCAATCATGAAAGCATCGTCACAAAAAATATAGGTAATATTCCCTGTGGTTTTCCCTTCTTTATGAATAACCTGCTGAAGCCAAATCTTGTGTTTCAAGGAGGGCTTGAACGGTCCCGCACAATTATACTCGAAGCTAATCATAATACTTAACGGATTATTGTGAACACTTTTGAAGTTCTATTAGAATTTGAATAAACGGACAAAATGTAATTACCTACTTTCAAAAAAGAAATATCTATATCGAACAAATTCAGACATTCCTTCGATAATGCGACACCAGAATGGTCATACACGATATTCCCCTCCATATCTGCAATACTAATTGAAGAAACAATCGCATTTTCAGAAATAGCGACATGAATCGTGTTTTTAGCAGGATTAGGATAGAGAGAAATAATACAATCCGACAAAGTAAATTCATTAATTGCAGTGGAATCATTGATTACGGTATCGGTATCAAATGTCCATTTCCAAAGGGAATCAAATATCACTGTTTTTGTGGCATATTTCGCGATTGAAGCTGTATTTTCGTCCAAAGCACCATTCCAAGTAATATCTCTTGGATTTCGTCCTGTAAGGATCGTATAAAAACAGCAGGCGGCAACGTATGAACCTAAATAAGAAGGATGGCTTTCATCAGATTGGTATAACTCTAAATCAGGGTAATGATCCCTTATGTAATGCCATACAGTACCCACAGGCGATACAGATGCATGGTTGTCTTCCGCCATCATCATATAACGCAAATTCAAAAGGCTATCCATTCCCTGGTAGGTACATAAAGGCGGGTAATAAGGACAATTCTGCTGATCACCGTTCTTTCTGCCCCAAGTCATATAAAATACGATTTTCGCATCTGGATTGTAATCTCGTATCATTGAACATAACGATTCAGCATACGGATAACTTTCCTGCATAAATTGATCCTCCGGAAAAGATGGCAACTGACTTTGCTCCTGTAATACGACATAATCCCAACCACCTTGTTGAATATAAGAAGAAGATACCATGCAATGCTGTTGAAAAGTACACCCACCAGGAGCGTTCATTTGGTAACTAAAATCCTCATCCGATGATGATATCATCATTGAAACGAGTTCTGGAAGATTATTGACGTATGTATAGCTATTTCCTAAAAATAAAACTTTGCTCGTCTGAGCAGAGGCGAATAGAATAACAATCAGAAGAAAAAAAAATGCAATCGGCTTTTTCATCCTCTACCTAAAAATACTCTGCCTTATCTCCTGACTCTGGAATGAACGCTGGACACTGATCTTGGTTTTCACGTGAAAAGTTGTGATAAGTGTATCAAAATCAGTAGAGAATGAAATCTCATTGGCCAATGACTGCAAAACAAATAACGCCGTGTTTTGATTGTCCGAATTTTCCGATAGCGATTTGAAATCACCAGAATGGAGAGTATAATTTATGGAAACTTCATTGCTTTCTATTTGGAAATCCACATCGGCTTCAAAATTGGGAAATGAGGTCTCCAAATAATCATACACCATCTGGTTCGCCATGGAAAGCGTGCCAAAATCGTTTCCTATAGCATAATCGTCACAAATATGCTCAAGAGTTTGCAGTGTCTTTTGGTAAAAACTGCCTTTGTTCAAATCGGAAAGCGTTATTTCTATCATAGTTCTTTATATTATTCGATGTTATAAAAATAGTTGTTGGCCTTAGACTTATAATAATAATTCAAATTTGCAGGAACCGATCGCAGCATCTCATTCTGCTGACTTTGCTGTTTGTCAAAATGCCAATCTTTAGGAGGATTCACATTCGGAATCTGACGAGCTTCATTGGATTTACGTTCTTTGTCTTTTTCACGCTCCATATCAGCCCTCTCACTTTGCAAAAGCCGCGTTGTGATGTCCTTTTGACGGTTGATGGTCTGTTGGGTGATTTGACGGTTTACCAAATCTTTCTCCGTCTTCTGCATATCCTCTATTATTTTATCAAGAGACTTATCCCCAACCCCATTCAGCGACTTTTGCTCGTTTTGGTAATCCTGTAACATTTTCCTGATGGCTTCTTGCTGGGCGGCCATCTTGGCAAACTGTTCACTCATATTCTGCTGCGGCATTCCTGTCTGCCCTTGCTTCGCCTGTTGCTCCATCGATTTCTTCATTGCTTCCATCTGACGATTCAATTGCTGTTGCAATTCCCGTGCAGAGGCTTTCTTCGGCTTTCCCTTTCCACCCGGATTATTACACGATCCATTCCCCGATTTCTTACATTTTGACTGGCATTTCTGCTGCTGTTGCTGCATATCTTTCATCGACTCCATCAGCATCAAGGCAAGGTTGTTCATGGACGTCAGGCCAATTTGCTGGTTTTTGGATGCTGATGAAAACCTCCTGTTCTGCATATCAGTCTGCGAAGTCTCTATATTATTTTGTATCTTCGACAGCTCTTTTTGAATGAAAGGCTTCACCGCCGCCTGTCGCCGCGCCAATGCATTCAAAGAATCCTCAATATGAGCCATATTTTGCTTCACCTCAAACTGCTTTTTCATCACATCGGAATAAGATGAAGATATTGAGGTCATTTTCTGCGTTTTTTTCAAAATATTCTCTTGATCAAACGATATTTTCACCAAATTATCCAATATCTGGCGCACGGTAGCAATGTCTTCAGCTATATTTTCCAATTCGCTTTCATTGAAATCCTGCTCCATCTGCTCGGCCATCTTATCTATGTCATCCGCAGCCTTTTTTTGGTTTTCTGCGGACTTAGAACGATTGTTCTTTTCCAGATTCTGTTGACCCTGCTGCATATTCTGCTCTGCATCTTTTTGGAGTTCCTGGGTATCTTTGAATTTTGTAGGGTCCTCAAGCTCATTATTCAGCTTTTTTAGCTCTTCAATGTCTTTCTTAATGTCATTGTACTTTTCCTGCAATTCCTGCTGTTTTTTGAGCAAATCCTCTTTTGAATTTTGCTTGTTCTCGGTTTTCTGCGCATTCTTCCTCATTTCTTCCGACAGATCACGCATATTCTTCACCGCCTCATTGAGCTTCTTCTCCACTTCAAGCTGCTTGTAAAGCTGTAGTTGCTGATCCAAAGATTCATTTATATCCTGAGTGGACATCTTCATCTTCTCCATCTGCTCCTGAATCTGATCCTTGTTCATATTCTGCATCATGGCTTCCAACTCTTTGATCATTTCTTTCATCTCGTCAGTGAGAATCTCATCCATGCGCTTCTGCAACTCTTGTTGTTTTCTGAAAATATCCTCATCAACATTTTTGTACTGATTCTCCACTTGTTGATGGTTTTCCTGCTTTTCTTTGAGTTCATTGATTTGATCTTGCAGTTTCTGATACTCTTTCATCAATTTTTCAAGATTCTTCTTGTCCTGCCAGGAAAGTTCTTTCTGCTGCATCATCTTCTGCTGCATCTTTTCTATTTCCTTCGCCAAATCCTTAGACTCTTTCAACAAATCCGTGTATTCGGACTTCGTCTGTTCCTCGTCTTTTTGCAAATCTTCCTCTATCTCATCCATTGTGCGTACGCGATAAGACTGTACCGATGATTTTGTGGATTTTGCCCCGTTCACGCCATCATTGTCAAACACCTGAAAGTAGTACTCCAACTGTTCTCCTGGATTCAATTGGAACATATTCTGGTCAAAATAGTAATAAAAATCCTGAATGGTGACGTTATTTTGGATTTTAATAGGTACCACATTGTTTGACGATATGATTTTCCCATCCTTGTCCAACTTATTGTAAACAAAATGCAATTTTGAAAAACCATAGTCATCCTTGATGTTCCCTTTGAAATAAATCCGGTCATTATAGGTGGAATCTTGTTGCGATTGCACCACAATATCCGGATACATATCCTTTATGACATTCACCTCGTCAGAAAGGGTGTCTTTACTCACGGCATATTTGTTCTTATTCACAATCGAATAGGTGAATGAGTTTCTCGCAGTGATGTCCACAAGATAAGAATCTTTGTCCGATGATATCTCCTTCTCGCTTTCATCCACAATTAGAATGAGATTTTCGGAATTTCTCGTGATGAATTTCCATGTGATATGCGTGCCTTCCGGTACTGTCAAATTGCTCACATTTTCCAGCACTTCATCAGGTTTGTTAAGATATGAAGGGTAATGCAAGGAAATGTTGAATCCTAGCATAACCGGTTTCGGCAAAACATTCAATTCATAAATTGAAGATTGAACCTCTTCTGTAACAATTTGAAAATCAGTATTTTCCTTTAAATTAGAGAAAGTATAGGAAAAAGTGGAGTTGCTGCTTTTCTCACATTTATAGTTTCTGTTTTTTATTTTCACATAAACTTCATCCGGAACCTCACTCCCTTCCACTTTCACATTGACCGTAAAGTCCTCATATTGAAAGGCTTTAAGTGAATCATTGGTAATGATGAAAGCGTAAGGAGCCGGTTTTTCATAAACTTCGGTATAATGTACGATACGTTTGGTCGGTTCCGTGAATATTTCCTTCTTAATGGAAAACAGCAGCAGGAAAATGGCCACGGGAAGAATCGTCCACAGGGCAATGCGTTTGGTTTTCTGCACAGGAATCGCTTGGACGAACGAATATGCCTTGAACGAATCTATCTTACTATCTATAGCGGCGGAAAGCAGATCGTAGCTCAGATAGTCACCGCGTTCCATCTGCTTCTTTAATTCAAACACATTCAACAATTTGTCATCAATCTGATGGAAATGTTTACCAACTATTTTGGCTACTTCCTCGTTGGTGAGTTGTTTTCCAAGTCCGCCTATTTTCATCAGCGGTATAATGATATACGCTATGGCAGTGACTATGGAAAGTGCTATAAATGAATAGAAAAGCACGGAACGCACAACCGTGTTCGAATATGAGAAATATTCAAACAAAGAAAAGGCAATGAAAGTAGCTAACAAGATTATAACAAAGAAAGCCAATCCTTTGCATAACTTGTTAAGGTAATATTTCTTCAGAAACTGCCTTATCTTGTCATTCAATATCTGTATCCTTGATAAGCTCATTTGGGTTGTCTTCGTAAGGTTGTTTATAAGTCACATTAAAAAAATCGCCATTTTGGCTTTGGAAATAGCGCCCGAGAAATTTGTTCTGGCCGAAAAAGCGTTTTACAAAGAAATACTTTAAAAAAGAATGGTTTGCCTTATTCAATTTGCTTCTTTTTGAAAACAACGCATAGAGCTGTTTGGAACGGGAAGGCTTAACCACGTTATTTGATGCCAGCATTTCAGAGAACATCAGTCTGATTAACGGGATATTAACAGGACAAACAGACTCGCAAGCCCCGCACAATGTCGTGTGAGAGAAAAGATGTTGCGACTGGTTGTATTTGTCTAAACAGTTCATCTTGATGAGTTGTATAGGAGAAATATTGTCGCACGCAGATGCCACTGGACAAACATCCAAACAGCGGCCGCATTCAATGCAATAGAGCGATTCTTTCAGTATTTCGGAAGACATAATATCCTCAATATCATTAAGATATAGGATAACTGTGATTTTCATTGCCTCCTGTGAAATCACCTGATCGGAAAGAAAGGATAGATGGGATGGGAAAACGTACTGAAGTTGGTTTTGGATTATTTTCACATCTTCAGGCATCTTTTTCTCCTTTGACATGTATTTAAGTGCGATGAAGAAAGACAAATCCTGCTGATTGGCTATAATCTGGTCTATATTTACAATAACGACCATATTTTTAGCCTTATTAAAGCAATATTTTGATTTTCTATCCAAAAACACAATTGAACCGCTATCACTTACGGCAAAATCAGCATTAACAACAAAAAGATCAATGTCATCGGAAGAATCTTCAGCCAACTCTACAGGAACAATTTCCGCAATAGACTGGAATTTGGAATCAAAAGGAATCTGGGTATCAAAAGTTAATCTTCTGGTGTTAAGATTCTTCACAAGGCCTGCAATAGTATCATACAGCGAATCTCTATCCTTCATCCACAGCACATCAATGCCCTTCTTCATCAAGGCAGACTCCAAATTCAGCAAATGCTTGTCCATATCGTCAAAATAATTGTGACGAATGGCGTAAGCTTTCTGCCGAATGCGCTCGTAATCCTGGTCTAAAAACGGAGATTTCATTATTGAAAGTTAATTTTATCTATTCTTCTTTGATGTCTTCCACCTTCAAATTCCGCTTTGAAGAAGGCATTTATAGTATCCATGGCCAAATCACTGGATATGAAACGTGCCGGAAGTACCAAAATGTTGGCATTGTTATGCTGTTTGGCCAATGCGGCTATTTCAGGAGACCAGCACAGTGCAGCCCTGATTCCGGCATGTTTGTTCGCTGACATCGCCATTCCGTTTCCAGTTCCACAAATCAGAATCCCTACCCCATCGCTATCTTTCAACACACTTTCAGCAACCTGATGGGCGAAATCGGGGTAATCCACGCTCTCAGAAGAAAACGTACCCTTATCCACAAATTCGAAAAATCCTTCGAAATGCTTCTTTACCAGCTCTTTCAATTCATAACCGGCATGATCTGATCCAATGTATATCTTCATTTTTCCATCTTATATAGTTGGCTGCAAAAATACAAAAAAGATGAATGTTTTCAAGACACACACCTTCCGATTTTTTCGCCTTTATGCTTTTTTAAAGAAAATAGATTTTTGTTTTCTATGATTATTAAGGGTGTTGAAATGTGGATAATATTTTGAAGAAATATTTGGAAATTTCATTTATCAAAAGTAATCAACAATGAAATGTGAATAATGTTAATTGTAATTATCAGATTATGAAATAGGAAATATGATTGACATAATCTTTTGTTTTTTTTTCAGTGAATAAAATCATGGTTTTTGAAAAGGTGCAAAAGTTCAAAATTTGAGTTCAAAACTTTCATTAATGGTGGAATTTTATTTTATTCAATTTTTCTCCACAAAGTTTTGAAACCGTAACTTGCATTATTTGGATAAATATCCATTTTATAAACATTTCGATGTTGGTAACGTTGTAATTTTCTCATACTCATTTTTTTGTTGATATGTTTGAAAAGTCCTTATTTTATTGGGATTTTTATGCAATTGACTGCTTATAAATTTGTTGCGATGAATTGCGATGGATTGATGATGAAAAGGAGATGAACATTCATCTTTTATTCATCTCCCTTTCATCTCTTTTTCATTTTAGATTAACCGTCACTTCACGGTGCTGCCCTCCTTCACCCGTTTTTGGGGCTGCATGATGGAAAGGGTGCCGTCGGCGTTTTCCGCCATTAGGACCATGCCGTGAGAATCTACTCCTTTGATATTCTTTGGAGCGAGGTTTATAAGCATCAGAACTTGTTTTCCAATCAGATCTTCCGGTTGATAATATTCTGCAATACCAGATATGATTTCGCGGGTATCCACACCGGTGTTAACCTTCAATTTCAGCAGTTTCTTGGTCTTGGCTACCTTTTCAGCTGCCAACACAGTCACCACCCTGACATCCATTTTCTGGAAATCATCGAATGTGACATCTTCTTTGGCTGGGATGACATCGGCATTTTCAGCTTCATTGGCTTTTTTGGTGTCTTCCAGCTTTTTAACCTGCTTGGCGATGGTTTCATCTTCAATCTTTTCAAACAGATATTCCGCAGGATTGAGTTGGTCACCCGCTTTCAACAAATCGTGACGGCCGCCGTCT
>Ga0310694_10007122_pt1 | contig 10535 bp, 6 predicted proteins | sample 174DNAGHGhighgp2_FD_203884 | JGI IMG/M metagenome (GOLD analysis project Ga0310694, IMG submission 203884) | Sheep rumen microbial communities from Palmerston North, Manawatu-Wanganui, New Zealand - 1742 DNA GHGhigh gp2 (v2) (version 2) | ecosystem: Host-associated > Mammals > Digestive system >... | reverse complement strand
TCGCCTCGATGGATTGTGCCGATCACTTCGACCAGCGCTTCGCCTTCATGGAAGGTTTTTTCTGTTCCATCTTGGCAAACGATGGTCAAGTCACCCTGCTGAACGATGCCGTAATTGACTACTGTATGATGATGCCAACCTGTTTTGGCGCCAATCGGAAAATCCAGTCGGATCACCCGTAGTTCGGGTTGTCCTTGCGGAAAAACCGGCAACATAGCCCCATCCCAACTCTGTGAAGTACGAATCAATTCCGTTGTCTTAATGTCCTTTGTCATGGTCATTTTCATTTGCGAGTGCAAAGATACTGAAATTATTTGAAATGTGCAAATTTTTGTGCAAGTTTTAAAACAAAATTTATACAAGTCAAGTAATATTTGCGTTAGAATTTATACAAGATTGCAGAGGATGAAGACTTGTATAAAATTTAAAAGAATGATATTGGAGGATAGATGTTTATTTATACAAGCTATTGTTCTATATGGCTTGTATAAAAAAATGCGGGATGCGGAATGTAAAAGGGAAGAAAATTTATACAAGCTAAATAAGGGCTATTGAGATTTATACAAGCCAAGATAAGAGCGATTGGAATTTATACAAGGTTAGTGTGTGAATGGGGCGAAATTTATACAAGTTAGTACAAATACGAGGCTTGTATAAAAAGAAAGAACTATATGGAAAGGTTGTATAAAAAAGGAATTGTGGGAAAGGGTTGTATAAAAAACTGATGATAATTGTGATAGGGTTATTTTTCTTGCTTTAATTCTGCCAATCTATTCCTCGCAAGCAGGCGGGGAGTTTGGTTCCGTGTGCTTTGTGGTGAGCTACACACTCACAACATTTTCCGTGCCGCGGGCAATCCTTTATACAAGGGCATGATATGTTATTATGTGGACAGGGCATGGTTAATCTTCTTGTTCTCCGCCACTTCGTTCTGTCGATTAGTTCTCCGACTGTTCGTAGTAATAAGAATAGTCTATTCCTTTCATGAACAACTCACGGTCGTTGATTTGGTCGGTCAGCGCATTGCGGAGCAGTTCGCGGATGGCACTGTCATCCACGGGGCTTTTGCGCATTGCAGCCAAGTAGTCGTTCTTGTCTATTTTGCTCCAGTCAACACATTTTTTGAGTGAGCGTTTGAAAATGAGGTCCAGCCAGATACGCGTACTGCGTCCATTGCCTTCCATAAAGGGATGTGCTACGTTCATCTCCACATACTTGCTGACAATCTCATCAAATGTTGTCTCGGGCATGGACTCTATGGTCGGCAAGATGGTAGAGAAATGTAGTGCGTTGGCAAACGTGAATCCACCTTTGCTGATATTCTTGGTGCGTATCTGTCCCGCAAAATCATAGAGACCGCCGAAGATATAAGCGTGTATCTGTTGTAAACATTTGATTGAACCGGGTTCCAGAGTGTTGAGAATACCGCTCTCAAACAAATCGTAGGCTTTCTTTCGGCTTTGTCCGTCAAGGGTGTTATCTGCATATGAGAACCAATCGAAGAATGCCCCGGCTTTTGTATTCGGATAGTGCTTTGCAAGCAATTGTACCCCTTCATAATCTAACACATCCGCTTTGCGCAGTTTGCCGTCCGGAGCCTCGAATTTGAAGTCGTGAGTGCCGCTCACGAGTTGAATTCCAGATGCACTAAGTTTTTTCTTTAGCCACCGCCAATAGTTACCGGCTTTGACATAATCCGGTTCGTCATTGATAGCGCGCACGATATCCGTAGCCGAGAAGTACCATTTGTTCTCTTCATCACTCCAAACAGCACGTATGCGGCGATCATTATAAAACCGTGTAGATTTTTTTGTACTCATATTCTTGATAATCTGTTATCCGTTGTGTTCGCCGTTCGCGAATTGCGAACACTTAGGTAATTGCATATTTGTAGTTGTTTTTATATACCCCTCATAAGTCAAAAAAGACCTGAAATCTATCACCTTAAAAGCAACTTTTTTTCATTTTTTTTGCAAAGGTTGTCAAAAACAATCTGTAGTGCATTTCAATCATGAACTAATGGTTCGCATTGGGTTTTGTTGACTACGCGGTCGCGCATGAGTTTCATATTGTTGAAATTGCGACTAATGTGCTGTACAATCTCTGTATAGTTATCGCTGTTTGCATTTTTTTGATAGTAATATGGTTTGATAGATACGCAGTTCGGATGTTCAAAGATAGTATTAAGTAACGTTCGATCCGAATTGCCGCATGAATGTCCCAGAATTATCACTTGAAATGGTTCGGATTCAATGAAAGACAACATATTTCTATAGTTTGGGGCCTCCAAATAGCGAATAGATTTGATATGTGACAAACAGGCATTGTTTTTATGTTCTTTCAATTCTTTGAACTTGTCGTCCAACTCATCTCCATAACCGAAGATGATGCTCTTCGGATCATCTAAATTACCATGAATATGGTTGTCTGCAAAACTAAGATGATTTTTCCTATATATCGAAGATGTATTTGTATAGTTAAAATTTAGCAGCATTATCTCTTTGGGGAGTAAGAAGGCATCGGGGTATAGTGTAGAACCATTTGGCTGATCTTTTCTCCAATAATATGCTTGCCCTAAACATTGGATATCATCAAGCCCATATTTTCTAACTATCCTCCTTAATTCCTCATCTCTTTCTTCATGGCGTTCCCAATATTCTTTATGTTCCTGGACACATTTCCTACTCCCAATAGCTACATCTTCCTCTTTTATAGGAGCATATATTGCTTCATCAATACTTGGTATTTTTGGCACTTCATTTTGTACGACTTCTTGCAAATACTGGCAAAGCATTTTTTTGAAGTAATCTAATTGTCGATTTAACGACCTAATAGATGGTTCAGCAGACTGCATTGACACTTGACTGGGGAACGCATATTGTTTTAATAACTCATAGTATTCATTTTCAATATCTACCCAACCTTTGGTTTCGATGCTAGTGCAGATAGAATGAAAGAACTTTGTCAACATTGGTTCATAATCACCATCGTACTTAGAAATGTAATCAAAGACATCTTTATATTCAGCCCCAATATTGTTGTGGAGCAAATTCGTCATGTGAATACTCCATGCCTCTTGCCTGTTAAGTTTTAGTGTGCACAGTTCATCTTTAGCGATGTTGGAGTGCTGATTATTTAGAATATCCTTTATCCTATATTCTTTATACCAATTGATAAAATCAGCATAGCTTGTTTTCAAACCATGCGCTAAGTCAAAACCATTTCCTATAAGAACTAATCTATTCACAGACCTATAAATTATATTATTAACTCACATTACACCTCTTATTTTTTCCCAATCATATCTACATAATCATATGCGGCTTGCTTCAGCTTGTAAATAGGACTACCATCAGTGTTCAGACGATCAATAACAGCAAATCTAAGTTCTGTTATGCGTTTAAAGAAAGCATCCCATTTTGCCTTTTCCCGTCCGCTGCTAATATCATAATCTGCCGTTCCTAATTGTACAAATGTACCATCCATACTTTCTATTATCCAACACTCTCCATCATCAACAAGAGTCCATTCCAACAAATGTTTCTTATCAAATTCAGACAAGGAGTCCAACAATATATTGGAGGTATCTTTGGCTTTTGTTTCTTTCTTACCTATTGGCTTCTGCTGTTTCACGAATTCTATAAACTCATTGGATATCTGATTAAAATGTATCCAATCTTGCTCTATGTTGTATGTCTCACATATATCTTTGTATAGTTCGTCTAATTTTGTCTTGTCAGTAATGGATGCACCTTGTTTAACTTTATATAAAAATCCCATATCTTCAAATGCGCAATCCGGAAGCACAAACGGCAAAACTGTTTTTCCCGTCAGAGTCCAAGCAGCACCCATTTCATTCAAACAAACTTCGCTTTCTTTATAGTTGTTTGATATCATAAGCAAGATAAAATCACTTTCTTTCATCCCGTTCACAATTTCATTACGAAAATCCTCTCCTGTATGAATTGTTGAATTATCTAATGTACAAAAAATCTCATTATAACGTAGTCCACAACCAGCTATAAGAATATGTGTAATGAATGGTTTTATTATTGCTTCGTCTTTGGAAGAATGACTAATAAAAATCTTCTTCTCATGAGGGGGATACAATGTGCCTAAAATTTCTATACTCGTTCTCAAATCTCCATAAAAACATGCATCTATATATCCGGAATGCATAACTAATCCGCGTAGAGCATAATCAAGAATAGTATAAATGCCTGGATGTTCTCCCCTGATCAAAGGGGCTAATTCTTCAGCTATCTCAAGCAAAGATTCAATATCTTGATTCAACTTTGTATCAATAGTTAAAGATTTAGATATTATATCTATACGGGATAATGCTCGATTAATCAGACGATGTATATAATAATTATTGCTAGCCATTTTATGTTCAAAACTAAAATTTGATTTCTACTTCTTGATCGTTCACAATCTTATCTATTGCATCATTAAGTAACTCTTGGAGATGCTTGGCGGTTTTGTCTAATTCATAAATACCGGCTTCTACATTATAGATATCATCCTTCTCTGCAAAATTATCCAAAGTAAACTCTTCCGTGTTATATTCTATCGGATTATGATATAATACTGCTATCTCTTCCTGTTTGGATTCAGGGAATTTAGGAAACGGAATGACACCCCAATATTTTTGCGCAAAACTACCACCATGTCCTCCCACCTTTACCGCATCTATTATTCCTATATCGACAAGGAAATCCATATAACATTTTACGAATATGCTTTGTGTAAGGTTTCCTTCATTAGATATTGTTACACCATGTATATTGGTAATATATTTATCCTTGGCATCACATACTACTAAACTTCTAAAAGTTGCCTCTGCACCAAAAACGATTTCCCCTTGCTTGAGAGTTTTTAAGTGATGAGGATTGCCTAAATACAAGCATTTTTCTACTGTTCCATACGGAGAAAAGTTAGTAGGTAATGCAAGCGTATAAAAATCAGGGTAATGTGTTTCTGAATAAATACTTTTCCCGATATTAGACTCTTGAAGATTTTGTCCTCTACTTAATGTATAACCTAACTCATATATATTCTCCCAATACCCATTATAATAGTTGTGAATTAGATTCAGCCCTTCATTAAAGTACGGGGAATATAATCCTGTATCCAATCTTCCAACACTCTGAATTTCTTTGAAAGTCGGCAAATGGTATTTATATGAATTAGGCTTTTGATTATTCTTTAATTCCTCATCTATTAAATTCAAAATATCGGCATGACGCTTTTGTATTAATTCGTACTTATTAAGACATGCGCGCATTAACACCGACACATATTGTATTATTTTTTTATCTTCAGGTAACGGGATGAGCACTTTATCCATGGCATCTGCATCCAAACGCGGATACATACCTCGCGTTTGAAAGCCTAAGATTTGTTCAATCACAAAATCAGTACGTAAGATAGCCAATAAATACTCTTTAGATATTTGTTTATCCACTTCTCGGATGACCAAAATTGCAGGGGAACAACACATGTTCTCCATATCTTTTTCTACCATTCCAAAACCGCCACGATAAGAACGTACAGTAGAAATTAGTATATCATCTTTCTTAACCTCTTTAGGATTTTCGGATGGTAACTGTATTCCATAAAAGGAAGTAGATAATATGGTACCTGTATTAACATTTATATCGCCTATTTCTGAATACTGATATTGTCCGTTCCTTTTGACTTTTATTTTCGTTTTGCTCTCTTTGCATAAAGATGACAAAGGCACAAATAAAGCGTCATTGCTCGGTAAGAAACGAGAATATTTAGATGGCGCAAAAACAAAATTATTGTCTTTGCATTCTTTATACGAAATAGATTTAGGGACGCCAATATATTTGAAACTCATACCTTATTTTTCTTTTATGAACAAATCTTGTAATGTCTTCTCTTGGCCTGTACACCATTCTCTAAAATCAGCAGTTGTGGAAGTGAAATCCTCATTTAAAATGGGATTACCCTCTGCGTCAATTTCTGTCTCAAAAGTTGTATAGTCAATCTTATAAGTAGGATCAAAAATCTTCACGCGCTTGCTGGTCTTGACTTCATAGCCCACATTTTTAATATCACGCACAAAAATCTCATATCCCTTTTGCTTTAAGCGTTTAAGTTCTGCTTCTTTGGGCTTGTATGCAACTATAATAGTTGTATTAACGCCTGTTTCTGCAAACACATTAGCCGGCATATCAAAGAGCGCGACGATACGCATTTTGTCCATCAGCCACTGACGGGCTATTTGGTGAGAATCAATACTTGCAATAGAATTGGAAAGAACAATACCCATACGTCCGTTTTCTTTGAGGATACGGTATGCATTCTCCAAGAAAACAACGCCCAAATCTATTTTGGAATTTTGTTTGGAGGCTTTGCTGCTTTTCCCTGTTGAGGATGTATCTTTTTTATTGTATAGATTCCATAATTCATAGCACTGAATCATGGCTTTTGCTTTCTCGTCCGCCGGGGAGAAAGCTCTATCTTCACCAAACGGCGGGTTAGTCAGCACTACGTCAAATTTCTTTAACTCATTATTATCCGGGCGATTATCCCAATCGCCGTTTTTATTTGTGCTTGGAACTAATTGAATAGGATCTCCCTTTTGGTCAAACTTCGTAAGTAAAGAACCATAACCATCCGTTTGAGCAACAATTTTAGCATTACCATCACCGTTAAGCAACATGTTGAGTGTGGCAAGCATCACCATCTGCTCGTCTATATCCATGCCGAAGATGTTTTTATCATCCAACTTACTTTGGGAATTAACGTAGGAGACAGAAAGGAAGTCAGCAATGCCTACAGTCGGGTCTATAACTGTTTCACCATTACGAGGATTGACGATATTCACCAAGAATTCAATCATTGGGAGAGGTGTAATAAATTGTGCATGCTGGTCCTTGGCAAATTCCCCTGCAAACTTGTAGAACACCATCTGGTACAAATCCGTTTTCTGAGAACGGACGAAAGAATAATCTTGGAACTGGTTGATTACCTCGATTAGTACATGGATATGTTTCTCGTTTTGGAAGTCCAAAGTCTTATCTGCTAAGATACGATAATAGTCACCACTCGCGTCATGGCGCAAGTTCTTAATGCGCGTAATCAAGGATTGTACGCCTTCATCTGCTAAAGAAGCAAAACTTTTCTCGTTTTCCGCCAAATAGAAATCCAAGAAATGGTGTGGATTATGTTCGTTCCGTTTCTCATCGAAGATCTTTAAGGAAAGAATCTGTATCAATATCTCAAATCCCTTCTGATTAACCATTCCCAACTTGTCCAAAGTACGGAGAATAGCAGACATGGCATCACTAATTTGCGTGGATTGCAAACCGGAAATAATATCCAAATCAACAATACCGCGACGGCTTCTGTCTATTTGCTTGCTGCTTTCGTAGGTTATAATATGTTCAAAGTCAGGGATATTTCTATAAGGGTCCGGCAAGTGCAAAGACATTTCTTTGGTGCCGCTTGCTTCGCCTTTTGTATTATATTCCTCGCTATAACGCAATAGTTTGCCTTTGTATTTGCGGAACAAATAAAGCCGTTCAGTATCATACAATGCACCCAAGCAGAAATCGGCTTCCGATTCCTTCATGTAAGCCTTTAGCTGTTTATCCCAGACTTCGGCAATGTATTTGCTTTCCTCTTTTTTGAACTCCAGAACAGCAATAAGATGTTTACGCAACCACTCCAGTGCATCAGCATTGTTGCTTTTATGGTATTCTTTGTATTTGTCAAACCATACGGCATCGTCAAATATAGCCGCATCCATTATGAGATCAGACGAAGCTTTGTTGCCTTTCGGGAAGTGGACTTCTGTACCAATAAGGTCGCTCGGAAATAAGCCGGCATCCCTGATAGCAGACAGAAACTGCCATTTGTAATACTGCTCATTCTTCGAACCATCCGCTTTACGCAGATTGACGGTTTTGTTCATGGTTAGATGCTCAGACAAGAACGCTTGAAGTTCTTTTGCATTGCCGTACTTGGCATCAAATTTCTGTTTTGCTTCTGTGAATGTCATATATTTGCTTGTGTATGTTTCAAATTATTTCTTTTTCTGCGTGATTTTTTTCTCGGTCATCTCTCGGTCTTGTCCCGCTCATCGCTCGGTGGATAATTCTTTGGCGGCGGCTAAGGATTTTTGTAATTGGCGCAGAAGAACCTCTTTGGATGGCAGTTCGGTCAGATATTGCGCTACCCGGATGCCCGACTTATCCAATTGAAGCAAGTTTATCTGTTCCTCGCTTCCTTCCGTACACAACAGTAATCCAAGCGGTGACTCTTCATCCGGTTGCATCTCATTCTGCTCCAACCAACGCAAATACAACTCCATTTGACCCTTGTACTGCGCTTTGAAACGACCGAGTTTGAGGTCTATAGCTATCAAACGATGCAACTTGCGGTGATAGAACAGCAGATCCAAATAAAAGTCCTCGCCGTCAATGATCATTCGTTTCTGGCGCTCCACAAACGTAAAGCCGTTGCCTAATTCCATAATAAACTGCTCTAAATGTGCAACCAGACTGTCTTCCAGCGATTTCTCTGAATACATGCCTTTGAGACCTGTAAACTCCAAGAAATAAGGGCTCTTGAACACCAAATCCGGCGACAGAGTCTCGTTATCACGCAAATCTGCCAGTTCCTGCTTGATCAGTTCCTCCGGTTTTGTAGCAATCGCAGTACGTTCATACAACATGCCGTCTATCTTCTCGCGTAGCTGCTTAATACTCCATCGTTCATTAGCTGCCATCGTGATATAAAACTCGCGAGCGACATCATCTTTGAGAGGCAAAACCTCCATAAAATGACTCCAAAACAATTTGGTCGCCAGCGTCGACACAATTTCTTCATTCGGGAATAATTGAGAAAATTGTATCATTCGATGTAGATTCCTGGTAGAGAAATCCTTGCCGTATAATTCCGTTAATTGTGTCGATAGCGTCGACACAATTTGTTGACCATACTCAGCACGTTCATTGTTAAGGACATCGCTGTTAATACGAGTGCCGATATTCCAATACATCATCGTCAACTCATAATTGGCTGTAGCTGCTACGTGTGAACGCGCGGTATCGATTATCTTCCGCAAGTCACCGAGTAGTTCCGCAGAAACTATTTCGGTCGGATTGATTTTCTCTATATCTGCCATATATCTTTACTTTTTCTTTCTTATGGTGTTTTTTGTGTCCCGTACATCGCTCGGTGGGGACAGACGATGCTATTTTTCGATTATCTCCCAGTGACCTGCGCTGGTGTTACCTTCGCGGATTAGAATACCCTTCTTTTGCAGGTCTGCAAGGTCTCGTTCTATAGTTCTCTTAACTACCGACAAAACTACCGACATTTGTTGCGCAGAAATGAATGGATTCTTTCTTATCAATTCAAGCATATCCTGCTGTCTTTCAGTCAGTTTAACTGGTGAAAAGCTGGTGACAGAACTGGTGACATCACTACCGACAGAACTACCGACATGAGACAACTTCACAAATACAGTACGCTCGATGGAAACGCGTACCCCACCGCAGAAATTCTCTATTTGGGGCATAGGGATTCCGTCAGCCTCAAAACCGTCACGGATCTTTTGGAAGCCCCGTCCCCATGTGTCGATAAAACCGGCTTTGAAGAAGACATTAGCAATCTTATGATTGCGCGGTTTGGATGAGTGGCGGGCAAAAAGAGTCTCTTGAGTATAACCCTCCGGCAATTCTCCTTCATTCCAAATTTCAATACTGCTGTCATAAACATGCATCTGGATGTCCGGTCCTGTATAATCCTTATGCGCGATGGCATTATATAGAATCTCTCGTAAAGCCTCTTTGGGTAGTTCCAGTTTTTCGTATCGCTGCATTCCTTCGAAACGAACCGGAGAAATCAGATATTTGGCTTTGAGCACTTCCATCACGCGTTCTGCCATTTGCAGGATATTTCCCTCAATGATATCTTGAAACATCAAGTCCGCTTCGTTAATACCAAAACGACCTATCTTGAATACCGCACTCGGGTAATACCGCTGAGGATTCTTGCCGAAAAGCAATACAGCCGCATTCCTAAGCCCTCCGTTGTCATCAATCAAGCCCAAGCTCGTTAACACTTCTTCCGTTGACGCTTTGCGGAGATCCTCGGGAACACGCTCGGCTTCTATTCCTTTGCGGATAAAGTAATCAACCGCCTCACGGTCAATGTCTTTGAGTGTTGCACGGTCATTCGTCACCTCGTCCCACGAGCGTCCCATCTTCCGAAGGACAAAGTTTTGCAAAGCTGCACCATTCAGTTCCTGCAATGTGCTGCCGGAACGGACATAATACTTGCCCTTATAACTGATGGGCACATCGCTCGGAGCCACATTGATTTCTATATACTCCTTTCCATCCTTATGGAGAACGTTCACATCGGTCACAACACCCAAGAAAGAAACTACTTTATTAGGTATATCTTCAGACAACTTGTGAGCATTCTCCACACCGCACACTTCGCCTCTGTCGTTGATGCCTATATAGAGTTGACCTCCTTGCGCATTGGCA
>Ga0310694_10007120_pt1 | contig 10537 bp, 6 predicted proteins | sample 174DNAGHGhighgp2_FD_203884 | JGI IMG/M metagenome (GOLD analysis project Ga0310694, IMG submission 203884) | Sheep rumen microbial communities from Palmerston North, Manawatu-Wanganui, New Zealand - 1742 DNA GHGhigh gp2 (v2) (version 2) | ecosystem: Host-associated > Mammals > Digestive system >... | reverse complement strand
CCGCCGCACGGATCACGGCGATCGTCTGCATCTTTGCGATCTCCGGATAGGTGACGTCGAGACGGATGCCGCGGTGACCCATCATCGGGTTGAACTCGACGAGTCCCTCGATCCTCGACTTGATCTCCTGTACGGTCTTGCCTTTTGCCTTTGCGAGCTTTGCGATATCCTCTTCGGTCCTCGGAACGAACTCATGCAGAGGCGGATCCAGGAAACGGATCGTGACGGGATTGCCTTCCATCGCCTCAAAGAGCTGCTCGAAATCGCCCTGCTGCAGCGGCTCGATCTTGTCGAGCGCCTTTTCACGCTCCTCCACCGTGTCGGAAACGATCATCTCACGGAACGCCTCGATACGGTCCTCATCAAAGAACATGTGCTCCGTCCGGCAAAGACCGATACCTTCCGCACCGAGCTCCCTTGCCTTCTTCGCATCGTGCGGGGTATCCGCATTCGTACGGACCTTCAGGGTACGGAACTTGTCCGCCCAGCCCATGATACGGCCGAACTCGCCGGCGATCTTCGCATCCACGGTAGGTACCGCGCCGTCGTAGATATTTCCGGTCGTACCGTCGAAGGAAATAATATCTCCTTCATGATACTCTTTGCCGCCGAGCGTAAACTTTTTATTTTCCTCATCCATCACGATATCGCCGCAACCGGAAACGCAGCAGGCGCCCATACCGCGGGCTACGACTGCCGCATGGCTGGTCATACCGCCGCGGACGGTCAGGATACCCTGGGAAACCTTCATACCGGTGATATCTTCCGGAGAGGTCTCGAGACGTACGAGTACGACCTTCTCGCCTCTTGCCGCCCATTCCTCGGCATCCGATGCCGTAAAGACGATCTTACCGCAGGCTGCACCGGGAGCTGCGCCAAGTGCTTTACCGATCTGGCGTGCACGGACCAGCGCGCTCTGGTCAAAGGTCGGATGAAGCAGCGTATCCAGGTTTCTCGGATCGATCATTGCGACCGCTTCTTCCTCGGTGCGCATGCCCTCATCCACGAGATCGCAGGCGATCTTCAGCGCCGCCTGTGCGGTACGCTTTCCGTTTCTGGTCTGGAGCATGTAAAGCTTTCCGTGCTCGACCGTAAACTCCATATCCTGCATATCACGGTAGTGGCTTTCGAGTTTCTGGCAGACATCCCTGAACTGTTCGAATGCCTCCGGGAACTTCTCCTCCATCTCCGCGATCTTCATCGGCGTACGTACGCCGGCCACAACATCCTCGCCCTGTGCGTTCGTCAGGAACTCACCGAAGAGGCCCTTCTCGCCGTTTGCCGGGTTTCTCGTAAAGGCAACACCGGTACCGCAGTCATCGCCCATATTACCGAATGCCATGGACTGCACATTGACCGCTGTTCCCCAGGAATACGGGATATCATTGTCGCGGCGGTATACATTCGCACGCGGGTTATCCCAGGAGCGGAATACGGCCTTGATCGCTCCCTCCAGCTGCTCCTTCGGATCGGTCGGAAAATCCTCTCCGATCTTGGACTTATACTCCTTCTTAAACTGGTTTGCCAGTTCCTTCAGATCGTCCGCGTCGAGCTCGACGTCCTGCGTTACGCCCTTCTTGGACTTCATCTTGTCGATGAGCTGCTCGAAATACTTCTTGCCGACTTCCATAACGACATCGGAATACATCTGGATAAATCTGCGGTAGCAGTCCCATGCCCAACGGGGATTGTTGGATTTCTCCGCCAGCACCTGGACCACATCCTCATTCAGGCCGAGGTTCAGGATCGTATCCATCATACCGGGCATCGATGCGCGTGCGCCGCTTCGTACGGACACCAGCAGCGGATTCTCCTTATCGCCGAACTTCTTGCCGGTGATCTCCTGCAGTTTCTCTACATATTCATTCACCTGGCCCATGATCTCATCATTGATCTGCCGCCCGTCCTCGTAATACTGCGTGCAGGCTTCCGTAGTGATCGTAAAGCCCTGCGGCACCGGTAACCCCAGATTCGTCATCTCGGCAAGGTTTGCCCCCTTACCGCCGAGGAGTTCGCGCATGTCCGCCTTCCCCTCACTGAATAAATACACCCATTTTCTTGCCATTCTCCGGCCTCCTTCTCATGTATTTTCGGACCGCTGTTTTCGCGGACCGTCACTGCGGTATATTATAGCACATTAATTGACATAATGCACTAAGATTTTCTTGAAATCGCTGTCGAATTTGTAAACATTTTGCTCCAGCCCCTAAAATGTCGGCTGTGGAATGATCCCCGCTCACCGCGCTCCCGCAACCGCTATGCGGTATGAGCACCACGAAGCTCACTTTGCTCGGTCTGCGTGATACAAAAAAAGAATCTCCGTGCAGATCTGACGAAGCGTTGCCGCGAACTTAGTACGAAGGCTTCCGCGTAGTCAGGGCTGTACGGAGATTCGTAATTCCTGTTTGCGGCCGGATTATCCTTCCGTCACGACACGGTTACGTCCGGATTCCTTCGCGATATAAAGCCGTCCGTCCGCAACAGCGACGTTCTCCTCCGTGTTCTTTTCCGGAGTGATCTGCGCGCATCCGAAGCTCATCGTGACGCGGATATCGGTTCCTTCGAAGTTGCAGACACCACCTTCGACCGTCGCACGGATCTCTTCGGCAAGTTCCGCCGCATATTTAAGATCTTTGCCGGGAAGGAGCACAATGAACTCCTCACCGCCCCAGCGGTAAACCGTATTGTTCTTACCTGCCGCTTTTTCCAAAAGACGCGCCGTATGCACGAGGATCGCATCGCCGGCATTGTGGCCGTAGGTATCATTGACGCGCTTGAAGTGATCGATATCTCCCATGATCATCGCGGCGCCTTCTCCGCCCTCCGCAAGGAGCGGCTCGACATGATAATGATAATCATTGTGGAAGCCGACACGGTTCTTCACATCCGTCAGCTTGTCCCGCTGCGATGCATCGAGGAACATGTCGCTCTCCAGCGTGATGCCGCAGATGAACGCCGCAAGGGACAGACGTCTGCAGTCTTCCTCGATATCAAATCCGGTCTCGGAATCGAGACGGTTGATCGCCTGGTAAGCCCCGATGATCTCGCCGCGGCAGTTTTTGATCGGCATCGTGAGGATCGACTTTGTGACATAACCGGTCTTTTTATCCACGGAGGAATTGAAATCCGGACAGTTATACGGATCGTTCGTCACGATCGGCTGCTGTTCTTTGATCGCCTTCCCGACGAGACCGGTGCCTTCGTCGATGACGATCTTGCCGGTACCGACCTGGGCCGTCGTCTCCAGGGTATGCTCCCTCTTGTTCCACATCCAGAAGCTGCAGCGGTCCGCATGGGCCAGCGTCCTTCCGAGCTCGGTCAGATAACCGTGGATCGAGGTATGGTCCTCGCCGCTCGTCTCGCCGCTCATGGTCTTATACATCCCCTGCGTCAGATCAAAGATGCTGTTTAAGAGTTCCTCCGAGTTGATGTCCGTCAGTGCCATACTTTTTTACCTCCGTAAAATGCTTTTCTTTTGGTTTCTTTTTTCCGGTTCTATACAATGGACTCCAGTTTCAGTACTTCAAATCCCTCTGCTTTACCCTTCAGTTTGACCGTATCTCCGAGAGAGGTATAGGTGATGCGGTCTCCGAGTTCATCCGCCACCGCGCGGCTGATGTATACGCAGCCCTTCGGTGCATTCGCCTCGAGTCTTGCCGAGGTATTGACCGTATCCCCGATCGCCGTATAGTCCATATGGCGTTCCGATCCCATATTTCCGACGACTGCCGGTCCGTAGTGCACGCCGACGCCGACGTTCAGTTCCTCGCCGGTCTCTGCTTTCAGCTCCGCCGAGACACGTTTCATCCCGTCGATGATCCCCTGTGCCGTCTTTACGGCGTTGTAGACCGCATCCTCCTGCGGAAGCGGTGCTCCCCAGAATGCCATCATCGCGTCTCCGACGAACTTGTCCAGCGTGCCTTTATTCTCTTCGACACAGGTGCTGGCCATGGTCAGATACCGGTTCAGGATAAAGACCACCTTTTCCGGATCAAGCCGCTCCGACATCGTGGTAAATCCGCGTACATCGACGAAAAGCACTGCAATGTTGCAGAGTTTCCCTCCAAGGGACAGACTCTCGGTTCCCTCTTTCAGGATCTCCTGCACGATCTCCGGTGCCACGTAACGCTCGAAGGTGTTCGTGATCGCACGCCGCTCCGCCGCTGCCCGGATGTAATTGACGATATTCGATACCGCAAAAAGGAGCAATACGCCCAGCGGGATCCATAAAGGATGCAGGATGAGCCCCGCATGCTCATAAGCCAGAACGGATCCGCCGAGACCCGCAGCGATCAGTACGAGCGTCACGATCAGGGACGGCAGGAGTTTTTTCCGGAAAAAGAAGATCCCGGCACAGGCACAGATCACAAACAAAAGCAGTGCCTGCAAAACATCCGACACCTCCCTGCGGTAATTCCCGGCCAGGATCTGCTGGATCACGTTCGCCTGGAACTCGACTCCGTACATCGCCTGACCGTGATCGATCGGCGTGTAATAGGAATCCTGCAGTCCGGTCGCATACGGTCCGATCAGAACGATCTTTCCCTCATAGTGGTCCGAAGGAAGTTCACCTTTATAGAGCGTCGCAAAGCTGCAGTCGTAATAATCTCCCGGTGCCTTACAGTAATCGACGTAGAACTGCCCCCTGGCATTGGCCGGAGGTGCGAGGACGCCCTGTCCGCTCTCGCCGAGATAGAGGCTCGCCGTCTGATAAGCCATGGAGTAATAGCGCTTTCCCGGCTCCACATAGAGCATCGCATGCCGCATCACGCCGTCGGTATCGTACATGGCATTGATATGTCCCTGCACGGATACGTTTTTCAGCGCTTCATACGGTTCCTCAAAAGCCACGATCCGGTAGGGATCATACTTCAGGCTTCCGTCCGTATCGGTATACCATCCCTGCTCCGCAAAAGTCGCGACCGTCGCCGTGACCACGTTCGGGAGTTTCGATGCCGCTTCCGCCAGATGCGCATCCGCCTCCGGATCACTCTCCCCGGAATATAGCGTATCGATCGCAACGACCGCCGGCAGATGTTCCGGGTCGCTCGCCAGCATCTCCAGCGCATGTGCCATCACATTCCTGTCCCAGGTCTGATAAGCACCGATCTCCGCGAGCGCTTTCTCGTCGATCCCGATGACCATGATCTGCGATCCCAGATACTTCGGGTGCTGGAAGAGTTTATCCTGCGCCCACTTGTCGATGCGCCTCAGGCCGCCGAGCAGCACGATCACCGTAAAGATGAGCGCGGTCAGCAGGGCATATAAAACTGTGCGGTTTGTTTTTTTGTTTTTCATCCGACGATCGTTATCCTGCAGGTTGCGGAATGTCCGTCTACCGTAGCCGTAATTGTTGCAGTGCGTGAAGTATTATCCGGATCAGCGAAGAGATTCATTACCACCTCACAGGCGTTCGGCTCACCGTATACGGGTTCATAGGAGATCGGACCACTTCCGCTCCAATCGACCTCAGCGTTTGTTCCTTTCACCGATGCCGAAACGATCAGCCTCGGATTGGATGCTGACAGGGTAGCGGAACCGGGGCTGACAGAAATGATGATATCCTCTTCTTCTTCCTCATCCTCGCTTTCATGGTGCTCCAGCCAGTACAGATACTGCTCGTACGCATACTCTTCCTCAAGCCGTCTTCTCGTCTCCTCCTCATCTGCGGCTTCCTGTGCTGCCGCAAAGGCTTCCCACTCATCAGGCGGGATCTGAGGAGGCGGCGGATTCTGTAATTCCGCCTCACGTCGCTTTGCTTCCGCGTCCGCGTTCGGTGAACGTCCCTCCGACATCCCATGCTCCAGATAATGTTGGTACAAATACTCCGGATCATTCGCATGGTCCTTCATATCCGGATACTGCGCATAGAAACTCGGATCGAAGGGAATTCCGCCCGGCATGATGATCAGTCCGTCTTCGTTTAACAGGCTTTGCGGGTTACCGTCCGCAGGCGGCGTTACAGTTCCGTCAGGGATCTGCGGATTCTGCCCGTTGCCGTTCCCGTCGTTTCCGTTCCCATTTCCGTTTCCACCGTTGCCGTTCCCGTCATTCCCGTCGTTTCCGTCTCCGTCACCGTCGCCGTCGTTGCCATTTCCGCCGTCGTCATCACCGCCGGTTCCGTCTCCGTCACCGTCGCCGTCTTCTTTTCCTTCGCCTTCCCCTTCTTTTCCGCCGGCCGTATTCCCGTTACCGCCGGCCGTCGTATCATTTCCGCTTCCGCCGTTGCCGTCACCGTCTCCGTCAGAGTCATTGTCGGTACCGCTGCCCCAGATGACCCCCTCCGCTTCCAGCGCGGATACGGTCTCATATGCCGCCCGCAGCTGCGACTCCGTCCAGCCGGTCGCATCCAGGACCTGCTGCAGGTTTGCGGAATCGTTCAGGATCGCGTTCAGCGCAAAGGCCGGCAGGGATTCCGGTGAAAAAGGCTTCGCTTCAAACTCGACGGTATCCGTCTCCCGGTCATTGTAATGCCAGATCTGTACCGACTGCCCGGCCTTGACTTCGATCTCCTTGCGCTCGCCGGTCAGCGGGTTGATCCCCGTGATATGTACGACTCCGCTCGTAACATAGACGGCATGATGCCCCTGGTCATTGGTCGTTACGAGGCCGGAGGTGCCGCGGATGCCGCAGATCGTATTGGATGTGCTGATATCAAAACTCTCGTCTTCCGCGAGTTTCTCATTGACCTGGAAAAAGATCGTCCCCTCGTTCAGGAAAAGGCTCAGCGCTTTCCCTTCCTGCTTAAAATCCGCACTGGAGTTTTCATCCAGCGTGACGATCTTGTGGTCATCGAGGGATACGGAAACCTTGGATGCCGCTTCTGTCTGCAGGTTGTCCCCGCTTTCGAGCTTCAGTTCATCGGTAACGGTCTTCTCCTTGCCGCCCGAGAAAAGATGGATGATGCCCTCTTTCTGCAAAAGACGCATCGTCGTCGCACTCGCATCCGCCTTGCTGCAGGCGGTCGTCAAAAGCAGCACGAGCGCCATGGACATTGCGACCGCGCGGCTTAATAAACCTCTTTTTTTCGTAGTTCTACCTTCCATACCTTACCCCTTTTCCTCAAAAACAATAGATGCCTTTTCTTTGGCAAATACGATCCGGTCCGCAGGAAATGCCTCTTCCATGCGTGCCAGCTCTTCATCCGTGTGATACGGATCGTGATGTACGATCATCACCTTCTTTGCACCGCTCATCTTCTGCAGTTCCAGCCCCTTTTCCTGCGTGGAATGTCCGAAGCCCTTCCGCTTCGGATACTCTTCCTCCGTGTACTGTCCGTCATACAGTACGAGAGAAGCATCTTGGGAAAACTCCGCCAGTTCCTTCAGTTTTTCCTCCGTATGCTCAAAATCCGTAGCGTAGACGATGCGGTGTCCGCCGCGGTTTAAGCCGTAGATCGCGGATCCGCCCGGATGGTTGGACTCCATCAGATCCACCTGCACATCCCCAAGGGAAAACGGTCCGGTGATATCATGGAACTCAACCTCCCCCGGATATACGTCCAGGCTGACCGGCCATAAAGGCGGTGAGATCAACTTTTCGACCTGTTCTTTTGCCGAAAGACCGCCCCGCGGTACCGCGTAGAGATCCACCTTCCGCCCCTTCCGAAAGAAATAATAAAACATCGGAAGTCCCAGCATATGATCCGCATGCGGATGCGTCAGAAGGATCGATACCTTTTTTTCGCCAACCTCCGGTGCATCCAAAAGCCCTGTTCCCGCATCGAGAAAGATCGCCTGATCCTTTGTCTCCAGGAGATATGCGCTGGTCGCTCCGCCGTAAATACTGTCCTCGATCCCGCTGATCGCCATTGATCCCCGAGCACCGAGTACCGTAAGTTTCATCATGTTATCCTGCACTTTTTACGCTCCTGTCTGTACGCGAAAACCAATGCCCTTTACGCATACAAATTTAATGTACCATATCAACAAATCCTTCGCAAGATTTCTGTGCCGAATCGCACGGATCTGGGACAAAATGAAGAACCTAGCGCCTGCCTTCCCGGATATCCTTCTGCAGCTGTTCTTTGAGCGCATCCACATTCGGGAAGCGCTGCTCGGGGCGCTGAAAAGAAAGCAGCCGGACCGTGACCGTTTCGTCATACAGATCATCCGTAAAATCATAGAGATACGTTTCCGCCGAGACCCTGTCCTCGTCCGAAACTGTGGGACGCACCCCGATATTGGTGATCCCACGGTATTCTGCGCCGCTTCCATGCAGAAGGAGTTCCGAACGGTAGACCCCGTAGGGCGGCAGCGCTTTATCCGCCGGAGGATAGAGATTCACGGTCGGGAATCCGATCGTATGCCCGAGTCCCCTGCCGTGTGCCACGATCCCCGTGAGCTCATACGGCCGGCCGAGCATTTTTTCCGCCGCTTCCATCTTCCCGAGGGATACCAGTTCCCGTATCCTGGAGGAACTGACGTTCTCCCCGTCCACCCGCAGTTTCTCGACCCGTATCGTTTCGTAGCCGCCTTCCGTGCGCAGCGCATCCAGCAATGCAAAATCCCCACGGCCTTTATTCCCGAAGGAAAGATCCTCTCCGGCCGCAATCAGTCCCGCATGCAGCCGTCTTATGAGAAACTCCCGGATAAACTCTTCCGGCTCCACCGCAGCAGTCTGAAAGTTCATCGGGTATTCGATCAGAAGGTCCACGCCGATCTCCGCAAGAAGCCTTCGCTTCTCCTCTCCGGTCGTCAAAAGACGCACGTCCCCCATCCCGAACAATGCCTCCGGTGACGGTTCAAAGGTAAAGACTGCTGCTTTCAGTCCTTTTGCTTTTGCCGCAAGGATCTTTTCCAACAGCAGACGGTGGCCCGCATGTACCCCGTCGAACTTTCCGACGGCCACCGCACAGCGCTCTTCGCTATGCAGTTCTTCCAGTGAGGTGATGATCTTCATTTAAACAGGAAATACCGTCTCGGGCATCCAGAGATCCCGTTCCTTATCATAACGATACAGTGCGCGAAACCGGTTTTCATCATCATAGATCCGCGCATACAAAGCCGCCGGATCCGCTCCCGGCAGAAAACATTCGTACTTCAGCGGATTCCCGTTATCGATCTGTTTCCTGTTTTCCGCCCGTACGGTAAATGCGGGATACTCTTCATAAAAGTGTTCCACCGGCAGCACCGCTTCCGAAAACTCCTCCGTTCCCGCAAGTGCTTCGATCCGGTCCAGCTTCAGTGCCGTTTCCGCCAGGAATTCCCCGCTCCTGGTACGGACCAGCGCCGCCATGGAAGCGCCGCAGCCGAGTTTTTCGCCGATATCCCGGCAGAGTGCGCGGATATACGTACCCTTGCTCACGACGGCCCGGAACCGCACGTCCCGAACAGAGCCGGACGCCGGGTCCGTTTCCGGCACATCGTCCGGCGTGAGGATCTGAAGCTCCGATACCGTTACTTCGCGGGTCTTCCGCTCCACCGTCTGTCTCGCACGCGCGATCTCATACAGTTTTTTTCCGTCCTGTTTGATCGCCGAATACATCGGCGGAAGCTGCGCATACGTCCCGATGAAAGAACGACAGGCACTTTCAATCTCCGCCTCCGAAGGAAGGTCTCCCCGGTGTTCCGAAAGTACCGTTCCGGTCAGGTCATCGGTATCCGTAACGATCCCCAGACGCATCGTGCAGAGATACTCCTTCGTTTTGTCCGTCAGGCGCTCGACCAGCCTGGTCGCATTGCCGAGGCATACGGGCAGTACCCCTTCCGCAGCGGGATCAAGGGTACCGGTATGACCGATCCTTTTCTGATGAAGGATACCGCGCAGTTTTGCCACCACATCATGGGAGGTGTATCCCTGTTCTTTGTATACGTTGATCACTCCGTGAATCATAGACCGATGATAAGAAGATTAAGACAATTGTTTTCCGATCTCTTCGATCAGAGCCGCTTCAAACACTTCTCCGCTGCCGTTAAAGTCGCAGCCGGCCGCACGCACGTGACCGCCGCCGCCCCAGGTCTCTCCGACTTTCGCCACATTGATATGATCGACGGAAGAGCGCAGACTCGCTTTCCACAGGCCTTCCGCTTTTTCATACAGGAAAACCGCGCACTCCACGTGTTCGGTATTCCGCAGACGCTCCACGACGACACCCGTATCCGATTTGGTCGCGCCGAGCTCTTTTAACTGTTTTAAGTCCACGGATCCGACGATCACACGGCGGCCCAGATAAAAGCGGCTATTTAACAGCACCTGTGCCACCAGACGGTTCTGTACGTTCGTGCAGGAGAAAAAGGTGTCATCCAAAAGTTTTGCATGATCAAAAGGATATTCCATCAGATCTGCCGCCATCCGCATCGTCTGCGGCTTCGCGTTGGAAAACCGAAAAACTCCGGTATCATGTGCGATCGCCATATAAAGGAGCGCCGCGATATCGCTGTCAAAATACTCGTGCGAAAGCAGTTCACAGAGGATCTCCCCCGTGGCGGACGCTTCCGGGCGGACATAACAGTGCATCCCGGTGCCTTCCGCATTGCTGATATGATGATCGATATTGACCGTTATCTTAGCCTTTTCGAAATACTTCCTGGCATCC
>Ga0310694_10007119_pt1 | contig 10537 bp, 8 predicted proteins | sample 174DNAGHGhighgp2_FD_203884 | JGI IMG/M metagenome (GOLD analysis project Ga0310694, IMG submission 203884) | Sheep rumen microbial communities from Palmerston North, Manawatu-Wanganui, New Zealand - 1742 DNA GHGhigh gp2 (v2) (version 2) | ecosystem: Host-associated > Mammals > Digestive system >... | reverse complement strand
ATCCTCACGCTCTCCACCATGTGTTGGTTTGCGATACTCGTCGTAATAGTTGTTATACCATCCCAGATAGTCCTGATAGTGCATCTCATCCACGATCCTCACCTCTTCCGTAAAGTCATCGAAGGCGCCAAGCACATTCCGCAGTCGCAGAATCTCGCCCATCAATCGGATAAAGGCCTTCTTATCCTCTTCATCAAGGATATTGCCCATCTGTTCTACAGGATATGTTTCAAGCAACTGCTTGATCAGTTCTGTATAAGGCTCATGCCAGTTTCCTTTATCATCAGCATAACCCTCGCTGTAGTATTCCTCGAAGCTCTTCATGAACACCAAGCCCGCTGCGTTCTCATCGCCAAAGATGGCCAGACTCTTATTCGTGGCATCTTCGAGATTGCGGAAACAGACAATATTACCACAATTCTTCACCTCATTGAGGATGCGGTTCGTACGACTATACGCCTGCAACAGTCCATGCAGTTTCAGGTTCTTATCCACCCAGAGCGTGTTCAGTGTCTTGGCATCGAAACCCGTCAGGAACATACCCACCACAATCAGCAGGTCTATTTCCTTCTTCTTCATGCGCAACGACACATCCTTATAATAGGCCTGGAACTTATCGCCATCCGTAGAATAGCTGGTATGAGGTGTCCACATCCGATTATAATCACGGATAGCCTGTTCCAGAGCATCACGACTCTGTGCGTCAGGTGCCGTACCAACATCCTCAGGATTCTCATCACCGCCCATACCCCATTCATCCGTCTCTTCCTCATTGGCATTAAAGGTATAGATAGTAGCCACGCGCAGATCAGGTGCACCAGGCTGCGAGAGTTGTTTCTTAAACTCATTATAATAGAGGATAGCACTCTTCACGCTGTCCACAGCAAACAAGCTGTTAAACTTCCTCTGTTTGGTCTTATCAGCAAAGAGATCGATGATGTATTTCGTCACAATGCTGATGCGTCTTGGATCATGCAGCGCCTCATCAGTATCGATACCCCATACCTGTTTACGGTCTACATCATTCTTCATGCGCATCGTCGAACTGTAGTCCACGTGGAATCTGAGCACGTTCTTGTCTCTGATGGCATTGATGATGGTATAGGTATGCAGGGCCTTGGTGGGCTTGCCGTTCTTATCAGGCTCTCCACCAAACAGCTGGGCGGTGGTGGCATATTTACTGCCAGCACTGGCATTCACAGCAAAGATAGGTGTACCCGTAAAACCAAACATCATGTATTTCTTTACGCGTTTGGTAATCAGCTTGTGCATATCGCCAAACTGCGAACGGTGGCACTCGTCGAATATCAGCACGATATTCTCTTTAGTCATCACCTCGCGCAGTTTCTCGTCGCTGTCCCACGCAGCAGGCTTCATCAGGTTTGAGAGTTTCTGGATGGTGGTGATGATGATATGCACATTATCATCCTTCAACTGTTTTAGCAGGATACGCGAAGAACTGTTGCCATTGGCGCAGTTAGGCTCGAAGTTGTCATACTCCTTCATGGTCTGGTAGTCCAGATCTTTACGGTCTACCACGAAGAGCACTTTCTTGATATTCTCCATCCTCGATGCCAGCTGTGCCGTCTTAAATGAGGTCAGCGTCTTGCCCGAGCCTGTGGTGTGCCAGATATAGCCGCCTGCCCTGATGGTGCCTTGCCACTTGTTATAGATGGCTGTCTGTATGCGTTGCAGTATTTTTTCTGTAGCTGCTATCTGATAAGGCCTCATCACCAGCAACTGCTTATCCACATTAAACACGCAGTATTTTGTCAGTATGTTCAGCAGTGTATGCTTGGCAAAGAAGGTGGTGGTAAAATCGCGCAGATCTGTCAACAGCGTATTCTCCTGATCCGTCCAATACGACGTAAACTCAAACGAGTTACCATCTGTCTTGTGCTTTCGTGGCCCGCTGGCATTCTCCTGCTCTTTGGCATAGCGTGTGGTATTGGAATAATATTTCGTCTCAGTACCATTCGAAATCACGAATACCTGCACAAAGTCGAACATCGCCCTGCCCGCCCAGAAAGAATCCCGCTGATAACGGTTAATCTGGTTAAAGGCCTCCTTGATACTCACGCCTCTGCGCTTCAGTTCTATCTGTACCATTGGCAGACCATTCACCAGTATGGTCACATCGTAGCGGTTCTTATAGGCACCGTCGTTCACCTCATACTGATTGGTCACCTGCAGACGGTTGTTATAGATATTATGCTTGTCAATCAGTCGGATATTGCGCTTTTTGCCATCATCCAAGAGCAGCGTCACGATATAGCCATCGCCTTGTATCATCTGCGTCTTGTCCTGAATGGTCATCTGCTCATTCGAGATCATAGGCAACAGGCGCTCCCACTCCGTATCGCTCAGTGTCAGCTCATTCAGCAACCCTATCTGCTTACGGAGGTTTGCCAGCAGATCAGCCTCGTTCTTTATCCAGGCATATTCATAGCCCTGACTCTGCAACTGCTGAATCATCGAGCGTTCCAGCTTGGCCTCGCTCTGGTAGCCCTCAGCAGGCTTTGGCTCCACCTCGAAGTGCGCCATCACCGTCTGGTGCTCCTGTTCTACTATGATCTTATAATCATCCATAGACGTTATCTGTTGTTATTCTTCTTGTTCGTAGTAGTAAGAGTAGTCAATACCCTTCATGAATATCTCACGATCATCAATGCGGTCAGTCAGTGCCTGTTTCAGCAGTTCCCGGATTCTAGTACTGTCTGTATGACTTACAATCATCGCCCCAAGGTAGTCCTTCTTGTCGATCTTGCTCCAGTCAACACACATCTTCAATTGCTTCTTGAAAATCAAGTCAAGCCAGATACGAGTAGAGCGTCCATTACCTTCCATAAAAGGATGAGCTACGTTCATCTCCACATACTTATCAACTATCTCGTCGAAAGTCGTTTCAGGCATCTGCTCAATAGTTTTCAAATTATCTTGCAGATATTCTGCCAGACAGAACAACGTATTACCCTTAGAGATGGTCTTTGTGCGTATCTTACCGGCAAAGTCATAAAGCCCGCCAAAGAGGTAGGCATGAATCTGTTGCAAAGCCTTTACCTTACCTACATCCTTATCTGCCACGAGATTGCTTTCCCAAAGCGTATAAGCCTTCTTTCTACTTTGCCCATCGATGGTATTGTCGCTATAGGTGAACCAATCTAAGAAGTCCATAGCACGCTGATTATTAGTGTATTTCGCTAATAATCTTATGCCTTCTGCATCCAACACGTCAGTATCGTATCGTTTGCCATCAGCAGCACGCAATTTCAGTTGGTTAGTGGCACTAACCAACTCGTTCCCTTCTTTACGCAGTTTGGTTTTAAGATATTTCCAATAGTTACGGTTCTTCTTATAGTCCGATTGGTCGTTAATGGCTCCCACTACATCCTGTACCGAGAACCACCATTTGGAATTATCCTCATCCCAAATGGCTCTAACCTCATGGTCTTTATAGAAACGGAAAGATATCTTGCTCATACTTATTCAAACGTCAGGAGTTTATTACGATAATACTCATATTGCTTTTCGCGCTGAGAGAGTTGAGCCTCCAAGTTATGAATGCTCGCCTCGAACTTGTCGAGAATATCCACAATACGCTGCTGCTCTGAAAGAGACGGAACGGGTATAATAATAGTATTCAAATTGGCTTGGTTTAGTTTCGGCTGGGCTGCACCATTAATCCATGGACTTAAATCAATCATATTCAGATAGATTTCGACAAACTTTTGTGTAATCTTGCTTTCAAATGCCAAAACATGAGCATGATTATTCACCCAGTTCTTCCCTTCTATAGAGAATGCTATTGGATAAGTTCTAGCCACTAGATTTGCGCCATCTTCAGAAACTAGAAGATATTCACCATCAAAAATAAAACCTTCTACATAATCTACGATACCTGAAGCGCCATAATACGGATATATACCAGCTTTTCTCTTAGAACTAGTAATGGGTTTTCTCATATAATCGAGATTATCACATATTTCTCCCAACATTCTCATTTCCACTCCCTCTTTTCTTTCAAGGTCGAGGAGTTGATCACGATAATACTCATACTGCTTACGACGCTGGGCGATTTGCTGTTTCAAATTATCAATGGAAGAAGTGAACGTATCGAGTATACCAACAATCCGTTGCTGCTCGGAAAGGGTTGGGATGGGGATTTGCATGCCTCTTATAGCGTCGAAAGGTAAATTCCTTCTACCCATTCCTTCAACACCTTCTCTATTCTTTAGCAAATCCTTTTTCCCATTATAAGTGAAGAAATACTCTAAAAGGTAAGATGGAATACAAATATTTGAGTTGATACTAAAAACAACATCTATAGGGCTTACTATTACAGGACCTTCATCCCTTAAAAAATTAATTGAGCCTACATCAATTCTCGAAGGAGAATAAACAAACCAATCCTTTTCAACTATGTAATAGCCAGAAGTATCACTACTGGTTACATTCGTTTTCTCCTTAAAAAAGGATTTCGTAGGGATAAGCCCAGCTTGAGTTATGCTATAAGCATTCTCCGTCAAATGTTTTTTATTTTTAGTCTTTTGAAGAGTAGCGAACTCTCCTAATTTCTTCCATGCCACCATATTCTAACAATATTGTGAGGTAGCCATCATTCTGGCCTCTCTAATTTTGTTCATCACTCCCTGATTCCAACTTTCAACATCTGGGCGATGCTGATCATCGAAATAGGATAATATCTTGTCTCGCATTTCTGGGTCTAAAAGACCTTCTAAAATATATTGATAATCATCTGCAAAGAAATCCAAAGTATAATCATGCAACCTGTCTATTAGCCCTACTGCCTCTGCAACTATTCCGCTCATATTACTCTCATCTATCTGAATCACGAGATTACTCATACTCAGGCCATGTGCAAATTGAGAAATGTACGAGAGCAAAACGAAATACTTACATTCATCTATTAAATCATACAACTCCTGCCACTTATACTGATTGCAACCTTTCTTCTTATAAGACTTAAACTCCTTGAACTTCCAGTTTCTATCTTCTATTATTTTATCAAAAGCGGCCTTGTCTCTGTTTTGAAGCGTTGAATGATCAAGTATTTCCTGTGCCTCGCGCATCAGTCGCTGACGATGCTCACGATTAAAACGTATTTGCTTATTGGCTTCTTCTTGTTCTTCATCAGGCAAACAACCTTCACTTATAGCCTTTTCTGGCAAAACGGCCATATTTCTTTCACACCCATCTATCACATATAAAGCATGACGCAAAAGAAGTAAATCCTTGTCCTTTTCTCCGTAAATCAGACGGAATACAGCGACACTATCACCCAACATTCTTAAAAGGCAATTTGCAGATACATTGTCTTTATGCTCCACAACGACCTTAATGAGCGTATCGAAAGATTTGAGACGTAAATAACAAAAATGTGCCACATAGCCTTTAAGGTTTTGCACAGACGCATACTGGTACAGACTGGTTAATCTCTTCACCGTATTCATATACATGTGAAAAGAATACTCGAATCTGTTGATTGGATTATATCCAAACTCCTGAGTTCCGTCTATGTGATACTTAAAGCCCATTTGATTCTTACTTCTTTACAGCCTCATTGACGGCCTTGTCAAATTCTTCTTTGGTGCAGGGCTTACGTAATATCCAATATGAGCTAGTTGATGAAGAACCTGTTCCCATAGAAGATGATCCTGAAGTGGTTGCGCCATTCAGGTACATCTCCCACCCTTGCGACAGGAAAAACATCAGAGCTCCAGCTGGCGTAGTGAACCTCATCTTAGTATCTTTATCATTACGAAGTCTCTTCACTTCCTTTCCATCATCATAATAGACTTTGAAATTCTCTTTGGTGAATTCACCTTCAAAGGACACGATATTATAGATGTAATACTTTTGCTCCTCCGTCTGGCTATAGCTCATCAGAGGGATAAACATCATAAACAATAAAACTAACTTCTTCATAACTCAGAATATTACAAATATTACTCTTTCTGCTTTTTTATTTCTTCTAATTGCTTTCTGGCATTCTCACTGTCACAAAAGGGACTGTCCCTCTTGTGTGGATTGGCTTTTTGTGAATATTTCCACATGATGTTTCCAAGGAACTTGTCCAAAAACTTGAGGCATCTCAAAAAGGTCACCAGCTTGGTGGCTTTTTTCTGTTTCCAAAAGGCCACCAGCCTGCTGGCCTTTTATAACTCGCTCATAATAAAAGAGATACCATCGCTTCATATCCTTTACATTGGTATATGAGAATCCCTTTTCATTAGGAAATGCCTCTCTCATATCCAGTGCAAACTGCTTCACCACTCCAGCGCCCCATTTCTGCTCAGCACGCATACGCACCAAGTCACGACCTACACTCCAGTAGAATTCAAGCATAGTGGTGTTAACACGAATAGAGGCCTTAATCTGACTGTTTTGGAATCGCTTCTTTACATCAGAGATCCAGGCTACATATTCTTTGTCTGCAATTGTTCCATCTCGATATACGAACGATGGTGTATCTTTTTTCTCTTTCATAATTACGCTCCTAACTCTTTAATGATAGCCTCAATCTTCTGATTCAGTTCGTTGCCCTCGGCAATGAGGGTTTCGAGTTTGGCGTTGACCTCGGTAATGTTGATCACCTCACGGGTGTCTTCCTGTTCTACATAGCTGGAAACAGAGAGGTTGCAGTCGTTGGCGAGGATATCGTCATTCTTCACTAACTTGGCCAGATACTGCTCATCCTTGCGGTTTTCAAACAGCTGCATAATCTTGTCCTGATGCTCAGGCAGCAGCAGGTTCTTATTACCATTCTTCTGGAAGAGCTTGCTGGCATCGATAAAGAGCACACTCGAATCAGTCTTGGCACTCTTCTTCAGCACGATGATACAAGTGGCGATGCCTACGCCAAAGAAGAGATTGGCAGGCAACTGAATGACACAATCCACATAGTTATGGCTCACCAGATACTGGCGGATTTTCTTCTCATCGCCACCACGATAAAGCACGCCAGGGAATTCTACGATGGCAGCGGTGCCTCGCTCTGACAAGTGCCACAGCATGTGCATCGTAAAGGCCAAATCGGCAGCGCTTTTAGGAGCCAGCACACCAGCAGGGGCATAGCGCTCATCATTGATCAGAATGGTATTATCCTTGCCTTCCCACTTCAGCGAATAAGGGGGATTAGAGACAATGGCATCAAAGGGCGCATCCTGCATGTGCTGAGGCTTCAGCAGCGTATCCTCCAAACGGATATCAAAGTTGTCGTAGTTCACGTTGTGGAGGAACATGTTTATACGGCAGAGGTTGTAAGTGGTGGGATTCACTTCCTGGCCAAAATATTTCAGATTGGGGTTCTTCTTACCAATGGTCTTGGCAAACTTCAACAGCAAGGAGCCTGAGCCACAGGCAGGGTCGTAGACCTTCTGGATATTCGGATTGTTGTAAGATGCCAGACGCGCCAAGAGTTCAGAAACCTGCTGAGGCGTGAAGAACTCACCCCCACTCTTACCTGCCTCCGAGGCATACATCTGCATCAGGAACTCGTAAGTATCGCCAAACGTATCGTTGTCGGTATCGTTGTACTTCGAGCCTAAGTCCATCGAAGCCACAGTCTTCAGCACCTTTGCCAACAATTGGTTTCGCTTGATGACGGTGGAGCCAAGAGCAGCACTATCCACAGAGAAATCGCTGAAGAGTCCACGAAGATCATCTTCTGACTCCGTGCCCTGGGCAGAAGCCTCGATGCTGCGGAAGATGCCCGTGAGTTTCTCATTCAGATCCTCGTCTTTTTCTGCTGTCTTCACCACATTCTGAAAGAGTTGTGAGGGCAGAATGAAATAGCCCTTCTCCTCTACCATCTTCTGGCGGATGCGCTCGCCCATCTCATCGCTGATGGTGGCATAGTCGAAATCAGGCTGTCCTGCCTCTTTCATCAGCTGGTGGATATAGTCGCAGATGTTCTCGGATATAAAGCGGTAGAAGATGGAGCCCAGCACGTAGGCCTTAAACTCCCAGCCATCGACACTGCCCCGCAGATCGTTGGCAATCTTCCATATGGTTTTATGTAATTCTGTACGTTCGGTCTGATTAGCCATATTATCGTTTTTAGTATATATTTTGCAAAGATAAGGTAAATTTTTCAGAATTCCAATAAAAAACTTAGTTTTTTAATCATCTTCCTTCAAAATCGCCTCTTTTCCGTATTCGTGCCACCAAAATGTGGCGTCGTAGAGGGCGTAGACGCGCTCACAGGGGACTGTGTGAGTTTATTTCAATTCATTTAACAACGCAAGTCCTTTAACTGTCAACAGATATTTCTGTCGTGGATGGCGAGGGGATTGAGGGTATAACAGACGGATATAACCTTCAGTGATGGCGGGATTAAGGTAAAGGTTCAAGAAATTCTCTCGATCCTTTAGTCCCATTGCCGACATCATTTCTTTAACAGACATTTCCCCCTCTCCGACCTCACGCACAAGATTTACGATGTTGAGATTATCGGTATGCAAATTGTCGGGTACTTGTCGGGTACTTGTCGGGTGCTTGTCGGGTAACAGCTCGCTTTCAGGCATTTTCCAGTCTTCTGGCGCATTGATCATCATGTATCTGTTCTTCAACAGATTGTCCTCGCCCAGCAGCAGGTTACGGAAGAAGCAAACCAGGAATAATGGTTCATAATTGATGCCTTTCTGTACATTGCGGTAATAGCCCGACACATACGCAATATTTATAAAGAAGAAGAATTGCCTAAAGAGGGCACTTATGCAAAATTTGCATATATGGGGCATGACGGACTACAAAAATACGAAGCTGCCAGCGCAACCACGACCGCTTTCTCATTATCGATGATGTGGTCTATCTCTTTGGCGCCAGCCTGAAGCCTCATTTGTCTAGTTCTCGGGAAAAGTCGACAAGTCGACAAGTCGACAAATAGTGGTTTTTAATGGTTCTAAATTATAAAACTGATATTGGACAAGAATGCTATAATTAAATTATATAATAATATATATATAATATATTATATATATATTATTATATAATCTTTATGTCGAAAATGTACACTTTGAAAAAGCAATTTGTCGACTTGTCGACTTGTCGACTCCTTAGCACGCAACCGTTATAATCGTCTGATATTCAACCATATACAAAATACGTGTATCAGAGAAGAAATCTGTGTAGAAAAAAGAGGCTCCCGCTGAACGACGAGGGTCTCTTTTAACATTTGCGGATTGCGCTTATTTGAAAATAAGTGGCTCTTAAATTTGAGGACCGTGTCACGCTGGGGACAGGAACCAGTGTGACATCTAGATATCACACATGGTGTCGCTGTCCCCATCGTGACACTTTACGGTTCGCCGAGCTCGGCGTAGATGAGGCGCACCTCAGCGGGGGTGAAAGTGCGGCGGGTGAGCTCATAGAGATGAGACAAACGGGGATTGATCTTGAGCCAGGAACGGAGTTTGTGCCAGGCTGCTTCGGGACAGAGGCGCGGGAAATAGATCTGGGCGAGCTCTGTCCGGCCGAATGATTTGATAGTTTTTTCCATTATATTACCTTTTTATTTATTATACTGCAAAGGTACAAAAAATAATTGAAATAAACAAATAAAATTACATTATAATGTATCGTAACAGATATTGGCAAAATTAAAAGTAGTAACTTTGCATTGTCAAAGGAAATCAAAGGCTTTTAAAGCCGGAAAGGCCCAGAGACAAAGTAACAAGAAATTTAACAATATTAAAATTTAAACATTATGATTGAACTTTACATTTCTCAAAACAAGAACACTCAAAGTGAGGCGTACGGTAAGTACTACCCTCGAGTAAGTTACAAGCAGACCATGAACATCCACGACATGGCGGTTCATATGGCTGAGCACAACACCCCGTTCTCCGAAGGTACCATCGAGGGTATCTTGCGAGACTTCGTGAAGTGCGTTCGTGAACAGACCCTGAACGGTAACACCGTGAAGGTGGACAACCTGGCGATCTTCAAGGTCAGTGTGATTGGTAACGGTTGCAAGGAGCTGTATGATGCAGACCTCGACAAGACCATCACCGCCAGCATCGGTACCATCGGACGTAACGACAAGACCGGTCCTGCCGTACACAGTTTGAAGCTGTTGGCACAGGCTACTGGCGAGTATACCCGCGAGGAACTGAACAAGGATGGTAAGCTAGGTTGGACCGATAAGGCTGCTGCCGAGATCCTGGCTGCCAAGAATGCTGCCATGAATGGCGGATCGTCTTCGGGAGGCTCTAGTGAGAGCAACGGTGGTAGCTCTCAGAACGGTGGCTCAAGCTCGCAGAATGGCGGCACCCAGAGCGGTGGTGACAACAGCGGCCAGCAGGGCCAGCAGGGCGATCAGAACCAGCAGAGTGGCTATGCGCTGACCATTGCTACGAGCGGTAGTGGAACTGCAACCGTCACTCACGATGGTAACGCTGTGACCTCCGGAGCAACCCTGAACGAGGACGATGAGGTGGAGATCAGTATCACGCCTGCAGAAGGTCAGGTGCCTACGGCATCTATCAATAGCTCGCCCCTCGAGCTGACTGAGGAC
>Ga0310694_10007118_pt1 | contig 10538 bp, 7 predicted proteins | sample 174DNAGHGhighgp2_FD_203884 | JGI IMG/M metagenome (GOLD analysis project Ga0310694, IMG submission 203884) | Sheep rumen microbial communities from Palmerston North, Manawatu-Wanganui, New Zealand - 1742 DNA GHGhigh gp2 (v2) (version 2) | ecosystem: Host-associated > Mammals > Digestive system >... | reverse complement strand
ATGATACATGCTCTCATAGACGCGGTTCGCAAAGATGATAAAGTTGACGCAGGAAAGCGCAAGCAGAAGATACAGCGCATACCCGCGTATCGTTCCCCTGCTGCCGGCTGCATTTTCTCCGTCGTCCTCCGCACACTCACGGTGCAGGATGAGCGGCATCAGAAAGACCGCACACATGCTGTAGGACATGGGCGGAGTGATATAGTTGACCTCTTCGGATAAAAAGAGAAAGATATGCGTCACGATCGGAAAGAGCAATCCGTACAGCAGGACAAGGATAAGGCGAAGCGGCTTTTTCCAAAGAGAACGCCTTACCGTGATCCTGAGAAGCTGCAGGATCACGACCGCGATGATCAGCAGATTGGAGATACTGTAAAAGGTCCACTCCCAGCGCACCAGGAGGTATCTCGCAAACTCGATGTAGGAGTTGACGACCGCGGAAAAGATCGCGGAAAGAGAAAACGTTCCGATCCCCTGCTGCCCCATGTAATCCGCGACATCGTAACCGCCGCGTGCCCGTGCGATCTTTAAAAGGATCAGATAGACGATCACCGAGATCACTCCCATCAGAGCGTATCGTCCGACCTCCCTGGCCTGCTCCTTTGCCGTCATCTCTTCCTTCAGAAGCCGGAGCATCATCATAATGAGAAGCAGCATCATCGTCAGGGAAAGGTATGCCTGATACAGAGCGAGTGAAACAACGAGACAGAGACTTCCGCTAATGATGCCGAAGATCCCTTTCTTTTTGATCACGAGATATGCCGCGAGCACGGACAAAAGCATCCCGAAAAAGTAGCCGTCCGCCGTATACATATATCCGAAGGTGCCCGCAACGGTGGGATTCGCGACCATAACGGCAGAAACAAGAATGAGAGACAGTTCCTCCTTCAGATCAAAGAGCTCCGTGATCAGCACCGCAGCAAGCGCGATGCAGCCGATGCTGAAGATCCCGATCAGCCAGGTCAGCTCACGTCCGCCCCGGATCTCCTCGGCAAGATAGAGCAGAAAACGCCCCATCGCCGTCGTCCAGCTGCGTGAGATGGTCGTCAGATAATTAAAGCTGTCGTTACAGAAAACCCGGTTCGTCAAACGAAAACCGTGTGCGATCAGTCCGATCACCACGGTATAAAACAAAACTCGGTTCTGTCTTTTCTCGGATAGTTTCATCGTTACCGGTCAATAAAATTATACTTGATGATACACCAGATCGCACGGAACGCATCGCGAACCCCGATCTTCTTACCCTCTTCAAACGTTCTCGGATGATACGAGATCGGTACTTCATAGATCCGGCAATGCCGCTTTGCGATTTTAGCCGTGATCTCGGGTTCAAAACCGAAGCGGTTTTCCTTCAGATTAACGGACTGGATCACATCACGCCGGAACATCTTGTAGCAGGTCTCCATATCCGTCAGGGAGAGATTGCTGCAGAGATTGGAACACAGCGTGAGGAATTTATTTCCGAACTCATGATAAAAGCCGTCCACACGGAAACGGTTATTCCTGGCGTATCTTGATCCGTAGACCACATCCGCATCCGCCGCCCCGTAGATAAAGGGCTCCACCATACGCATGAAATCCTTCGGATCGTATTCCAGATCCGAATCCTGTACGATCACGAGATCTCCCTTTGCCGCCTGAAATCCGTGACGCAGTGCCGCTCCCTTTCCGAAATTCCGTTTATGGAAATAGATCTTGTCCGCTTTGTCGCGAAGCTCTCCGCGCAGGAGTTCTCTCGTTCCGTCCGTCGATCCGTCGTCCACGACGATGATCTCCGTCTGCAGCCCGCAGTTGCGGACGCGGTCGATGACGTTCGCGATATGGTCCACCTCGTTATAGCAGGGGATCACGACGGATATCACAAGATCTTCTTTATCCATTGTTCTTCCTCTCTTCGTTTTCTTTCGTCACGATCTCACGGATCACATACTGCGGAGCACTGTTGATGCAGATATAGATCCTCCCGATATATTCCCCGATGAGCCCCAGCATGATCATGATCATCCCGCCGAAGAAAACGAGAAGCGCGACCAGCGGCGTAAATCCGAGCATACGGTCCGGAAGTACGAAACGCTGGATCAGGATCACAAGACCGTAGATGAATCCCGCGATCGCAGACACACAGCCGAATACCGTCGCGATCCGAAGCGGCCGCACGGAGAAAGCCGTAAATCCGTTCATCCAGAGATTCAGCAGTTTCTTCAGGCTGTAGCCGGACTCCCCGATCTCACGGTCCCGGTGATCGATGTCCACGTTTACGATCTTTCTCGTACTGCGAAGCACCAGTCCTATCACGTACGGATAGGAATTCTCATACCGTATCATCTCGTCAACGATATGGCGTTTCACTGCAAAGTAGCTGGAGATATACAGTTCCTTCGGTTTCTCCAGCATACACTCGAGCATCTTCTCATTGACGGCACTGCCGAAATTACGAAACAGCGAATGCTTCTTGTGCCGGTATCTCGCATACACCGCGTCTGCTCCGGCATCGAGTGCATCCAGCAGACGGTCCGCCTGCGCGGGGGGTGTCTGTCCGTCGTCGTCCAGGCAGACCACGATATCTCCCTTCGTCTGACGGATCCCGGCCATCAGTGCGGCATGCTGTCCGAAGTTTCTCGTAAAATCGATCGCGGTGATACGGGGATCGTTTTCCGCCATTCCCCGTATCACCTCGTAGGTATTGTCCGGAGAGCAGTCGTTTACGAGGATGATCTCATAGTCCTCGTTCATCTCCCGCATTTTTTCTTTGATCCCCTCCGTCACATGTCCGATCGTCTGTGACGAACGGTAACAGGGGATCACAAAACTGATCTTTCTGTTTTTCTCCGCCATGCTTTCCGTCTCACTCATCCGGTCTTATGCCCGCTCCTTTTTCATAAAGAGGACGCGTATGCCCTCCGTCTCATCCTCATCTTCCGGAACCTCACAGATGTGAAATCCCAGCTTTTCATACATCGTGACCGCCCTGCGGTTTTCCTCCCGCACCCGAAGCAGGATCTCATCCAGTCCCAGCTCCCGGAAAGCATAGTCCAGTGCCAGTGCGGCAGCTTCCCGTCCGTAGCCGCAGCCGAGGGCCGTCTCTTCTCCGATATAGATTCCAAACTCCGCACTTTTCTTTTCGCGGTCGATATGCATGTAGTACTGGCTCCCCAGCGGGAGACCGTCCTCGTTCCGTTCGATGATAAACTGCACGGCACGACCGGTTTCGATCTGACTCGCCCGCCACCGCTCGTGGGTCTCGCGTGTCAGCGGCTCCTGCCGGAGAAATGTTTTCATGATATGCGGAGAATTACGCCAGGCGACCAGCCGGTCCGTATCCGCTTCGGTCGCAAGACGCAGGCTTACCCGCTCTCCTTCGATCCGGTCTGTCCTGCTCATATCCTCATCCGTCCCGTACATGTTCAGCATCCGCCGTCCTCCGGGACCGCAGACGGCAAAAGCAAAAGCCGGTAGATTTCAAAGCGTCCGCCGACCTCCTCCGGCACCGTATACGGCTCAAGCTTTACACGATCTCCGCTCCGGCTCTCATTCAGAAACTCCTGCAGTTCCTCCGCCGTTAGGCCAAGCTCCGGACGACGTACGAACAGGGCTCCGCCCTCAAGAAACGGTGCCTTGGTATCGCCGAATCCGTATACTGACAGTTTCTGCAGCTGCAGCGGGCTTCCGTACTGCCAACCGCCGAGCAGCATGGTGTTTCGCGTACCGGCCGGGCAGTTTTCCAGCACCCGCTGTGTCCGGTAGACCGTCGCATAAGTTTCCAGCAGAAAAAGATCGTCCGGATGCGACGCCGTGTATAAGTATAGCACATTATCGTCCATATTGACAGCAATTTGTTGCCGGTAAGACTCGTCCTCCCGCCGCAGCTGCCCGTGCAGAGCGATGCCGGTAAGGACCGCGGCGCAGACGGGAAGAGCCGCCCGGAAGACCCGGTTTTCCGGCATTTCCGGTGCATCCTCCCGAAGAAGGATCCCGAAATACAGGAAGATCACGGCGTTATAGAGCGAAACGGTGACCCGCTCCGGCACACGCCCGCGCCAGATGAGCCAGCCGTAGACGGCGAAAAATCCCGCAAAGACCGCCGCCGAAAGTACGGCCCTCACGAGCCGGACCCTACGCTTTCCGGCGTCCTTTTTCTCCCGCAGCGCGGAAATGATCTCCGGCAGAAAAGCGAGAAGGAACAGGAGCAGGAACGCGAAGTTATACGGGGCATCTCCGCCGCTTACGCCAAAGATCCTCACCCGCAGTTCGTACAGGACGTTTTTCAAGTGCTGCATCCCGCTCACCGCACGCGTCGGCTCCGTATAAGCTGCCATCGCCGAGAGTCTCGCCGCATCCGCCTGCGGATCCGGAAGGATATCATAGTTCACATACAGCGGGAGTGCCGCCTCCGGGACCCCGAGCGTCCCATAATATTCCGCGGCCGTCTCCGTCTCCCAGACTCCCGTGTAATCATAGAGCTGCGTACGTGCGCGGTTCAGCGCAAGGAACTCCTTCCATTCCGGCGTACGGTAAGCAAAGGCATCCGTCCCGAAGAGAAGCAGGAACAAAACAAGAAAAACGACCGGATACTTTGCGCCGCATTTTATGCGTGCGGGTTCCTTCCGGAGCACCCCGATCCCGTCCCCGGCGATGCAGCGGTACACGAGTGCAGCTGCCGCAAAGGGACACAGGAGGTAAAACACCTGGGACCGGATCTGGTCCGCCAGCAGGAGGAAAACGACCGCAGCGATCTTCTGCTTCCGCTCCATTCCCCCGGCCGCGATCAGAAAGATCCCGACACCGCCGGCAAAGGCAGCCAGCGTCGTATAATGGGGACGGACATAAGGCAGGACCACAAAGCTAACGCAGATCCACAGAAAGATAATAAAATGAAGAACGGATCCGGATACCTGCCGGCTCCCGGAACTACTCTTCAGAAACGTGACCAGCATCCAAAGATATCCGCCGATATAAACGAAGAGGTAAAATGCCCCGAACCACGGGATCCCGGGAGCGACCCGGTACAGGGAAGAAATCAGAAAAGAAAGCGGGGCGCGCATATAGACCGTATGCAGATCCGGCGTCCCCGTATAATCTCCGGACAGAATGCTTAAAAGCTGCACATCATCATTGAGTGCAAAGACCGGCGGCAGGCAGATCGTAAGGATGAGAAATCCCGCCAGCGACAGGATGACCGCTGCGGGCAGGAGATATTTGCCTGTTGCGCGATCCTTCTCCATCCCCTATCGATAAAACTCCTTTACCATATCGATGATATAGAGATTCTGCTCTTCGGTAAGCCCGTAATACAGAGGGAGACGGAGCAGACGCTCGCTCTCTCTCGTCGTATAGCGGTCCTCTCCGGAAAACCTGCCGTACTTCTTTCCGGCCGGCGAACCGTGCAGGGGGATGTAATGAAAGACCGAAAGGATCTCCTTTTGTTTCAGGTGATCGATGAGCGCCGTACGTTCCTTCAGATCCGCGGCTTTCAGATAAAACATATGCGCATTGTGCACACAGCCCTCCGGTACGACGGGCAGCTCAATGCGCCCCTCTCCGGCGAGTCCTTTCAGGCCCTCGTAGTAGGTCGTCCAGATCTTCTTTCTCGCATCATTGATCTCATCCGCGATCTCGAGCTGCGCATAAAGATATGCGGCATTCATATCACTCGGAAGGTAGGAAGAGCCCGCGTCCTGCCAGGTGTACTTATCCACCTGCCCGCGGAAAAAGCGGCTGCGGTCCGTGCCTTTTTCCCGGATGATCTCCGCCCGCTCCACATCGTTGGCATCTCGGATGAGCAGCGCACCGCCCTCTCCCATACTGTAGTTCTTCGTCTCATGAAAACTGTAACATCCGTAATCACCGATGGTTCCCAGCGCTCTCCCCTTATAGGTCGACATCACGCCCTGAGCCGCATCCTCGACGACTTTCAGATCGTATTTCTTCGCGATCTCCATGATGCGGTCCATCTCACAGGAGACGCCAGCATAATGCACCGGCACGATCGCCCTGGTTTTCTCCGTGACCGCCGCCTCGATCTTTTCCTCATCGATGTTCATCGTATCCGGACGGATGTCTACAAACACCGCTGTTGCCCCGCGCAGGACAAAAGCATCCGCCGTAGAAACAAAGGTGTAGCTCGGCATGATGACCTCATCACCCTCCCGGATGTCACAGAGCATCGCCGCCATCTCCGTCGCATGGGTGCAGGAAGTCGTCAGCAGGCACTTCGCGGATCCGGTCCGCTCTTCCAGCCATGCGTTGCATTTCTTCGTGAACTTTCCGTCGCCGCAGATCTTCTCGGCTTCGATACACTCACGGATGTAGTCCAGTTCTTTGCCCGTATGGGGCGGTACATTAAAATTGATCATGCCTTTTACCTCGCATAAAGTATAAACTCTGCATCTTCGTATTTTATTTCATATCCGTTTCCGGTAAGAAACGCTTTCATACAGCCGTCCTTTTCGGAAAGTGCGGGAGTGTTCTCCGCTTCCGAGCCTTCGAAGATCCGCCGCTTCGCCTCCGCTGACAGGATCACGACGGGGGCACTCTCCTCCGCAGCGGCCTGCTGCAGCGCTGATCTGAAATCCTCCGCCGCATAGCTTTCCAGATCCGGCCAGAGCGTCGGGATCGCCGGTCGTAAGCCCGTCACATAATTCAGTCCCGGGAGATTCCCGTAGCAAAGGAGCGACTCCGCATGTGCGAGCGCCTGCTGCCGCACCAGAGACTCCACCGTCGCACCGTGCGCCCGGGAGGTCCTCATCCCGAGCAGCTGTGTCGGATTCGCCATCACATAGTCCTGTCTGCTCCCGTCCTCCCCGTCGGCAAAGCTGTAATTTGCACGGAAGAGACTTGTCTGCACCAGCAGGAGCAGAAAGAAAAGGGACAGCGTGAGCGCAGCCGGTTCCCGGACCGCTCCTCCGATCTTTTCCGACACCCGCTTAAGGAGCCGGAACGCCAGCGGAAGGATGAGTACCAGCTGGTTTAAGACCGCATACAGATGATTGTTCGTCCCAAGCGGTGCGATCAGAAGAAGCAGCAGCCCAAGCAGCGCCTCTTCCCGCTCCTCCGTCATAAAAGCTTTCCCGCCGATGAGCACGATCCCGAAGACGATATACAAAAGGACCAGCAGCACCGCACCGATGCCGTAAATGCTCCCGTTGCTGTAATACAGCAGCGTACATACCCCGCGTTTAAAATACAGGAGAAAGAGCAGCGCTGTTGCACCCGTCACAAGAACGATACGAAGCGGTTTTTGTGTTTCCTCCCGTAAGATCAGCCGCAGTACGCCGCCTCCGAGTATGACGGCGGCCAGAGGCAGGAACCGTTCGAGCGCCCACAGATACGCTTTGCACAGCGTAAGCAGCATGGCCCCCAGTGAATATCCGCCGGCCTGCCCTCCGGAAGAAGCAAGTCCCGTCACCCATCCGATCATCGATGCGATGCCGCCGCTTTGCGCACCGCTTCTTAAAGCGATCAGGAGCAGAAGCCCCGCCGCCGCACCGGCAAAGTACGAAAGGACGCAGGTCAGCGTCCGCTTCCCCATCCGCTTCGTGATCTTTCCGTCCCGGAAGATACACGAACCAAAGACGAAAAAGATGAGCGCTGCATAAACCAGATCAGAGATCCGGACAAAAAGCGAAAGTCCCAGCAGAAGCCCCGCCACCGCATCGTCCCGCCCGCGCTCCGTACGGTTTGCTCTTCTTAAGAAAAGTGCCGCAAGCGTCAGGAGCAGATACGAAAGATAATTATACAGGATCACCGCCGGACACCAGCACAGGCCGAGTGCGATCCACGATCCGAGAAACACCGGCAGCGCATGCTCTTCATCCGCCAGTGTAAAGTAGACCGCAAAGACGGCCGCCACGATGAAAAGCCTGCAGACAAAGGACATCACGGGCATGGAGCCTGCACTCAGGCCAAGCAGCAGATGTCCCGCAAGGTTGGAGAGCCCGGTGGCCCAGATCCAGTCTCCTTCCAGCTCATTTAAGAATCGGTAATTCCCGAGACTGTAGGTCGTATCCGTCAGATCCACGCCCCTTGTCAGTCCCAGCATCGCAAAGAGAAAGAGCAGTACGGGAAAGAGTCCCATCCGGACCCGCTTTTTCTGCGTCAGCTCCCGGATCTTTGCCGTCATACTCATCCCAGATAAAACTCCCGGTACCACTGTGCGAAGCGGGCGATTCCCTCCTTTAAGCGCGTCCCCGGCGCAAAACCGTAGTCCCGCTTCAGTGCACTCGTATCCGCAAAGGTCGTTTCCACATCACCGGGCTGCATCGGCACGAGTTCCTCATTCGCTTCCAGATCAAAATCCTCCGGCAGCACCCCGTTGCGGATCAGTTCTTCCGACAGGATACGCACGAATTCCGGCAGTTCCACCGGTTCGGAGTTGCCGATATTGTAAACGGCATAGGGCGGAACGGGCAGACCGTTCTCTCCCGTTTTCCGCTCCGGTGCTCCCTTCATCACACGCAGCACGCCGTCCGTCACATCATCCACATAGGTAAAATCCCGTTTGCATTTTCCGTAATTGAAGATCCGGATCTTCTCACCCCTGCGGAGCTTGTCCGTAAAACCGAAGTAGGCCATATCCGGCCGTCCCGCCGGTCCGTAGACCGTGAAAAAGCGAAGTCCCGTCGAGGGGATCTCATAGAGTTTGCTGTACGCATGTGCCAGAAGCTCGTCGGATTTTTTCGTCGCCGCATAAAGAGAGACCGGATGCTCCACCGGATCCTCGACACGGTAAGGGATCGGGGAATCGTTCCCATAGACGGAGGAGCTCGATGCATAGACGAGGTGCTCTACGCCCTTACGTCCGTTCTCCGCGCTGTGACGGCAGGCCTCCAGGATCTCATAAAAACCGACGATATTGGATTCGATATATTCGTCCGGATGATCGATGGAGTAACGCACTCCTGCCTGTGCGGCAAGATTGACCACGACTGCCGGATCGTATTTTCGGAAGATCTCCCGGACCGTTTCCCTCTCTGCGATGCTCCCGCGGATAAAAACAAAGGAGCTGCCGTTATCATTTCCGGCTGCGGTCTTTTCGATCTCTTTTAAACGGTACTCCTTGATCGAGACATCGTAGTACGCACTCAGATTATCCAGACCGACGACCCGGACGTTCCGCTCCGTACGGAGGATACGCATCGTAAGGAAGGAACCGATAAATCCGGCCGCTCCCGTGATCAGAACCGTTTTTCCTTCCAGATCAATCTTTTGCATCTGCCTGTTCCTTCCCGTCACTTTTCTTAAAGATCCAGAGTTTGCTCAAAATATAATTCAATACGATAACGACGATACTGACGATCGCTTTTGCCACGATCACGTTCATATGGATCAGCGTAAACACAAACATCAGCCCTTCATCCACACCGAAGGAGAACAGGCGGGCCGCCGTAAATCCGATGAATTCCTTTGTCACCTCGACAAAGCCGGTCTTCTTGCTGTGGAAGACAAAGCTCCGGTTTGTGATATAAGCAAAGATCACGCTGACTACCCAGGAAAGCGCATTCGCCACCAGTACCCGCGCCGTCTCCTCCCAGCTTCCCAGCATTTTTAAGAAGATCACCAGCGCAACCCAGGAGACGACCGTCGTCGCAAATCCGACGATGAGGTAATCAAAGATCTCACGGTTTTTCATATAGATCCCCCAGCCCCAGAGGATCAGTTTCTCCGCCGCATCAAAGAGGAGCTTGCGCAGGAAATCGATGATCACGCCGGCGGCATAGATCCCGAGTACGACCGCGAGATAATGTCCGATCCGCTGCGGGATCGGCATCACTTCCGTGACCCCGAGTCTCGTCACCCACTCGTAGCGAAGCAGCAGATGCTCGTGAAGCAGGAAGACGCCGAAACTGTAGGGTGCGATCTTTACGAGGAACTTAACGATCGCATTTTCCTTTACTTTCGCATCCTTTACGAAGTAGAACAGCGCCACGCTCGAAAGCACGACAAGAAGGAAATTGTAGCGGAACGGAACCATGACGACCCCGTCCGATGCATCCGTAAATCTCGCGCCGTACTTTGTAAAGATCCCGTTGCAGAGTACGATCGCCGCAGACGAGAACAGATAAACGAGCAGGGATCGCAGACGTTTTCCGGCAAAGAATCCCATCCCGTATCTGCGGATGTAGGTCGCAAGTACGAAGAGAACGATGAACCAGAGTACCGAATAACCCGAATCATCCAGTGCGACTTTCACCGGAAGAAAACTCTTTACAGCGGAAGTAAACAGAAGCAGCAGAAGCAAAAGGATCCCGTGCTGCTTCCGGTCCAGCTGCCGGATCCCGGCGCAGAGCAGCGGCGAAAGGATATAGAAGATGATATACGCCGTTGCGAACCAGTAGTGCTGGTTGATCACCGGCAGGCAGTAGTACTGGATCGTAAATACATTCAGAAGATCATCCAAAGAAACGATCCCGCAGAGCAGACAGACCAGCGTGATCCCCACACTGTAGAACAGGATCTGACACCAGAGGATCAGAAGCTTCCGGAGATTAAACTTCGAATCGATCATAAAGTAGCCGCTGATCATCACGTAGATATTGACG
>Ga0310694_10007117_pt1 | contig 10538 bp, 6 predicted proteins | sample 174DNAGHGhighgp2_FD_203884 | JGI IMG/M metagenome (GOLD analysis project Ga0310694, IMG submission 203884) | Sheep rumen microbial communities from Palmerston North, Manawatu-Wanganui, New Zealand - 1742 DNA GHGhigh gp2 (v2) (version 2) | ecosystem: Host-associated > Mammals > Digestive system >... | reverse complement strand
CGGACAAATCCTTTTGCACCTCTTCTGAGAGATAATAACTGACAAGCAACAAAGGCGTTATGGATTGAATCCCGCTTGATGCCGCCGACATTGAAACCTTATTGCCTCTGGTTTTGATAAAGGTGTTATGGTTTTGAAAGAACACGCTTGTCTCGTTTATCGGTAGCGAAAAACCATCCTTGGCAAGTTCCGCCAATGCCTTCATATACTCATTATTTAGGTCTTTAACCATAAATGGAATATTTGATGACATATCGAAAACTTTTCCTTCTTTGTCAATAATGCTCTGAAGGGAAATATTGTACAATAAGGTAAGAAGATTTCTTGCAGCAGAAACATATTGGATTTTCGGCAACACATAGTTTTTGAGTTTTTCAGTATTCATTTTGCCGTTAAATGAATCCTCTTTTGCATTATACTCAAAATCACAAGCTTCTCCCTCAAAAGACAAAAATGTATCTTGTTTGAAGTATTCGTATAGTTCCTGTGCGGCACACAGATTTCTAAAAACAGAAGTGTTTATTTGTTCAATTGAAATTGATTTACGCACAACATTCTTTTCAAGCCACGAAAACACCGATATAAGTTTTGCTGCCGTACTTTTGCCGGAACCCTGATCGCCAATCATTACCGTCACCTTTTTGACATCCATCCATCCTTCGTTTTCAGTAAAACCTTCTCGGATTGGACTAAAATTTCTTATTTTGATTCTACTCATTGCAAGTGTGTTTTTCTTTTTACCTTGAACACTCCTAAACACTAATAATCAAAAGATTCTCAAACTTGGTTCAATTGCGGCGGATTTGAAATCCGCCGCAACAAACCTATTCTAATCATTTCAAATTCAAAGCAATCTGCAACTCATCCAACTGCTCCTGAGCAATCGGCGCGGGCGAGCCGCTCATCACGTCGCGACCGGCGTTGTTCTTCGGGAAGGCGATGAAGTCGCGGATGCTGTCGGCTCCACCAAAGAGCGAGCAGAGACGGTCGAAGCCGAAGGCCAAACCAGCGTGAGGCGGTGCGCCATACTCGAAGGCACCCATCAGGAAGCCGAACTGCTCCTGGGCCTTCTCGTCGGTGAAGCCCAAGGTGTGGAACATCTTGTTCTGCAAGGTGCGGTCGTGGATACGGATGGAGCCGCCACCGACCTCGACACCGTTCATCACGATATCGTAGGCATTGGCGCGGATGTCGCCCCACTTCGTCGGGTCGTCAAGCAAAGCCTCGTCTTCGGGTTTCGGTGCGGTGAAGGGATGGTGCATGGCATAATAGCGTTGCGTCTCCTCGTCCCATTCCAAAAGCGGGAAGTCGATGACCCACAGCGGTGCATATTCGTCGGGCTTGCGGAGGCCGAGTTGGTTACCCATCTCCAAACGCAGGGCATTGAGTTGCACGCGGGTCTTCATGGCCTCGCCGCAGAGGATGAGCATCAGGTCGCCAGGCTTGGCACCGAACTTGTCGGCGATGACCTTCAGGTCTTCGGGCGTGTAGAACTTATCGACGGACGACTTGAATGTGCCATCGGTGTTGTATTTGATGTAGACCATGCCGCCAGCACCCACTTGCGGACGCTTCACGAACTCGGTGAGCGCGTCGAGTTGTTTGCGGGTGTATTCCGAGCAACCCTCGGCGCAGATACCCACCACAAGGTCGGCATTGTCGAAGAGGCCGAAGCCCTTGCCTTTCACTACATCGTTGAGTTCAACGAACTTCATACCGAAGCGGATGTCGGGCTTGTCGGAACCATAGTATTTCATGGCATCGTGCCAGGTCATGCGTGGGAATTGGCCAAATTCGAGGCCTTTCATCTCCTTGAAGAGGTGCTTGGCCAAGCCCTCGAAGGTGTTGAGCACATCCTCTTGCTCCACAAACGACATCTCGCAGTCGATTTGCGTGAACTCGGGCTGACGGTCGGCGCGGAGGTCCTCATCGCGGAAGCAACGCACAATTTGGAAGTAACGGTCCATGCCAGCCACCATCAGCAGCTGCTTGTACTGCTGCGGGCTTTGCGGCAAGGCGTAGAACTCGCCAGGGTTCATACGGCTTGGCACCACGAAGTCGCGAGCGCCCTCGGGCGTACTCTTGATGAGCATTGGGGTCTCGATTTCGAGGAAGTTGAGGTTGCTCAGGTAGTTGCGCACCAACATTGCCATGCGGTGACGCAGTTCGAGGTTTTGGCGCACGGGGTTGCGACGAATGTCCAAGTAACGGTATTTCATGCGGAGGTCGTCGCCGCCATCGCTGACGTCTTCGATGGTGAAAGGCGGGGTCTTGCTGCTGTTGAGCAGTTTGAACTCACTGACTTTCAGCTCGATTTCTCCCGTCGGCATGTTCGGGTTCTTCGATTCGCGCTCGATGACGGTACCTTTGGCCTGAATCACAAATTCACGACCGAAGGTACGGGCTTGTTCGATAAGTTTCGGGTCGCTGCTACCATCCAAAAAGAGTTGCGTGATGCCGTAACGGTCGCGGAGGTCAATCCAAACGAGGGAGCCTTTGTCGCGGGTGCGCTGCACCCAACCAGCCAATGTCACTTCCTTGCCAGCGTCGGCAAGACGAAGTTCGCCACAGGTATGTGTTCTGTACATATTTTCGAGATTTAAGATTTAAAATTTCAAAATTAAAACTTGCAAAGATACTAATTCCATTTGGAATGCCGTGCAAGTAGGTTAGTTTTTATTATCTTTGCCGCATAATCATCTAAAACAACCATCAATTATGAAGAAAATCATTTTAGTTTTCATTATGGCTTTTGCGACAATCACATTGATGGCGCAACAAACAGCCGAACTTACAGAAGCCTTGGACAGCCTTGTAGTTACTGATATTGACGGTGATTATGTAAGGGCCAAATTCAACTATGGTTACGACGGCAACAAACGCCTGAACCAAGTTATTTTCTCGAAAGTGGAAGAGCTCTCCACCGATTTGCATTACGCCGAAAAATGGCACTACGACTACGACAACAACAATCGTTGCCTTTCCTTTTCCTACTGGAATTGGGAAAACGACGACTGGTTCCTCCATCAGAAGACGGACAGCGTTTTCGACAATGCGGGCAATTGCGTTTTCGTATCGGAATTTCGATGTGCTGAAGTCGGAGCAGGACATTCCTATAACCGATTGGAATACGATTATGAAAACAACAAGTGCGTTGAGTATAGGATATACAGCCGTGGTGACTCTGACACGACTTGGGTACCTTACGAACGATTGAGATGGGAATATGACGAACTGGGTTGTTTGACGCAACAATTCCGCGACTTTACCGAGGGCTACGACTGGAAGCCCTTTAGTAAAATGGTTTACACTTACAACGACCAGCATCAACTGGTTCTAGAGGAATACTTCCTTTGGAACGCCAACACGGGCACTTGGGATTCGGAAGGGAGCACCACAGAATACGAGTACAACGAAGACGGCTTCCTGTTGAGAGAATATTACATTTCAAGCAACAACATAGAAAAAGAAACAAAGTATATTTATGATGAGCGCAACAATCCGATTTGGTATTATTTCTGTCAAACCACGCTTCCTGATTTCATCTGGGAGCAAGACACCATCGAATTTGCTTATAATGAGAATGATAGCCTCATCTGGAAATTGGAGAACTTCACCCATCATAATGGGGTGATAGACCATCCCGTGCTATACGAATACGAGCGCGATGAGCAAGATCGCATCGTTGCAGAAACTTGTTTCGACAATTGGGCCAATGGACAACAGCCTCGCTTCAGGTACGAAAACACTTATGACGAACAAGGCCGGGTTGTCATGAAGCGTTGCAAAAGATACAGTATGATCGATGGGGCGTTGTTGGGCGATTCCTATGTGGAATATGAGTTTGACGACCAAGGAAACTTGGTTTCAGAATGGGAAGATTATCAGGACTATTATTTTCAGAACTATATGGATTTCTATTTCAGACAGAGTTTTGACTATAACACACCGTCGGACAACATATTAGGATTGGACAGGGCTTGGAACGATTTCATTGGTTTTATGACCGACCACGAATTTCGTATGGTACTTGAGGGCGAACCTTATTATTGGAAAAACGACCATTTCCCAATTCATCACAAATGGGAATCAGGGATATGGAGGTTCAGCGACCCCAATTTGCCCGACATCATCTCGCCTGTTAATGCAGACGTGGCATTGTATTACTCCAAACATTTTGAAAACCTTCCCGAAGCATCCAGTTCCCCCGCTCGTGTTTTCAACATCGAAGGCGGCTTGGCCGCCGAATGTGATGGACCTGCTGACATTATGGTCTACGATATGCTCGGTCGTGTTGTTGCACAAAAACGACAGGTTTTGCATAGCGAGTTTTGCCTCAAATCAGGACTTTATGTGGTGAAAGTGGGCGAGAGTGCCATGAAAGCGGTGGTGAAATAGAAAAATGCCTACCTTTGCCCCGTGATTAGGAAACCAAAATATCTGTTCTATTGCCTCTCGATGTTGCTGACGGCCTTCCTCGCCCAGCGTTGTGCCAATGCGGTGGCACCCACGGGCGGGCCTAAGGACAGCACCCCTCCCGTTGTGGTTCAGGCCATGCCCGAAAACCACAGCGTCAACTTCATAGGAAAAAAGATTAAAATCACCTTCGACGAGTACATCACCCTTGAAAACGCCAACCAGAACGTGATGATCTCGCCGCCGATGACCGAAAAGCCCGACATCAAGCTGAAAAACAAGACCGTAGTCATCAAATTCAAGGAACCATTGGCGGCCAACACGACTTATACCATCAGCTTTGGGTCAGCCATCAAGGATTTGCACGAGGGTAACCTATTCAAGGATTATATCTACAGTTTTTCGACGGGCGACCATATCGACACGCTCGCCATCGCAGGAAAGGTGCTCAATGCCGAAGACAAGAAACCCGTCGAAGACGCCTACGTTTCGCTCTACGCCGCCGATCGCGACAACCTGGACTCGCTGCCATTGACAACAGCACCCAACTACATCACCAAGACCGACAAAGAAGGCCATTTCAGGTTGGATGGCCTGGCCAACAAGAAATATTTGGTTTTCGCCATCAAGGATGTCAACTCCAACTTGTTTTTTGACCTGCCCAATGAAGAAGTGGCGTTTTTGGATACGCTGGTTCAGGCATCATGTCTGCAAATGCCACTCCCACCTGTGACGGATTCGACGGCGAATGATAGCTTGGCGATGCAGATGGATACGCTTGCTTTGGATACACTTGCAAACCTATCAGATACTATCTCACAAAAGACGAAGTCGACGACAATGTACAACCAAAACGCCTTGAACCTCACCCTATATATGTTCACCGAGGTGGACTCCACTCAAGTGCTTTTGGAGAAAAAACTCATCGAGGAAGGACTATTACGTTTCGTGTTTCGCCATCCCGCCAAAGATGCCGTTGCCATGACACCCGAAATATTGCCCGACACTTTCAATCTCGTCACCAAGCGTTCGGCGGAAAGCGACACCATCTGGTGGTACTTTACACCTAATGTGAAGGACAGCCTATGGGTACACATCAAACATGACACCCTCATCAACGACTCATCACGCTACAGTTTGAAATTCAAGGATAAAAATGCCCGAAACAAACGTCCTGAGACACTGAAAGTCACCAACAACACTATCATCAAAGGTGCACTCGGCCCCGATGAAGACTTCATCCTGAAATTTTCCGAACCCGTTATTGAATATCGCGCCAACGATTCCATTCAGCTCAAACGCGACACGCTCGTCAGCTACGGCAGACTTGTTTTCGAGCCTGCCGACGAGTACGGTATGCAATACCGATTGGTGATGCCCATCGCGAACGACACCAATTATCATATCGAAATCCCTGATTCGGTGTTTTTTGGCATCCGAGGACGCACCAACGATACCTATAAGGCCGACTTCCATCGACTGAAAGACGACGAATACGGCAACATCTATATCACCGTTGTGCCCCCTATAGGTATGAAGCAAGTGGTCGTGCAACTCACCAACGAAAACGGCAAAGTGCTGAAACAGCAAGCCATCACAAAACGGCAGGAGGTTATGTTTGAACACCTGCCCCCTGCCAAATACAAGCTACAAGCCCTCTTGGATGCCGATGGCAATGGCAAGTGGAGCACGGGCAACTTCCATCGTCGCACCCTGCCCGAAACCATCATAGAATACAATGATGCCCTTGACCTTAGGGCCGGCTGGGACATCGACTTGGACGACCCTTGGGTACTCCCAAAACCGTAATGCTATGAAAGGATGCAGCATTAAATTCCCCATCCCTCTGATTGTCATTGGCTTGGCACTATTCTTCCTGCAGCGCAACTACATGGAGGAATACCCAAAAAACATCCACGCTTGGGCCGAGCAAGACCATTATGCCCTTGCTCTCGGTTTTCTCAACAACGGCTTCGACCTGTTCCACCCCGAAACGATGATTTACAACAAGCAGTTCCCCAATTGGTGGAAAACGGCCTCCGAAAGCACCATCACCGCGGTCGACTTTCCCATCCACGAGTACTGTGCTGCCCTGCTGATGAAACTCTTCGGCACCACCTCACCATGGGTGTTTCGCCTATGGACACTCTTATGGGGCTTGATAGGGCTGCTCTATCTCTATCGGGTGGCATTTTTCGTGACGCATAGTTTTAGCAAATCGCTGTTTGTCAGTTTTTTGGCTTTATGCTCACCCGTTTTCATCTTCTACAGCAACGGCTTCTTGCCCAGCATTCCCGCTTTGGCCTTGGGCATCATCGGACTATGGCATTACCTTCTTTTCATTGGTGAGGGCAAACGAAGACAATTTAATCTTAGCATCGTCTTTCTCACGTTGGCCATGCTCATCCGAACCACCTTCGCCATCGAACTTATTGCCATCCTTTGTTTCGAGTTGCTGCGCATCTTCCGTAAGGAAAGCACCTTGGTCGACAAGCTACCCGCCGTGCTTCTTTCGGCGGCGGCTTTCATCGGATATTACCTTTGGAACCAGCATCTTCGCAATATGTATGGCAGCATTTTCCTCAGCCAGTTGGTGCCGCCCGAAGACCTTCAAGATGCCAAGGAACTCATCGCAGACACTTACCATCAATGGACATTCCACTACTTCCAACGAAGCCAATACATCGTTTTTGCGCTGCTCATTGCAGTTGCCGTATGGTATGCCATTCGAAACAGAAAACTGCGTGGCGAAACCCAGCCAAGCCAAACACTTTCGCTGTGGTGGTTGGCCACCATCTACACCTTCGGTTGCTTATTGTTCAGCATAGCCATGATGCAACAGATGCCCTATCACGACTATTATCTTTTGGACACTTATTTCCTGCCCGTAATGCTGATGGTCATGTTGATGCTTAAAGCGGTGGAAACACGACGTTTATGGCACAAGACGGCCTTTGTGGTCGTTGCTGTCATCTTATGTAGCCAGTGGTTCAATGGGGCCAAAACGATGCAGAAAACGCGCCGTGAGACTGAAGACGCAGCGCTTCTTTCGTATGTCCATTTCAAAGACGCGGATTTGGTTTTAGACTCGCTGGACATCCCTCGTGATGCCAAAATCCTTTGCCTTTATGGTTATCCTCAAAACGGACCTTTCATCCAAATGGGACGCAAGGGTTACATCGTGATGGAAGACGACGACGAGTTACTTGACGCCGCCTTCAAGTGGGACTACGACTACATCGTCATCGAGAATGCCCAGTTTGAAAAATACTTCGACACGCGTCGCGAGATGCTGTCGCGCCTGAAGAAAATCGGCGGCAACAACAGTTTTGCCGTTTGCACGCCGACCAACAACTGGATTTACCAAGTCACATGGCAGTTTTTCTACCCGCCGAAGCCGGATGAAAACTAGGCACAAAAAAAGGACACCCGTGCGGATGTCCTTTTTTTCTTGATGATCAATTGACATCAATACTCCCAAAGGCTTTGCTCGAAGTCGAACATTTCGTTCTTGATGCGCTCCGATTCATAGAGAGCGTCAATGTTGAAAGCATAGGAGTTGATGTAACGGTCGTAGACGTTTTCTTCCTTGACGATGTAGCTGTCGAAGATGCGCTTCTGCAGAATCTCGTCGTAGGTGCGACGTTGGGCCGAATTGTTACGGTTGAAAGCCATGGCGTTTGCAAACACCTTTCTCGAATCCTCGTAAGGAATCCAGCAGATTTGTGACAATCCGTCTTCTTCCACAACAAGGGGACCGATAGCGATGATGCGGACCAGGAACTGCGACAATTTCTTGTCGAAGTACCAGTCTTCCTTGATTCTCATACGCGTGACATTAATCAAACGATCTTTCAGCTCAATTTCGTTAGGCACCTCTTCGCCGTCTTTCCAGATGACAGGCGGGTCGCCAATCTTCGTGTTTTCCTTCTCAAAGTCGTCTCGAGTCATAGGAGTCACCATGTCGTCGATGTTGTTCTCGACGCGATAGGGCGTGATGTCGCCGCTCATGACACCGTCATAAACGACGGTGATGAAGTTTCTCCAGTCCTCAGTCGGGTTGATCGGATAATAGAACACTTGGTTGATCTTCTGGCGGAAGTCGATTTCGCGGATGACCGTCTTTTTCCACATGACATTGGACTCGTCGATGATGGGAAGCGGCGAAGGCTCCTTTTCCATCATGACTTCTTGCAAGCCAGAGAGGATGCTGTTCTTCGGCGGCTTGGCCTCGGTGGTCTGAGCCATGAGGCTGATGCTACCGGCGAGCATCGCAATGGCAAACATGGAAACAAGTGTTTTTTTCATCTTATAAATGGTTTAAATTGTTCTTTACTTGATTTCAACACCGATAGGCGTTTCAAGGGTCTTGGTCTTGCCATCGTTACCACGCACCTGAATGGCGGTAAACACAAACATATCGCCCACGTTGGAACCACTGATAGCGTTCTTGATTTCGTCAGTGAAAGTGCCGCTGTTGGCTTTGGCCTCCTTGGTGGTACCAGCCTTGGTCTTATAACGGAAGGTGTAGCCGACCACATCGTAATGCACGCCGTCGAAGTCGAAGTCCTTCATTTCAGCTTCAACACGGTTGGCAGCGAGCAGAGCGCTCTTCGAAACCAGACCATTCACCACGTTACGGATGACAGCTTCAGGCTTCGGAAGGTCTTTCACGCGGAACTTCATGCTACCAAGGCTTGAACCAGCCGAACTGACATTGATGGTCACTTCGTTGGCCTCACCCGGGCGAAGATTATAGGTGCCGTTACCCGTTCTGGTCAACGTACCGCTAGTAGCAGTGGCACTGATTTCGCCACCGACACCACCGCCGACCGCAATCGGGTTGTCGATACCACGATAGACCACATTCATCTTAGTGGCAGAAACTGACACCGCAGGAGGAGCCACGACGAATGAACCTTGGAAGGGGAATTCCTCCATTTGGTTGGTGGAAGGATCCAGCATGTCGATGACACCAGTGTAGTTGTGTGAGCCAACGCCGACGTTCCATTCCAACGGAATGACGCCTTGGGCATCGCTGGTGTAAACCTTTTCGGCACCACCGTCCAACTTGACGCGGGCGGTCAGTTGTGAGTTCTTCCATGCGGTCACCATAGCCTGAGCCTTGTAGGTCTGGCCAGAGAGAAGATAGCCGCTTTCAGCAAACACCTTGGCACCGATTTCATCAAAGGTGAAGTCAGAGGCGTGAATATCGGACATTAATTCGGTCACGGCATTCAACTCTGCAGTTTGGGCTTCAGAGATGATCTTGTTCAACAGGGTCACATCAGCAACCAGCACGGTGTGGTGGAAGTTATGATACTCCCAGCTGTCTTGCACCATGTCGGTCGAACCAGGATAATAGCTGATCTTGGCACCATAGTAGTCACCTTGGAAAGGAAGTTTCTTCAGTTGGTTCTCTGAGTAGCCATTTGCAAGCAAATAATCTTTCGTGCCGAAAATACTATCGGTAATCAAACCGATTTGCTGAAGATGCTCTGGACCTGCAGCTTTAATCACTTGATTGCGGAAATGCTTCATCTTCGCAGAAAGCTCGTAAGCCAAACCGCCATTGCCCGGACCTTCAGGATTACCCATCATGATTTCTGTGGGTTGGTTATAACCGTCTCTCGATTTCACATTCGAGGTGTTGATGTCGTAAATCGTACGTCCATTGAGAGTCGTGTTGGAACTTTTAAGCAGTCCATTTTCATTGACAGCCATCTGGATGGCTTCTTCATCTGTAGTAGCCTTACTGAGTTCAACTTTCTTCACGAGATCCCATTTCAAGGCTTCAACGTAGTTGATAAACTCTGTCGCTTCTTGTCTCAAGGCTTGTGCTTGCTCCCAATAGGGACCAACCTTTTCCTTATCCAAACCATATTGCTCCTCAAAAGCAGCATACTTCTGGTTGATCTGATTGGAAAGGGTGATGTTCGTCGTCTGAACACCAGAGTTCACTGTGTCGAAGGCATCCAGGATGTCCTTCGAGACATTCATGGCTAACAAGGCAGTATAGACCAGGTACATCATACCGATCATTTTCTGTCTTGGGGTTTCTTTTGCGCCTGACATATTTCTTACTCCTTTTTTATATTAAACAATAGGTTTCGAGTAGAATT
>Ga0310694_10007113_pt1 | contig 10541 bp, 6 predicted proteins | sample 174DNAGHGhighgp2_FD_203884 | JGI IMG/M metagenome (GOLD analysis project Ga0310694, IMG submission 203884) | Sheep rumen microbial communities from Palmerston North, Manawatu-Wanganui, New Zealand - 1742 DNA GHGhigh gp2 (v2) (version 2) | ecosystem: Host-associated > Mammals > Digestive system >... | reverse complement strand
GGTTTTTTGTACCTCCTGTATAATTCCACGCTCAGAATCTGAGCCAATAGTGGTTGCCGTAAATGTCGGTAAAGCGATAGCAGGGAATGACGTTGTTTGTGACGCTCAGGTTTTCAAGCGTCAGCTCACCCGTGACAACGAGGCTCGAGTCGAGCTTGTGGGTGCTCTGGTAGCTGTTGTCGTAGCCGTAGTAGTCGCACACAAACTCCAGCCTGTCGCCGCGCCGGAGCGGAACAAGGCCCTTGGGGCTTGTCTCTGTCTCGCCGCCGGCGTAGAACGGGTAGGCCCCGGTGACGGTGCCGTAGCGGTTTTCGTCGTTGAAGATGACCTGGAGATTGACCTTCTCGCCGTTCAGGAGCGCCGGGATACGGCCGATGGTGGTCCAGCTGCCGTCCGGGTTCTGGCTGTCGGAGACAAGGTAGTAGGCCACGAGCTGTCCGTTGATGGTGAGCCATGTGGCGTCGTAGTCGATCAGGAGATTGCCGTCTTCGATCTCGAACAGGTTGTCAAGCCCCAGGTCGAAATAGCCCTCACCGTCATCGGCAAAGACGTTCAGCTCCACGGTCTGGATCTGTGCCCACTCCTTGTCCGTCAGGGACACGACGGGGCGGCCGTTTGCGTAGGAGACCGTAAGCCTGCCGGGATCGAGGAAGCTTTCGCTCATGGCCTGCGCGTGGTCGGCAATGAGCTGCGTGTCGACCCAGCTCTTATCACCGCCGAGGCTGCGCCCGGAGAAGGCGGAGAAGAGGCTGAACAGGTCGCCCATGTCAAGTGTATAGCCCGCGCTCGACTGCCCGTAGGAATTGGTGTAGCCGCCGGAGAGAGCGCCCGCAGGGCCGGAGCTTCCGTAGGCCGAGCCGCCGTAGGAGCTGCTGCCGGCGGAGGAGTAGCCGCCCAGGAGCGTACTGAGCAAATCGCCGTAGGAGTCGAAGCCGCCGCCGGAATAGCCGTAGCTCTGGGAGGCGGAGGAGCCCACCTGCCCGCCGTACTCAAGGCTTGCAAAGCTCCTGATGACCTTGGCATACTCCTCGTCAAGGCCGAGAGTGTCATAGGTATTGATGGCCGTGGACACCGAGCTCATGCTCTCATAGGGGAAGTAGATGCTCAGGCCGTAGCACTTGGTGATGGTGGTGCCGTTATACTTGACACAGTCCTGGATGGTCCGGGCGAGGGCCTTGCCCTCCTCGGAGCCGATGCGCAGGGCGAGGTCGGCCAGATCCACCTGGTTGATGCGTGTGGACTGGGCAAACTGTCTGGCACCCGCGCGGGCATTGGAAACCTGGCGGTAGTCGTCACCCTCAATCATGTCGTAGGTGGCGATCGAGAAATCGCGGAAAGCCTCGGGCAGCTTGCTCTCAAGCTGGGCCAGATCCGTCATGGCCAGGGTGACCTGGGCGTTGTAGGACTTGGCGCGGCAGGCGCTGACATAGCTGTCGATGATGGTCTTGCCGAGAGCCTCGGTGGGCAGAGAGGTGTTCTTTGAGATGGCGTTGAGCCAGTCGGTATAGTACCAGCCCGTGCCGGGCTCCACCTCCTCGGAGGCGATGAGATAGTCGGCGTACTTGGCGGAGACCAGCGCCGTCTCCAGGGTGGACATGAGACAGGCGTCGTAGCCGATCCAGTCGAAGGTGACGCCCGCGTCGCTCAGGGCCTGGTCGATCTGCGGCAGGGTCATGGAGGAGCGCCCGCCGCTCTTTTCATCGTAGCCGTAGCCGCTGATGGAGCCGCCGCCGTGGTCCCACATGATGAGCACGTTGCGGTTGGCGGGGAAGTTTTTCGCGCAGTATTGGATGAACTTCGTCAGGTTCGCGGGGTTGGTCATGGCGGCACTGCCGAAGTTGCTCTCCAGGCGCTCAAGTCCGCCGCTCTGTACGCGGTAGATCTGGTTTGCGGAGTTGGAGACCACGTTGTTTTTCCAGCTTCTGCAGCCGCCGGTCTCCACAATGACGTTCACCTTGTCGGAGATGTTGGCCTTCACCATCTCCGTCAGGTCCGAGGTCGCCATGCCGTACTTGGACTCCAGGTCCGTGCCGCACAGATAGACCATGACCGTGACGGTATCACGTCCGTTGCCGAGGGGCGTGAAGAATTTGCCGCGCGCTGCCGCCGCGACGGGCGCGGCGGTGGGTCTCATTGTCGCCGTGGGCCTGGGCGTGGCGGTGGGCCGCGGCGCCGCAGTCGGTGCCGTGGTGGGTACGACGCCGGGCAGATCCTGCAAAAGGCCGCTGCCGCCTGCGGAGCCGCCGGTGGGGTTTGTGCCCGAGTAGCTGTCACCGTAGCCGAAGAGTGAGCCAAGCAGGTCGCCCCAGCTTCCCGCGCCGTCGGACGAGAACATCAGGTTCGCGTCGCTGATGGACTGCAGGCCGCTGTTTTGCGGAGCCGCGGTATGGACGGGGGCCGCGGTGACATAGGATGTGGGCCTGGGCGTTGCAACCGGGATGCTCTGTGTCTCGCCGCCGTTTCCGCAGCCGCGCAGAAGGACGAAGAGCAGGATCAGGATGCCGAAAATGCTGACGCCGCCGGAACGGCGCGGGATCCCGGTGCGCTGGGTCCTGCGGCTCGACATGCCCATGCGCTGCTGTCCGGTCGGGCCGCCAGGCATGCCGGTGCGCTGCTGTCCGGTAGTACCCTGGCCGGGTCTGCCGTTCTGGCTGCTGCCGCCGACGGGGCCGCCGAAGTTGACCTGATCGCCTTTGCGGGCGGTGACAGAGCCCTGGCCTACCCGTTTTTCTCTGCTGTGAGGTCTTTTGTTATCCATTTGATTGCCTCTATCTGTTTACTTTTCAACCCTGAACAGGTGACTTGTGAAGCTGCCGCACTTTTCGCCTGCGCGCAGGACAGGAGAGGGGAAGCCCCAGTGGTTCATGGCATCGGGCCAGAGCTGGGTCTCGAGGCACACGGCGCCGCGGTCGTGAGTCATGACACCGCCCTTGCCGACCTGCTCGCCGAGGCCGTTTGCGGTATAGACCTGCACGCCGGGCATGTCGGTGAACACCGCCATGCGGATGCCTGTCTCGGCGCTGTAGAGCTCGGCGGCATAGGGCTTGCTGCCGAGGCAGAAGTTGTGGTCATAGCCGTTTGCGAGCTTGAGCTGCTCATCGTCCGCGCCGATATCCCGGCCGACAGGCTTTTCCTGGGTAAAGTCAAAGGGGGTGCCGCCGACAGGCACGATCTTTCCGTTGGGCACGCTGTCCGGCGTCAGGGGCAGACAGGAGGTGGCGTTGAGAATGAGCGTCTGCTCCATGGCCTTGCCGCAGCCGGAGAGGTCAAAATAGCTGTGATTGGTGGGGGCGAAGAGGGTGTCGGTGTCAGACTCGGCCTCATAGATCATGTAGAAAACGACGTCTCCGTCGTCCGCGGTCTCAAGACGATAGGTCACGGAGACATTCAGATTGCCGGGGAAGCCCTGCTCTCCGTCGGGGCTGAGGCGGGTAAAGCGTACACTGTTCTCGCCCTCGATCGCGGTGTTCCACATGTAATGGTCATAGCTTCTCGAACCGCCGTGCAGGCAGTTATTTCCGTTGTTCTTTTCAAGCGGGTACTCTTTGCCGTTTAACGAGAAGCGCGCCCCGCCGAGGCGGTTGGCAACCCGTCCGATCATGCCGCCGAGGTGGCCGCGCCCGGTCTCGTATTCCGCCGCCGTGTCGTAGCCGAGCACCACGTCGGTCAGGCCGCCGTCCTTATTGGGTACACAAATAGCCTGGACGATTGCGCCATAGTCAAGGACGGTGCAGCTTGCGCCGCCGTCATTGGTGATAGTATAGGCATGGACCTCCTCTCCGGTAGAGAGGAAACCGAAGGAACGAACTGAAACAGACATAGTATGCCTCCCAAAACAGATTCACTTGGATTGTAGCACAAACAGGAAAAAAAAGAAATGCCTTTCATTGTGCCTTGACAAAAGTTAACATTCTTTTTATAGTTAATACATAGACAAAAAGCCCCCGGGCAGAAGGAGGACGCTTATGGCTATTGTGGTGATCGGCGCGGTGTTTGTGGATGTGAAGGGCTTTCCGGAGGATCTGTACCTCCCCACCGGGCGAAACGCCGGGGAGATCCAGTTCGTCCACGGCGGCGTGGGCCGGAATGTGGCCGAGGATATTGCCAATGTGGAGCTGCGCCCCACCTTTATCAGCCTTGTGGACGATTCCGCCCAGGGCGAGGATGTGCTGCGCAAGCTGCGCCGCCACAAGGTGAACACCGACTACATCCGCGCGGTGCCGAACGGGATGGGCATGTGGCTGGCGGTCTTCGATCAGACGGGGGACCTTGCGGGCTCCATCTCCCAGCGCCCGGATCTCAGCCGTATCTGCGACATTCTGGACGAAAAGGGCGACGAGATTTTCAAAAACGCCGACAGCCTGGTTATTGAGGTCGACATCGGCAAGGATATCGTCAAGCGCGCCCTCGACCTTGCGGAAAAGCACGGCGTGCCCGTCTACGGCGTGGTCGCCAACATGGGCATTGCCTCCGAGCGGCGGGACTTTCTGCAGCGAATGGACTGCTTTGTCTGCAACCAGGCCGAGGCCGGCATCCTCTTTGTGGCGGACTACTCGAAGGCCAGCCCCGAGGTGCTGTGCGCCGATCTGCCCGCCCGGCTTGAAAGCGCGAACATCCCCGCCATCGTCGTCACCATGGGCAGCCGCGGCGCGGTCTACGCAAGCCGCAGCGGCGAGGTGGGCTATTTCCCGGCAGAGCATGTGAAGGTGCGCGACACCACCGGCGCGGGCGACGCCTTCTGTGCCGGAGTCTCCATCGGGCTTACCTATCACAAGAGCATGCGCGAGGCCGTGGAGATCGGCACGCGCCTGGCGGCCTCGGTCATCAAGGTGTCGGAAAATGTGTGCCCACGCTTCCGCCCGCGCGAGCTGGGTCTGGAGCTGGACGTGGAAGAGGAATAAAAACAGCAGACCAACGGTAAACGCCGGCAAGGCGAAACCGTTGGTCTTTTCAATTCAAAAACCCGATATACTCATCGAACACATTGAACAGCATATCCCCCGAGCAGACCGGGAGCACCATGTCGCTGTGCCCGATCGGGACAAACTCAAATTGCTCCCGCGCCCTTGTCAGCACCAGGACCGGGATGATCTCATACTTCGGCCCGAATACGATTTCCAGAAACGGCGCGTACTTTGCCGCCTGCTCCACCTCGTCCGGGTCGATTTTGTCCTTCATCTTGAACTCCAGCGAGAAGACCCGGTTTTCCGTGATGATCAGCACATCGGCGTAAATGCGCACATAGCGCGAGCGCTTGAGCCGCAGCTCGAAGGCGATCTCCCAGTCGAGACAGGACTTGCCCAGCAGGTGCAGCAGATCGTCAAAGAGGCTCACCATCGTCTCCCGGCAGTCCCGGAAAGAGTGGATGAGGCCCCGCGTGTCGTTCAGATTTCGCCCGATATTGGTGCAGCCCTCGGTCAGCGCCTTGAGCCATTCGTCCTCCGTGAGGGCGAGAAAGCCCGAAACCGTGTCGTAGTAGCCCGCAAACTCCTGTAAGCCGATATGGGGCCGGGCCTGGCGGACAATGCCGTGCCATTTGCAATCCCGGTCCTGCCAGCACAGCTCCTTCATCAGCGGGGAGGCGTACAAAAGCTGATTGACCGTCTTGCGGTCAACGCCCAGCCTGTCCGCGATCTCGCGGGCCTTGATGCCGTCTGCCTGACAGATCACGGCACAGACGGCCCGTTCCAGCTCCTGCTGTGTCATCGCGCCAGGAGGACCCGGAGGGAATCGCGCAGGGGCTGATGGCGGATGGCGGTGGCATCAAAGCGGACGCTGGCAAAGGCCGCCTGCATGATGGGGCCGGTGCAGAAAGCGCAGATCAGGGTGCCGATGCCCACCGGGCCGCCGAGCAGCCAGCCGATAAGGGTCGCCGTGCTCAAAAGCGCAATGCTCACCGCGCCGATGGGGACGCGCTTGACCCGCTTGGCAAGGCCCACCAGCAGCGTATCGCGCGGGCCGCAGCCGAGGGATGCGATCATGTAGGTGTACTGGGTGTAGGCCATGATGACAAGGCCCAGGAGCATCACGGGGATCCCGGCCCAAAGAGATGTGCGGGCGGGCACGGCGTTGACATGATTGAAGAAATCCACCGACTTCCCTACTACAAAGGCGTCGATGAACATGGCGATGCCGATGGGCTCCTTGAGCAGGATGTCGATGATCAGGATGGTCAGTGACACGGCGATGGACGCCGTGCCGTAGAGGATGCCGAAGGTTTTGGACAGGCCGAGGTTCAGCACATCCCATGGCCCCGCGCCGATATTGGCCTGGATGGTCAGGTACACGCCGAAGCCGTTTATAAACAGGCTCACCGCAGCAAGCAGCATATTTAATATAATTGCGCGCGCCGAACGGTTTTCGCGCAGGTTTTCCAAAGTCATGTCGTATCGCCTCTGTCTTGATGTCAACACAGCATACCACGCATGATGCCGCTTTTCAATCGTTGATTTCGCCGAAAAAGCACCGCAGGGAGCATTTTGTGCTCTCTGCGGTGCTTTTTTGTCATAGATTGGAAATCCCTCAGAACAGGCCGCTGATCCTGCCGTTTTCGTCCACGTCGATCTTTTCGGCGGCGGGCGCCTTCGGAAGGCCCGGCATGGTCATGATGTCGCCGGTGAGCACGACGATGAAGCCCGCGCCGGCGGAGACCTTGACGTTTTTCACCGTGACGGTGAAGTCCTCGGGCGCGCCGAGCTTTGTGGGATCGTCGGAGAAGCTGTACTGGGTCTTGGCGATGCAGACGGGCAGGCCAGCAAAGCCGAGCCTGGTAAGCTCGTCGATCTGCTTCTGCGCGGCGGGCAGGATGCTCACGTCCTTGCCGCCGTAGATGCGGGTAACGATGGCATGGATCTTGTCCTCGATGCTGCCGTCAAGCTCATAGGAGAACTTAAAGTCGCCCTTTTCTTCCTCGCACAGGCGCACGACCTCGCGGGCCAGGGCCTCGCCGCCCTTGCCGCCCTCGGCCCAGACGGTGGAAAGCACAGTGTTGACGCCGAGCTCGCGGCACTTTTTGATGATGAAGTCGATTTCGGCATCCGTATCCGTCGGGAAGCGATTGACCGCCACGACACAGGGCAGGCCGTAGACATTTTTGATATTGGACACATGGCGCAGCAGGTTCGGAATGCCCTTTTCAAGGGCGTTTAAGTCCTCGCTGGCAAGCTCTTTTTTGGAAAGGCCGCCGTGCATCTTGAGCGCGCGCACGGTCGCCACGACCACCACCGCATCGGGGGTCAGGCCCGCCATGCGGCACTTGATGTCAAGGAACTTCTCCGCGCCGAGGTCCGCGCCGAAGCCCGCCTCTGTGACGGTGTAGTCGCCCATCTTGAGGGCCATGCGGGTCGCCATGACGGAGTTGCAGCCGTGGGCGATATTGGCGAAGGGGCCGCCGTGGACAAAGGCCGGGGTGCCCTCCAGAGTCTGTACCAGGTTCGGCTTGAGCGCGTCCTTCAAGAGCGCCGCCATGGCGCCCACCGCCTTGAGGTCTGCGGCAGTGACAGGCTTGCCCTCGTAGCTGTAGCCCACGATGATGCGGCCGAGGCGCTCCTTGAGATCGGTGATGGAGGAGGCCAGGCAGAACACCGCCATGATCTCGCTCGCCACGGTGATATCAAAGCCGTCCTCGCGCGGGGTGCCGTTGACCTTGCCGCCGAGACCGTCCACGACGAATCTCAGCTGGCGGTCGTTCATGTCCACGCAGCGCTTCCAGGTGATGCGGCGGGGGTCGATATGCAGGCTGTTCCCCTGCTGGATGTGGTTGTCGAGCATGGCGGCCAGCAGGTTGTTGGCAGCGCCGATGGCGTGGAAGTCGCCGGTGAAGTGGAGGTTGATGTCCTCCATGGGCACCACCTGGGCATAGCCGCCGCCGGCCGCGCCGCCCTTGACGCCGAACACGGGGCCGAGGGACGGTTCGCGCAGGGCAACGGTCACATCCTTGCCGATGCGTCTCAAGCCGTCAGCCAGACCGATGGTCGTGGTGGTCTTCCCCTCGCCCGCGGGGGTGGGAGTGATGGCGGTGACAAGGACCAGCTTGCCGTTTTCGCGCCCGGGCTCCTTCAGCAGGGCCGGGTCGATCTTGGCCTTGTAACGGCCATACTGTTCCAGATACTTTTCATCCACGTGCGCACGGCGGGCGATCTCGCCGATGGGCTGCATGGCGCATTCCTGCGCGATTTCAATATCGGTTTTATAAGACATGGTCGCACCTCATAATCGTTTTCGCCTCAGCGAAAGTATTTGACTGCCGCTTCAAACATGCGGATATCATAGTTGCCGGGGACGTTGCGGTACAGATTTGCGCCGATTCGCTCGGAGTGGCCCATCTTGCCGAAGACGCGCCCGTCCGGGGAGGTGATGCCCTCGATGGCATAGAGGGAGCCGTTGGGGTTAAAATGCACATCGCCGGTGGCCTGATCGTCAAAATCCACATACTGGGTGGCGATCTGACCGTTCGCGGCGAGCTCGCGAATCAGTTCCTCACTCGCGAGGAAGCGGCCCTCGCCGTGGGAGATGGGCACGCTGTAGACCTCGCCTACTTCGGTGAGAGCAAGCCACGGGGACTTGTTGGAGGCAATGCGCGTGCGCACGATGCGGGACTGGTGGCGGGCAATGGTGTTGAAGGACAGGGTGGGGCAGCTTTCATCCGTGTCGATGATCTTGCCGTAAGGAACCAGGCCGAGCTTAATCAGCGCCTGGAAGCCGTTGCAGATACCGCACATGAGGCCGTCGCGCTTTTCCAGAAGCTCGGTGACGCCCTCCTTGACGGCGGCGTTGCGGAAGAAGGCGGTGATGAATTTGCCGGAGCCGTCCGGCTCGTCGCCGCCGGAGAAGCCGCCGGGGATGAAGACGATCTGCGCGGTCTTGAGCTTTTCGGCAAAGCTCTCCACGCTGTGGGCAATGCCGTCGGCGCTCAGGTTATTGATGACGAAAATCTCCGCCTCCGCGCCCGCATCACGCACGGCCCTGGCGCTGTCGTACTCACAGTTTGTGCCGGGGAAGGCCGGGATCAGCACCTTCGGCTTCGCGCATTTGACGGCGGGGGCGACGCGCTTGTCTGCCTTGAAGGAGAAGGTCTCCATGGGCTGATTCCCTGTCGGGATGTTGCAGCTGTACACACCCTCAAGCCTGTTCTCGTAACGCGTGAGCAGATCGGCAAGCGCAAGTTCTTTCCCGTTCAGAGTCAAAGCAGGCTTTTCGACCGTGCGCCCGATGAGCTCGGCGTCCGGGATTTCTTTTACAGTTTCCAGCAGGAACGCGCCGTAGTCGTAGCCGAAAAGTTTTTTCACGCTCAGGCTGTCAGCAAATTTGACGCCGATGCCGTTGCCGATGGCCATTTTCAGTACCGCCTCCGCCATGCCGCCGAAGCCCGGGGTATAGCAGGCCACGGCTTCGCCGTTTCGGAGCAGGGCGGTGATGCGGTCAAAGAGTTTCAGCAAAGACTCTGCCTTGGGAAGGCCGTCTTCGCCGTATTCCGGCGCAAGACGCACGAGACAGTGCCCCGCCGCCTTGAGTTCGGGGGAGACGATGTTGCCGGTCTTCTCCGTGGTGACGGCGAAGGAGACAAGCGTGGGCGGCACATGGAGCTTTTCAAACGAGCCGCTCATGGAGTCCTTGCCGCCGATGGCCCCGATGCCAAGCTCCATCTGGGCCCGGAACGCGCCGAGAAGGGCGGCCAGGGGCTTGCCCCAGCGCTCGGCGTCACGGCCCAGGCGTTCGAAGTACTCCTGGAAGCTCAGGTACACGTCCTCAAACCTTGCGCCTGTGGCGACCAGCTTGCAGACGGATTCGACCACCGCGAGATAGGCCCCGTGATAGGGACTCTTTTCGGTGATATAGGGGTTATAGCCCCAGGCCATGACTGAGCAGTCGTCGGTGTGCTTTCGCTCAACAGATATCTTCTGCACCATGGCCTGAATGGGGGTGAGCTGGTTCTTGCCGCCGAAGGGCATGAGCACCGTACCCGCGCCGATGGTAGAGTCAAAGCGCTCGGAAAGGCCGCGCTTGGAGCAGCAGTTGAGGTCGGAGGCCAGCGCCCTGTAGTTTTCCGCAAAGCTGCCGGACACCTGCTTTGTATAATCAGCAGGCGCGGCGACAGTCACGTCGATGTGCTTGTCGGCGCCGTTGGTGTCGAGGAAGGCGCGGCTCAGATCCACGATGATCTTCCCGTTCCAGCGCATGGTCAGACGCGGGTCGGCTTTGACCACGGCCACCGGGCAGGCCTGGAGATTTTCCGCGTGGGCCAGAGCGAGGAAGGCGTCCACGTTCTCTTTCTCCACGACCACCGCCATGCGCTCCTGGGATTCGCTGATGGCAAGCTCGGTGCCATCCAGGCCCTCGTACTTGCGGGGAACCTTGTTCAAGTCGATGTCCAGACCGTCGGCAAGCTCGCCGATGGCAACGGATACGCCGCCCGCGCCGAAATCGTTGCAGCGCTTGATCATGCGGCAGGCATCGCCGCTGCGGAACAGGCGCTGGAGCTTGCGCTCCTCGGGGGCGTTGCCCTTCTGCACCTCGGCCCCGCAGGTCTCTACAGAGTGGGC
>Ga0310694_10007112_pt1 | contig 10542 bp, 9 predicted proteins | sample 174DNAGHGhighgp2_FD_203884 | JGI IMG/M metagenome (GOLD analysis project Ga0310694, IMG submission 203884) | Sheep rumen microbial communities from Palmerston North, Manawatu-Wanganui, New Zealand - 1742 DNA GHGhigh gp2 (v2) (version 2) | ecosystem: Host-associated > Mammals > Digestive system >... | reverse complement strand
ACGGCCACGATCGGAAACAGGCGTGTCCCAACGGAGACACCCCTGAAGTACAGGACCAACCTGTCAAAAAGCAACGGACTGACGATATCGTTGCTCAACGTGCCGGTTTCACCAGTAGACAGCAATATGAGCGTGCTTCATATGTTGCAGATCATAGCCCGGATCTGCTTGACCAGATCGATACCGGTGAAAAGAGCATCAGCGGCGCTTATGCAGAAGCCAAAGCAGGACAAAAAGAAGCCAGTCAAAAGGAACCGAAGATTGAGCTCTCCTCTGTCGGTTACTTCATCAATGAAGATGGCAAAAGGCAATATGGTCATATCGCCACACCTATGGATCCCGAACGCGGCCGACAGTTTGCTATCGGAGAGATTTCCAGACGAGTTGCTGCTATTCAGCGTGACTTAAATAGTTTGAAGCTGTCGTATGAAAATTACAGCAGCGCTGAAGGTGATGCCGAAGTGTCTCAAATGCTGGACGAATTGATTGAAAGCGTCCCAAGCATCTTTGGTGAACATTATGTTGGCAAGCATAAGGATCTGTAATCGACCGGCTAAAAAGGAGGTGGTGCCAATGATCGGATGACGATCATCCCATATTTTCTATCATACAGCGTAAGCTGTTTTTTATTTTGTTTACCCTGCACTGAGCAGGAGAAAGATGAGGTTACTATGCCCGAAATGAATACTACCCCTATCCTGATCGCCGTAGACCAGGGCTACGGCAACGTGAAGACGCCCCATTATATTTTCCCTACTGGCATCACTGCCTTTGACGAGGAGCCTGCCTTCTCCGCCGATACCCTGTATTGGGCCGGTCGCTGGTATGCCATCGGTGATACGCACAAGGAGTTCATTGCCGACAAGACCGCCGATGAGGATTTCCTGAAGCTGACCATGGTCGCCATTGCCAAGGAGCTGAAGCTGCGTGGCCGCACGGAGGCCGCCGTTCACCTGGCAGTTGGCCTGCCCCTGACCTGGGTAGGTCAGCAGAAGGAACGCTTCTCCCGGTATCTGACCCAGCTGCGTATTCTGGAGTATCGCTACAACGGCACCGACTATACCATTGAGATCGTCGGACTGGAGATGTATGCCCAGGGATTTGCTGCTGTGGCAGATAAGCTGCGTGATTTCACCGGCGTGAACATGCTGTGTGATATCGGCAACGGCACCATGAACATCATGTACATCAACAACGGCCTGCCTATCAGCAACCAGTGCTATACCGAGAAGTTCGGTACGCACCAGTGCATGCTGGCAGCGCGGGAGGCGCTGATGCGCAGGCTCCACATCAAGGTGGATGACAGCATCATCGAAGCAGTGCTGCGTACCGGCACTGCCGAGGTCGATCAGTCCATCATCGACACGATCACCGAGGTTGCTACTGCCTATGTAGCCAACATCATGCGCAGCCTGCGTGAGCATGAGTACAATCCCATGACTGTGAAGCTGTGGTTCATGGGCGGCGGTGCCTGTCTGGTAAAGAACTTCGGTCAGCTGTCCGGTGAGCGCATCACGATCATCGATGACATCCAGGCCACGGCCAAGGGCTACCATCGCCTTGCGGCCAAGGCACTGCGTAAGCGTGGTGAGCCCTTTGAAGAGTGACCATCTGATCAATTTCTGTGTCCGGCTGAACCTGAATAACCCTCGTCATCGGGTGGCATGGGAGCTGTTGAAAAGTTCTGGTGCTTCCTATGCCACAACAATCGTGGACGCACTCGTTGCTGTCAAAGAGGGAAAGGTGCAATCCGATCTGCTTCAACAGATGGAGAGCACCTTCCGCCGTGTGCTGGACGAGAAACTCCAGGCCATATCTGTTGTGTCGGGTGCCGTCGAAATGGCAGAAACGGCACCGCAGGCTATGGGCGAAATCTCCGATGAGGATTTCGACATTGCCGACAGCTTTATGAGCAGCCTGGGTATGTGATACTAAAAATAGTATCACTGCCTCTTGCCCCGAAAAAGTAGTATCGAAAATGATACTACTTTTTTTGCGGGCGGGAGTCCAGAGGGCCGCAGCCCTATGGGCTTGGTGCAGGGCGGCAGCGCCTGCCGGGAATCCAAAGGGCAGCGCCCGTGGGCTTGGTGCAGGGCAGCAGCGCCTGCGCGGGATGCAAGGGAAAGGCCCTTGCTCTGGGTCCAGGGGCGAAGCGCCATGGGTCGGGTGCAGGGTGACAACGCCTGCCGGGAGTGCAGAGGGCAGCGCCCTTGCTCAGAGTCCAGAGGCGACGCCTTTGGCCCACGGCACTTTGCAGCACGCAGTGCTGAAAGTGTCATTGTGGGTAGTAACACTTTCGCAAAGGTGTTGTCCCAGGTTACCCGCCAACCCCAGGCTCCCGACCCCGTACCTCCGTAACCTATCGACCTACCTAACGAATGAAAAAGAAAGAGGAATGCTATGGCCAGAAACGACGGTATCGACCGTACCTCGGCCCGAAACCAGTGCCTGACGGAAAAGGACATTGGCAAGATCGAGGGCCACAATGAACGTGAAAACCAGTCCTATACGAACCCGGATATCGACCCCAGCCGGTCTCATCTGAATGTCCACTTCAAGACTCCGACCGGCAGCTATGCGGAGATGTTTGCGCAGATGGAGGCAGACGGACAGATCTCCACCCGCGGCCTCAAGCCCGACGCCTATCACTACGGCGAGATGGTCTTCGATGTGAACACTGCCTACTTCCATAATAACGGCGGCTATGAGTACGCGAAGCAGTTCTTTGCCGAAGCTTACCAGGCAGCAGTGAAGATCGTCGGCGGTGAGCAGTACATCCTGTCTGCGGTCATGCACGCAGACGAACGGAATCCCCGGATGAGCGATGCCCTGGGATACCCCGTTTTCCATTATCATCTCCATGTGGTCTATGTGCCTGTGGTAGAGAAGCAGATCAAGTGGACGAAGCGCTGCAAGGACCCGAAACTGGTCGGCACAGTCAAGCAGACGATCATGCAGGTCAGCGCCAGCAAGAAATGGATGTCTGATCCTGTGCTGGACGAGCAGGGCAAGCCCATGTACAACGCCCAAGGTAAAGTGATCCTGAACAAGTCGTACAGTATCTTGCAGGATCAGTTCTACGATCACATGGTCGCTGCCGGGTACACCAATATCCAGCGCGGCGAAAAGGGCAGCACCGAACAGCATCTGACAGTGCTGCAATTCAAGACCATGAAGGAAGAAGAACGCCTGGCCCAGGCCGAAGCCCGGCGTGAACAGGCGGAGGCCGACCAGGTTGCTGCCCAGGATGCCGCCGCAGATGCTCAGCGTGCAGCAGAACTTGCCCAGCACGAAGCAGCTCATGCACAGGCAGAAGCCGAGCGTATCAATCAGGAGATCCAGCAGGCCGACGCCCAGCGCGAGCAGGCGATGAAGGAAGTAGCCCAGGCACAGGAGGCCGCCGCCCGCGCCAGGGCAGAGGCAGCAGAAGCAGCCGAACTTGCCCAGGAGATGGAGCAGAAGGCTGATAAAGCGAAGAACTGGCTGGATAAACTGCTGACCGCCAAGAAGGACGTAGTAGACAAGGTAGCTGCCATCGGCAATGTTGATGAGATGCTGCCGAAGCCCGGTCTGCTGATGAGCAAAAGCGATTACCGTGATAAGGTTGCTCTGCCCGCATTGCGGACGGTGTTCAACTGGTGCCGTGAAGCAGTGCTGAAGCTGCGCAAGGAGCGCGAGGAGCATCAGGCAACGCGTAAGGCGCTGATGCAGGCCAACCGGAAGGTGGAGCGGCTGGAGGAAACCAGCAGCGAGTACCGCGACCGCGCCTCCAAATTTGACCGCCTGGTGGAGATCCTGGGGATCGACCGGATCAACCAGATGTTTGCCGAACATGACGAGCAGAAGCGCAGCCGACGCCTGGAGCATCGGCGGAATGACGGTGCCCGCTGATAACCACTGAACCACAAAAAGAAAGGATGATTCACAATGACCACTGGTCAACAGAATATTATCTCCCAGGCACACTCGATCATGGGTGTGCCTTTCTTATTATCCTATGAAAAGCGAGGTACTATATGGCTCTGTTTAGCTATGTCAAGGCGTCTGTCTCCACCCGGCAGGCAGCCGAATACTACGGGGTGAAGGTCGACCAGCATGGGATGGCCTGCTGCCCCTTCCATCACGACCGGCATCCGTCCATGAAGGTGGATGATCGGTATTATTGTTTTTCCTGTCATGAGACCGGCGATGTGATCAATTTCACCGCCGGTCTTTTTCATACCAGTCAGTATGAAGCGGCACAAAAGCTGGCTGCTGACTTTCATGTTGCTATTACCGATGATGACCGCCCAGGGCAGCAACGGAAAAAGGATAAGAAGCCTTTCATACCGTTCAAACCCGACCTGGCCGGATTATCTGCACGGCTGGAATCCATCAAGGCGGAAGCAGCCCTGCAGGAACGTGAGGCTTGGATCAAGCGTGCTGCTGATGTGCTGACAGAGTACCGGCTGCTGCTCCACGAATGGAGGGTGCAGTATGCTCCGCAGAACGTGGATGAGGAGTGGCATCCGCGTTTTGTGGAGGCCTGTGCTCAAAATGAGATCGTGGACTATCTGTTCAGTCTGATCGATGATCCGCTGGAACACGACTATTTCTATGAAAACTATAAAGGAGAAGTGAAACGTATACATGACCGAATTATTGAATACCGATCAGGATCAGATCATGCAGCCTGAATCTGATGCAATCATGACGATCCCGGCGGCAAAGGTCAATCCCAACTGGGAACCGCCTATGCCGGAGGAACAGATGGAAAAGGCGTACAGCGCTATTCGTAATACGCTGGAGCGCAATGACAAAGGGCAGGTGATCAGTTCACTGCAAAATGTGGTCATTGCCTTGCAGCATGATCCGATCCTCAGTGGTCATATTCGCCGGAATCTCTTTACGGAGAAAATGGACATCAACTGCGAACTGCCGTGGATTCGCACGGGCACGACGCTGGATGACACTGATTTATCCTTTCTGATGCTGCACCTGGAAGTCCATTACGGCATTCGTGTGGATAAGCCGTTGATGCATGCTCTGAGGATCGCGGCAACCACCGAGGCTTTTCATCCTGTCAAGGAAAGGCTGCTGAGCCTGAAATGGGATGGGGTGCCTCGTGTTCGGGAAGCTCTGCACCATTTTCTCGGCGCTGAGATCAACGATTATAATGAGAACTGCCTGAAGGTTTTTATGTTCGGCGCAGTCAACAGGGTGTTTCATCCTGGTAGTAAATTTGAGCTTATGCTTGTTCTGGTCGGCGGCCAGGGCGCAGGTAAAACGACATTCATCCGCTATCTGGCGATGGATGAGGACTGGTTCTCCGACGATATCCGAAATATGAGCGATGACAAGATCTTCCACCGGCTGAACGGCCATTGGATCATGGAAATGTCTGAGATGGTTGCCACGGCCAATGCGAAAAGCATTGAGGAGATCAAGTCCTTCCTCTCTCGTACAAAGGATTTCTGCCGTCTGGCCTATGATCGGTTTGGCAGCGATCATCCGAGGCAGACGGTCTTTGCCGGAACAACCAACCGTCTGGATTTCTTGCCCCAGGATCGCAGCGGCAACCGCCGCTTCATGCCGGTGATGGTGCATCCCGAATTGGCTGACTGTCATATCCTGGACAATCCGGAGGAATCCCGATATTACTTTGAGCAGATGTGGGCCGAGATCATGGTTTCCTATCTGAATGGCGACTATCGAACCTATTTGACTAAGGAGGACGAAGCTCATCTGAAAATGGAGCAGGAAATGTTCTCCCAGGAGGATACGCTGGCGGGCCGGATCTTCGCCTTCATCGAGAATTACGAAGGGGACCGCCTCTGTTCCATTCAAATTTATAAGGAAGGCCTGGATCACCTGACGGATGATCCGAAGTCTTTTGAAACCAGGGATATCTGTGAGATCGTGAACAACGGTATTGCCATGGGGTATATCACCGGCTGGCGGTCCTTCAAGAATCCGCGCCGATTTCCGAAGTATGGCAATCAGCGTGGGTGGGAGCGTGAAAGGAACGCTCCTGCACCAACACCACAGCCGGAACAGCTTGGTTTCACCGTCATTGAAAATGACCCGGATCTGCCCTGGAAGGACTGATTCTACTAACTAATGACTACAAAGACTACAAGACTACAAGCAAAACCAAACTTTTTCTGGCGATGACTACAAAGTCCGCCGAAAAAGTGTAGAAATGGCTGTAGTCATTGTAGTCTTGTAGTCATTCAGTGGCTGATAGACGAATAGCTCAGTTGGGCCTGTATGGAGCAAACCGTACAGGCTTTTTGTTTATCACAAAACGACGCGAGCCATTGATATATGACCCGCGCGAATAAAAGAAAGAAGGAAAATGAATATGAAAAACTTGATGAATTGCTCTATGAATCGCATGGTACTGATGACTGTCACTTCTACCGTTGACATTTGTTGGGCTTTACATGCGACGGGGAAGGAGGGCTGCTATGAAGTATTTCGATGTTCCTGAACAAAATGCGGCTTTTCTTCGCCATATTGATATCCTTTATCAAATGATTGAAAAATATGGCGGTAATGTTGTTTTTCCTCCGGAGGATGAGATGAAGACTCGTTGGGAAAACATTTTACAAAGCATACAGGAGAATGAAGACAATAACTCCTTGACAACAAAGCCAGCAGCATGATATGATGGTGTTGGGACAACATAATCGAACGGTACTATCTCCCTGTCTGCACATGATGTGTGGACAGGGAGAGGCAGGAGAGCACATGAAACAGCGAATCAAATGCTTTATCTATACCCGTGTTTCTACCTCTATGCAGGTCGAGGGTTATAGCCTGGATGGTCAGAAGGATCGTCTTCGCAAGTATGCTGACTATCAGGACTATCAGATTGTCGGCGAGTATTGTGATGAAGGTAAATCGGGTAAGAATGTCGAAGGGCGACCTGAATTTCAGCGGATGCTGCGGGACATTGAATCCGGCGAATCCGGTGTTTCCTTTGTTCTGGTGTTCAAGCTGTCCCGCTTTGGCCGCAACGCTGCGGATGTGCTGACGTCTTTACAGCGCATGCAGGACTATGGCGTAAACCTGATCTGTGTCGAGGATGGCATTGATTCCTCGAAAGATGCTGGCAAGCTGATGATTTCTGTTCTATCCGCTGTGGCAGAGATCGAACGTGAGAACATCCTGGTGCAGACCATGGAAGGACGGCGTCAGAAGGCCAGGGAAGGACGTTGGAATGGTGGATTTGCTCCTTACGGCTATAAGCTGGAAAATGGTGAGCTGCTGATCGAGCCAGGGGAAGCCGAGGTCGTCAGGGTGATCTTTGAAAAATACACCACCAGCTCCATGGGCACACAGAAAATTGCCTACTGGCTGAATGAACGTGGATATAAGAAAATCCAACGCCACAACAATAAGCTGGAGGCATTCACCGGCTCGTTCATTGTGGGCATCATTGACAATCCTGTGTACTGCGGAAAGATTGCCTATGGCCGCAGGCACAATGAAAAGGTACCTGGCACACGCAATGAATACCACATCGTCAGGACAGAGGATTACATGCTGGTGGATGGTCGCCATGAGGCTATCGTCACAGAAGAACAGTGGCGTATTGCGCAGGGTCGTCGGTCAAACACAAATCAACGTCAACCCAAGACACACAGTCTTGAGCATGAGCATGTGTTCTCTGCCATCCTGAAATGTCCCATTTGCGGTAGTGGTATGTATGGTAATGTGAATCGCAAGAAAAAAGGCGATGGCACTTACTATAGAGACTATTTCTACTATGCCTGCAAGCACAGGCTTCATGTAGATGGAAAACGCTGCGATTATCATCACCAATGGGGCGAAGATATAATTGACAGCGCAATTGTGGAGGTGATTCGGAAGCTCATAGCGAATCCCAAGAGTGAACAGGAAATCAGAAATCGGATCAGCAGGTCCATTGACACCGTTGAACTGGAGAAGGAGCTGGAGGTACAGCAGAAGCAGCTGCGCCAACAGATCGGCACCAAGGACAGGCTCAGCGAACAAATGGACCGTCTGGATTATGACGACCCTCACTATGACCGAAAATATGAGGACCTTCAGGAACGCCAGAATCGCGTGTATGATCTGATTGCTGAAACCGAGGCCAAGATTGCCGATGTACAGATCAGGTTGGAGAATGTGCGTCGGGAGAAGATCTCAGCAGATCATGTGTATCAGTTCCTGCTGTGCTTTGATCAGCTGTATGACCAGTTCACTGATGCGGAAAAGAAGATCTTCATGAGCAGCTTCATTGAGCGCGTAGAGATCTATCCCGAACGGCAGCCGAATGGTCAAATCCTGAAACACATCGAATTCAATTTCCCGGTGTTTTATCAGGGGGTTGAGACCAAGGAAATTTGTTGGGACACAGACGGGACTGTCGAGACGGTTTGCTTATTGTCCAAAATCAGATCTGCCCCACATATCGACATTGATCTGAACATGACGGAGCTGGATGTGACCGCTGCAGAGACCAAAGGCAACGTATGAGGAAATCAAGGCATATGTCCTCAAGCATACCGGCTTGAAGGTCTCCTGCCTGTACATTGCCCAGGTAAAAGCGAAGCACGGGATCATTGAGCGCGAGTGCTACAATAAAGCCAAGGCCGAAGTGAATCGGGTGCCGAAATGCCCGCCGGAGAAGGAGAAGGCCATCGAGGAGGCACTGAGGCATTTTCAAATGATCCCATGATGAATGAAAGCTACTCAGGTGGAAATCTGCTGCAACGCCTTCCCTCTTCGCTTTCGGGAAGGCGTTTTTGCTTGCTTTACAACACCGTTACAACTTTTTTCTTCATTCAGTGGTATACTTGAAAAGGTGATGAATATGGCAGCGATTTTGTTTGTGGATGATGAACCGGCGATCCGGGAGATGCTGGGCACGGTGCTGAAACTGGCAGGGCATCTGCCGCTGGGCGCTGCGGATGCTGAGGAAGCGCGGAGCGTCCTGCGGAGCCACGGCGCAGACCTGGCCCTGGTGGACATCATGATGCCCGGGGAGGACGGCTTCTCTCTGGCGCAGGATCTGCTGGATGCGGGGATCCCGGTGCTGTTCCTCACGGCCCGGACAGCGGTGGCAGACCGGGTGAAGGGGCTTCGCATGGGCGCGGAGGACTACATCCTCAAGCCCTTCGAGCCGGAGGAGCTGCTGGCGCGCATCGACGTGATCCTGCGCAGAACACAGCCCCGAATCTTTACGGACGGCGGTCTGACCGTTGACTACAGCGCCCGGTCCGTGGTGCTGGACGGGGAGAGCGTGTCGCTGACGGCGACGGAGTTCGACCTGCTGGCACTGCTGACCCGCAGCGCCGGTGCGGCTCTTAGCCGGGACAAGATCCTCTCCGTTGTCTGGGGCTGGGGCTTTGTTGGGGAAACCCGCACCGTGGATGTTCATGTGCAGCGGCTTCGGGCAAAGCTCGGCCCGGAGCGCATTGAGACTGTTTATAAATACGGCTATCGCTGGCAGAGAGGTGCGGCATGCGGAAAAGACTGATCGCGCTGATCCTGCTGGTCACCGTTCCCCTGCTCTTCGGCATCGCCTGGTTCATGAGCGAGCGCAGCTTCACCCTCTCCCTGGAGCGTGAGAAGACGCGCATTCAGGCCACCCAGGGCGTTGTATTCCGGGACGTGCAGCAGACCATGCAGAGCCTGACCTATCTGGAGGCCGTGGCCTATGCCAGGCAGTACACGCAGTACTACCATGCACAGGGCATCGACCTGATCTTCTGCTGGCGGAGCAATCCCATTGCAGACGCGCTGCTGCCCAACAGGTATTATGACAGCCTGATCTGCGGCCAGCGGGCGGCCATGCTGGACACCGGCAACCGGCCTCAGCGCTATGCTGTGGCAGAGCCGGTGAACAGCAATCTGACCGTGATTCTCCTGGGGGATGTTGGGGACATTTACGCCTTGAAAGATACCTTCCGCCGGATGGGCTTTGCCGTGGCGGGTGGAGCATCTGCCCTACTGATTCTGCTTGCGCTGATTCTGGCCGGTGTCCTGACCCGCCCGCTCCGGAAACTCACGGAAGCCGCCCGGGCCATGACGACGCAAAGCAATACCACGGTTCCATTGCCAACCGGCCAGAAGGACGAGATCGGCACCCTGGCCCGGGCGTTCTCCGAGATGCAGGGAGCCGTAGAAGCCCGGGAGACACGGCTGCGGGAGGAGAGCGAGGCCCGGCAGGCTCTGCTGGAAGCCCTGGCCCACGAGATGCGCACCCCTCTGACCTCCCTGCTGGGGAATGCGAGACTGCTGGAACGGGAGCTGCCGCAGGAGGAAAGGAAAAGGATTGCGGACAGCATGGCGAAGGAAATCCATCGCCTCACGGATATGGATCAGCAGCTGATGAAGCTGACAGCCATGGGACATGAACCGCCGGAAGCTGAGCGTGTTTCCGTGACGGAACTGCTCCGGGAAACGGCGGAGCGGCTGCAGCCCCAGGCCGATGGAATTACGATCGCCGTGGAAGGCGCGGACAGCGCCATTACGGGAGACCGGGAACTGCTCTCCCTGCTGGCGGACAACCTGGCCGCCAATGCCATC
>Ga0310694_10007109_pt1 | contig 10544 bp, 9 predicted proteins | sample 174DNAGHGhighgp2_FD_203884 | JGI IMG/M metagenome (GOLD analysis project Ga0310694, IMG submission 203884) | Sheep rumen microbial communities from Palmerston North, Manawatu-Wanganui, New Zealand - 1742 DNA GHGhigh gp2 (v2) (version 2) | ecosystem: Host-associated > Mammals > Digestive system >... | reverse complement strand
AGGGTGGGTGACCGGACTCGAACCGACAACATCCAGAATCACAATCTGGGACTCTAACCAATTGAGCTACACCCACCATGAGTGTGAGCCCAAATATAAAAAAGCCACCCCAAATTTCAAGGGATGGCAATAAAAAAGTCGCAAAAAAGGCCGGGTCGGGCGCCTAGCCGTTCTTTTTCTGCATGATGCGGATGAAATTCTCGCGCTTGAAGTCGTTCCTGTGTTCCAGGCAGAAGCGGGGATACACGGTCTGCTTGGGGAAGACCTTGATGGTAAACGTCCCGTCGCAGCCTTCGAGGCAGCACTTGAAGGTGAGGTCCATGGACTCCGTGTAGTTGTGGCGGAAGATGATGTTCTTGGACTCGATGCTTTCCACGTTCTTCTTCTGCTTCTGGCGCAACTTGATGTCGCGGTGCAGTTCGCAGTACTTGGCGATCGGGTGGCCCCAGAATTCGCGGCCGCAGCCGGGCTCCTGGCAGATTTTGAGCTTGATACGCTTCTTTTTCTTGTATTTGGGTAACTGCATACTGCAAATTTAATAAAAAAAACGACTGATTTGGCACATTTTCGCCGCGAAATCGTTTTTATAGGTATGAGATACTTTCTTTTCCTGAAATTCCGGTTTTTCCTGCCGTTCCTGCCCAGAACGTTCTTTGGACCTATGGGCATTTTGCTTTTCACTTTCGTGGCGGGATGCTCGCCCGAAATTATCCGCGAGGGGGAGGCGCCTCCTTCGCCTCTTGTCGTGACGGTCCTGGACGTGGGGCAGGGCCTCGCGGTGCTGCTGGAGTGCGGGGGGCGCCATGCTCTCTACGACTCGGGGCCCGATTCCGCGGGAGTCGCCGACACGCTGCGTGCGCGCGGCATAGATTCGCTCGAATGGGTGCTCGTGAGCCATTACCACCGCGACCACGGCGGAGGGTTCTTCGAGTTCGGATCGAAAGTCCACGTCCGGAACCTCTTCGTGGGGCCGGATACGTCGGGCGGGTTCGTACGCGACAGCGTGCTAGCGATAGCGCGTCGCGCCTCTATCCCCGTCGATACGCTGATGCGCGGGGTGTCCTTCGCCCTGTGCGGCGACATGCCGGAATCGGCACCTGCTCCCCGATTCGACGTGCTCTGGCCACCCGCCTACGTGCGCGAGGGCGGGAATCCGGCAAGCGTGGTCGTGCGCGTGGAGTATGGCGCAGGAACGGTCCTCTTGACGGGAGACCTGGATTCCGCGGGGGAGCGCCGCCTGCTGGAACTGTTCCCGACGCTCTCGGCCGACCTGCTGCAGGTGGCGCACCATGGTTCTGCGGGGAGCAGCTCGCTTCCCTTCCTTGCTCGGGTGTCTCCGCAATATGCGGTAGCGAGCGTTGGCGAAAAAAACCGCTACGGCCATCCTTCCGCTTTGGTTGTCCGTAAGTTCGAATATGTCCTCGGGGACTCGGCGCGTTTTTTCCGTACGGACAGGGACGGAAGCGTGCGGTTTGAACTGTGGCCCGGTCTTGGGGTTGTCGCCGGTGGCGACTAGTCCTGGAATCCGATGCGAGCCTGGAAGTGGCACTGTGTCATGTCGCCCGCGTTCATGCCGAAGATATAGGCGTGGTGGTTCGTGTTCTTGAACCGGACGATATTTACTTCGCCTCCGAGCGGCACCTGCGTGACATAATTCATTTGTATGGAACGGATGCGGCGGCTCCTGATTTCTTCCTTGTCAAGGGAATCCATGACCCAGTCGACATAGCGGCAGTGGTTCACGTGCTTGTTCATGTCGAGGTCGCTGTATTTTGCGATTTCGGTGCGGATGACCTTGGGCTCGATTTCGGGATCCAGGATTTCCATCATTTCGGGAAGCGCATCCTTGCCGCGAAAAAGCGGGATGGGGAAGGGGCTGTTGGCCGGGTTCTCGGATTTCCCCGTCTTGAGGTTCACCAGAAGCCAGCTCGACGTGGCCTGAGCGATGGAGTGCCCCTGTGAATCGAGGATGGAATAGTCCTTGAGGCAGACCTTGTCCTTGTAGAAATCCTTCGCCCATGTCGATACGGAAATCTTCTCGCCCCAGACGGGCGTGTGCAGGATGCGGATTTTCATGCGCGTGATGACGGTGGTGTAGCCCGCCTGCATCATTTTCCAGAGTCCGAATCCGTTCCTTTCGGCGTCGGCGATGGCGGTCTCTTCCATGAACAGGAAAAGGTTCGACAGTTTGAGGCGGCTGTGGTGGTCGCAGTCCGAAAAGCGAACTTCGAAGTCCTTGGTCGTGATTTCCTGTTCCATGGGGCACCTTCCTTTCTTGTTCCTTTCAATAATTTATAATTTTGAAGCATGGAAGATTTTCAGTTCCGTCCCTCTTACAAGCTGTTGCCGCCTTCTAAGTCTTTTAGCGGCGTCGTCCGCGTCCCCGGTTCCAAGAGCATCACGAATCGCGCCTTCTTGATTGCGGCGCTGGCCTGCGGAACGACAAGGCTGCACAACCTGCTCAGGAGCGATGATACGCGCTACATGGGCGAAGCGCTCCAGAAGCTGGGCGTGAAAATCGAATTTTCGGAAGATTTTTCGGAAGCGACCGTCTACGGCAACGGCGGCCCGATCGATGCCCCCGCGGATGCATCGGGCGAGAAGAAGGCCGAACTTTACCTGGGAAATGCCGGGACGGCGATGCGTTCGCTCTGCGCGGCACTGACTCTCGGCAGTGGCACTTTCTGCCTCTCCGGCGAGGAACGCATGAGCGAGCGTCCCATCCGCGACCTGGTCGATGCCCTGCAGAAGCTCGGTGCCGAAATCAAGTATGAGGAAACGGAAGGGTACCCTCCGGTGACGATCCGCGCGCACGGCCTTGAAGGCGGGGAGGTCTCCGTCCGCGGCAACATCTCGAGCCAGTACCTGACGGCGCTCCTGATCTGCGCGCCCTACTGCAAGTCGCATCTGAAAATCCGCGTCGAGGGCGAACTGATTTCGGAACCCTATGTCGCGATGACACTTTCCGTGATGAGGCGTTTCGGGCTGAATGTAGAATGGCCTGCCGGATACCCCTACGAATTTGACGTGCCCCACGGAGTCTTCAGTAGCCCCGGCGATTTCTTTGTCGAAGGCGATGCGAGTTCCGCCTCCTATCCGCTTGCGGCCGCCGCTATTTCGGGTGGCCACGTGAAGGTGCTCGGCGTGGGCAGGAACAGTATCCAGGGCGATGTCGCGTTCGCCGAGGTCCTGCGGGATATGGGGGCCGATATCCGCTATGGCTCCGAGAACGGAGAAGACTTTATCGAGTGTGTCGGTCCGAAGGGCAAGCTCAAGAGCCTGGGCGATTACAGCGCCATCGAGATTCCCGATGCCGCCATGACGCTTGCTGTCCTTGCGCTGTTTGCCGATGCGCCTACGACAATCCGCGGAATCGCGAGCTGGCGCGTGAAGGAGACCGACCGCATTGCCGCGATGGCGGCAGAGCTCCGCAAGGTGGGGGCCGAGGTCCGCGAATCGAACGATTCCATAACGATTACGCCGCCCGAAACATTGCAGCCGGTGACCATCGAGACCTACAACGACCACCGCATGGCCATGTGCTTCAGCCTCGTCTCGCTTGGAGGAGTCCCCGTCAAGATCATGGATCCCGCCTGCGTGAACAAGACCTACCCCCAGTATTTCGAGGACTTTGAGAAATTTGCCAAATGAGTAAACTGCTGAAGGATCTTCTTGCTTTTGTTTTTCTCACGACGTCGCTTTGCGTCACGGTGCATGCCGAATCTGTAATCGGCAGGCCGGTTGGGGCCGATACGCTTGAATTCTGGGTGATGGACAACGGGCTCGGCTCGCAGAAGTCCATCCACAAGATAGTGAAGAAGTTCCAGCGCGAAACGGGAACTCCCGTGAAGGTTCGCGTGCTCAACTGGGGCGAGGCCTTTGTCGAAATTTCCCGCGCGCTTTCGGATACGTCGGGTTCCGCTCCAGACCTGTTGCAGCTTGGTTCTACATGGGTCCCGCATTTCGCGGCGACGGGCAAGATTCGCGTCCTCGATTCCATGCTTGCGCAGATGGATTCGTCAAGGTTCTACCCCCAGACCTACGTCGCAGGCCATATTGCGGACAGGCCCGGGATATACGCCTTCCCGTGGTTCCTCGATGTGCGCGCGCTTTTCGTGAATGAGTGGCTGTGGCACAGCCTCGGCATCCTGGAATCCGATATCGAGGATTTCCCGAAGTTCATGGGTGCGCTCCGCGAAATCAACAGGGGCGGGCTCAAGAATACGGAGATGAAACCGGTGGCCGCGTTCTCGCTTCCCGGAAAGGACGACTGGACCGGGCCCCAGATGATGGCTCCGTTTGTCTGGAACCAGGGCGGGGATTTCATCGTCAAGGATGGCCAGCGCTATAGGAGCGGCTTGCTCGATACGGCCACCTTGAAGGGCGTGGCGACCTATGCGAAAATTCTGGGTGATACGGAACTTGCTCCGTTCGCTCTGCAGGACAATTCCGAACGCAGTGCTGCGCGCTTCGTCCATTCGGAACAGCTGCTCCACTACAGCACCTCGGAACTGATCCGCCAGCTGGAGTATCCGGCTTCTGCGGGCGGGCTTCGTTCCACCGCTATTGCCGATGACGGAATCATGATTGTGCCTTTCCCTGCCGGCCCGCAGGGCCGCTCCACGTTCGTGGGCGGTAGCCACCTCACGCTCCCCTCGAATGCGGATTCCCTGAAATTTGAGAAGGCGGAATCCCTGCTTGCCTACCTGTTGCGGGTCGACAACCTGGATGCGTTCTGCCGTTCCGTCGGATTCCCTCCTTCGGACCGCGGCCTCATGCGTATCTGGATGCAGGACCGCCGGTATTCGCAGCTGATCAACGATCTTGAACATGGCCGTAGTTTCCCGAATATTCCGGAGTGGGGCGCCATTGAAAACCTGCTCATCGGCCTTTCCAACAACATGGGCAATATGTTCTCCGGGGAGGCGGATCCCGTTGCTCGCGCCCGAGAAATGGCCGGGCTCCTTCTCGAAACCGACCGCCAAATCGACAGTGTCCTCGGGAACGCGCCGCGAGTCGATGCTGGCGCGCTCCGTCCTTGGATCGAGGGCGTCCTTTTAGGAAAAATCGAGGAAGTGACGCCCGAGAATCTCAGCTTTGAACCGCAGGAACCTCCGTTCCCCGTGTGGCGTGTGGTGCTTGTCGTCGGTTGTATCCTCGTGGTCGCAATCTTTGCGCTGCTTCTGTGGCTGCTAGTAAAGTTTATCCGCAATCGCCGGTCGGGCGGGAGATCCGGCAGGTGAGATTCGCTCGATACATTGCATTTTTGATAACGTTGTCTGTGTCTTCGCTCTTTGCAGACATCCCGTTGGATTCTTTTCAGGTCTATGTCGATTCGTTGCTTCCGGGCTCCAGGCTGGGACTTTCCGTGCGCTCCGTGAGTACGGGCAAGGAACTGCTGAATATCCAGGCAGACGAGTATTTTACTCCGGCAAGCACCATGAAGACGCTCTCGACGGCGACGGCGCTCCACTGGCTTCCGCTCGACTACGCTCCCGAAACGAAGGTGACGCTCAACGGGAACATGCAGGGGGGCACTTTCCGGGGCGTGCTGAATGTACGCGGCGAAGGCGACCCGAACCTCTCTGCGCGCTACTACAAGGATCCGCTTTACTGGTTCTATGCAGTAGCCGATTCCATCAGGGCTCTCGGAATCGACTTCATCCAGGGACGCATCGACCTGGATTCCTCCTACTATAGCGGCCCGTGGAAACCGGAACACTGGCGCAAGGATTTTTACGATTTCTGGTACGGGGCCGAGGTCACGCCGCTGCAGTTCAACGACAACTGCGCACTGATACGCATCAAGCCTGGTGCGAAGGAAGGCGACCTGGTCCAGGTGAGCGTGCATCCGGACGTGGGCTACGTGCGGATCGAAAACAAGCTCGTCACGAAAGTGGCTCCCCGGAACAAGCGCAAACGCAAGCAGAAGCTCAAGTGGACACGCGAGATGGACCCCGATAAACCTGTCGTCAAGCTCGAAGGGGAATTCGACATCGAGTCGGATTCGACGCAGATTACCGTGCCCGTGCGTGGCGCCATCGGATATTTCAAGGCGGCGCTCCTGACCGCTTTTGAAAAGCGCGGCATCCGCTATGCCGAAACTCCCGACGCCCCCATGGGCGCCAAGCTCCAGCAGTTCAGTTTTTCCGCGGCGCCGTTGCTGAGCGTCATGGATGAAATCAACCAGAAAAGCCAGAACCTGCATGCCGAATCCCTGTTCCGCAACATGGCCGCCTTCATGACGGGCGAAGGAAATGTCGAAAAGGCGAAGGCCATGGAGGCCAAGTTCTTGAACGAGATTGGCGTCGACACCAGCGGTTTTGTCGTGTTCGACGGCTGCGGACTATCGAGCAAGAACAAGATCAAGCCGTCGTCGGAAACGCAGATGCTTGCCGCCATGGCGCGCCACCCCAAGGGAAACTTCTATATCAACAGTTTCGCGCGCCCGGGCATCGGTTCGGGCAGCAAGCGCATGATGGACCTGCAGGAAACATGGCTTACCAAGTTCAAGACGGGCTACATCAGCGAGGTCCACGGGCTCGCGGGCTACATATTCGCTATGGGCGATACCCTTTCCGTTGCGCTATACTTGAACGAGACGGGCAAGAACAAGGATGCCGACTGCAAGGACATGATGGATTCGATCTGGGTTTCGCTTGTCCGCTGGGCGAACGCCGGCAACGCTTCGTACATGAAGATGAAGGACATGTGGATTGCGGCGCAGGGAATTTCGGGTTTTCATGAACGGCTCGAATACTTCTCCCGCATGCTCCTGAAGATTCCCTATCGTATTGGTCCCATGGGCGAAGGAACGTTCGACCCTATCGAACCAAAACCGCTAGTTTATCTGGACTCTGTCGATTGCGTGACATACATGGAGCATGCGCTTGCCCTTGCGAACGCATCCCACGAGGATTCTCTCTTTAATGTACTGCAGCGCATCCGCTATTTCGATGGCAAAATTTCTTACCGCACCCGTAAGCACTACCTGCTTACGGACTGGGTGGGCGAAGGCAAGTTCTCCCGCGGAATCCGCATCAATGGCGATACGACAATCGTGCGCACTATGCCCAAGAAAAAGTTCTTCGCGTCTAAAAAGATCAAGTTCGATGACCCCGAGCCGCAGGTGCAGATAAATTATCTGACCCTCGAAAAGGCGAAGGCGTGGGCCTCTGCCGTGCACGAAGGGGACCTGACTGTGCTTGGAGTCGCCTTCATCAGCAAGCTCGATATCATTGACGCCTACCATACAGGATTCATCGTGCTGAGGCCGGGGCAGGTCCCCATGCTGCGGCATGCATCGCAAATCCTCAAAAAGACCGTGGAATTGCCTTTTGCCGAATACCTCGAAACCGCCAAGAAAAAAGCTCTCGGTGTCTCGTTCTTCGAATTCGTGAAGCAGTAGCTTGTCCTAGTCGCCAAAATCGAAAGCGAGGATGGCGACCATCTCGTACTTGTCGGGCGAATCCGCGCAGTCGCTGCTTTCGAATGCCGTCCACGCATCGGGCGCCCAGCCGTAGGCTCCCATCGTGAGTTCCTTGCCAAGGGCAATTTCGGCGTTCTCGATTTCTTCCCAGCGGATGGGGGAGGCTGCCTTGTAGTAGCGCAGCATGCCGAGCGCGTCCATCGCTTCGGGATGCTCGTCGACGAGCCTGTAGGCGCAGGCCTTGAAGTTTTCTGCCTTAAGACGGATGACGCGGTAGAGACGTTTGCGCCCCAGGAATTTTGAAAGGTCTCCTCGGTGGACTTCGATTTTCGCATCGTGCCCAAAGAACACGGCGAGTTCACGGAATACTTCGGACTCCTCGTCCAGCAACGGGGAAAGTTGCTTGATCAGGGCGATTGCTTCTGCGTGGCGTGAATTCATGTGTTTTCCTGTGCGAGATTGTTTCATATATAACAAAAAAAAAGCCTTCCGATTCTGCCGAAGTAAGAAAAATAAATGATTTTTATTTTGTGACGGAGCCATTTCCCGTTGACAGTCCAGTGGGCTGATTTTATATTTGCGCGCGGTTTAGGATGTTTGTTCAACAAGGTTGGCAATTTTCCCTTGTGAAAACAAGGCGCTGACTGCGACGAAAAAATCTGTTGGTTTGGAAATTTTCGAAGCGGTTGCTTGGGGTTAGAATGGAACTGATTAACGACAGTAGTCTGATGCTGCAGGTTATCAAGCTGTGCTGCATCGCGGGGTTTGCAGTGGCGACGCTTGCGTTTGTTTGTTTGCTCGCGCATCTTCACAAGGAAAAGCCTTTCGTCAAGCACAAGAAGGAAGAATGGGAAATCGCCTTCGAAAGGTGGCTGCACAGGCACCATGAAAAATCCCCCGGCATGCACCGAGGGATTTAGCAGAGAGTACATCTAATCCGAAAATATTACGGGAGGGTGAACTGCTTCAGGAACGGCCAACCGACGTTGCCGTCGCCCTGTTCGTGGCCGCCGCCCTGCTTGGTGCAGAGAACGACCTTCGTGCCATCCTGGCAGTTGGAGTATTCGTCACAACCATTGGAGTTCTTGCTCGGGCTGCCCGTGCAGCCGTTCTTTTGGGCCCAGAACTTGAAGTTACCTTCGGCGCCCAAGAAGTTCAGACCGTCACCATAGCCACTGTCGCCACCCTGGTATTTGCAGACCGGGTCGTTTGTGCCACGGAACATGATGATGGAAATCGGACGAGTCGGGTTGCACTGGGCGCTGTTGGTCTTGTTCAAGTCCATAGCTGCAGGAGCGACTGCGGCGTAGACATCGGACATGAAGCAAGCCACGTGGTTGCTCATGCCGCCACCCATCGAGAAGCCGGCTGCGTACACGCGCTTCTTGTCGATGCAGGCGATTTCTTCGACAGCAGCGATCATTTCGCGAGAGAACTTGACGTCGTCATCGTCGGAGCAGCAGGGACCCACGTTCCAGCCCGGGCCCATCTTGCTAGCGTCCGCGGACTTGGTGCCATCGGGGTACAACGAGATTACGCCTTCTTTTTCCGTAAGGGACCTGTACTTCGTGTCGTTGAACTGACCGGAGCCGCTACCCATAACCGGGTGGTAGTCCACAAACAGGGGAACCGGCTTGTCGCCCTTGTAGGAATCCGGGATGTACATAATGAAGGTGCGCTTCTTGCCGTCGACCGTCACGCTCATGTTCTGCTTGCCGGCCTTGGCCGTCTTGCTGGAGCAATCGACCGGTGTGTCGTCCGGAGTCTTGCTGCTGGAAGAGACGACCTGCTTTTCGGAAGAAGAAGATACGGTCGGGTTGTTGTCACTGGAGCTTGAACTCGAGGGACGGACCATCTCGATGGTCACGCCGGTCTCGGTTTCGGCCTGCATCTGGTAGACAAAGTTGGCGTAGCCGTCAAGCGAGAACTGGAGGGATGGCAGTGTTTCGCCTTCCTTCTTGAGTGCGGTGACGCCCTTGTCGTTCACCATGAAGGTGCTGTTCTGGCTGTCCGCGCTGATGCGGATGAACTTCGTGCCGCGGGCAAGTTTGCCCATGTCTAGGGTGACGATTCCCTGGACGGTCTGAAGGTTGCTTTCCTTGAGGACCTTGCCCAGGGCGCTGATTACGGATACCTTGAGCTTATTCGCGTACACGTTGTAGAGGGTGAGGGTCGTGCCTTCCATGTGGATTGACATGTCCGCGGTCTTGGCTCCGGCGAGCGCATCGCTTCCGCCGCTGAGGCTGAACGTGCCGTCTTCGGCACTGGTGGTTTCGAAACCTCCGAAATTGAAGGTGCTGATTTTTACGCCGGCGAGCAAGCGGCCGGAGACCTTGGATTTTACCACTCCGTCGATACTCCAGGCAAAAGCCAGGCTGCTCGACATTGCTATTGCGCTAGCAACGCCTAAAAGTTTGGGAAAATGCATTTTTGACTCCTTTTTTTCCCAAACACCACATACTTACCGAAACATAATTTAAACCCTTTTATAGTCGGTCGGGGCTTGTGCCCTGTGTAAAGTTTTATTTGTTGACATTTTGGTAATGGCAAATTTCGCAAAAAAGGGCCATTCCGCGTGTTGACATTTTCTGATGGGTGGAAAATTCCCGATTTTCGTTAAAAATGGCTTTTTTCACCGCCTGTGGACATTTGGATAATGCCGCCCTGTAAACTTTTGTCCGTGGATAAACTGTCCATAGAATAGTAGGCGGACCGTGAGATTTATGCCCGTGCGCAAGATAGTTTTATTCATGGCTTGCATGGGATGTGCTTGCCACATCAACATAAAAGGGATGTGGATATGAAAAATATTCTCTCAACAGCAACAAAGGTTGCTGCTGTCGCTCTTGCGGCAACAGCGTATTCTTTCGCAGGGCCCGGCTTGGCCGATGGCGCGGCAAAGTTCATTGGTAACATTACCCAGAGTAATAGTGTCGGCTCAGACTTTACTGCGCTCTGGAACCAAGCTACGGCCGAAAACGGCTGTAAGTGGGGTTCCGTCGAAGGTACTCGTGGCCGTTACAACTGGGGTGCCTGCGATGCTGCCTATAACTGGGCAAAGCAGAACGGGGGTCACTTCAAGTTCCACGCTTTGGTGTGGGGCTCCCAGTATCCG
>Ga0310694_10007105_pt1 | contig 10546 bp, 11 predicted proteins | sample 174DNAGHGhighgp2_FD_203884 | JGI IMG/M metagenome (GOLD analysis project Ga0310694, IMG submission 203884) | Sheep rumen microbial communities from Palmerston North, Manawatu-Wanganui, New Zealand - 1742 DNA GHGhigh gp2 (v2) (version 2) | ecosystem: Host-associated > Mammals > Digestive system... | reverse complement strand
TAGATTTTGCCCTGCTCGTGGTAGGAATAGTATGCTCCGTCCGTAACGATAACATGGTCAGAGAAGTGAATGCGCATTACTTCACATGCACACTTGATACTCTTCGTCAGTTCATCGTCATATCTGCTCGGTGTAAGGCTTCCGCTTGGGTGGTTGTGAACGGCTGCAAGGATGGTTGCATTATTGAGGACTGCCTCACGCATGATGATACGAACATCTACACTTGTCTCGGTGATTCCTCCTTGGCTGATTTTCACGGACTTGATAAGTTTGTAGTTGTTGTTCATCAGCAGGATATGGAATTGCTCTACCTCTAAATCCATCATTTGGGGTAGCATATAGTGATAGATACGGGTGGCTGTACCCATGTCGGGGCGGAGTTCGGGTGTCTCTTTCTGTCTGCGCTTGCCTAACTCAACTGCTGCCATAATCTTACATGCGGTCTGAGTGCCTACGCCCTCAATGTCCTCAAACTCGTCGAAACGTGCCTTGCCCAGTGTGTTGAGGTTGTTGTTGAACTTGCCCATAACGTGTTTGGCAATATCCACTGCGCTATACTGCTGCGTTCCACTGCCAATGAGGATGGCTAATAACTCTGCGTCCGTAAGGCTGTCGGTGCCTAAACGCTGTAGTTTCTCGGTGGGTCTGTCCTCAATGCTCCATCTGCTGATAGGGAGTCTTAATGTTGCTGTTTCTGCGTTCATAATTCAGTTGTATTGATAATTTGATGTTCTGTGAAATGTCTTTGTCTTGGCGAGAAAGAGGGTCATTCTCACGTCTGCACCTGCTGCCTGCATCTGCTCGATAAAAGCGTTGGCGGTGGCACAAGTGGTGCAAATGTCGTCTATCAGCAACACACGCTTGCCGTTGAAATAGTCGGTGTCTATCTGCACGTTGCTCTTTTGTCCGTGCTTCTTGCTGATATGCACTTTCTCACGCTTGCCGATAACTTGGATATGCTCAAAGCCGTTGATTGCATTGCACATGGCGCACACGTCTGCGGAAAATCTCTTGTATCTGCGCTTATTGGTCTGCTCACAACTGGCAGGGATGCAGACTATGACGGTGTTTGTCAAGTCCATTGCGGAAAGGGTCTTGCCAACTATCTGCGCTGCCCACTTGGTTGCATACCTCCTACCTGCTTTGAAGTCGAGCAAGTGGCGCATAGTGTCCTGCGTCTCGAAGTCTGCACGGCGCATATAACGCTGCGGAGTGTATTGCATAATGGCGTATTTGAACATATCTATTAGGGATTAGAGGATGATACGTGCAAGGAATAACACCGTCCAGGAAGCGGCTACAATGAGCCATAGGACGAGGTTTACGACTGCCTTGAAGCAATGCCACAGGATGCGGACTGCCCAAAGGATGGTGCGGAAGAGGAAGTAACCCATAACCGCTAATGTTGTTGTACTGTTGTATGCCATAATCTTTATTTTTTATGTGGATCCAGGAGCTGTGAAATGAAGTTCCTAATGAACCAATCCGTTTCCTCGAATCCACCGTTTTTTTTCTGCGTCTCCTATCGCCGTTTGTTTGTTCCTGCGGCCCGATCAAAGGTAGCAGAATTGGATTCGCAAAGTTTTTTCGGCGAAATACTACCCCCTTGCGGGTGTGGAGATTTCCCCGAAACCCTTCAGGGCTTGAAACTTTGCCATTCCAATTTGCGTTTTACCTTTGCCACAGGAACAATCAAACATCAGGCGAGAGGGGACAAAAGCGGTGCGTTCGGAAAACGGATTCGCTCATTCGGGCTACTCCCGTTCCCCCCTCTTCGCCAAGGCGAACTGATAATTAGGCTGATTGGGATTAGTGCTCGTAAAAGTAGCCAGAACATAGCGGATGAGAAAAAGAAATCGGCTGTCACCACCTGCAATACTGAATGCCCTTGCGGTTTCCAGTTTGCAAGTGAGGACAGCCGTTTTCTCTCGTCCGCTGACAGTCGGCCGTGTCTTATAGCCTTATCAGTGTCTTGCACACCGACAAGGCTATAAGACTTGCCCGACGACATTAACGCTTTTACGACGGTCGGATGTGCTTTTCAGTATCAGATAACGGTGTCAGTGGCCGACGATTGACAATAAAATGAATAGGCTTACGGTTACTTGATGCTTCCTTTGGCTTGACGTTGCAGATTGCGAAAGCCTACCTACAGAAAAGGGGACAACCACAATTCAGTGTGCGCGTCGGCTGAAGCGAACGTGTTCGATCAGGCGGTGGCACTCTGAATTGCGGTTATTCCCCAGACAGCCCGAAGATGTCATCTGCTCGTCTGATGTCTGCTTCGGGCGGCAACACCCGCTTTCGCAACCAAACATTGGGCATACAAGCGGATCCAAATACTGTTATACGTGACTATAAGTTTCTTATAAAAGTTTTCTAAAGGAGGCAATAGTTAAGAATATATAATTAATATGTGGTTTTAATGCGTTATTACAAATAATTAAATACTAATCGGTATCTTTGCAAAATAAATTGAGTCGCTAAATCTACTGATATTAAATCGGCTTTGAAAATATGATATATCATGTATGAAGAAAAAAGTATTCATGCTACGAAAACATTGGAGATTAGTTCTCAAACTTGCTTGGGGAAAACAACACTATAAAGCATGGCGTGAATATCCTTGGGCAGGTTGGGGACTGGTTTTATGGATTGCTTTCCCGTTCATTTGGTATTATCTCATTTTTCCTTGGCTATATTATTGGTTCTTTGACTTCTTTTGGGAATATCATAGTACGACAAAGAGGGAGATGTATTCGTGGATGTTGCCTTCGATAACAGCCATAATTGGGTTCTTCTCAACCTTTATATGGCTTGATTTGAAACAGACGGCACATCGTGATGAGATCTATCGCCGCAGACGTATCAGGTGGCATCTCCGTTTCGAGAGAGAGCGTAAAAAGGGTGAAGAGGAATATCAAGAGTGGCTGAAAGAGTTTGAGCAAAAACAGAGAGAGTCCGAAGAACGTCACCGCATTTTCATGGAAGAGAGGGATAAGATACGTCGCGAACATGAGAGATGGATGCAACAGCAAGAAGAACTGGCACGGCAAAGAAAGGAGAAAAACAAAAAGCAACGGGAAGAGAGACGTAAGAAAAGGGAAGAGGAAGAGCGGATTCGTGAAGAAAACAGAAGGAAGCGTTATCAGCATTTCTGTAATTTGCGACATGTTGCCATCCAACGAATAGAGAAGTGTATTTCAGAGCGACCCAACGGAGAGTTGTTTGGACATGCATATATTTTCACCAGTGATGAAAGTGATACAATCTTCGAGGACTTTTCGATTATCTTCGGAAATCAGGTGTTTGCAGTCCAACTGACGTATCCTGAAGCCTATCTTAGAATTGGAGAGAACCTATTGCGGAACCAATATGCCGATAAACCCTGGAAATGGGATTTGGAAAGAAGAATGTTCATTGATGATTGTATAAGAAATCGGCTCGTGCCATGCCTGTTTGAGTATGATCCATGCACATACCTGCCAATAGATGTTACAGGGTGGAACTTACGTCATGCCGTAACTGAAGAAAACATAGTTCCTGCCCGATACATTCAGCCAAGCCTTATAGAATTGTCTCCATGGGAGGTTGAGACTCAGATGATCCAGTTCGTAAGGGAATATATTGCGTTTGAGGAAGAAGGTTTGAAGTTTGAACGCGGCACTCTTACAAACCGTACGGATATTCTCTGGAAGATTGATTCTCAAGGGAATCGCTCATGGATACAAGTTCGTAAAGTCCAGAAATTCAGTCCCATCACCCCAGCACAATTTGAATGGTTCCTGCGAAGTGAATATCTGCTTAGTAAATATCCTGGTTATATAGCACAAATCATTTATGCACGTAAAGGGGTAGAGAAACTACATCCTGTAAAAAGCCCTTTACGTAACATCGCCTACGAGATGTTATTTGAACAGTTATAAAAAGCCATCACGAAATCAGACCATCAAGACATCTGATTTTGCAGGAAATTTGTTGCAAATGCGACCAACAAAAACAAGTTATTTACCTGATTATAAGGCATTTTTAATGCTTATGGTGCAACATCCTATTTGGTATTTTATTTATATATTCGTACTTTTGTGCCAAAATTCGTAATATGAGAATTGTCCAGAGCTATTGGAGCAAACCAGGAATAGAAAGAAATGGATGGAGACTTCCTGACCTCTATTTCATTTCTTGGATGTATAGTTGCTTGAAACTTAGACAGTTTTATTCTGATGTCCATTTAGTAACCGATAGCAGAGGTAAAACGATATTTGGTGAGATTCTCAATCTTCCATATAGTTCTATAAAAACAAATTTAGATATTCTACAAGACTATACCCCCAAATTGTGGACTGTAGGTAAATTGTATACATATTCTTTGCAAGAAGCTCCGTTTATACATGTAGATGGAGATGTATTTATATGGGATAGAATACCACTGGAAGAAGAACAACTAATAGCACAACACAAAGAATACAATTTCGTACATAATAAAAAATTCTTGCAGGATCTAAAAGTCAAAGGGTATAAAATTCCCTATACTATAAACTGGAATTTAAATGATGTCTGCGAGATAAATGCTGGAATCATAGGAGGATGCAATCTGAAGTTCTTTCAAGCATACTATCATGCTGCAATTGACTTTATTAAATCAAATGAAGAACTAATAAACAATATCAAATCCAAAAAAGAAGAAACCGCAGTTAACACCATAATGGAGCAGTTCTTTTTTTATCAATTGGCAGAAAAACAAAAATGCAAAATAAGATTTCTCTTTGATGAAAATGTTACAGATGACTATATACAATTTGTCCAATTCTTAAGTATTCCATTTGAAACAAAATACATCCATCCAATAGGATATCATAAACAGAATTATGCATATTGCGAATATGTGGCTCGTTTACTATTTTGCGAATATCCAGGTTATTTCCATAAATATCAATATAACAAGGAAAGTCTATATGAGCTATTTCATGTAAAAAGCATCTCAAATTCAGATGACCATGAATTTAAACTTTTCAAAAAAGAACTTTTAGAGAAATATGCGTTGCAAGAAATCACACAAAATATTCGCAATTTTGTGTCTTATAATTTGTATTGTTCACAAAATTGGGAATTTATAAAATCTAAATTGGTATTTGTTATAAACCCATATGTAAAAAGCATTAAACACTATAATTATAGTGGGAAAAAAGAGTGTGTGTTAATAATGCCTAGTATCCTATCTGAGAAGGAATTAATAATGATACAGTTTCAACTTGGTGTTATAAGCGATTTTTATGTTAGTTTGTGTGAAAAATATGGAAAAAGTGAGTCCTTCACACTTTTAGATATCGTAAATTGCCTGAGGATAACAGATAAAAAAAGTCTTGCTAAAATATCAATGGCACTCAAAAGACTGTTATATATGAATGCAATCATAATATATAAAGGCGGAAACCGAAAAGCCAGAAAAGAGTAGGTCTATTATTTAAATTATTCAAGATGAAAAAAGATTTGAATAAACCTGTATTGAACGCAGATGAACTCCTTTCTGCGGAAATGAACGAGATTGAAGGTGGTGCGGAATCAAGTTGCACTACATGTGCTTATCTCTGCTATAGTTCCATGTTCTAAAGGAGATGGGGCTGGCTTTAAAAAGTGCCAGCCCTTCTGTATTTTTCATTGATTAATTTGATAGTTATGGATGCAATAATCTTTAACCCTCAGTATGTATTAAAGCCGGATAGTGGTCGGACGCTTATACTAGCGGCTGAAGTTGGGAGAGATTCTCTAAAGAACATAAATGAGAATTTTGAGACTTTCATACATCCGGTATATGCCATGATCCTTAGTTTTATTGACGGCAGAAGTTCACAAGCCTGCATTAATACAGCATCACAATATTTACATGTTTCTCCTTCAAAAATAGAAAAGTTTGTTAACAAACTATTGGACAATCCTAAATATGTGAAAATAGAGACGACAACTGGTGCATCTTTTTTCCCACCATATACAATTATAAAATCAAGCGGTGTCATCAGGAACAGACGCTTTAAACCAGAGATGTTTTTCTATGATTACATAGATTTGCGTTATAAAAGACATTTAACTCCAACTTCTGTTACATTAATGGTTAATAACATCTGCGAAACAAAATGTTATTATTGTTACGCAGATAAATCAAAGCCTATTCAATGCAAAATACCTTTGAAACGTATTTTTGAGATTATAAGTGAGGCGAGATTATTAAATGTCAGAAGTTTTGATGTGATAGGCGGAGAATTCTTTCTATATAAGGACTGGAAGAAATTACTTGAGAAACTACTTGATATGGGTTATAACCCATATTTGTCAACAAAGATTCCTTTAGATGAGAATATTATATGCACCTTGCAAGATTTGAACATAAGAGATATTCAAATATCACTAGATTCACTGATTGAAGAACATCTGGTTAGTTCTTTGAAAGTTCAACAAGGATATGTGAACAAAATAAAAGAAACAATTAATCTATTGGGAAAACATGGCATTGAAGTCATGATTCATACCGTATTATCACAAAAAAACTCCACAATAGAGGATATGGAATCTATATATTCATTCATAAGATCCATTAATAAAATTAGAGAATGGAAAATTGACAAAGCAGGACAATCCATGTATGCGGAAACTGATTATGCAGACATTGAGATAGGCAATGACACATTAAACACATTATGTAACTATCTTATGGAGTTGGAAAAGCAAAGTTGCTTTGACATACGATTCCCACGTCCTCAAATACCCAACCAGATTCCAGCCAAGAATACTGCATCTGACTTTTTCAACAGGGGCTTCTGTAGTGGCAATTTCTCTTCTATGTTTATTCTGCCCGATGGAAATGTAACTATTTGTGAAGAATTATATTGGAATCCTCACTTTATTATGGGAAATGTCTTGCGTCAAAGCCTAAACGACATATGGAACTCGGCCAAGGCTAATAGCCTTTTTCACTTAAGGCAAGAAGATATACCACAAGACTCATTATGTCATAGTTGTAATAAGTATGTAGAATGCAGATCAGTAAAACAGGTTTGTTATCGGGAAATCATAAAGAAATACGGAAAAGATAAATGGTATTATCCAGATGTCAATTGCCCCTATATATTAAAGGACAGATAAATAAAAATACACAATGAAAATAATACAAAGCTACTGGTCGAAACCATTTGAACTAAGGAGTAAAGAGGGAGGATTATTAAACTCTGGAGGGTGGTGTGCCCCCGTCTTTTATTATATGAGCCACGCTCTAAGTTGCCTTTCTTTGAGCAAGTTTTACAAAAATGTGGAACTTTATACAGATGCAGAAGGTTACGACTTGCTTATAAAAAAGCTCCATCTTCCTTATTCGAATGTTCATATAGTGCTAGATAATCTCAGAGACTACCCCACTAGCGCATGGGCTGTAGGGAAAATATATACATATAGTTTGCAGACATCTCCATTTATCCATGTTGACAATGATGTATATATATGGAAACGTTTTCCTGACTATATTGAAGAAGCACAACTTTTAGCGCAACACAATGAGCATAATTATACTTTTAATAAAGCAATTATCTTGGATGTTATATCAAAAGTAAGTTATTTGCCAGATGCAATAAAAAAAAGCAAAGGCTTTTACGATGAAGCTAATGCTGGCATAATCGGAGGTAAAGACATTGATTTCTTACTCAGGTACTCAAATGAAGCTTTAAAATTTCTAGATAGAAATATTAAATGCTTATGCCAGTTCAAATATCCCAATTTCTTCAACACAATCTTTGAGCAGTACCTTTTTTCGTGTCTTGCAAGATGTGAACAAAAAGATGTGATGTTTGCTTTTCAAAATGTAGATAATAGATTTAATGAAGTATGCAGATTTGATATGGTACCAAATAAGCAATACTATATACACGCATTAGCTTTTTATAAGAAAATGTTTAAAGTTGGAGAGTGCATCGCTTATCATTTATGGTATCATTTCCCCAAATATTACACTTTAATTATTAGTTTACATAACAAGAAACAACTATGATAGATGTAACAATACCATTTTTTAAGACCAAATATTTTTTGTGCGAAGAAAAAATAAATTATGATGATATCGATGATATTTTAACAATGTTAGATGAGTATCGTCATGCTCATATCATATCTGCGTACAAATTGGAAAATGAAGAATATTTGTATATGAAATCCATAAACTCAACTCTCAATGATTTTACAGAAAAAGAACAGGCATTTATTAGGAATATGTTAGATGCATTTCACCTACCAGAAACGAAGTTTTGCAAAGTTCCATTAGAGCTTAATCCTTTCTGTAAATTTATAAAAACGAACTATATGTTTGCAATTGAAAATGATGATAAAATTGCATACAGGAAACAAAATGTCGAATATTTCATAATCCCCAAGCTTTTATCCACAGGCCATTTAAGAATTGATGAGCAGGCAATCCTGGGACCGATACGTTTTTTAAAAACACTCAAACAATGTAATTCGTATTTCACTATAGAGGACTTGTCATTTTCAATTCAAATAGAAGTAAGTCGTACTAATATTATAAGTATAATAAAAAAATTGCTTTTGAGTCAATATCTTGTTATAAGCGATGTTTATAAAAACAAATTCTGTTAAACGGTTAGCTTTTTGCACCCCCTTTCCTGTCTATTATAGTAGATGAAGACAAACGAGATAGAATGGCTGTTCCGTCAGCACTACGACCGGATGATACGGTTGGCGAGGACGATGCTCTACGACGACGAGGAATCGCGTGACGTGGTGAGCGAGGTGTTTGCCATGCTGGTGAAGACAGACATCATGCCCAGGAACATCGAGAACTATCTGACAACGAGCGTGAGGAACCGGTGCCTGAACCTGCTGGAGCACAAGGAGGTGAGGGCGAGGTTTGAACAGGCTTACACGGCAGAGAAGGCTTCGGAATCGGTCAGCCAACCGCCATTGACAGGCGAAACAGAACCAGCCTACGCCGAGCGGTGGGAGCGGCTGATGGTGTATGCCAGACGGAACATGACGGGCCAGACGCTGATGGTCTTCCAGATGCGTCACCTGCAAGGCATGAAGTATCAGGAGATAGCCGACCAACTGGGTATCAGCAGGGTGATGGTCTATAAGCATCTGACGAAAGCAATGACAACCATCAAGGAATATAAACAGAAAAACAGATAAGGACTATGGCACAGAACGAAAAGATCCAGATGCTGCTCGACATGCAGGAGCATCCCGAAAACTACTCGGAACAGGCATTGGAGACGATGCTGGAAGACCCCGATGTGCGCGAACTCATGGAGGCCACGGCACAGTTGAAGCAGGCCATGACCTGGGAGGAAACGGGCAAGGAACCTGTAAACACGGGTGCCGAGTGGCAGCGCTTTGCAAAGACGCATCTCGCCGACAGCGCCCCCCGTCGCGGATGGCTGAAGGTGGCCGCGACATTCATCGGCGTGCTCTTTGTTACAGGCATGACCTTTGCGGCTATCCACATCGTGCGGATGGTCAATAGCCAAAAGGCCGAAACTGTTCAGGTCGAACAGCCCGCGCCAGTCAAACCATCCACAACTACGCCTGCTGACACCGTCAAAACCGACACCATCGCCCCAAAGGTCATCCGCTACGACGAAGCCACACTCTACAAGATTCTCACCGACATGGGCGAATACTACCGCTTGCGCGTGGAGTTGAGGAATGAGGATGCCAAGACGTTACGCCTGTTTTTCCAGTGGAATCAGCGACAGGAAGCGTCTAAGGTGTTGGAACAGCTGAATATGTTTGAGCGCATTCACTTGGTGTTGAACGACAGTACGATTATTGCAGAATGACCATGAAAAGACTGATTATACTTTTCGTCTTCTGCGTCATTACCATGCTTGGTAGCGCACAGGACATCACCCGACAATATGATAATGTGTCGCTGTCGAAGGCTTTAATGGAACTCAACGACCTGCAACAGACGTACGCCATAAACTTCATTTACGACGAACTGGAGGACTTCCGCGTGACCACCAGCATCAAGCACAAGTCTGTCACGGAGGCCATCATGCAGATCATTGGTTTCTATCCCGTCCGCGTCGTGAAACGTGGCGAGAGCGAAATCTACGTCGAGTGTACCCACAAGACCGAGCGCCATCTGACGGGCACTATCATTGACGAGAACCGCCAGCCCGTGCCCTACGCCAATGTTTACCTGCTTCATCCATCAGACTCGACAGTAATCGGTGGAGGCGTAAGCAATGAGGCTGGCGTCTTCGTCATCCCCTACGAGCAACCTACCGTCCTTGCCCGTATCTCATACGTGGGCTACAAGACTATATACAAACTATGTAGTAACACAGACCTCGGAACAATACGGATGCAGCCTGATAGTTACAAGTTGAACGGCGTGGAAGTAAAAGGTTCCCGTCCGTTGGTTAGAATCAAGGACGATGCCTTGCTGACAACTATAGAGGGCACCTACCTCTCGAAGTTGGGTACAGGTAATGACATTCTCGCCCATATCCCTGGTGTAATTCGCAATGGCAACAGCATTGAG